>MCND01000177.1_pt1 | contig 28326 bp, 35 predicted proteins | sample 778211 | NCBI WGS metagenome assembly MCND01 (sample SAMN04296812, study PRJNA304217) | bioreactor metagenome | isolation source: activated sludge enriched with benzalkonium chloride | place: Turkey: Istanbul urban wastewater treatment plant
CCCCGGCGACGGCGGCCAGGCCCGCCAGCAAGGCCGCCATCCAGCCGAGGCTACGCTTCACCCATGACTCAAGCATGTTCCAACTCCCCGGTCGCTTGCGCCGCCTGGGCATGCAGCGCGTCCCAGGTCTGGCGATGGGGTTTGCCCGGCCGCCAGGTGCGCAAGTACAACGCCCAGGCAGCATCGGCATCGCCCGTGCGCGGCAGGCGCGCCGGATCGGTCCAAAGCAGCAGCCGCGCGAACGCGGCCGCCAGCACATCGTCCAGTTCCAGGCGCGAGTACACGGACGGCGCCGTCGGCGGCACCCCGCGAACCTGGCATACCTGGCGCGCCAGCGCCGCGCTGGCCGGATGCGCCAGCACGCCGCGCACGCCGCCGCCTTGTTCAAACTGCCAGAAGCCGCGCGCCGGACCACCGATCTGCCGCCGATGCACGAAACGGCTTTCCTGCAGGCCGATCGCCAGCAGCATGCAGCGCGCCTGCGGCGTGTCCATCGCGGCCGGTAGCAGGGCCAGCGCGGGCCGGATCGCGTCCCGCATCACTTGTTCAAGCGTCATGATTTCCTCCTTTCTCCGTCCCCTGCCCCAAGCCCAGCGCCTTGCGCCGGATCTCGACCGCCCAATCGACCAGGTCCTGGTTCTGCAGCTTGGCCGTCAGGCGCAGATAGGCGCCCAGCACCCACCAGGCCGGCAGCCCTGCCAGCAACATGCACGGCCCCAGCACGTAGAACATGGCCAGCAGCCCGTCCTCGCCCAGGCCCGTGCGCTGGGCCAGCCAATAGGCGGACGAAACAATGTCGGGCATCCAGGCGATCATCCCGATCGCCAGCAAAGGCCCGAACAAGAACGAACTCACCACCGTACAGGCGGTGCGCGCCACGAACTCGCGCGAGCTGCGCGGCGGCATCAGCAACATGCCAATCAGCGCCGCCATGGCCGCCGGCATGCCGAACGCCAGCGCAATCTTCAACGCGGCAAACCCGCCCAACCCCGTCGATCCCGGTTCCATATCCTTGCTACTCCTCTGACCACCCCGCATCCCTGTCTCCCGCCCATGACCGGGCGCAGGGAGGCGCCGGCCATGGAAGCAAAAAAGCGCGATCCGGGCGAAACTCTCGCCCGCTCGCGTCGCGCGCCCGCCAATGGGGCGCCTACACTCCTGATCCCACTCTGATTTCCGAACCTGCAATGAAGCCCTGGACCCGCCGACAGCCCCGCCGCAAACCCGCGCCCACCCTGGCCGATGCGCTCGATCGCTACCTGGCAGAGGTCTCAGCCACGAAGAAGGGGCACGTATCAGAGCAGTCCATAGCCCGCATCTGGCGAGCGACCCGGCTGGCGATCCGGCCGGTGGACCGGATCCGCAGCTCGGACTTGACCGAGTTGCGCGACGAATGGCTGAAGGACCGCGCGCCGGCCACCGTCGTGCGGCGCATGGCCTTCCTGTCCCACGTCTACACGGTGATCCGCAAGGATTGGGGCTTCGACCAGCTGGCGAACCCGGTTCAATTGGTGCGCAGGCCGGCGATCGACGATGCCCGCGACCGCCGGCTGTTCGACCGCATCACGCTGCGCGGCCTGTCCGAAGAGCAATGCCCGCGCCAGGAACTGGACTGGATCATCCAGGCCACCCGCTCCAGCGAGCTGCCCACCATCCTGACGGTGGCCCGGGAAACCGGCATGCGCCGCTCGGAAGTGGTCGGCATCCAGCGCGAGCACCTGGACCTGATGCATGGCGTGGTCCACCTGCCCCACACCAAGAACGGCCGCGCGCGCGACGTGCCGCTGACCCCGCTAGCGCGCGAGGCGCTACGCCGCTGGGTCACCGGCAAGCCAATGCGCGGGCGCATCTTCGCGATGCGTCCGGGCTCCGTCACGCGCGCCTTCATCCGCGCGCGACGCCGCGCCCGCCTGCGCTACGAAGCGCTGTGCCGTCATCACGGACGGCGTCCCAACACGGCCTATTTCCGCGATCTGCGCTTTCACGATCTGCGGCAGGAAGGCACCTCACAGCTGGCCACGGTGTTCCAGATCCACGAGCTGGCCAAGGTCAACGGCAACGTCGACACCCGCATGCTGCTGCGCTACTACCATCCGCATGGACGCGAGCTGGCGCAGAAGCTGGCGCGCAGTCCGCTGGGAAAGCGCCAGCTGGAACAGCTGCGCCGCGAACGACTCGAAGGGCTGGACGCTCTTCCGCTCGCCGCCTAGCGCGCAGATCCAGCGCCCGGCGCAGGGCCGCCGAAGAGACAGCACTGCCTGACTATCGTCAGACGCCCGCGCCCTCGGCAGGACGCGGCGGCGCCGTATCGCTCAGCCAGGCGGGCAACGGTCCCCAGCCGGGATAGCGCACGTCGTCCGCCGCGCCGCGCAGCTTGATCTTGCTGCCGATCACATAGGACTCACCCGTTTCCGCCACCCATAGCGGCGTGGCGCGATGGTCTTCGACCATCTGCCAGTCATTGCCCGTCCTGCGCGGCCAGCGGCCGCCAGTGCCTGCGGGCGGCGCATCGGGATAGGCGCCAAAGGGCACGTTGTAGGTGCCGGGCGACAGAGGGAGGTCGTTGGCGACGGTCTCATAGAGGAACAGGCCGTCGTCGTCGGTTTGAAATACGGATTTGTGCATAGTTTTTCCTTTAAATGGGGTTTGCACTGCAAATGCGAGGGGGCTGGCGAGCAGGCAACTTGATGCTAGCCAGCACATGTTTGGAATGGTGGGTTCAGTGCAAGCGAAAAATATCGCTGGTCCATTCAGAGAGGAGCCGGGTACAACGACCTGGTTTGCTGCGAGCCAGACGCAGGCACAAGCTTTTGCGAACGTTAGCTTTGACTCATCTCGCGTAGTCCGCGTGTCGACTGAAACTCGTCCCGTCAACGTCACGTATTACCCCCGAATGCACATTTGACGTCTCTATCACTGCAAATGCGAGGATGGTAGGAGCACGTCAGACAGACGCAAGTCAACGCATTGTGGGTGGCATGCATCTCCGTCCAATCAACACGACAGAAGCGCAGATATTGAACGCCCCGACTGGTGCGTTCAATGTACTTGTGGGGCAAGGCAGTCCCGGCGCATCGCGTGTGGCAATGGATCAATCCCCGAACGCTTATGGAACGCAGTCAGTGGTGACCTTTGACTCGGCAAATGTGACTCGTACGTCTAGCGAGACACGCCCTACGAACGTCGCTTTCGCTCCACGGATTCATATCTGACGTCTGCTTCACTGCAAATGCGAGGATTATGGCGTCGCGCCAGGCCGCCGCGCTGGAAAGCCACAGCCACGCCCAGAACGCCGCCACGCTGGACAGAAGCGGAAACGCCAACACCGCAGGCGGGACGGTGCTGGCCGTGCGTAACTTGGGCGAAGGGTTGACCACCCTGGCCGCCGGCGGAAGCGAGACGCGGCCACGCAACGTCGCTTACCACCCTCGCATCCATGTGTAGCCCGGCCGTGTCAGACGTGCAGGCGGGGATGGAATGCGACGTTGGCGCCACGGGTTTCGGAGGACGTTCGGGCGACTCTGGATGCATCGAATGTGGCCACATCCAGACGATACGGCTTGCTACCGAGTTCAATAGGCGATGCGCCTGGCGACCCAGCCTGCTGGACGACTTGGAACGCCCTCGATCCTGTGGGGACGGCCCCTCCATCGACGCCGTTGAAGGGCCGAATTGTGAACTCACCAGTAATGTTCTGCAGCGCATCAGCCTGCCTGCTCGCCATGACTCTCACATTTGCAGTGAAGTGGACGTCAGATATTGATGCGGGGATGGTATGCGGTGTTCACCGGTCGGGTTTCGTTCCCGCCACTGTCATCAATGGTAGATCCGGGATTGTTCCAAATGATGTTGACAGCGCTCATGACATTGCGATGGACCGCGATGGCCTCGCCTGAGCTAGCCCCGCTTTGACCTGATGTCTGGAAGCGATGGGAATGCCTCCGTAGCAAGTCACCCTGCCTGCTCGCCAGCCCCCTCGCATTTGCAGTGTCAGCGTCAGTCCCCGTATACCGCCGGAACATATTCCGCAAATCCGGCACCCGGAACGTCGTCCCGCTGACATCCGCGAAGTAATGCGCCCCACGGTTCGCGGTCCAGACAGCATCGGACACCACCAGATTATTCTCGCGCGCATAGCCCCACAGGCGCGCATAGTCGGTCTTGCTCAGCTCGCCGCCGACCGCGTCGACTTCGCTGGCCAGCGGGGTAACGGTGTGGCCGTCCACCGGACGGCCGCAGAGCGGGGAGCGGTAGCCGGTGTAGTACTGGGTGGATACCCAGGTCCAGACCTCGGAGCATTCCGCCACGATGATCGGGCCGATGTCCTGCGTCGGCAGCGCGCCGATCGAGCACACGCGCGGGAAGTTGCCGGCCACGAAGGCGGTGGTGGCAAGCTTGCCGCTCTTGTCGCCGGCGGCGGGCGTGGGCGCGGTGGGCGTGCCGGTGAAGGCCGGCGAGGCGGCCAGGGCGGCCACGAACTTGGCCTGCAGCGCGGCCAGGTCGCCGTTGTCCAGCACGTCCTGGCCGCTCTTGTCGGCGATGTACTGGCCGAGCATGGCGGCCACGAAGGACGCCTGGCGCCAGACGGTGTTCAGTTCTTTGGACTTGGCGGTGCCGGCCGAGAAGCCGGCATTGCGGCTGGCCAGGGCCTGATAGTCGGCGGGTGCGAGCACGTTGGCGCCGGCGGCGGTGCCGAAGGGAAGGATTTGATTGATAGCCACGGAGTGTTTTCCTTATTGAACCGGCGAATTCAACCGGCGAACAGCGATCCCCAGAGTCCGTTGTCGAACCCCGAGATGTATTGGTTCTGCACGTCAAAACCGAACAGCGGCCCCTCGCCCGAGGGAAGCACGTAGTACTTGATACGCACGCCTTCGGGCTTGAGCGGGATGTAGCCGCCGGTCAGCAGGGCCAGGAACAGCGCCGAAGGCGGCGCGCCGGCCACGCCGATGTCCACCGACATGTCGCCGTTGTCCTCGATCAGCACGTGGGTGCCGCCCTGGAAGATCTGGTTCAGAATGGCGGCCGAGGTTTCCAGCGTGCCGTCCCAGTGGTTGGCGCCGATCTTGGCCCGCAGCAGCAGCCGGTAGGTGTCGTCGTCCAGCACGGTCAGGCCGTTGTCCGGATCGAAGGGCCCCTGCCAGACGCCCTGGTCCATGCCCAGGCCGTCGATGTCCAGCGCGAAATACACGCCGGAGATCGGCGTGGCGACGCGACGTCCCAGCCCGATCCAGCGGCCCACGGCGTCCAGCTGCGCACCGATGGCCAGGTCCAGGTCGAAGGCGTCCGGCATGCCCGCGTACAGGTCGCGCACGGCAGCCGCCGCGCCGCAGACCGCCGCCACGGTGGCGCCGAACCTGGGCCGCGGGCGGTGATAGGCGGACAGCAGCCCGAGATATTCGTCAGCATTGGCCATGTCGCTCACCCGCTCACCGTGATCTTGACCGCGTCGGGCGTGGTCGACGCCGCCTCGTTGAAGGCGAGCGCCACGTCGGGCGCGCCGTTGCCGGATGACCGGCGCAGCGCCAGGCCGGTGATCTTGAAGGTGCCACTGCCCGGCACGCCATTGGCTGCCGAGATGGCGTCGGCCCATTCCACGGACGCGCTGGCGCCGCCGCCGATGGCCACGCCATTGATGTAGTCCGCCACCGCCCGCTGCACCGCCTGGCCCGTGGCCGTGGTGTAGCCGGCCAGCGCGCGCATCTGGATCTCGGCGGACACCGGCACGCGAATGGGCCGGAAGAAGCGGATCGGATGCGCGATGCCGTAGATGTCGGTGACCACCACGCTGGTCGAGCCATGCGTGCCGGTGCCGGGCGTCTTCTTGGCGGCGATGGCGCTGGCGATCAGGCCTGCGTCGCCGCCGTCCACCACCAGCGCGATGCTGTGCGGCGGCAGGCCATTGGCATCCGCGACGGCCGTGTCGTTCTCGTAGGCGACTTGCCGCAGCACGCCCGGCACGGACGCCACCGCACCGACCGTGCCTTCCAGCACGGTGCGCGACGGCAGCGCCACCGACACGGCTTGCCGGACCCGCAGCGCCGCGTCGCTTTCGACGGGCGCGCCGGGCGTGGCGGCGGCCGGGTTGGTCACGGACTGCCAGCCCAGCGTGGGCGTGCCGATGCGCGTGATGGAGCCCGGCGCGGCGGCCACGGCGCCGACCTTGCGGCACAGCGCGGCGACCGTAATCTCGCCGGCCGGCGGGATGGTGACGCTGGCCGGCAGCTCCCACTGCACGCGATCGCCATCCAGCGCCACGCCGCCGGAGATGGTGGTGCCGCCCTGCCCCACGATGCGCAGATCGACCGACGAGCGCGTGGCCACGCCGCGCGCCAGGCCGTTGATCTTGACGTTGCTGGACAGCGCGGCGCCCGAGGCCGTGGCCGGCGAGAAGGCGTTGTAGACCTGGACGGCCGCGGTGTTGGCGTCGTGGATCGCCATCGCGAACACGGCCAGCAGCTGGCCGTCCTGGCTGTCGGCCTCCAGGTAGGTGTCCGCGCCGTAGATGTTGCGGTACTGGTCCTTGAAGTATTGCAGCACCTCGCCGTAGCTCGGCGCGCGTATGCCCGCGGCGTCGATCACCGGAGCGGTAGAGAGTATCGTCATAGAGCCGCCTGCACGATGGCCAAGCCATAAAGGGTTGTAAGGGTTGCCGTGACGCTCAGGCCGCGGCTTTGCGGATCAAGGCGGCTGGCGTAGTCGCTGATGCCGGTCACGCCGGGCGTGCCCAGCATGCGCTGGCGGATGGCCCAGTCGTAGCTGGCGCGGGGCTGCTTGCCCAGCACCTCGCCCTGCCAGGGCATGCCCTCGGTCGAGTCCAGGAACCACTCGCCGCGCAATAGCATCAGCCGCGTCTTGACGGCCTGCGCGACGGTGTCCGGGGAGTCCCGGAAAAAGTCGGCCTGCCGTGCGCCGAACGAGTAGTCCCCGTCGGCGTCGAGTTTTCGGTAACGCATAGGTGTCCTCAGTTGGGCGGCGTGGTGGCCGCGTTGGCGCCTTGCGCGGTATGGGTATGGGTGTCGTCGACCCGCTTGCCATTGGCGACGATCTGGCCGATCACGTTGAGCGCGCCGGTGATGCGCGCGGCGCTGCCCTGGCCGCCGCTGCCGACCAGGCCGGCGACGTAGCTGAGTAGCCCCTTGACCAGCACCTGATCCGAGAACTCGGACACCGGCGCCACGACCTCGAAACCGCCTGGCGCCACGATCTTCACCTTCTGGCTGGCAGGATCCAGCCGCAGAAAGGTCGAGCCGTCATCGCTGCGCAGCTCGGTGGCGCCGGTGTTGACCGACGGCAGCACGCGCGGCTGCGAGCGCACCCCCACGAAGACGAAGCCGTCGGACAGGTCGTGCATGCGCATTTCCGCCTGGTCCTGCACCCCGCCCGACTGCCACCATGCGTCGATGCAGCGCGAGGCGAACACCACCAGGCATTCGTCGCCGGGCTTGACCGGAAAGGTCAGCGTGCAATTGCCGCCCGACGGAAAGTAGACGGGGCAATCGAGCAGCAGCGGCAGCGGCACGTGCTGCTGGCCGCCCGAGGGCGCCGTGACGCGCGCGCGGATCGCGGGCTGCGCCGAGCACGTCATCGCCACCGGATCGAAGTCCACGATCAGGGCCGGCATGGCGGTCCAGGTTTCGGCCAGCGCGCCGCGCATACCGGCGCGCAAGCTGGCTTCCGGATCGTTCAAGCTTTCAAGTCGGTTCATGAGTCATCCTGCCTGGGTCATCTGAAACGCGCGCCGCCTACTTGACGACGTTGGCGGCCTTGCCATCGCCGCCGCCGGGGCCGGCCTGCCCGAGATCGCCCGGGTACAGCGTCGCGTCGGTGGCCACGCACAGCACGTCCGTGTACCAATCGCCGCCGCGCGTGTTGCCGCGATGCTCGACCACCATCACGTAGTAGTAGCCATCGCTGCTGATCTTGCGCTGCTCGCTGCGGTCGACTTCCGCCTCGGCCTTCTTGCCGCCGTCGCGCTTGGCGCCCGCCTTGGCCTGGAAGCCGTATTCGGCGATGCGGCTGTTGTCCAGGTGGATCAGCCCGCCGACGCGGATGCTGGGATTGAGCAGCATGCGCAGCTTGATGCCGTTCTCGGCCTGCTCGGGCATGCCGACCAGGCCGGTCTCGTGCGAGATGACCGGCACCGAACCGGGCATGTAAGCGGTCTCCGGCACGACGTTGACCTTGCCATCCTGGATGCTCCACAGCGCGTTGGCGCTGCCGCAGACATCATTCATGTAGCTGCGCGCCATGCCGGACATCACCGTGCCGCGGATCGAGGCCTTGCCGTCCAGCTCGGGCGCGTAGCCCTGCTTGACCCCATAGGGGTTCATGGCCGAGCACAGCAGCCGCAGCTTGTCGGCCTTGGTCGCGCCCTTGGGCAGGGTGGTGTTCACCACGGCGAAGTTGTAGGCCTGGTCGCCATCGGCGGCGGTCAGGTTCAGCACGGTGTCGACGCCGCCGGACTTGCCCCATTTGGCGCGCACCAGATTGCCATGGAAGATCACGCCGTAGTTGCCTTCGTAGCCGGCCTGCAGCACCACGCGGGTGAACTCCTTCTGCACCATGCTGGCGGTTTCGGCGCTGGCGTTCATCACCTTGATGGTCGCGGTGTTCGGCGAGCTGGCGTCGTTGCGCTTGATCTCGAAGCTGAAACTCAGTTCAGACAGGTCCAGCGCCTCTTCGCCGCCCACGATCAGCGAGACCTTGCGGCCCCACTGGCGCACGCCCGCCTCGTCCGCCACCGGATCGCCGTAGGTGGTGACGGGTTCCATCATCGGTATGTCGGCCATGTCATTCAGCCGCCCAGTAGAGATGGGAACCGCGTCCCAGGTCGTTGAAGGTGGGCGCGTCGTCGGGCGATTCCGCGCCCTTGACCCACAACCCGCCTGCAAAACCCAGATGGCGATGCTGCGCCAGCAGGTCCAGCCCGGTCACCAGCGGCAGGCCCGACACCAGCGGTTTGCCCAGGTCGTCGGCCACGTCGAGGATCCAGCCGTCGCGGTATTGCAGCGTCAGCCGGTAGTCCTCTCCGCCCAGCGAGATGGCGAACACCTGCGGGATCGGCGACAGCGGGATTTCGAAGTAGTTCATGGTCGTCTCCTAGGTCGAGGCCCGCGGGCCGTCGAATGGCGCGGCCACGGGCTTGGGCGACTTCGTGCCCAGGTTCTGCCTGTCGGCCGTCTTTTCCTTCTGCTGCTGGTGCGCGTAGGGCGGCAGCGAGGTGACGCGGGTCTGCGCCACGATCACCTCGCGCAGCTTGACGGTCACGAACAGCGCGCCCGAGCTGGCCAGGTTGTGCTCGACGCCCAGGCTCTCGATGAGCATGTTCACGTAGCGCCGGCGGCTGGTGACCACCTCGATCGGCTCGCGCGCTTCCTGCAGGCTCAGCAGCTGCGAATAGATCGCGGTCGCGTAGTCGTCGGCGGCAGCCTTGCCGTTGGCCACGTCCATCGCCCTGGCGCCCAGCAGCGCCTCGTAGGAAGCGTTGCTCCAGCCGCACTTCAGCGTCACGGTCAGCGGCTGCTTGTAGGCGTGGTCGCTGATCACCGAGTTGCCATAGGGGCCGGACTCGACCGGGTGGCTGGTGATGGACAGCGTGTCGTCGTAGGACTCGCTGGTGGTCGCCTGGATGAGGATGTCGCCGATGCGCTTGGACGACAGGCCGACCATGTCGGCCCCTTGGAAGTCGAGCTCGTTCACTCCATTGCTCCTCGCGTATTGCGGGCCAGGTCGCTGTTGACCCGGTTCTGCTCGTTGGCGACAGCGTTGCCGACGGCCAGCGGGTCGGATACGCCGTGCACGTTGATGGTGGTGTTGGCGTTCACGGTTGCCGAGGTGACGCCGGGTTGCGCCGGCGGCATTCCTGGCAGGCCCAGCAGGCCGGTGCCCGCCAAACCCGGCGCATAGCCTTGCCACGGTTCGATGCTGGCCGGGTTCAACATGCGGCTCAGTCGGTCGGCCGTCGGCGACGACGGATAGGGCGCGGTGCGCGCAGGTTCCGGCCCATCTGGCTTGACGTAGTACTGCATCACGCTGCCTTCAAGACCGTCCTGATCGGGATCGGCCGAACCGTCCAGGGGCAGGCCGTTGGCGCGCCGGTACTGAAGCTTCTTCAGCTCCAGCTGATCGTCTCCCAGTTCGCTCGGCATCAGCATCAGCGCCGCGCCGCCGCCGACACGGGTGCCAACCCGCGCGGCCTGGCCGGACAGTTCTCCCAGCGACGCCGACGCGCGTCCGAACCACGATGTGACCCTGGACCACAGCGACTCGGCGGTCTGCGCCACCGCCCTGCCGACGGCGCTCAGGCCATTGGCCACGAAGCTCCCCGCCTGCGTCGCGAACGTGCCCAGCCGGGCCCAGGCATTGGCGGCCATCTGACCGATGCCCGTCGCCATCGCCCTGCCCGACGACAGCAGGAAGTTGCCCATGCGGGAGAATGCCGAACGCATCGCGGCTCCAGCCCGCTCCGCCATCGGACCCAGGGCATCTTTCAACCGCGTCCACTGTTTCCCCAGGAACTCGGTCAAACCGGTTGCCTTCGACAAGGACGACAGCAGGCTGAACAGTCCCCTGATCACGCCGCCGCCACCGAGCAGCAACAGGCCGCCCAGCGCCAGCGTAAGTTGCGTGGAGAATCCGCCGGTCGCCTCGTCCAACCACTGAAACATGGAGATCAGTGGTCCCAGCCCGGACAGGATGGAGATGAAGAAATTTCCGACTTCGCCCAGACGTGTGCCCAACAGCGTGCCGTTTTCCTTCAGCCAGGTGGCGACGTTCTGCAGGAATGGTTCAAGCTTGTCGGCCATGGTCAGGAAGGCCTGCGCGAACACACTGTCCAGCTGGCGTCCGACCTCACGAACGGAAGTCATCACGCGATGAGCGCGTTCGCCGGCGGCGTCGACCTTGCTGCCTTCCAGGCCGGCATACGCGCTGTCGGCCTGTGCCGGGAACGCGGGGTTGCGCAGCGCCTCGATCACGGAGGCGTCAAGATTGAGCTGCTTGCCCAGCTCGTTCGCCTGCTTGCCATCGAGCTTCTGCAGCACATTGCTCAGCGCTCGCGCCAGATCGGCGGTGCTGCGTTGATTGCCTTCGTCATCATGCGTGCTGATGCCTTGGTTGCGCAGGGCTGCCGCGGCCTCGGGATCATCGCGCACGGAGCGATAGAGCGCCTGCACGCCATTGCGCATGGCTTCGGCCGACAGGCCGAATTCCTGCCCGGCCGCCTCCAGCGCGCGCAGCTCCCTGCCCGATGTGCCCGCCAGGCGCGCCGCCATGAACGCGTTTTCAAAGCGTTCGAGGCGGCTCTCGGCGAAGCTGACCACGGTATGGGCCCGGTCCACGAACGTCTGCAGCGCCTGCATCAGCTTCTCGGACCGGGACGGCTTGCCCTGGTCGCTGAGCTGGCCCAGCTGCGACATCAGCTGATCCATCTGCCCCTTGTCTATCTTGAAGGTCGCGGTTCCGCCCGCATCCACGGGCACGGAAATACTAGTCATTTTTCTCTGCCATGTAGCGGCGGTGCGCTTCCGCCTTGTTGTCTGCCCGGACCGACAAGGCGTCGTTCAGGAGCGCGATGTCGGCCAGGTCCAGCGTGCCGTCCTTGAGGGACTCGTACTTGCAGAGTCCCTCGAGGACCGGCGCCAGCAGCCAGTCCTCGCCGCCAGGCAGGCGCTTCAGCCAGCCTGTGTCGCCTCGGGGCTGCCGGTCTGGCTGGTAAGCAGCCCTTGAATAAAAGGCCCGAGGTTCTCGGTGATCACGCGCAGCGCCAGCGGCAGCATGACGGCCAGGTCGATGTCCTGGAACATCGGCACGCGCTGGCTGGCCGACCAGATGTTGGCCCAGCCGTGCTCCTGCTTGCGCTGCACCGCCTGCATGCAGGTGTCGAGCACGTACTCGGCGTCCTCGTCCTTCATCGCGGCCAGGCCATCGGCCAGGGGTTGGAGCACATCGGCCATGCCGCCCGGATCCTCGCTGATCCGCTTGCCGCCCGCCGCCAGGCGGACGAACACGGGGATCAGCGTGGGAACGATCGGGGCGATGCGGCGCGACATGTGGAACTGCTGCTTGGCGCTCAGTTTTCCGATGGAATACCGGTGGCCGTTCAGGTCGATTTCCAATGCCATGGCGCCGTGCTCAGTAAATGCCGAGGATCGTGTCGATCTTGGCCGCGTCGAAGGTCCACTTCACCGTGTCGCCGTCCTTCTTGTAGGACAGATCCGGCTTCTTGCTGAACGCGCACGAGCGGCAGGTGGTCACGTCGCCCGTCGACGGGTTGGTGACCGTGATCAGGTTCTTGCCCCACAGGCGGCTGTCCAGCGACTGAGCGTCGTACAGGGCCTGCAGCTGCGCGTTGACCGGCGAGGTCTTCAGGTAGGTCAGCGTCACGGTGCCGCTCTTGTCGGCGCGCAGGGTGTGCATGACTTCGCCGTCGGCGCCCACGGTCATGGCGCTCTTCTCGGCCTTGGCGGCGATGGCGATGCCCTCGTCGGCCACGCCCGAGCCATACCCCAGCGAGATTGCGCCGCCGGGACCGACGAGGCTGGCGCTGATATCAGCGAACGAATAGGTAGACATCTGCTGTGCTCCTGTTTAGCGATTGACCGTGACGAGGACGTCGACGGTGTGGATGGCGCCGGCTTCCTTGGCGGCGACCTGGAACGGAACGGCCTTGCGCGCCTCGCGGTCGGCTTGCGACTGCGTGGCGATGGCCGGGGCGTACACGTAGTAGCCCTTGGACAGCGGATCACCCTGCTTCAGCGCGCCGAAGCCCGCCGAGTTCCACACGCCCGGCGCCAGATAGCCGTTGTTGACCGCGGCTTCGCAGGCGGCCTCGATCACCGAGGCGATCAGCTGGTTGCCGGCGTCGGTCTGGGGCACCTTGGTGGGGCTGGTGTAGAGCAGGTTGTAGACGTCGGTCTGCACGCGGTTGCGGAACCAGATCGCGTTGTAGACCGAGTCGATGAAGATGCCGCTGGGCGTCACGCCGTACTGAATGATGGCCGTGTCGTTGTCGTAGTTGACGAACACGTTGCAGCGCTTGGCCGCCAGCGTGTCGGCCTGGCTGCTGCTCAGGGTCTCGGCGACGATGCCGGGCTCCTGCTTGTACATCAGCGTGATGGTGGTGTTGTTGGCGTTGAAGTTCACCGTCAGCATGCGGCCCAGCAGCGAGGCCACGGCGTAGGGGCTGGCGCTGGAGAACTGCACGATCGAGTACTTGTACTTCAGCGCCTTCAGGCGGCTGGCGATGTCGTCGGCGTTGGTCGGGTCCAGCACCTGCGGCGCCTGGGTCGACACGCCGTACAGGTGGCGCTGGTCGGCTTCGATCAGCTCGGCCACGGCCAGGTGCTGGGCGTCGGTCAGGCTGTCGGCGAAGGTCAGGCCCAGGAACTTGTTGGCGAAACGATCCAGGAACAGCGAGACGGCCGCCGCGGGCGTTTCGGCAACGATGCCGGCCACGGGCGCGGACGCCTTGGCGGCGCTCAGGCCCAGCATGTCCGACACGTCGGTGCCGGTGGCGGGCGCCGAGGCGTAGCCCAGCGTCGAGCTGGCGCCGGACGTGGTGGACGTGACGACGAACTGCGAGCCGTTCCATTGCACCGTGGTGCCGGCCAGCGCGGCGCCGATGATGGAGGCGACGCCGTTCAGGTTGGTCGCCGTGGAGAAGTCCAGGCCCGTGGCCGTCTTCTCGACGCCGTCGACGCTCAGCTTGAAGCCGCCGGCCTTGACGGCGGTCCAGACCGACATCTGCTTCTCGGCGGCCGACAGCACGGCGCCGCGCAGGGTGGCCGAGGTCGCGGCTTTGGCCCAGCGGCCGATGTAGAGCTGCGACGGCTGCGGCGTCTGCTGGAAGTACAGCAGCGCGGCGCGGTATTCCGGCGCCGTGATGCCGAAGTCCGCCGCGACGGCGTCGATGCCGCCATAGGAGCGCATGCGCTCGCCCGTGTCGATGACGGCGGACGAGCCCAGCAGCAGGGCGGTGTTGAGGTTGGCGCCCTGCGCCGCCAGCGGCGACATGTTGATCGTGACGTTGATCAGGCGCGATACCGGCAATCCATTAGCCATGGTGGTAGATCCCTTAATCTGCAAGGTAGTTGACGAAATCCGTCGACGACACGGACGCGGCATGCGTCGTGACTGGCGCCGACAGAAGATTCAGGACCGGATAGACGCGCTTCACTCTGCGCGCGAAGCGCAGGCTGATGTCGTACTGCCGAATCCACTGCTGATTCACTTGTTCGTGCCTGGCCTGGATGGGCCCCGCGCCGGTCACCGCCATGTCCTGCGCCTGCAGGGCTTCGCGGTTCTGCGGCACGGCCGAGCCGTCGCGCAGCTGCGCCGCGTGGCGCAGCGCGCGCGGGCCGATCATCGAGCACAGCACTTCGATGCTCTCGTGCCGAACAAGGGAATCAGTCCCCTCCCCGGCCGGATCGTGTGTCACGGCAGGAGCGGCGTCCGCGGCCTGTGACCGGATGTCCATGAGGCACCAGGTCTGGTCGGGCGCGGGCGGTTCCGCGCCGGCCGCCGGCCAGCGCGTACGAACCAGGTTGCTGGGCAGGCCGGACACGCCGGCGATATAGCCCTGGAACACGGCCTCCAGTTCGGCGTCTTCCAGGGGCGGAGACGCCTGCAGAGGCAACAGGTAGCCGCCGGTGGCGGAGTTATTCGCCATGCGCGGCTCCCGTCAGGGGACCGCTGGTGGCGGCCGGGCCAAGGCGGCGATACGCCCGCGACGCGGCCTGTGCATGCGGCTGCGGCATGATTCACTCCTGTAGCGTGACGGGCGGGACGCGCCCGGAAAGATTGGGCCGGCCCGAAGGCCGGTGGTGGGAATCCAGTTGCCTGGAGGCGGAAGGCCGGCTTTGCTGCGCGAAGAGCGCGGTGCCGCGTTGCATGTGCGTGCGGCCTGTGTGCGGCGGATTCCGGCTGTCGCCCACCGGGCTGCCGCCTCAAGCCGCCGGCTCGCGTGCCGGGGGGAGACGGGACCCGGAGCGAGCAGGAAATGGCGAGGCGGCAGGCCGCTGGACGGCGCCAAGCAAAACGCCCCGGCATTCCCTGCGCGGGAATATCCGGGGCGTAAAAAAACCCGCTTGCGCGGGTGGGTGTTCGGTTCGTCGGGCCGCTTGCGCAAGACGCAATGGCCCGGACGTATTGTCGCATCATTCGTCGCATCGGCAACGTGGAGGGTGTCGCACTCGGCGCGGCGTCGCCAGCGGTTCGCGGTGATCAAAGCGCGGCGGAAATGACGCCTGTCCAAGCAAGCGCAGGCCTGACACATCAAACAAAAAGCCCGCATCGGCGGGCTTTGGTTTCAGGCTTGCGGGCCGCTCGCGCAAGACGCAATGGCCCGGAGGAATTGTCGCATGATCAGTCGCAGGCGCAAGCTTGCTCGTGTCGCACCTCGCCCCAGGCGTAGGTCAGCGAATTGCGCGCGTACTCGATGCGCTGCACCTGGCCGCAATCCTGCAGCGCCTCGAGCACGCGCAGGATGGCCTGGCGCATGGCGTCGCGCTCGCGGCGCGCCAGCTCGCGGCCGCCAGAGGCGTCGCGCACCAGTTCGGCCATGCGCCACTCGCGGCCGGGAAAGGCCGACATCAGATCCAGCACTTCCTTCGCGTACTTCATTGGAAGGCCCTCCGCACCTGATCCTTCATGTGGCCGAGCGCGATCTTGTAGTAGACCGGGCTGATGTCCAGCCTGTCGCAGGCGCGCGTGATGCGCTCGCCCGCGGTCAGGCCGGCGTATTCGTGGCGGCGCGGATACTCGGCCTGCAGCACGCGCTGCTCGACGTGCGCCAGCGAGTCGTACAGCTTTTGCACCTTGCGCGCGTGGTCCATGTGCACCGGGATCGGCGCCGGCTCGTCGTCCGGGCCGGCCGGCGCGCGGTAGGCCCGTTCGGCCGAGATGCACTTGACGTTGGGATCGGGCTGCGGCCAGTCGCCCAGCCAGCACCAGCGCGACCAGTTCCACAGCTCGTCTTCGACCCAACGGGGATAACCCATATTGCGTTCCTTTTCCATGTTGCGTTCCTTCTTCATCTTGTTGTCCTTGCCGGCTTCCTGCCTGCGCCCTGTCTGCGCCCCGCGAGCCGCGCCTAGGCGGCCTGCCTGCGGTAGCTGGGCCAGTCGAAGATCAGCATGCGCCCGCCGCCTTCGCGCAGCCGGTCGACCACGCGTTCGCCCAGGTAGTCGGTGAGCGCGTCCTTGGCCAGGTTGCTGATCACGATGGTGGGCTTGAGCTGCTCGTAGCGGCCGTTGATGATTTCGAACAGGATCATCTTCTCGGTCTCGCTGCCGAACTGGACGCCCACTTCATCCAGGATCAGCAGGTCGGGCCGGATGAAGCCGGCCACCACCTGGGCCTCAGACTGGCCGCTGTCGCGGCGGTAGGTGTCCTTGACCCGGCGGATGGCGTTGATCACCGAGGTGAAGACCGCGATGCGGCCCTGCTCCATGAGGCGATGGGCGATGCCCACGGCCAGATGGGTCTTGCCCGCGCCGACGCCGCCGCAGAACACCAGGCTGGCGCCGGACTTCGCGGCCTCGGCGCCGAAGCCGTCGGCGTAGCGGCGGGCCAGTTCCAGCGCGCGCCGCGGGCCCTCGGCGTGCGGCGCGAAGTTGTCGAGCCGCTTGTCGGCGAAGCGCGCGGGAATGGCCGCGCGGCCTAGCAGGCTGTCGGCCACCTGGCGCCGGTGCGCCGATGTGGCCGCGGCGGCCTTGCCCGCATCTTCGCGGGCGATGCGCTCGCCGTTGCAGCGCGGGCAGCCCGCCCAGCCCGCCGGCATCTTCAGGTCCAGGAAATCGCCGTGGCGTTCGCAGGTCCTGGGTTCGGTGGGAAAACTAAAACGAGCCATCGGCCGCCACCCCGGCGCGGTAGTCCTGCTGTTCGAAGCGTGCATGCGCGTTCACCCTCGTGGTTGAAGCCTGGGCCTGGCGGCGTTCGAGGGACCGGTTCAGCCAGCCCACCACGAACGCGCCGATGCCGCGGCGTGTCTTGCGGTTCTGCGGTTTCGCGTCGAGCCAGGCGCGCATGCGCAGAAGCTCGGCGTCCACATTCAGTTCACGGTAGGCGGCTCTCCACTCGGCGGCCTGGGACTCGGTCACGGCGTACTCGGAGCCGTCTTTCAGCGCGAGCGCGATGACGGGAGGCGGAGCGGCCGGTCCGGCGCAAGCAGGGCTCGCCGCCGGAATGTTGTCTGGGTTGTCTGTTGGAAGGTTGTCTGTTGTTTGTCCGAATCCGGGACGATCGCTCTGTCCGGCAACGGGACGGTCTGGCGCGGTCGATTCGGACAAGGGTCCGTCTTGCGGACCCGTGCCGGTCCCGGACACGCCCGCGCGCCTGGCCGGCTGGCGCCACTGCGCCGGATCCCGGTTCAGGCCGACCACGCAGCCGTAGCGGCCGGGCCGCTTGCGGATGACGTTCAGGGCCGCCAGTTCGTTCAGCGCCGTGGTGACGTGCTGGCGCGACATCGCGCCGCACAGCGAGGCCAGCTGGGATGCGGACAAGTCGTCCTCCTGTTTGCCGTAGCCTTCGGTCTTGCGCAGTACCGCCAGCAGCACGCGCAGGGTCGTCAGCTTGAAAGGGAACGCGGTGATGGCGTCGTACAGCGAGTTCGGGATGCGGATATGGCCGGCCCGTTGCGGCTGGGACGCGGCCGCCGGATGGGAGTTCAGGGGAATCACATACCTCCTTGGTAGCGAATCGGACGCGTGGACCCGCGCCTGGGTAGCGCCGCCCCGCGCGGCGCTCGGCGCCGCTGACTGCGGTCGCCGCGAATAGCTCATTTGTAGAATCAATGGTAGCGACTCGCTACCGAAATTTCAATAGCGATTCGCTACTGTACTTTTGGGTAGCGTGTTGCTACCATCGCTACCACCATGGATATCCGCTCGATACGACTGAACAACCTCAAGTACGCGGTCCTGGAGGCCGGGGGCGTCGACCGCCTGGCCGAACGGGCCGGCGTCAGCCGCAAGTACCTGGACCAGATCCTCCAGGGCTTCCAGGGCAAGCGCGACAAGAACCCGCGCCGCGTCGGCGACGCCCTGGCCGGCAAGATCTCGCTGGGGCTGGGCCTGCACGACAGCTGGATGGACCAGCCCCACCCCGACCTCTGGCGCGCGCTGGGGGACGACGAACTGGCGGGCGAGTCCGCGGAAGTCCCGGCCGGGCGGCTGCTGTCCTTCAGCCATGCGCGGCTGGGCGGGCTGGTCCGCGACAACGTCCTGATTTCCCAATTCGATACCGGAGGCGCGATGGGCAATGGTCTGGAGCTGCGCGATCAGCCCGGCGTGATCCAGAGCTGGAACGTCAGCCCGGAATGGCTGCAAAAGAACGTCCGGGGCTTCTCGTCCCCGAAGAACCTGTGCATCGTCACGGGTTTCGGCGACTCGATGCGCCCCATGTTCAATCCCGGCGATCCCCTGATCGTGGACCGGGGCGTGCAGGCGGTCGAGTACGATGCGATCTATTTCTTCCGTGTGGGCAGCGAAGGCTTCATCAAGCGGCTGCAGCGCATCCCCACCGCCACCGGCCTGGTGGTCCGGGCCAAGTCCGAGAACACCAAGTACGACGCCTGGGACATCACCGAAGGCATGGATTTCGAGGTCTTCGGCCGCGTGCTGAAGGTCTGGCGCAGCGAGGATTTCTGACCCGATGACACAAACGACGAAGCGACTGGACGCGGCCGACCGGACCGTGCTGTTCTATGGCCTGCTGGCCGCGCTGCTGGGCCTGGGCCTGCATTTTGTCGCCATACACCGCTACCGGCCCTGGGATCAGCCCTTCACCATGGTGTTCCTGCTGCAGCTCGCCTGGCTCGCGCCGCTGGCCGGCGCGCTGCTGTCGGGCATGCGCAGCGGCGCGCGCTGGCTGATCGCGCTTGCCGCCTATGTGCTGGTACTGCCCCTGCTGGCCGCCTACGGACTGGGCTGGGACGCCAAAAACATGCTGGCCGTGGTCTCGGACAGCCAGCGTCCCATGCTGATCACCTTCCTGATCGGCGCGGCCGGCTTCGTGCTGCTGCCGCTGGTCCAGGAACTCGATCCGCGCCAGCCTCAATGGAATTATCCCGCGGTGTTCCGCGCCGCGTGGCGCAACACGGTGCACCTGGCGCTGGCCGTCTGCCTGTCGATCAGCGTGTTCGTGCTGCTGTGGATCGCCGGCATGATGTTCCGCATGATCGGCATCAATACCGTGCTGGACGTGCTCGGCCACGCGCGCTTCCACATCGCCGCCTGGCCCATCGTGCTGGCCGTCAGCCTGGTCGGCGTGCGCCGCCGTCCGCAGATCGCCGACACGTTGCGGCGTTCATGGCTCACGCTGAACGCCTGGCTGCTGCCGCTGGTGGCGCTGGTGGGGCTGGCGTTCACCATCGCGCTGGCGGCGCGCATGGCGCTCGGCTTCGAGGCCGTCAAGCTGTCGGCCGGCGCGCTCATCGCCTTCTGCGCGCTGTGGATCAAGCTGATCAACGCAGCCTGGCAGGACAGCCCCGGGGCCGCGCCGTTCGGCCAGGGCCTGTCCAGAACGCTGCGCCTGGCCATGCTCTGCCTGCTGCCGCTGGCCGCCGTGGCGCTGTACGGCCTGGGCCTGCGGGTCGGGCAGTACGGCTGGACCATTCCCCGCGTCTGGGCGCTCTATTGCGGCGGCCTGCTGGCGCTGTACGCGCTGGGCTACGCCTGGGCCGCGCTGCGGCCCGCGGGCTTCTACGGCACGCTGGCGACGACCAACCTCGTGGCCGCCTTCGCCACGCTGGTCCTGCTGGCGCTGGTGCAGACGCCCGTGGCCGACCCGCGCCGCATCGCCGCGCAAAGCCAGCTGCAGGGCCTGCTGGACGGCCGCCTGGAACCGCGCGAATACCGCTACAGCAGCATGCGCAACGACCACGGCCGCTGGGGGCGCGATGCCCTGCGCCAGCTGGCCGACGGCGCCGCCAGCAAGCGCGATCCGCGCATCGCGCAGGCGGCGGCGAGCGCGCTGACAGGCAAGTATTACTCCTGGGACGAACCCAAGACCGACCTGATCGCCGCGTCGCCCACCTTTGACACCGTGCCCGCCGGACGGCAGGCGCCGGACGGCTGGTGGAAATTCCTCGTGCAGCAGAATCCCTACGTGGCGCAGACTTGCGCGACGGCGAGCACAACGCCGCCCGCGACCGTCAAGCAATACGAGCGAGACGCGCCGTGCCTGCTGCTGTTCGTGGACCTGTCCGGCAGCGGCCAGGAAGATCTGGTCCTGTTCACGCGCGTCTACACGGCCGACAACAAGTACGCCACCCAAGGTTCGCCGCAAGCGTACCGCCGCAAGACGGACGGTGGCTGGCAGCATCTGGGCAGGCTGGAAACGCCACCGGACGCAAAGCGGGCCAGCGGCACCGAAACGCAATGGGCGCTGGACGGCGGCCAGATCCGCACCGAGGCCCCCAAGGAGCGCGACCTGATCATCGGCGACTTCCGCCTGCAGCTGCGCTAGAAGGGGCCAGGGGCGCCGCCGCGGCGCCCGGCCTCAATGGCTGGCCGGGTTGCCTGCATCGCAGGCGGCGGCCCTGCCCCGGTCCGCGATACGCCTACGCGTCTTCCAGGTCCGGCGTGCCGGGGAACTGGCTGCTCAGCAGCGCCAACGCGCCCTTCTCGGCCAGCGCGGCGTTCGGGTACACGTTCCTGGTGTCTTCCAGCGGCGGAAAGCCCAGCACCCGCACGCGGACGTGATAGCCCTCGGGGGTTTCGGCGAACTCGATGTCGAAATTGCGCTCTTCGATCCAGCCGGACCGTTGCGGTTTCCATTCCATGACGATGCGCTCCCTATCGATGCTGCCGGCCATCGCGGCCATGGCCGGCCCGGTTCCGTGGCGAAGACGGAACAAGGCCTGCCGGGCCCGGCTCGAAGACGCTATTCCTGCTGGGTCGGCGCCTCTGCCGGCCGCGCCGCCGGCTCTTCCGGCGCGGGCGCGAACAGGTCCCAGCACGCCATGAACAAGGCGGCGATCAAGGGACCGATGACGAAACCGTTCAGGCCGAACAAGGCCATGCCGCCCAGCGTGGAGATCAGCACGGCGTAGTCCGGCATCTTGGTGTCCTTGCCGACCAGGACCGGGCGCAGGATGTTGTCCACCATGCCGATGACCAGCACGCCGAACAGAATCAGCACCACGCCCTTGACCGTCGCGCCGGTCAAGAGGAAATAGATCGCCACCGGCGCCCAGATCAGGCCCGCGCCCACCGCCGGCAGCAGCGACAGGAAGGCCATGATCACGCCCCACAGCATGGCGCCCTGGATGCCCAGGATCGAGAACATGATCCCGCCCAACGCACCCTGCGACGCGGCCACGGCGATGTTGCCCTTGACGGTCGCGCGCACCACGGTGGTGAACTTGAGCAGCAGGTGATGCTTGTGGGTCTCGCTCAGCGGAATGGCGCGGCTGATGCGCGCCGACAGGCGGGGCCCGTCGCGCAGCAGGAAGAACAGCAGGTACAGCATGATGCCGAAGCTGATCACGAACTGGAACGTGTCCTGCCCGATGCTCAGCGCCTGCGTCGCCAGGAACTGGCTGACCTGCATCGCGCCGGCGCTGAGTTTTTCCTGCAGGCTGGGGATGTCCGCCAGGTCGAAGCGCGCCAGGAGGTCATGCACCGACGGCGGCAGCGCCTCCATGGCCTGCTGGAAATAGGCGCCGAAATTCAGCTGCCCGGACTTGATGCTCTGGTAGAGATTGGCGCCTTCGCGCACCAGCGAGCCGCTGATGAAGGCGACCGGCATGATCACCAGCAGCAGGACCAGCAGCAAGGTGATCAGCGCCGCCATGTTGCGCCGGCCGCCCAGGCGCGCGCTCAACCGCCGCTGCAGCGGCGCGAAGATGATGGCGAGGATGGCGCCCCAGAACACCGCGCCGTAGAACGGCCACAGCAGCCAGGCGAACGCGAGGGTGACGCCGGCCAGCAGAAGCAGGAAGACGCGGTAGTGCAGGCTGGAGGATTGGCTCATGGTCGATCCCTGTTGCGGCTGGCGCCGCGAGAAACGCATTGTACAAAGCCGGTGTCGCAGCGCCCGCTGGCGGTCCGGTCTGGTTGGGCCCGGAAGCGCTAGCGCCGAACCGCCGCGGGCGCCGCCGCGGACCCGGCCGCAGGCGCCGACACCACACCCGTCGCAGGCGTCGACGCCGCCCCGGCCGAGGGCGTCGCCGCCGGATCCGTCAGGCTCGGACCCACCGCCCGACGGATCTGTTCCCGAGCCCGCTCCAGATCGTCCGATTGCGCGTTCAGGCCTTGCAGGCGCAGGTTCAGCGCCTGTTGCAGCGAAGGCGTGGCCACGCGCGCCTGGCCCCCGGCCAGTTCGATGCCCGCAGCGTTCGCCGCCACGAAATCGGCGATGGCCAGCGCGTCGCGCGCCACGGCATCCAGCGTGTCGGCCGCGGCCAGCAGCTCGTTGGCGGGGGCGGTCAGGGATTCGTCGTACACGCCGTCATAGGCGGGCGCCAGATCGGGCGGCAGTTCCAGCGAGGAACGGGCCTTGTCCGCCCGCGCGCGCGCCTCGCGCACGGCCGCGACATTGGCCTGCAGCGTCTTGCGGGCCAGCGTCAGCGCGTCACGGCGCGCGACGATATCGCCGACCGAGCGCAGCGTCTCGGTGGCCAGCACCTCGCGCAGCGGCTGCGCGGCCTTGCGCAGCTCGGCCTGGTAGTCCGACATGATGCCGTAGGCTTGCGCGTAATCGCCCAGCGCCTGCCGTTCTTCCTTGCTCAGAGACGGCAGGGCGACCGGTCCGCCGGCGGCGGCCTCGCTGCGGCTCTGCAGCAGCGCGATGAAGGCGGCGCGCGCCTCGGGCTCGCGATTGCCGCAGGCGCCCAGCAGCAGCGCCAACGCCGCGACCAGGCCTATCAGGCATATACGCAGCCAAGCCATGCCTACCCTCCTATTCCGCATGCCGAACCAGGCAATCCGCGCCGCCAGTGGCCGCGCATGGCCTCATGCCTTGCCGCGCGGCCTGCGACTCTACGTGACACCAATTATCCCGAAGCCCCGACCCACCGCCGGCGGCAGGCGGAATTTGTTGCCATCGAAGCGATATGACACAGGCCCGCGCCGCTCATGGCCGCAGGTCATGCGCCATCGCCACCCGCCGCGCGGGATCGAAGCCCGCCGCGGCCTCTTCGTCCAGCCGGGCCCGCAGGCCCGGACCATGGCGCCCGGGCTCCAGCTCGGAGAAACCCCGGCGTCGATAGTACGGCCCGTTCCAGGACAATTCGCGGTCGGTGGTCAGCAACAGGGAGGCGTAGCCGCAATCGCGGGCGTGCGCGATCACCGCCGCCAGCAGCGCCGAGCCCAGCCCGCGCCCCTGCTGCGGCAAGGCCACCGACATTTCCAGCAGGAACAACGACCCATCCATGGGTTCGGCCAGCGCGAACCCGCCCGGCTGGCCGTCGGCCTCGGCTACCCATAGCAGCCCGGCGGCCTGCGCCTGGCGCAGGACATCCGCGGGCAAGGTATCGCCCTCGACGGCCCAGCGCATGGGCGTGCCGGCGAAACGCGCGGCAGCCGAGCGCTCGATGGCGGCAAGGCTGGGAATATCGGCAAGAAGAGCGGGTCGGACGATCATGGGGCACAGAGTATGCCGCAAAGCACGGCCGCCTGCCGGCGCGGACGGCGCGGGCCAACCGGCGGCAGCCGCGCATCCCCTACAATCATCGGCTTCCGGCCCCGGCGGCCGCATCGACCCGCATTCACCCATGAGCTCGAACACTTCCTCCGACTGGGGCTTCGCCCAGCCCGATTGTCGCGGCGCGGCCGCCCTGCTGTTCTTCATGAACGACCTGGCCCGCGTGGTCAACCAGTACCTGGGCGACGGCCGGCTGTCAGAGGAAGCGCTGGCGGACGCGCAGAAGGCGGTGGACGCGTTGCTGGCGCGCTACGTCGAGATCCAGGCCGCGCCCGAGGCGTTCGACGGCGAAGCGATCGGGCTGGCCCTGGAAACCCAGCAGCTGCCCGACGGCTCGACCGCCGCGCACGTGGCGCTGCGCATGTCGCCGCGACTGGAAGGCCTGATCATCGAGGCGCAGCGTCAGGCGAGCCCGACGACGCATTGACCGGGAGAGTCCGGTCCTTTCGCTGCGATTCGCCCCAAGCTCTTGATTTTCATCGAAAGTTGGGATATAATCATTTGTTGCCTACGTTCTTCTAAATAAAAAAGGCAACCGGCAGGACCGGATCCAGGGCACTGAATCCCAAGCATGCGGCCAAAGCACAAGCAAAGCACAAAGCTCGCCGCGCAAAACCTGCGACGCGCCGGCTGATGGCAAAAGCACATGGCAAAAGCGCGTGGCTTAGCGCATACGACAGCGGAAAGCCAACCCGGATCCGGAACGCACTCGAAAGCCAACCCAATGGCGACGGCTGCATCCATTCCGGGCAGACGAGCGTAGGCCCGGATCCACATGCCGCGTAAAGCCCGCGACAGGCCGGAAAGAAGAACAAGCACGACGGGCCGGAATCTTCCGGACCAGAAAAGAACGGACCAAGACCGGTTCCTTTCGGCCCGCCCGCCGCCTTGAGCGGCACATCCCTGCGCTTGCCGGCCCGGCCCTTGCCCAGCCTTGCGCAAGCCACATGGCGCCACGGCGCTCGACGATCGGACACCTTGTCGTGCCGGCCCGACAGCAGCAACGCGGCGCATTCCGCGCCCCGCTGGAAAACCGCCAGTCCGGTTTTCCACCCTCGGGGATTCTGGGAGTACATCCCGGACCAACCGGGACGGCCCAAGCCGCCCAGCAACGCCCATGCCGCGTACGCGCCCGCCGGCCCATTGCCGGATGCCGCGTCCCGCCTCAGGGTGCGCAACGCCGGAGACTGCGCCGGCGCGCGCGAACCGCCTTGCTCCTGCGCGCCATGATCCGGCGCAATACAGGCGTCATGGCAATGCCTTAGTGTCTGTCCTGGGATCCGACGCGAAACGTCGCGATCGGGCCAATGACGCCACGGCGCGGAAATATTGAATCCGCGCGGCGCCATGGCCAGGCCGGACACCGCTTTTTCCATAACAAGAACTTCAAAGAGAACACCCTATGAATACTCGCTTCACCACCTCGGACCTGGTCCGACGCCCGGCCCACACGCAGCTGGACGACATGCCGATCCACATCGGCGACATCGTGTACCTGCAACCGGCCAATGGCCCGGCGATCCGCGCCGCGGTCATCTTCAACGCGCCCATCGACGGCATGACGACCTACACGACGGAAGTCCTGCCGGCCGGCGCGGCGCAGAAGACGCCCGCCCAGCGCATCCGCTTCCGCCACGAGCACGTGCATCGCATCGAGTCCGTCCGCCGCGCGGCCTGAGTCCGCGCAAACACCGCCGCCCGCCCGGGCGGCGGCCTGATTTCCGCGTGATACAGTCGCAGCAGCTTTTTTTCTCGCGGATCCGACCATGCAGAACAACCGCCAAGCCGTCCTGATCTGGGACCTCCCCACCCGACTGTTCCACTGGGCGCTGGTCGTCTGTATCGTGGGCGCGTTCGTCACCGTCAAGCTCGGCGGACTCTACATGGACTGGCACATACGCTTCGGCTGCGCGACGCTGGGCCTGCTCCTGTTCCGCCTCATCTGGGGCTTCATCGGCCCGCGCTATGCGCGTTTCAGCCAGTTCCTGCGCGGCCCCGCGGCCGTGGCCCGCTACCTGAAAGGGGCCGCCGCGCCCGCCGGGCACAATCCGCTGGGGGCGCTGTCGGTGCTGGCGCTGCTGCTGGTGCTGGGCTTCCAGGCGGTCAGCGGCCTGTTCACCTCCGACGACATCATGGTGCAAGGGCCGCTGTACGGCCACGTCGCCGAAGCCACTGCCGGCGCAATGACGTCCTGGCACAAGCTCAACGAGTGGGTCATCATCGGACTGGTCGCGCTGCACCTGCTGGCCGTGGCCTGGTATGCGCTGGTGCGCCGCAAGCGCCTGGTGCGCGCCATCATCACCGGCAAGGCCGATGCCAGGGACGTGCCGCCCGGCACGCCACCGGCCGACAATGGCGCCGCCGTCTGGCTGCGCGCGCTGCTGCTGGCGGCCATGGTGACCGGATTGGTGCTGTGGATCCGCTCGCTTGAGATCGTCGCGGACATGTCGTTCTCCTGAGCCGCTCAGACGCCACGACGACATACAAAACACAGAGCAAGCCGCCCGGATGATCCGGGCGGCTTTTTCATTGCGGGCGGCGCGCAATGAAAAACACCCCCGAGGCGCGCGGCCTGGGGGCGTTGCATCGACACGGGCGTGAGGCCCGCGACGGCTTACTTCTTCTTGCGGTACGCGTCGTGGCAAGCCTTGCAGCTCGCGCCCACGTCGCCGAAGGCGGCGCGCAGCTTGTCCAGGTCGCCGGCGTCGGCGGCGGCCGAGAGCTTGACGATGTTGTCCTGGAAGGCCTGCTGCTTCTGCTTGAAGCCGGCGGCATCGCTCCAGATCTCGGGACGGGCGTCGCCGCCTTCCGTGCCCGCGCCGAAGGCCGTCCACGGCAGCGCCGACAGGGTCTTCAGGACTTCGACGTTGGCCTTGATCTGCGCGGCATCGTAGGGCGCCTGGCCCTTGATCACCGGCGTCATGCGACCGAAGTGCGAGGCCATCAGCGAAAGCGCCGACTGGCGGTACTTGACCGCGTCCTCGGGCTTGGCGAACTGCGCCTGGGCGGACGTGGCCAGCAGCGGGCCCACGGTCATACAGGCCAGCGCGGCGAGCATGGACAACTTCTTCATAACAATCTCCCGTGAATGAAACAAGAATGCCGCGCGCCCCGCGCGCGGCGGACGGACTCGGATCAGACCGAGCGCGCCAGCTGCGCCGCCAGACCGATATAGGAACGCGGCGTCATGGCCAGCAGTCGGACCTTGGGTTCTTCGGGTAGTTCCAGGCCCTGGATGAATTCACGCAGGGCCTGCTCGGTGATGCCCTTGCCGCGCGTCAGCGCCTTGAGCTGCTCGTAGGGCTGGGGCAGGCCATAGCGGCGCATCACGGTCTGCACCGGCTCGGCCAGGACTTCCCAGCAGGCGTCGATGTCGGCGTCGATGGCGGCGGCGTTCACTTCCAGCTTGCCCAGGCCGCGCATGCAGGCGTCCCAGGCAACCAGGCAGTAACCCAGGCCCACGCCCAGGTTGCGCAGCACGGTGGAGTCGGTCAGGTCGCGCTGCCAGCGGGAGATCGGCAGCTTGTCGGCCAGGTGGCGCAGCACGGCGTTGGCCAGGCCCAGGTTGCCTTCGGAGTTCTCGAAGTCGATCGGGTTGACCTTGTGCGGCATGGTCGACGAGCCGACCTCGCCTTCCTTCAGGCGCTGCTTGAAGTAGCCCAGCGCCACATAGCCCCAGATGTCGCGGTCCAGGTCCAGCACGATGATGTTGGCGCGGACCACGGCGTCGAACAGCGCCGACATCCAGTCGTGCGGCTCGATCTGGATGGTGTGGCGGTTCTGGGTCAGGCCCAGGCCGGCCAGCACTTTCTGGCTGAACGCGGGCCAGTCGATCTCGGGATAGGCCGACAGGTGGGCGTTGTAGTTGCCGGTGGCGCCGTTGAGCTTGGCGAGCGGCTCGACGGCCTCGACGGCGGCGATGGCGCGATTCAGGCGCGCGGCCACGTTGGCGAATTCCTTGCCCAGCGTGGTCGGGCTGGCCGGCTGGCCATGCGTGCGCGACAGCATGGGCTGGTCGGCCTGGGCCACGGCCATCTCGTTGAGCTTGGCGGCGATCTCGCGCAGGCGCGGCAGCACCACCTGGTCGCGCGCGCGGGTCAGCATGAGCGCGTGCGAGGTATTGTTGATGTCTTCCGAGGTGCAGGCGAAGTGGATGAATTCGGCGGCGCGGGCCAGCTCGGCGTCGTCGGCGACCTTTTCCTTCATCCAGTACTCGACGGCCTTGACGTCATGGTTGGTGACGCGCTCGATGTCCTTGATGCGGGCGGCGTCGGCCTCGGAGAAGCCTTCCACCAGCTGACGCAGGCGCTGGCGCGCGCCCTCGGAGAAGGCGGGCAGCTCGGGCAGGCCGGCGTCGGACAGGGCCACCAGCCAGGCAGCCTCGACCTCGACGCGGTGGGCCATGAAGCCGGCTTCGGACAGCAGGCCGCGCAGCGCGTCGCCCCGGGATGCGTAGCGGCCATCCAATGGCGAAAGGGCGTTGAGTTGGCTAAGCTGGTCGGCGATCTGCATGGTCTGTGAGGGAAAAAGCGACAGAGGGGAAAACCCGGCGATTTTATCATCCGGGACGCGTCCACATTGTGGCAAACTGGCTGGCATCCGGCCGCGGCGGGCCGCCGTCATGCGGCCTGCTATACTTCGGCCGCTTTCCGACTCCGCTTGTGACTCCATGAAACT
>MCND01000178.1_pt1 | contig 28083 bp, 25 predicted proteins | sample 778211 | NCBI WGS metagenome assembly MCND01 (sample SAMN04296812, study PRJNA304217) | bioreactor metagenome | isolation source: activated sludge enriched with benzalkonium chloride | place: Turkey: Istanbul urban wastewater treatment plant
CCCTACCTGCTTGCCCCCGCCCACGAGGCGGTTCGCGCCGCGCGCCCCGCCTCGCCCACCAACCGGGAATCCTCCCGATGACCTCGACGTCCCCCATGAGCATGAACGCCGCTTCCCGGCGCAAGACCCTGCTTGCCCGCCACCGATACAGTCTCGCCGCCGCCTGCGCCCTGGCGCTGGCCGCGCTTGCCGCGCTGGCGTTGCGCGCCGCGCCCGCCGCCGTGGCAGAGACGCCGCAGGCCGCGCCGGCCTTGCGCGTCACCACCGTCGTGGCCGGCCCGGGCACGGTCCCGATCCGCATCGCGGTGAGCGGATCCCTGGTTGGCAGGGACGAGATCGCCATCCGCACGCCGTTGCAGGACCAGCGCATCGCGGCGGTGCTGGTCGAGGAAGGCGATTGGGTGCGCGCCGGCCAGCCGCTGGCCACGCTGGAAACGGATACCCTGGACGCGCAGCTGCGCCAGGCGCAGGCGACGCTGGGCCGGGCGCGGGCGCAGGTGCAGCAGCAGGAAGCGCTGAACGCCGAGGCCCAGACCCAGTTGCGGCGCATCGCGCCCCTGGTCCGCTCCGGCTCGGTCAGCGCGCAGCAGATCGACCAGCAGCAGGCGCAGGCGCGTTCCAGCGCCGCCGCGCTCGCCGCCGCCCGCGCCGAACAGGAACAGGCCCGCGCCGGGGTGGCGCAGGCACAGGCGCAACGCGACAAGGCCGCGCTGCTGGCGCCGGCCGACGGCATCGTGTCCGAGCGCCACGCGCGGGCCGGCGCATTGGGCGGCGACGCGCCGCTGTTCAAGCTGATCCGCGACGGCCTGCTCGAACTGGACGGCGAGGTGCCCGAAAGCGCGCTGGCCGGCATCCTGCCCGGCATGCCCGCGCGGGTGCGAGTGCCCGGCGCGACGGATGCGGTGGCCGGCAGCGTTCGCCGCGTATCGCCCAAGGTGGACGAGGCGACGCGCATGGGCCGTGTCCGGATCGCACTGGAGGCGGCGCCGGCGATCCGGGCGGGCAGCTTCGCCGCCACGACGCTGGAGACCGGCCAGGACGCGCTGCCGGTCGTGGTGCCGCAGCGCGCGGTGACATTCGGCGCGCAAGGCGCGGCCTCGGTCATGGTGCTGGACGCCGCCGGCCGCGTGGCCCGGCGCGCGGTCACGCTGGGCAGGCTCAATGGTTCGGTGGCCGAAGTCCGGTCGGGACTGGACGCGGGCGAACGCCTCGTGGCCACCGCGACCGCCTTCATCAAGGAAGGCGACATCGTGACGTCCGCGCAGCCGGAGGCGCCGGCGCGATGAGCATGCAACTGTCTTCCTGGGCGATCCGTCGGCCCATCCCCACCATCGTGCTGTTCCTGGTGCTGGCGATCGCCGGCTGGACATCCTTTCTCGGCCTGCCGATCAACGCCAATCCGCGCGTGGATTTTCCCGTGGTGACGGTCGCGGTGCCCCAGGTCGGCGCTGCGCCCACCGAACTGGAACACGCCGTCACGCTGCGGGTGGAGCGCGCCGTCTCCGGCCTGGCCGGCATCCGCCACATCACGTCCACGGTGGCCGACGGCATTTCCATCACGACGGTGGAATTCCAGTTGGGCATAGACCCGGGCCGGGCCGCCAATGACATCCGCGATGCCATCGCGCAGATCCGCGCCGACCTGCCCCAGACGATCGAGGAACCCATCATCACCCGCGTCGATATCGAGGGCGGCGCCATCCTGAACTACGCGGTCAGCACCCAGGCCCTGGGCCTGGTCGACGTCTCGTGGTTCGTCGACGATGTGGTCAGCCGGGAACTGCTGTCCGTGCCCGGCGTGCAGAAGGTGCAGCGCCTGGGCGGGGTGGAGCGCGAAGTCCGGGTCGCCCTGCGCGCCGACCGGCTGGAGGCACTGGGGCTGGGCGCGGACCAGGTCAACGCGCAGCTGCTGCGCGCCAACGCCAACGTCCCCGGCGGCCGCGCCACGCTCGCCGGCGCCGAGCAATCGATACGCGCGCTCGGCAGCGCCGCCAGCGTGCAGGCGCTGGGCGCGACGCCCATCGCATTGCCCGACGGCCGCTGGACGCGGCTCGACGATATCGCGGTCCTGCGCGATGGCGCCGGCGAGGCGCGCACGCGGGCCAGGCTGGACGGCCAGGAGGTGGTGGGCTTCGCCGTGTTCCGCGCCAAGGGGTCCAGCGATACACGCGTCGCGCAGGGCGTGGAGCACGCCCTGGAACAACTGCGCCGCCAGCACGCCGACGTCGACATCCAGCTGGTGTCCTCGTCCGTGGCCTATACGCTGGCCAGCTACGACGCGGCCATCATGACGCTGGTCGAAGGCGCCGCGCTGACCGTGCTGGTCGTCTTCCTGTTCCTGCGCAGCTGGCGGGCCACGCTGGTGGCGGCGATCGCGCTGCCGCTGTCCATCCTGCCCGCCTTCGCGGTCATGGCCTGGTTCGGCTACACGCTGAACAGCATCACGCTGCTGGCGCTGACCCTGGTGATCGGCATCCTGGTGGACGACGCCATCGTCGAGATCGAGAACATCGAGCGCCATCTCAACATGGGCAAGCGGCCCTACCGCGCCGCGCTGGATGCGTCCGACGCCATCGGCTTCGCGGTCGTGGCCATCACGGCCACCATCGTCGCGGTGTTCCTGCCGGTCAGCTTCATCGGCGGTTTCGTCGGCCAGTATTTCGCGCCCTTCGGCGTCACCGTGTCGGCGGCCGTGCTGGCCTCGCTGCTGGTGGCCCGGCTGGTGACCCCGCTCATGGCGGCGTACCTGCTCGCGCCCAAGCCGCCGGCCGGCCAGCGCCAGGAAGCCGGCCATGCCACCGGCCTGCTCGGGCGCTACCTGCGCATGCTGGACTGGGCGCTGCGGCATCGCCGCAAGAGCCTGGCGCTGGCCGGCGCCTTCCTGGCCGCGTCGCTGGCGCTGGCGCCGCTGCTGCCGTCGGGCTTCATGCCCGTCAGCGATCTCAGCCTGAGCCGGGTCGACGTGTTCTTTCCGCCGGGCACGCCACTGTCCCAGACGGACGGCAAGCTCGACGAGATGGCGGCGCGGCTGCGCCAGCGGCCCGAAGTGCGCGCCGTCTTCACCACGGCGGGCGGCGAGGACGCATCCGGCGCGACCGACGTCGCCAACGGGCAATTGCTGATCCGGCTGGTGCCGGCCGACCAGCGCGAACTCAGCCAGAAGGCGTTCGAGCATTCTGTGCGGCCACTGCTGGACGCGTTCCCCGACACGCGCTATGCCTTCCGCGGCGACAGCGCGGCGCGCGACGTGTCGATCATCCTGGCCGGCGCGGATGCCGACGCCCTGTCGCGGGCCGCGCATGCGCTGGAACGCGACATGCGCGCGCTGCCGGGCCTCGCCAACGTGCAGGTCAAGGAACCGCTGCCGCGCCCCGAACTGCTGATCCGCCCGCGCGCGGACGAAGCGGCGCGGGCGGGCGTCACCGCCGCGTCGATCGGCACGGTGGCGCGCATCGCCACCGTGGGCGACACCAATGCCAATTCGGCGCGCTTCAACTTCGCGGACCGGCAGGTGCCCGTGCGCGTGCTGCTGCCCGCGCTCGAACAGGGCGACCTGCAGGCGCTGGGCAATCTGCGCGTCTCGACCGACAGCGGCGCGACGGTGGCGCTGCGCAGCGTCGCGGACATCGGATACGGCAGCGGCCCGGCCCGCATCGAGCGGTCCGCGCGACTGCGCAGGATCTCGGTGGACGCGGACCTGTCCGGAACGACGCTGGGCACCGCGCTGGAAGCCATCGACGCCTTGCCCGCCCTGCGCGAGCTGCCGGCCGGCGTGCGCCGGATCGAGTACGGCGACGCGGAGTACATGCGGGAAATGTTCGAGAAGTTCAGCGTCGCCATGACCTTCGGCGTGCTGATGGTGTATGCGGTGCTGATCCTGCTGTTCCGGGATTTCCTGCAGCCCCTGACCATCCTGACATCGCTGCCGCTGGCGATCGGCGGCGCCGTCGGCGGGCTGCTGCTCTATGGCGCGGCCATCGACCTGCCGGTGGTGATCGGCCTGCTCATGCTCATGGGGATCGTGACGAAGAACTCCATCCTCATGGTGGAATTCGTGATCGAGAAGCGCCGCCATGGCCTGGCGCGCCACGAGGCGCTGATGCAATCTGGCGCGGAACGCGCCCGACCCATCATCATGACCACCATCGCCATGGTGGCCGGCATGGTGCCCGCGCTGCTCATCACCGGCGCCGATGCCGGCTTCCGCGCGCCGATGGCCGTGGCGGTCATCGGCGGGCTGATCACCTCCACCCTGCTGAGCCTGATCTTCGTCCCCGTGGTCTTCAGCTACATGGACGACCTGCGCAACTGGCTGGCGCCCAGGCTGGCGCGGCTGACATCCGTCACGCAGCGGGACCGCGACGAAGAGGAGGCATGAACAAGCGCCGCGAACCGGCGCGCGGCCGGCCCGCTACGGGTCGACCGAGCGCATGTCGCAACTGGTCTCCTCGGACCCGCAGATGCCACGGAACCACGCCCGCCCCCGCTTGCGGTCCTTCGGCGCCAGCGGCTCCAGCTTCTCGTCGTTGCGCATCTCGTAGTCCAGCAGCAGCCATTCACCGTCGCAGGCGACGATGCCGCGCAGCGCGACCCGGTCGCGCAGCCAGTCGCCCTTCAGGTCGAGCAGCCGCTCGCTGCCGGCGTCGGGACGCGCATAACCGCGCGCCGACTGCACGCCGACCTGCATGTCCCCGGCCTCGATCCATCCCTCGCCTTGGTACACCGGCCGGGGTTTTTCGCTCATCTCGTCGCTGGCGCCCTTGATCTTGAGCCAGCCATCGCGCGCCTCGACCAGATCGAACGTGACGCTGTAGTAGTCCAGGGCCGGATCGAGACTCTCGCCGCGCGTCGTCGGCAGGCTGCCGACCACCTTGGCGGTCGCGGACGCCTCCGCGCGCACCGCGATCGCGGGCTTGTCATTGACCGTCCAGCCGGAGAATCGGCAGACGGTCGGTCCCGGCGGCGTCCAGGCCGCCGTTCCGGCATTGGCCTGGGCATTGAGCGCGGGCGACAGGGTCAGCGCGACAAGCGCCAGCAGCATGCGTCGAACAGTCATGGGGGTGGTCACACCGTCTGTTTGAGCTGGCGCGCTGGCGAGGCGTCAGCGAAGGTAGGCGTAAAGCGCGCGTCCCGGCGTCCGCCAGGCTCGGCTCCGATTGTGGATCGGAAAAAGCGTACCACGGCACGCCCCTTCACTTCCCCTCATCCGCCTCCACCCCCACCATCATCCGCAAACATCGCAGGAACACCGGCCGCAGTTCCTCCGGCAGCGGCGCCAGCACTTGCGCCTCGACCTGCGCGTCGCGCGGCAGCACGCGCATCAGCAGGTCCAGGCCGGCCTCGGTGATTTCAAGCGCGTAGGCGCGCGCATCCTCGGCCGAGCGCGTGCGCCGCACATAGCCCTTGGCCGTCATGCGGGCGATCATCTCGGCGAAGGAATTGCGGTCCAGCGCGATCAGTTCGGCGATGCGGCTCTGGGTGGCGCCGGGATGCTGGTGGACGGTGATCAGCAGGGCCTTCTGCCGGGGTGTCAGGTCCTCGTCGGGAAAGGCCTGCGCGAACAGCGCCTCGGCCCGGAAGTGGGCCCGCCGCAACAGATGCGACGCCACCTGGGTCAGATCGAAGTCCCGCAAGGCGCGGGACGAGGCCGGACGGCGGGCGGTCGGACGGGAGGCGGTCATCGGGCTTTCCATGAAATAGGCCAGGCGATTGTAGGCACAGGCGGCCGACGCCGAAAGACGCTGGCTCCCGGGCCCGGCCCCCGGCCCGTCTCCGCGCGGCCAGGCGACGCCAACGCGGCAGCGCTCGCCTTGGGCAAAACCCGGCGTTGACTTCGCCGGACGCGCCGCCTAAGATCGTCAATATAGTACGTATACGTATTTTATTGCCGGCACCCGCCACGCCGCGCGACCTGTTCCCAGGAATTCCGATCATGACGATCCGCCAGCTACGCAATTACATCGACGGCCGTTTCGAAGACGGCGCCTCGACCTTCGACAAGCACAGCCCGGTCGATCACGCGCTGATCGCCCAGGTCCACGAGGCCAGCCGCGAGCAGGTCGACCGCGCCGTCGCCGCCGCAAGGCGCGCCTTGCCGGCCTGGGCCGCCCTGCCGGTGGCCGCGCGCACCGATCAGCTGCTGGCGCTGGCCGACGGCATCACCCGCCGCTTCGACGACTTCCTGCAGGCCGAGATCGGCGACACCGGCAAGCCGGTGTCCTGGGCCAGCCAGATCGACATCCCGCGCGGGGCCGCGAATTTCCGCGCCTTCGCCGAGCTGGCGCGCACGCTGGACATGGAAAGCTACATGACCGACACGCCCGACGGCCGGCAGGCGCTGAACTACGCGTACCGCAAGCCGCTGGGCGCGGTCGGCGTGATCTCGCCGTGGAACCTGCCGCTGCTGCTGCTGACCTGGAAGGTGGCGCCGGCGTTGGCCTTCGGCAACACCGTCATCATGAAACCGTCGGAAGTCACGCCGTCCACCGCAACCCTGCTGGCCGAGGTCGCGCACGAGGTCGGCCTGCCCCCCGGCGTGCTCAACCTGACCCATGGCTTCGGTCCGGGTTCGGCGGGTGAATTCATCACCACGCATCCCGATATCGACGGCATCACCTTCACCGGCGAATCGGCCACCGGCGCGGCCATCATGCGCGCCGTGGCGCCGGGCGTGAAGCCCGTGTCCTTCGAGCTGGGCGGCAAGAACGCGGCGCTGGTGTTCGCCGACGCCGACTTCGAGGCCGCCGTCGACGGCACCGCGCGCTCGGTCTTCGCCAACTGCGGCCAGGTCTGCCTGTGCACCGAGCGCGTCTATGTCGAGCGCCCGATCTACGAGCGCTTCGTCGCCGCGCTGGCCGAGCGCGCGCGGGCGCTGCGCATCGGCTGGCCTGGCGATCCGCAGACCGGCATGGGCCCGCTGGTGTCGCGCGAGCATCGCGACAAGGTGCTGGCGTATTTCGCGCTGGCGCGCGAGGAAGGCGCCACCGTCGTCACCGGCGGCGGCGTGCCCACGTTCGGCGACGCCCGCGACGCCGGCGCCTACGTGGAACCGACCATCTGGACCGGCCTGCCCGAAAGCGCGCGCTGCATCAAGGAGGAAGTGTTCGGCCCGGTCTGCCACGTGGCGCCGTTCGACACCGAGGAAGAAGCCATCCGAATGGCCAACGACAGCCGCTACGGCCTGGCCGCCGCCGTCTGGACCCAGAATCTGACGCGCGGCCACCGCGTGGCGCAGGCGATGAAAGTGGGGCTGGCCTGGGTCAACTGCTGGTTCCTGCGCGACCTGCGCACGCCCTTCGGCGGCAGCGGCCTGTCCGGCATCGGCCGCGAAGGCGGCCGTCACTCGCTGCACTTCTACACCGAACCCACCAACGTCTGCATCAAGCTGTGATGCCTCACTCCTCCAAGGACCCCTCATGATCCAGTCCCCCGTCAATGCCACCGTCGTCGCCGGCAAGGCCACGCCGCGCGGCAAGTATCCCCACATCAAGCGCGCCGGCGATTTCCTGTTCGTCTCCGGCACCAGCTCGCGCCTGCCCGACAACCGCATCGCCGGCGCCGAGGTCGACGCCATGGGCACCGCCACGCTCGACATCCGCGCGCAGACCCGCGCCGTGATCGAGAACATCCGCGACATCCTGGCCAGCGCCGGCGCCGGCCTGGCCGACGTGGTCGAGATCAGTACTTTCCTGGTCAACATGAACGACTTCGGTGGCTACAATCAGGTCTACGGCGAGTTCTTCGACGCCGATGGGCCGGCGCGCACCACCGTGGCGGTCCATCAGCTGCCGCACCCGCAATTGCTGATTGAAATCAAGGCGGTCGCCTACAAGCCGCTGGCGCGCTAGCGGACAGGCGCGGCGATGGCGCCAGACCGTCTTCCGGCCCTTCCTTCGGAACAGGATCGCCGCCCCGGCCCGCAAGCCGGGACGGCCGCGCGCATGTCGAACTTCCGCATCACGCCCAACGCGCTCAGCCACAAGCTGAAGCTGCACCAGCTGCAGATCTTCGAACGCGTGCTGGCGCGCCGCTCGCTGTCGCGCGCCGCCAGCGAGATGCACCTGACCCAGCCCACCGTCACCAAGGCCATCCACGATCTGGAGGCCTTCTTCGGCGCGACGCTGTTCGAGCGCTCCAACCGCGGCGTCACGCCGACAGAGCTGGCGCTGGTGCTGGGCCGGCGCGTGCACGCCATGATGGCCGAGATCCGCTACATGGCCGACGACATCGACGCGGTGCTCGGCGGCGCCAGCGGCCACGTGGTCGTGGGCACGCTGATCGCGGCCTCGGCCAAGCTGCTGCCCGAGGCCATCGCGCGGCTGATGACCGAGCATCCCGGCATCCAGGTCACGGTGCGCGAGGGCCCGTCGGCGCAGCTGCTGCCGGCGCTGGCCACGGGCGACGTCGACATCGTGGTCGGGCGGCTGCCGGGCGCCGACATGGCCTCGATCTCGGGCGTGGCCGTCGACCATCACAAGCTGTACCGCGAGGACCTTTGCCTGGTGGCCGGCGCCAGCCATCCGCTGGCCGGGGCCGCGCGGGTGTCGCTGGCCGAGCTGGCGGACCACATCTGGATCCTGCCCGCCCCCACCTCGCCGCTGCGCGCCTCGATCGAGCGCAGCTTCTTCGACGCCGGCGTGCGCCTGCCCACGCGTCACGTCGAATCGCTGTCGCTGCTGACCAATATCGGCATCCTGATGCACAGCGACGCGCTGGCGCTGATGCCCTACGACGCCGCGGCCCAGTTCCTGGCCATGGGCGTTCTGACGCGCCTGCCCACCGACGCCTTCGGCGCGTTCGGCGACGTCGGCTATTCGATCCGCGCCGACCGGCCCTTGACGCCGGCCTGCCTGCGGCTGGTCGACTACCTGAAGCGGGTCGCGGCGCAGCGCGACGCCAGTCCGCACCCCGCCTGATCCGCCCGGCCGCATCCGGGTAAGCCCGTTCAGGGAAACCCCGCGATAGATAAGCCGCATATCCAACCGCGCAATTTCTATTGCACGGCAGCCGCCTTCCCCCCCTAGACTTCCAGTCATCGAAGTCCGCAAGCGCCACCGGAGTCCCCCATGCCCGCCTACGGCCCGCCCTTGAATTTCCAGCGCTGGATCCAGGATCACGCGCATCTGTTGCAGCCGCCCGTCGGCAACCAGCAGATCTGGCAGGACGCCGATTTCATCGTCACGGTGGTCGGCGGCCCCAACCTGCGCACCGACTACCACGACGATCCGCTGGAGGAGTTCTTCTACCAGGTGCGCGGCAATGCCTGGCTGTCGCTGTGGATCGACGGCAAGCCCGAACGCGTGGACCTGAAGGAAGGCGATATCTTCCTGCTGCCGCCGCACGTGCGCCATTCGCCGCAGCGGCCCGAGACCGGCAGCGCCTGCCTGGTCATCGAGCGCCAGCGCCCGCCCGGGTTGCTGGACGGCTTCGAATGGTATTGCCCGCAGTGCGGCCACCTGGTGCACCGGGTCGAGGTGCAGCTCAAGAGCATCGTCACCGACCTGCCGCCGCTGTTCGAAGCCTTCTATTCCAACGAAGCGCGGCGCACCTGCCCCGGCTGCGGCACGCTGCATCCCGGCAAAACGCAAGCCCCCGCCGCCCAGGCGGCGCCCGCCTGACGCCCCACTCTACCTGTCTTACCCATGACCCTGAAAATCGATATGCACGCGCACTTCTTCCCGCCCATCACGCGGCAGGAAGCGGCGGCGCTGGACCCGGTCGACGCGCCCTGGCTGCGGCGCGACGGCGACGGCTCGACCGGCCAGATCATGGCCGGCGACCGCCCGTTCCGCCCGGTCGACGCCACGCTGTGGGACCCCGCGCTGCGCGTGGCGCAGATGGACCGCCACGGCGTCGACCTGCAGATCCTGTGCGCCACGCCGGTGATGTTCGGCTATGCCTATCCGGCCCGGGCCGCGGCGGACTGGGCCGCGCGCATGAACGACCTGGCGCTGGAGCACTGCGCCCATGCGCCCGACCGCCTGAAAGCGCTGGCCCAGGTGCCGCTGCAGGACCTGGACCTGGCCTGCCGGGAGGCTTCGCGCGCCCGCGCCGCCGGCCACCTGGGCGTGCAGATCGGCAACCATGTCGGCCCGCGCGACCTGGACGACGACACACTGGTGAACTTCCTGGTGCATTGCGCCGACGAGGGCATCCCGGTGCTGGTGCATCCCTGGGACATGATGACCGACGGCCGCATGAAGCGCTGGATGCTGCCCTGGCTGGTGGCCATGCCCGCCGAGACCCAGCTCGGCATCCTGTCGCTGATCCTGTCCGGCGCCTTCGAGCGCATTCCGCGCAGCCTCAAGCTCTGCTTCGCCCATGGCGGCGGCAGCTTCGCCTTCCTGCTGGGCCGGGTCGACAACGCCTGGCGCCACCGCGACATCGTGCGCCAGGACTGCCCCCAGCTGCCTTCGTCCTACACCGACCGCTTCTATGTCGACAGCGCCGTGTTCGATCCGCGTTCGCTGCGCCTCCTGATCGACGTGATGGGCGAGGACCGCGTGCTGCTCGGCTCCGATTACCCCTATCCGCTGGGCGAGCAGGAAGTCGGCCGGCTGGTGTCCAACGCCGACCTGCTGCCCGCCGTGCAGCAGAAGATCCTGTCGGGCAATACGCAAACGTTCTTCGGACTGGACCGCTGACGTCCCGCCGCCAACCATGACCGTGAGACACGGCAACGCAAGGGGATACACATGAAACGCATCTATCTGCTGGCCGCCGCCGCGGCCCTGGGACTGGCCCCCGGCGCCGCCGCCTGGGCCGAGGTCAAGATCGGCCTGTTGACCACGCTGACCGGCCCCGGCTCGGTGCTGGGGCAGGACCAGCTGGACGGCTTCATGCTGGCCGTCGAGCAGGGCGGCGGCAAGCTGGGCGGCGTGCCGGTGCAGGTCATCAAGGAAGACGACCAGTTCAAGCCCGAGGTAGGCGTGCAGGCCGCGCGCAAGCTGGTGCAGAGCGACAAGGTCGCCATCATCACGGGCGTGGTGTATTCCAACGTCATGCTGGCCGTGGCGCGGCCGGTGACCAGCGCGGGCGTGTTCCTGGTGGGCTCGAACGCCGGGCCCACCAACCTGGCCGGCAAGGACTGTACGCCGTTCTTCTTCTCGACTTCGTGGAACAACACCCAGCGCCACGAAGGCAGCGGCGAGATGGCCAACCAGATGGGCTTCAAGAAGGTCTACCTGCTGGCGCCCAACTACCAGGCCGGCAAGGACGCCATGGCCGGCTTCAAGCGCTTCTTCAAGGGCGAGGTGGTCAACGAGGTGTTCACCCAGGTCAACCAGCCCGACTACTCGGTCGAGCTGGCCGCGCTGGCCGACGCCAGGCCCGACGCCGCCTATGTGTTCTTCCCCGGCGGCATGGGCGTGAACTTCGTCAAGCAGTACCGCCAGGCCGGCCTGTTCGACAAGATCCCGCTGCTGTCGGTGGACACCATCGACGGCGCCACCCTGCCGGCCCTGCAGAAGGACGCGCTGGGCGCGGTCACCAACGTGCCGTATTCGCCCGATCTGGACAACGCCGCGAACAAGGCCTTCGCCGCCGCCTTCCGCCAGAAGTACGGCCGCGAGCCGTCCAGCTACGCGGCCCAGTCCTGGGACGCGGCGCAGCTGATCGGCTCGGCGCTCAAGCGCACCGGCGGCAAGGTCGACGACAAGGACGCGCTGCGCAAGGCGCTGGAGGCGGCCGACTTCGCCTCGGTGCGCGGCGAATTCCGCTACCAGCCCAATCACTTCCCGGCGGCCGGCTTCTTCCGCGCCGACGTGGCGGCGGGCGCGGACGGCAAGGTCGGCTTCGTCAACAAGGGGCCGATCTTCGCCGACCTGTCCAAGGTCTCCGACCAGTACGCCGCGCAATGCGCGATGAAGTGACGCCGCCCCACAGGCAAGAACGAGGTAAGGCGCCATGTCCGCGACGCTGCTGCTGGTGCAGGCCCTGAACGGCCTGCAGCTGGGTATCCTGCTTTTCCTGCTGGCCGCCGGCCTGACGCTGGTGTTCGGCATCATGAACTTCATCAACCTGGCGCACGGCTCGCTGTACATGATGGGCGCCTTCATCGCGGCCACCGTGTTCCGCCACAGCGGCTCCTTCCTGCTGGCCGCGGCGGCGGTGGTGGCCGGCATGGCGCTGCTCGGGCTGCTGCTGGACCGAGTCGCGCTGGCGCGGCTCTATCCGCGCGAGCACCTGGACCAGGTGCTGGCCACCTTCGGCTTCATCCTGTTCTTCAACGAGCTGACGCGCATCATCTGGGGCCCGGCGCCCATCAGCATGGGGCTGCCGTCCTGGCTGTCCGGCACCATCGACCTGCTCGGCGTGACCTATCCGCTATACCGCTTCCTCATCATCGTGGCGGGACTGGCGGTGGCGGCCGGCTGCTACGCGCTGATCCACCGCACGCGGCTCGGCATGCTGATCCGCGCCGGCTCCACCGACCGCATGATGGTGGGCGCGCTGGGCGTGAACATCGCGCGGCTGAACACGCTGCTGTTCGTGCTGGGCGCGGTGCTGGCCGGCGTGGCGGGGCTGATGGCGGGCCCGATCCTGTCGGCGCAGACCGGCATGGGCGAGCCGATCCTGATCCTGACGCTGGTGGTGATCGTCATCGGCGGCATCGGCTCGGTGCGCGGCGCCTTCCTGGCGGCGCTGATGGTGGGCCTGGTCGACACGCTGGGCCGCGCGCTGCTGCCGGCCCTGCTGCGCGCGGCGCTGCCGCCGGCGGCGGCCAACGCGGCCGGCCCGGCGATCGCCTCGATGCTGATCTATGTCGTCATGGCGCTGGTGCTGGCGCTGCGGCCGCAGGGCCTGTTCCCCGTGCGGCACGGATAGGAGACCTCGGCATGCTTCGATTCTCTCCCCGCGCGCTGGCTGCCGGTTCGCTGCTGCTGGTGCTGGCGCTGGTGCCGCTGTATGCGCAGTGGCAGGGCGAACCCTTCCTGCTGGCGCTGTTCGGCCGGGTGCTGGTGTACGGCATCGCCGCGCTGGCCCTGAACCTGCTGCTCGGTTACGGCGGCATGGTCAGCTTCGGCCATGCGCTGTACCTGGGCCTGGGCGCCTACGCCGTGGGCGTGCTGAGCCACCACGGCATCGAGAACGGCTGGCTGCACCTGGCGGCCGCGCTCGGCGCCTGCGCCCTGGTCGGCCTGGTCAGCGGCTACGTGGCGCTGCGCACCTCCGGCATCGCCTTCATCATGATCACGCTGGCTTTCGCGCAGATGTTCTATTTCCTGGCCACCGGGCTGGAAGGCTACGGCGGCGACGACGGCATGTCGCTGTTCGCCGGCAGCGACTTCAGCCTGTTCCGGCTCGACACGCCGCTGGCGCTGTACTACGCGGCGTTCGGCGTGCTGCTGCTGGCGCTGGCCGCGCTGCACCGGCTGATCCATGCCCCCTTCGGCATGGCGCTGCGCGGCTGCCAGGCCAATGAGCGGCGCATGCGCGCGCTGGGCTACGCCACGCTGCGCTACCGGCTGGCGGCCTATGTGCTGTCGGCGATGCTGTGCGGCGTGGCGGGCGTGCTGCTGGCCAATCTGACGCTGTATGTCTCGCCCTCGTACCTGGCCTGGACCACCTCCGGCGAACTGATCGTGATGGTGGCGCTGGGCGGCATGGGCACGCTGTTCGGCCCGGTCGCCGGCGCCCTGGCCTTCCTGCTGCTGGAGGAAGGGCTCAAGCTACTGACCGACCACTGGATGCTGCCGATGGGCCTGCTGATCGTGGGCGTGGTGCTGCTGTCGCGGCGCGGCCTGTACGGCGCCTTGCCGGAAACGCCCTGGCGTCCGGCCGCCGCGCGCGCCCTGCCCTGCCCCACCGGAGAACCGCGATGAGCGCGCTGCGCGTCGAACACCTGCTCAAGCGCTACGGCGGCCTGACCGTCACGGACGATCTGTCGCTGGAGGTGCGGCCGGGCGAGCTGCACGCCGTGATCGGCCCCAACGGCGCGGGCAAGACCACGCTGATCGGCCAGCTCAGCGGCGAGCTGCGGCCGGACGGCGGCCGGGTGCTGCTGGACGGCGTGGACGTGACCCGCATGCCCATCGAACGGCGCGTGCGGCGCGGGCTGGCGCGCTCGTACCAGATCACCTCGGTGTTCAAGCCCTTCACCGCGCTGGAGAACGTGGCCATGGCGGTGCAGGCGCGGCGCGGCCACAGCTTCCGCTTCTGGCGGCCGGCGCGCGCGACGCCGGCGCTGCGGGAACCGGCCCGCGCGGCGCTGGAACTGGCCGGCCTGGGCCGCCGCGCCGATGTGCCGGCCGGCGCGCTGGCGCATGGCGAGCTGCGCCAGCTGGAGCTGGCCATGGTGCTGGCTTGCCGCCCGACCCTGCTGCTGCTGGATGAACCCATGGCGGGCATGAGCCAGCACGAATCCGAGGCCATGACCGCGCTGCTGCACGGGCTGCGCCGGCAATACAGCATCCTGCTGGTGGAGCACGACATGCAGGCGGTGTTCGCCCTGTCCGACCGCGTCACCGTGCTGGTGTACGGCCGCGTCCTGGCCTGCGGCAGCGCGGACGAGATCCGCAACGATCCCCAGGTGCGCGAATGCTATCTGGGCAGCGAACGCCGGCGCGCGGACCGCCGCCCGCAGGGAGTCGCGGCATGAGCGCGCTGCTGTCGCTGCGCGGCGTCACCGCGCACTATGGCGCCAGCCAGGCGCTGTTCGGGATCGACCTGGAGATCGGGGCTGGCGAATTCGTCTCGCTGCTGGGCCGCAACGGCATGGGCAAGTCCACCACGGTCAAGGCCATCATGGGCCTGAACCGCGCCAGCCGGGGCGAGATCCGCTTCGACGGGCGCGACATCGGCGCGCTGCCGGCCTACCAGGTGGCGCAGTGCGGCATCGGCCTGGTGCCCGAGGGCCGGCACATTTTCCCCAATCTGTCGGTGCGCGAGAACCTGGTCGCCACCGCGCACAACCGCCAGCGGCTGACGCAGCCCTGGACGCTGGAGCGCGTCTACGCGCTGTTCCCCCGGCTGGCCGAACGCGCCCGCCACCTGGGCAGCCACCTGTCCGGCGGCGAGCAGCAGATGCTGGCCATCGGCCGCGCGCTGCTGACCAATCCGCGCCTGCTGATCCTGGACGAGGCCACCGAGGGCCTGGCGCCGGTGGTGCGCGAGGAAATCTGGCGGGCGCTGGACGGCCTGAAGCGCACGGGGCTGGCGGTGCTGTGCATCGACAAGAACCTCGAACCGCTGCTGGCGGCGGCCGACCGCCACGCCATCATCGAGACGGGCCGGGTGGCCTGGAGCGGCGATTCCCAGGCCTTCATCGACGACGAGGCGCGCCTGCTGCGGTATCTTTCGGTATAGTTCGCGGCCCGAGGGTACGCGTTTCCGGCCCGATCCGCCCATATATCCCTACGAAACCGTAGGTCTTGATAAAGCACAATATCTAGTCAACCCAAACCAGTGATACACTACCTATAGTGTTGTCACTCCAGCCGCCTCGATAGCCCCGCCGCCATCCGGCACGGGCTTCCGAGCGACGGCACATGCCCCGCCAGCCCTGGCGGTCGGCCCCAATCTCGAACCCGAACATTCCGATCACTCGGAAGGACGTCGCTCGTCCTTTCCCAGCCGCAGGAGCTATGCAGTCCGCCATGGAAAAACAAGCAGCAATGATGGTCACCAAGCGTGATGGGCGTATGGAGCCCATCGATCTGGACAAGATCCACCGCGTCATCGACTGGGCCGCCAACGGCCTGGAGAACGTCTCGGTGTCGCAGGTGGAAATGCGTTCGCATATCCAGTTCTACGACGGCATCCGCACCGACGCCATCCACGAGACCATCATCAAGTCCGCCGCGGACCTGATTTCCGAGGAAACGCCCAACTACCAGTACCTGGCCGCGCGCCTGGCGATCTTCCACCTGCGCAAGATCGCCTACGGCCAGTTCGAGCCGCCGCACCTGTACGACCACGTGCGCAACCTGACCGAACAGGGCAAGTACGACGCGCACCTGCTGGCCGACTACAGCCGCGAGGAATTCGACGAGCTGAACGGCTACATCAACCACTGGCGCGACATGAACTTCGCCTACGCCGCGGTCAAGCAGATGGAGGGCAAGTACCTGATCCAGAACCGCGTCACCAAGCGCATCTACGAAAGCCCGCAGTTCCTGTACCTGCTGGTGGCGATGTGCCTGTTCGCGAAGTACCCCGCGCAGACGCGCCTGGGCTACGTCAAGCGTTTCTACGACGCGGTGTCGCGCTTCAAGATCTCGCTGCCCACGCCCATCATGGCGGGCGTGCGCACGCCGATGCGCCAGTTCAGCTCCTGCGTGCTGATCGAATGCGACGACGATCTGGACAGCGTCAACGCCACCACCAGCGCCATCGTCAAGTACGTGTCGCAGCGCGCCGGCATCGGCATCAACGGCGGCCGCATCCGCGCCCTGGGCAGCGAGATCCGTGGCGGCGAAGCGCTGCACACCGGCTGCCTGCCCTTCTTCAAGATGTTCCAGGCGGCGGTCAAGTCGTGCTCGCAAGGCGGCGTGCGCGGCGGCGCGGCCACCCTGTTCTACCCGCTGTGGCACCTGGAAGTCGAATCGCTGCTGGTGCTCAAGAACAACCGCGGCGTCGAGGAAAACCGCATCCGTCACCTGGACTACGGCGTGCAGGTCAACCGCCTGCTGTACCAGCGCCTGATCAAGTCGCAGGACATCACGCTGTTCTCGCCGCACGACACCCCGGGCCTGTACGAAGCCTTCTTCGCCGACCAGGACGAGTTCGAGCGCCTGTACCTGCAATACGAGCAGGATCCCGCCATCCGCAAGCGCAGCCTGCCGGCCGTGGAACTGTTCTCGCTGATGATGCAGGAGCGCGCCAGCACCGGCCGCATCTACATCCAGAACGTCGACCACTGCAACACGCACAGCCCGTTCGATCCCCAGGTCGCGCCGGTGCGCCAGTCGAACCTGTGCATGGAAATCGCGCTGCCGACCAAGGCGCTGAGCGATGTCAACGGCCCGGACGGCGAAATCGCGCTGTGCACGCTGTCGGCCTTCAACCTGGGCGCGCTGGAAACGCTGGACGAACTGGAAGGCCTGGCCGACCTGGCCGTGCGCGCGCTCGACGCGCTGCTCGACTACCAGGGCTACCCGATCCCGGCGGCGCGCGCCGCCACCATGAAGCGCCGCCCGCTGGGCGTGGGCGTGATCAACTACGCCTACTACCTGGCCAAGCACGGCACGCGTTATTCCGAACCGGCCGCGCTGGGCCTGACGCACCGCACCTTCGAAGCCATCCAGTACTACCTGCTGAAGGCCTCGTCGCAGCTGGCGCGCGAGTTCGGCCCCTGCTCGGGTTTCAACGAAACCACCTACAGCGCCGGCGTGCTGCCGATCGACAGCTACAAGAAGGACGTGGACGGCATCTGCGCCGAACCGCTGCGCCTGGACTGGGAAGCGCTGCGCGCCGACATCCGCGAGCACGGCCTGCGCAACTCCACGCTGACGGCGCTGATGCCCTCGGAAACGTCCAGCCAGATCGCCAACGCCACCAACGGCATCGAACCGCCGCGCGGCCTGGTGTCGGTCAAGCAGTCCAAGGACGGCATCCTGCGCCAGGTGGTGCCGGAATTCGAGCGCCTAAAGGACAAGTACGAACTGCTGTGGCAGATGTCCGGCAATGAGTCCTACCTGAAGCTGGTCGGCATCATGCAGAAGTTCGTCGACCAGTCGATCTCGGCCAACACCAACTACGACCCGCAGCGCTACGAAGGCGGCCGCGTGCCGATGAAGCAGCTGCTCAAGGACCTGCTGCTGGCCTACAAGTACGGCCTGAAGACCCTGTACTACCACAACACCCGCGACGGCGCCGACGATGCGCACGGCGAAGTGCAGGACGACGGCTGCGCCGGCGGCGCCTGCAAGATCTGACGAAAACATCCGCATCATGGCTTACAGCATTTTTTCCCAGACCAGCAACAACCCGTTGACCGAACCGATGTTCTTCGGCCAGCCGGTCAACGTCGCGCGCTACGACCAGCAGAAATACGCGATCTTCGAGAAGCTGATCGAGAAGCAGCTGTCGTTCTTCTGGCGGCCCGAAGAGGTCGACATCTCGCAGGACCGCCTGGACTACCAGGGCCTGCCCGAGCATGAGAAGCACATCTTCATCAGCAACCTGAAGTACCAGACGCTGCTGGATTCGATCCAGGGCCGCAGCCCCAACGTCGCCTTCCTGCCGCTGGTGTCGCTGCCCGAGCTGGAGACCTGGATCGAGACCTGGGCGTTCTCGGAGACGATCCACTCGCGCTCGTACACGCACATCATCCGCAACATCGTCCCCGATCCCTCGGTGATCTTCGACGACATCGTCAGCAACGAGAACATCCGGCTGCGCGCGGCCGACATCGCCTCGTACTACGACGACCTGATCGGCCCGTCCATGCTGTACGCGCAGCTGGGCGTGGGCGAGCACGTCATCAACGGCAAGACGCATCGCATCTCGGAATACGAGCTGAAGAAGAAGACGTATCTGTGCCTGATGAGCGTGAACATCCTGGAAGCCATCCGCTTCTACGTCAGCTTCGCCTGCTCGTTCGCCTTCGCGGAGCGCAAGCTGATGGAAGGCAACGCCAAGATCATCCGCCTGATCGCCCGCGACGAGGCGCTGCACCTGACCGGCACGCAGCACCTGCTGAACATCATGCGCTCGGGCCAGGACGACCCGGACTTCGCCAAGATCGCGCGCGAGACCGAGCAGGAATGCTTCGAGATGTTCAAGCGCGCCGCCACCCAGGAAAAGCTCTGGGCCGAGTACCTGTTCCGCGACGGCTCCATGATCGGCCTGAACAAGGACATCCTGAGCCAGTACGTCGAGTACATCACCAACCTGCGCATGACGGCCGTGGGCCTGGCGCCGGCCTTCGCCCAGGTCAAGCACAACCCGATCCCGTGGATCAACACCTGGCTGTCCTCGGACACCGTGCAAGTCGCGCCGCAGGAAGTGGAACTGAGCTCCTACCTGGTCGGCCAGATCGACGCCCAGGTATCGCCCGACGACCTGAGCGACATCGAGCTGTGACGACCGTCTCCACGTCCGACGCCACGTTCCGCCTGCAAGAGGGCGAGACGCTGCTGGAGGGCCTGGAGCGCACCGGGCACGATGTCGAGTACCAGTGCCGCAGCGGCTACTGCGGCACGTGCCGGCTGAAGCTGGAGGCCGGCAAAGTGTCGTACACGACGGCGCCGCTGGCCTTCGTCGCGCCGGGCGAGGTGCTGCCCTGCTGCTGCCGGCCCGACGGCCCCGTCGCCGTCGCGTGCTGGCTGCGGCAGGCTGACGAGGCGCTTTCGGAACCCTGACGCAAGGAGACAAACCGGATGACCGAACGGCATCGCGCCCGCATGGTGCCCGAACTGCTGGTGAGCGACCTGTCGCGCAGCCTGGCGTTCTGGATGGATCTATGTGGATTTGAAATCGTCTACCGCCGGGAAGACGAAGGCTTCGTCTACCTGGACCTGGAAGGCGCGCAATTCATGCTGGAGGAAGTGCGCGGCGACGACAACTGGATCACCGCGCCGCTGGAAGGGCCGCGCGGCCGTGGCATCAACTTCGAGATCACGGTGCGAGCGGTCGAACCGCTGCTGGAGCGCCTGGCCGCCGCAGGCTGGCCTCTGTATCGGGAACAGCAGGAGCGCTGGTACCGCAGCGATGCGATTGAAATCGGCGTGCGCCAGTTCCTGGTCCAGGATCCGGACGGCTATCTGTTGCGATTCTCGCAGCGGATCGGCGAACGGCCGGCTCACCGGCCGACCAGCTAGCGGCCACGGGAAACCGGCGGCCTGCCTGAAGACGGCGGGGCCAGACCTGTCCCCGCCGCAAGCTCCCTCAGAAGCCTTGCGCCAGCGCCTTGGCGGTATCGCCGGCCGACTTGCCCTGATTGACCGCGTCGGTCAGTTCCGTGACGAACCAGGGCAGCACCAGCTTGGTGCCGCTATCCGACAGCCCGATGCGCAAGCCTTCCCGCGAGGCGGCCGGCGCGGCCGCGCCTTGCGGCGCGTCGTCGGTCCGCACCACGACGGGTTTGGGCGTGCCCGGGGGAACCTCGGGCGCGACGGGCGCGGCCGAGACGGCCGCCGTCGCGCAGAGCAAGGCGGCGGCGGCAAGGGTCTGCATACGATGTAAGGTCGGCATGATGGGCATCCTCTGTAAGCGGGAGAAGTCGGTCGCGGCCGCCCGCGCTCCCGCGCGCGCCTCGGCCATGACTGAGCGCATTGTGCGCCCGGCCCCGGCGCATTTGTGCGGGAGACTTGTGTTCATCTGTGAAGATCTGTGGGGCGCGGCGGCGTCGGCCCGCCGCCGCCTTTTTCCAAGCCTGGGCTTGGCATTGTCCGGCGCGCGGGCCGGAGCCGCCCTTGCGGCCCATCCAATACTCCGATAAAACCTGTCCCTATCATCAATACGGAAGCAATCGTGCGCGCCTGGACCCGTTCCGCCCTCTTACACTGCCTGTCGCTGTTCCTGTTCGTCCTGGGCCTGAACCTCGCCACGACCGCCTCCGCCGCCCTGCCCGGCCCGCTGGGCGCGCTGACCGGAGCCAGCGCCGAAAAACCGGTCGACAACGCGCAGCTGAAGCAATCGCTCGACCAGGTCATCCAGACGCTGGAAAACGACAAGACGCGCACGGAACTGCTGAACCGCCTGAAGCAATTGCGCGACGCGACCAAGCAGGATACGCAGACAGCCCAGGGCGGCATCCTCGCCTTCATTCGAGAAGCCGCCGAAAGCCTGGAGAAACAGCTCGACGGCCCCAACAGCCCGGCGGCGCGCTGGAGCACGCTGTACCGGCAGGCGCGGACCGAGATCACAACCGGCCTGCCCGCCTGGCGCGAATGGCCGTCGCTGATCCGGGACTTCCTGATCGTCACGGCGATCTGGGCGGGCCTGGCGCTGGGCCTGCGCTGGATCACCCGACGCCTGGCACGCCGCCGCGAGGCAGCCAGTACTCCGCCCAGCCGGTCGCAGCCCAGGCAGCTGCTGTGGATGGCGGCGGTGCAGCTGGCGCCCTGGGCCATCGCCTTCGTGATCACGCTGTACCTGTCCGTCGCCATGCCCGATTCCGTGGGACAGCTCGGCGCGCTGGTGCTGGCCTATGTGCTGCTGGCCGGCGCGCTGTTCTCGTCGCTGTCGCTGATCTGCCTGACGCTGCTGGACGGCCCGCACCGTACCCGGGCGCTGGACATCCTGCACCGGCGCGCGCTGCCGCCACTATGGCTGATCGGCAGCCTGGCCGCGCTGGGCGATTCGCTGCACGATCCGGAAATCATGAGCGTGTTCGGGCCCGGCGTCTCGCAATTCGCGGGCCTGCTGGCCAACGTGACGGCGGCGCTCCTGAGCGCGCTGTTCGTGCTGCGCTTTCGACGCCCCATCACCCACCTGATCCGCAACCAGCCGCGCGAGCGCCGCGCCACGCGCCACGGCCTGCAGGAGCTGCTGCGGCTGATCGGACCGCTGTGGTTCGTGCCGTTCCTGCTGCTGGTGGGCATCTCGCTGATCAGCACGGTGGCGGCCGCCGACGACAGCGGCCAGGTCATGCGCCGGGCCCTGCTGTGCGCGCTGGTGGCGATCGTGGGCATGGCCGTCGGCGGCGTCATCCGCCGCGCCTATGCGCGCGGCGGCCGCGACGGCAACCGGCGCATGGCCTACCGGGGGCAGCTCAGGTATTTCGGCTACACCCTGCTCTATATCGCCAACCTGCTGCTGTTCGTGGAAATCGGCCTGCGCGTGCTGGGCATGTCGCTGGCCGGCCTGATGGAGGGCGGTGGTTCGCAATTCGGCCCGCGCGCGGCCAGCTTCGTCGGCACCATGCTGGTGGCCTGGCTGATCTGGATCCTGACGGACACTGCCTTGCAGCACGCCCTGGGCACCAGCGGCAAGAACCGCGCCAATGTCCGCGCGCTGACCATGCTGCCGCTGATCCGCAACACCATCATGGCGACCATCGCCGTGATCGCCATCATCGTGGCGCTGGCCAACATGGGCATGAACGTCACGCCGCTGCTGGCCGGCGCCGGCGTCATCGGCCTGGCCATCGGCTTCGGCGCGCAGTCGCTGGTCACGGACCTGATCACGGGCCTGTTCATCATCATCGAGAACTCCCTGTCCATCGACGACTACGTGGATGTGGGCAACCACCTGGGCACGGTCGAGGGGCTGACCATCCGCACCGTGCGACTGCGCGACCTGGACGGCGTGGTGCACACGATTCCGTTCAGCCAGATCAAGACCATCAAGAACTACTCGCGCGAGTTCGGCTACGCCATGTTCCGCTGGCCGGTGCCGGCCACCATGCTGATCGACGACGCCGTGGCCCTGGTCCGCGAAGTGGCGGCGGAGCTGCGCGGCGACCCCACGATCTATCCCTTCATCTGGTCGCCCATGGAACTGCAGGGCGTGGAGAGCTTCGACAACGGCCAGGCCGTGCTGCGCTTCCGCTTCAAGACCGCGCCGCTGCGGCAATGGGAAGTGCAGCGCGCCTTCAATCTGCGGCTGCGCCGCCGGCTGGACCAGGCCGGGCTGGAACCGTCGATGCCGCGCCTGAACGTGCAGCTGTCGCGGATGCGCCAGTCCCGCAATCCCGAGCGGGACGAGGCGTCGGACAAGCCGGCCTGACGCCCCGGGCTCAGCCGCCTTCGATCTCCGGCACGAACAGATAGCCCTCGCCCCGGATCGTCTTGATGCGGGACGAGGCATGCCAGTCCGCTTCCAGCTTGCGGCGCAGCCGGCTCACCCAGGCGTCGATGTTGCTGCGCTGGTCGGAATTGCTGATGCCGCGCAGCCGCAGCATCAGCGCTTGCCGGGACAGCACCCTGCCCGCTTCGCTCGCCAGCGCCCAGAGCACCTCGAATTCCATCGTGGTCAGGGCCACCTCGGCGCCGCGCTGCCAGGCCAGGCGTTGCTCGCAGTCGATGACCAGTTCGCCGAATGCCAGCCGATGCGGCGCCAGCGGCGACCGATTGCGCCGGCGCAACAGCGCGCGTATCCGCGCCAGCAGCACATGTGGCGACACGGGCCTCACCACATAGTCGTCGGCGCCCGCGTCCAGGGCCTGGACTTGCGCCTGGCCGTTGCGGATATCGGAGAGCATCAGGATCGGCACGGCCGAGAGGGCGCGCAGATCGCGGCAGACTTTCAGCCCATCCCGGCCGGGCGGCGACGCGTCCAGCACCACGATCTCGGCGCAATGCCGACGAAACGCCTGGACGGCCAGATCGCCGCGCCTGACCTGCGCCGGGTCGAAATCGTGCTGCGCGAGAAACGCCGCCATCCGGTCGGACTGCGTCAGGTCGCCGGCGATGAGCAGGATCTTGGCCATGGGAAAGTCCGTCGTCAGTGCAGGGCGTCGGCCGCCGGCGGGTCGAGCTGCCGCTTGAGCGCGACGCTGGATCCGGCGTCATAACCGGGCCACGGCGCGAAAACCTCGCGATAGTGCCGTCCCAGCAGCACCGACGTGGGGCAGCGATACTCGGCGACGTCGTCATCCAGGCGCACCAGCAGCACATCGCCCACGCAGGCCCGCTGCTCGCCGGCCAGGGCGGGCGCGACCTTGCGCGTGGCGCTCGGGTCGCGGAAGAAGGTCGCATGGTCCACGACGGCCAGGCAGACATAGACGCCGGCGATCGCCCCCAGCCACAAGCGCCCCGTGCCCGGCGCGGCGCGGCGGCGCCCGCCCGCGGCAAAGGTCGGGCGCCGCGGCGAGGCCGCCAGGAGCAGGACGCTCAACGCGCCGGCAACGAAATACGCCAGGGGAGCCCGGTTTCCCGTATCCGGGAGCAGCCCGCCCCAGGCCGGCGGCCCGATCACCTCGGCGCCGAGCAGCAGCCCCGACAGGGCCGCCGCGCCCGCCAGCGCATGGCCGGCTCCCAGGCATATCGAGCGGCGGTCCAGACGCCCGCCCACGTGGCGCACGGCGGCCGCGATGTTCACGTAGATCAGCAGGTAGCTTGCGGTGAGGAACAGCATGTCAGCGCGACGCCGTGCCGGGCGCCGCCCTGGCGCCGCCAAAGAAGGTACGTCTCACGACCGGCTTGCGCCGGCCCGCGCCCGCGCCATTGGCCGGAGGCGCCGCGTCGTCGGCCGGGTCCGGCCGTGCGATCAGCGCATGCAGCACCCGCAGCGAACGCGCGTACCGCGGCCTGGCGGCCACGCCGCTGCGGTAAGGCGTCGCCACGCAGCTGGCGGCCGCTCCCAGCCACCAGGCGGCCAGCAGCCGGGCGCACTCGTGGCCGTCCAGGCCCAGGCGCAGTTCGCCCGCCGCCTCGGCCCGCCGCAGCAGCCCGCGCAGCAGGCGGAACTCGCGCAGTCCCAGGGCCAGCGTCTCGCGGCGTATGCCCGCGTAGTCATCCGCATAGTCATAGGCCCAGGCCAGGATGCCGAAGACGTTCCGGGCATGCGGGTCGCCCTGCAGCGCCTCCATCCAGCGCTGCGCGCACGCCAGCAGCGCGGGAACGACGGGTCCCGGCGCCAGCGCGAGACGCCGCAGGTCCTGCAGCAGCGGCAGGCGCCCCCGGGCCAGGACCGCTCTCAGCAGTTCGGCCTTGCCACGGAAGTGATAGCTCGCCGCGCCGCGCGACCAGCCGGCCTGCGCCGCGATCGACTCCACCGAGGCGTGGGCGCCGCCCCGCAGGCGGAAGCCGCTTTCGGCGGCATCGAGCACCGCATCGCGCGTCGCGCCGGCTTCGCCCTGCTTGCGTCTGGCCATGTGCGGCTCCCTTGTCTCAACGCCGAGTTGCGGCCTGCGCCACCACGTCGTCGTTCCCGCCGCGCCAGCCGCCGCCCAGGGCGCGGAACAGCGAGGCCAGCGCGGCCTGGCGTTCCGTGCGGACCTCGATCAGCGCGATCTGGTTGGCGAAGTCGCTGCGCTGCGCGTCCAGGTAGCGCAGATAGTTGTCCACGCCGCCGCGATAGCGCGCCTCGGACAGGGCCAGCGCCGCCTGGCTGCTGGCGGCCTGCGCGCGCTGCGCGTCTTCCTGCCGGCGCAGCGTGTCGGTGGCCGCCAGCGCGTCCATGACTTCGCGGAACGCGGTCTGGATGGACTGTTCGTACTCGGCCACCGCCATGTCCTTGCGCAGCTTGGCCAGGTCCAGATTCGCCAGATTGCGGCCGGCGTCGAAGATCGGCAGCGTGACCTGCGGCGCGAAGGACCAGGCGCGCTGGCCGCCCTTGAACAGATCCGACAGGTCCGAACTGGCGCTGCCGAACATGCCGGTCAGCGAAATGCGCGGGAAGAAGGCGGCGCGCGCGGCGCCGATGTCGGCGTTGCGTGCCTTCAGGCGATGCTCGGCGGCCAGGATGTCCGGCCGGTTGGCCAGCATCTCGGACGGCGTGCCCGCCGCCAGCTGCTGCACCAGCATGGGCGTGGCGCCCTCGTGCGGCGCCAGATACGGGCTCATGTCGCTGACGCCGGCCAGCAGCGTCAGCGCGTTGGTGGACTGGCGGAACTCGCGCTCCATGCGCGCCAGGTCGGCGCGGGCCTGCTCGGTCAGTCCCCTGGCCTGTTCCAGGTCCAGCGCGCTGCCGATGCCTTCGGCGCGGCGCCGCTCGATCAGCTGCAGCGACTGCTCGCGCGAGGCCAGCGTCCGTTCGGTGTGCAGGCCGCGCTCCCTGGCGCTTTCACGCGCGAGGTAGGCATCGATCACTTCCGCGATCAGGCTGATGCGGGCGCTGCGCGCGCCGCTCTCGGTGGCCAGATACTCTTCCAGCGCGGCTTCCGACAGGCTGCGCACGCGCCCGAACAGGTCCAGCTCGAAAGCGGTAACGCCCAGGCCGGCGCGCCACTCGCTCTGCACGCCCGCCCTGCCGCTCGGGTTCAGATCGGCGGGATTGTGCTGGCGCGTGCCGCTGGCCTGCGCGCCGATGGTCGGCAGCCGGTCGGCGCGCTGCACGCGGTACATGGCGCGGGCCGCCTCGACGTTGAGCAGCGTCTTGCGCAGGTCCCGGTTGTTGGCCAGCGCCGTCTCGATCAGCCCGCGCAGCGACGGGTCGGTCACGAAGTCGCGCCATTCCAGCGAGGCGGCCGACGGGCCGGCATCGGACGCGGCGGCCGCCTGGCCGTCCACGCTCCATTGCTGCGCGATGGGCGCGGCCGGGCGTTCGTAGGTGGGCGCCATGGCGCAGCCCGACAGCGCGGCCAGGACCGCCGCCGCCGCGACCAGCGGCTTGAAACGCCGATAAAGATCTTGCAGGGAATTCATCGTTCACTTTCCTTGATTCGTCGTGGGGTGGCCCGCCGTGGCCGGCGCCTCGCGGCGCGCGGTCAGCGCATACCCGCCGGCGCACAGCGCCGCCAGGCCCAGCGCGCTAAGCGCGGCGGCCATCGCGAAGCCGCCGGCGTCGCTGGCGTTCAACATGGAGAAGACGCTCATGAACTTCATGCCTTGCCCTCCGTGGCCGCGACCGCGTCCGCCTTGGACTTGCGGCCCTTGGCCAGCGACAGCGTCCAGACGAAGAACACCGGCACGAACAGCACGCCCAGGAAGGTGGCGCTGAGCATGCCGCCCAGCACGCCGGTGCCGATGGCGCGCTGGCTGGTGGCGCCGGCGCCGGTGGCGATGACCAGCGGCACCACGCCCAGGATGAAGGCGACCGAGGTCATCACGATGGGGCGGAAGCGCAGGCGCGCGGCCTCGATCGCGGCTTCCTTCAGCGAACGGCCCTGCTCGTGCAGATCCTTGGCGAACTCGATGATCAGGATCGCGTTCTTGGCGGCCAGGCCGATGATGGTGACCAGGCCCACCTTGAAGTACACGTCGTTGGGCATGCCGGCCACGATCACCGCCGCCACCGCGCCCAGCGCGCCCACCGGCACGATCAGCAGCACGGACGCGGGAATCTTCCAGCTTTCGTACAGCGCGACCAGCACCAGGAACACCACCAGCAGCGCCAGCGCCAGCAGCATGGGCGCCTGCGAGCCCGTGGCCTTTTCCTGGAACGACAGGCCGGTCCATTCGTAGCCGATGCCCGGGGGCAGTTCGCCGATCAGGCGCTCGACTTCCTTCATCGCCACGCCCGTGCTGCCACCGGCCGCCGCATCGCCGATCAGCTTGATGCTGGGGTAGCCGTTGTAGCGGATCAGCTGGATCGGCGCGTGCTTCCAGCCGATTTCACTGAAGGACTCCATCGGCACCAGTTCGCCGGCACGGTTGCGCACGTTGAGCTTGGCCACCGATTCCGGCGTGGTGCGGCTTTCAGGCTGGGCCTGCACGATCACGCGCTGCATGCGGCCCTTGTTGGGGAACTCGTTGATCAGCGCCGAGCCGAAGGCGGTGGACAGCGCCGAGTTGATGGCGTCGAACGGCACGCCCAGGGCCTCGGCCTTGTTGCGGTCGATGCGCAGGTCCAGCGCCGGCGCGTCGGACAGGCCCTCGACCATCATGTACGAGAAGATCTGCGGGTTCTCGAACACCTTCTTGATCAGGGTTTCGGTGGCCGACAGCAGGGCCTCGCGGCCCAGGCCGGCGCGGTCCTGCAGGCGCAGCGCGAAGCCCGAGGAGTTGCCCATGCCTTCGACCGAGGGCGGCACCACCGAGAACAGCGTGCCATCGGGAACCAGCGCCAGGTTCTGGTTGGCCTGGTCGGCCTCGGCCATGGCCGATTCATTCTTGTCGCGCTTGGCCCAGTCCTTGAACATCACGAAGCCCAGGCCGGCGTTCTGGCCCTGGCCGGAGAAGCTGAAGCCCTGCACCGTCAGCACATCCGAAACGGCCGGGCGCGTGCCCAGGTACTGCTCCAGGTGCTGGGTCGTTTCCAGCGTGCGCGACAGCGTGGCGCCCGGCGGCAGCTGCACGTCGGTGTTCATGTAGCCCTGGTCCTCGGTCGGCAGGAAGGCCGACGGCAGGCTCGTGTAGACATAGCCCAGCCCGCCCACCAGCGCGGCGTACAGCAGCATCATGCGGCCGGTGCGTGCGAGCAGGCGCGCGTTGGTGGCCGAATAGCGGTCGGTCATGCGGGCGAACACGCGGTTGAACCAGCCGAAGAAGCCCTTCTTCTCGTGATGACCCTTTTCAATGGGCTTGAGCAGCAGGATGCTGAGCGCCGGCGTCAGGGTCAGCGCCAGGAAGCCCGAGAACAGGATGGACACGG
>MCND01000179.1_pt1 | contig 28078 bp, 24 predicted proteins | sample 778211 | NCBI WGS metagenome assembly MCND01 (sample SAMN04296812, study PRJNA304217) | bioreactor metagenome | isolation source: activated sludge enriched with benzalkonium chloride | place: Turkey: Istanbul urban wastewater treatment plant
CGGACCTGCCGCAGGGCGTGGCAGGTCCGGCCGGGGGTCAACTGGAGTGTTCGCTGTCGTCGTCCAGGGGCATGTCCGCGCTGCTGTCTTCCTGGCCGGGCACTTCGGTGATCACGCTGAAGTCGCTGACTTCGACGGCGCCCAGGCCGTAGCCCAGCAAGTGGAAGGAGAAGGCCTTGCGGGTCTGTGGGTTGTCGAAGCTGAAATCCATCTGCAGGGGCTGGTCCGGGGTCACCAGCATTTCTTCCGGCAGGCCCAGGGGAACGTCCTGCTCCAGTTCCTTGCCCTTGAGCAGGATGTAGGCGTTCTGCTGCGGGTCGGCCGAGCGTACGGTGAAGCGCACCCGGGTCTGTGAGCCCTTGGGCATCTCCAGGTACTGGGCGCCGATCAGGTTGTCGGCCCAGTCGTCCTTGATCTGCGCTTGCAGCGGGATGATCGCCGGGCTACCGAACTGGTAGTGCTGGTTCAGCGGCGATTGCAACAGGCTGCGGTCCAGGTTCGTGGCCCGGGCGCTGACCAGCCGGGCCCGCTGGCCGCCGTATTGGGTCAGGAAGCTGGCGCTGTCGGCGATGAAGCCGGGGCTGGCGTAGTTGCGGCAGCGCTGCTGGAAATCGCACTCGGTGAAGGTGCCCTGGCCATCGTGGTAGCGCAGCTTGCCGTTGGTATAGGACATGATTTCCCGGCCCTGGGCATAGTCGCGAAACAGCGAGCGACCGCTGAGGCTGGCCGGTACGGGCAGGCCGAAGTAGTCCAGTACCGAGGCACTGAAGTCCACATGACCGTAGGTACCGGACTTGATGTGCGGCAACAGTTGCTGTTCCGGGGCCAGCATCAGGTTGAAGCCCCAGGACGAGGCCAGGCGCACGCCGTCGATGCCGTGGGATTCGTCGGAGGTGATGATCACCAGGGTGTCCTTGAGCACGCCCTTGCGCTCCAGGCCTTCGAGAAACTGGCCGATGGCATCGTCCAGGTAGCCGACTGCCGCCTGCTTGGGTGTGTCGTAGCGCTCCAGGTAATCATCGGGGGCCGAGTAGGGCTGGTGGGTACCGACGGTCAGCAGGGTGAGCATCCAGGGTTTCTTGTTTTTCTTCAGTTGCTCGACATAGCCCAGGGCGCCCTCGAAGAAGGCCTTGTCATCCTTGCCCCAGGGGAACTCCAGGTAGTTGGCGTTGCTGAACCATTCCAGGCCATGGGTCGCATCGAAGCCGATGTGCGGCATGATCTTGTCTTTGGCCATGAAGCGCAGGCCGGCGCCTTGCAGGTAATGGGTGTCGAAGCCGAACTTGTGCATCTGCGCCGGCAGGCAGGCCTTGTTGCGCTGGCTCTGGGTCAGCATCTCCACGCCCTTTGGGGTGCCGTTGTCGAGCTTGTCGTAGTCGCCGCAGAGCATGGCGTACAGCCCGCGGATGGTCTGGTGGCTGTGCAGCACGTAGTCGGGAGTGTTCATCCCGCGCTCGGCCCAGGCACTGAGCTTGGGCATCAGGTCTTCCTGGTAGCGGCTGTGCAGGGCCTCGCGGTTGGTCTTGATGTAGGCACCGGGAATGCCCTCCAGGGCGATCACCAGGACATTGCGGGCGCGTCCGGCACTGGGCAGCAGTGGCTGGCCCTCCAGGTCCAGGCGAGTGAGGCCGGCCATTTGCGGTGGTACGTCGGCGATATCGCCGTCGAGCCAGTCTTCCACGCGAATTTGCGCCTGGCCCACGGCGGTGGCCAGCGCCTGGTGTGGCAGGTTGAACAGCTGCCACTGGTCGGCCTCGCTGGGCTTGAGGTACTGGGTACTGCCATGGGCCAGCAACAGCACCACCGGCAGGCTCCAGCTATAGCGTGGCAGGGCTGGCAACGCCACGGCGCGGCTGCTGCGTTGCACCAGCAGCCACAGCGCCAGCCCCAGCAGCAGGGCCAGGCCCAGCTCGGGATGGGTCAGGCCGCCGCCCGTGGAGTTCTCGACGAATTGCGGGTCCACCAGGTAATGCAGGTCGGCGAGGTTGGGCATGCGGCCCACGGCGCTGACCAGTTCGGCGCTGACCTGGGTCAGCAGGGCCCAGATCAGCAGCACGGGCAACGCCAGCCACCAGGGGCGGCGATACAGCAGGACGGTCAACAGGCTGGCACTGGCCAGGTCGGAGACATAACCCAGCGGGTTGGACCAGCCCAGGGCCAGGCGGGCGCCCATGGGGACCAGCAGCAACAGGCCGAAGAGGGTGCACAGGGGTGCAAGGGGGTGTTGTAGGCAACGACGGATCAACTTCACAAATAACCTGCCTGTCATTAAAGCTTCACGCAAATGTGCGCAATGGTAACAAGACACGGCGGCTAGTCGTTTCTTAAATTGGCGACGCAGTGGCGCTTCATGGGTCGCTTCGAGGTGCCCCATTAAGTCATTGCGCGGTTGCAGGGCCCTGGTCCAGGCGCTTGGGGCGCCTGCAGGGAGGAGAGGGCTGGCGCGGATTTACTATTTCAGAGTGTTAAAAAGGAGCCGCGGACCGGCTCCCCAGGGGCATCACTCGCCGCGGATGTATTGCTCCAGCTGGCGGATCAGGTCGGCCTGTTCGGCGATCGCCTCCTTGACCAGGTCGCCGATGGACAGCAGGCCCAGCAACTGGCCGTTCTCCACCACGGGCAGGTGGCGCAGGTGGTTGTCGGTCATGATGCTCATGCAGGTCTCGACATTCTGGTGCGAGTCTACGGTGATCACCGGCGAGCTCATGATGGCGCTCACCGGCGTGCCCACCGAGGAGCGGCCGTGCAGCACCAGCTTGCGCGCATAGTCGCGTTCGCTGATGACGCCGACCACTGCGCCGTTTTCCAGGACCGGCAAGGCGCCGACGTTTTTCTCGGCCATCAGCATCAGGGCTTCCAGCACCATCTGCTGCGGGGCGATGGTGTGCACTTGCTGGTGGTGCTTGGCCTTGAGTTTCAGCAGTTCTGCGACGCTCTTCATTGGGGCGCTCCGGTGGTTCTGCAGGGGGCGGCGCCGGCCGCCCCAAGGTGGGTTTCTACAGAATCGTAGAGACTGGGCCGGCCGGCAAGGCTGAAAGCGGCAGATAGACGGCAAAAAACGTCAATCGGCAGGAGTTTTTGCAGGCTTGCTGGGGAAAACCCCTGCCTAACCGCGGCCCTGGCCCCCAAAGGACCTGGGTGTCGCGGTTCAATGACGGTTGATATTGGCCAGGGTCATGGGCGCGATGATCCGGTGGAAGGGCGCCACCGGCAACATGTACAGGCGTCCCAGGAGGTTGTGCGGGTGCACCACGGTGGACAGCACCACCGGGCGTTGCCCATCGTCGTTCAGGGGCAGGCGATTCAGGGACAGGTACACGTCCAGGTGCTTGTCGCGGTCCACCACCAGTACTTCGTCGGGCGCCTGGGACACCAGGGTGAAGATGCCGACCCGCTGGTCCGGCTGGTAGTCCTCATCGGCCCGCGCCAGATCGATGCGGGTCAGGCGGCCCAGGTCCTTGAGGCCGAACAGCTGCACCACGCGATTACGCAGGGCCATCATCCGGTCGATCCAGGCCGGGGTCTGGCTCATCAGCAACAGCAGGTGGCGCATGGCGCTGCGTTCGGGATCGTTGGCCAGCACCTGGCGGCAATCGACGAAGCTCGCCCCGACGGCCAGGTTGGCGATGCTGGATGGGCTGGGCACTGGGCAAGGTTGGACAGTGGCGTGCATCGATACGGTTCCCTGTAAGAAATGGCGGCGCCTGCTGGCGCGCGGCAAAAATACCATTGTGCTGTGGCCGCTGCCGAGCGTGTGAGGTTGCGACAAGGTCCGAAGGGCCTTCAGCGCCGTCAAGTCCCGGCGGCCGCTGTGCGCCCGTACGCAGCCTGCGGCAGCGGCTACACGAGGCGACCATTGCGTCCACCAGGTGGGCAGTGGCTCTGCGCAGAAGGTGGCAGGCACCCTGAAAAAAGGCGCCCGCAGGCGCCAAGGATTCACCCCAACCGAGGGAGCCGGGTGAAGCCGTTCGCAGGAGTGTCGCGGTGGTAAGGCGCGACGTGAACGGAAGAGGGAGGGCGCCGGCGGGAGCACGGGCGCCGGAACATCACTTGCCCAGCTTGATCCGGGTCCAGCCGCGGTTCATCACGCGCTGGATCGGGATCGGCTGGTCGGGCACCGCATACAGGGTGGCCAGCACGTCCTGGGGCGGGTAGGAGGCCGGATCGTTGCGGATCGCCTCGTCCACCAGCGGCGTGGCGGCGGCATTGGCGTTGCTGTAGCCCAGGCTGTTGGTGACCTCGGCGATGATGTCCGCGCGCATCAGGAAGTTCATGAACAGGTAGGCGTTGTCGACGTTGGTGGCGTCCTTGGGAATCGCCATCATGTCGTAGAAACTGCCGGCGCCTTCCTTGGGAATGCTGAACGCGACTTTCTCCTTGTTGCCCGCTTCTTCGGCGCGCGAGCGAGCCTGCAGCACGTCGCCGGAGTAACCCACGGCCACGCAGATGTTGCCGTTGGCCAGGTCCGAGATGTACTTGGAGGAATGGAAGTAGGTCACCGACGGGCGGATCTTCATGAACAGCGCCTCGGCCTCGAGGATCTGCGCCTTGTCCTTGCTGGCTGCCGGGTAGCCCAGGTAGTGCAGGGCGGCCGGAAGCATCTCGGTGGGCGAGTCGAGGAAGCTGATGCCGCAGGCCTTGAGCTTCTCGGCATTCTCGGGCTTGAACAGCAGGTCCCAGGAGTTGACCGGTGCGTCGCTGCCCAGGGCCGCCTTGACCTTGTCCGGGTTGTAGCCGATGCCGATCGAACCCCACATGTAGGGGAAGGCATGGGCATTGCCCGGGTCGCTGGCGGAGGCATTCTTGAGCAACACCGGGTTGAGGTTCTGCCAGTTGGGCAGCTTGGACTTGTCCAGTTCCTGGTAGACCCCGGCCTTGATCTGCTTGGCCAGGAAACTGTTGGACGGAACTACGATGTCGTAGCCCGACTTGCCGGTCAGCAGTCGCGCTTCCAGGGTCTCGTTGCTGTCGAAGACGTCGTAGGTCACGTGGATGCCGGTCTCGGCCTCGAACTTCTTCAGGGTGTCCGGGGCGATGTAGTCCGACCAGTTATAGACGCGCAGCACTTTGTCGCCAGCTTGGGCGCCGGCGACCAGGGCACCGGTCAGGGACAGTGTCAGCAGCAGTTTGGCGGACAATATCCTGCCAGGCATTTTCATCACGACAACTCCATTCTTATTGTCAAAACGGCCGCCTGGGCGGCCTTGTCACACAAGGGTTCAAGCCGTTGCCGGCTCCCGCTTGGCCTGGGGCCTGGCGGGTGTGGGGTTCCACGCTTCGTTGGCTGTGAACTCCATGGCCTCCTGGATCGCCCGCTTGCGGGCTTCCTCGGCGCGTCGGCCGAAGTACCAGACCAGGAAGGTCACCAGCGATACCGCCAGCAAAATCAGGCTGGCCACCGCGTTGATCTCCGGCTTGACCCCCAGGCGCACCGCCGAGAAGACCTCCATCGGCAAGGTGGTGGAGCCCGGGCCGGACACGAAGCTGGCCAGCACCAGGTCGTCCAGCGACAGGGCGAAGGACATCATGCCGCCCGCCGCCAGGGAGGGGGCGATCATCGGGATGGTAATCAGGAAGAACACCTTGAAGGGCCGCGCTCCCAAGTCCATGGCCGCTTCTTCGATGGACAGGTCCAGTTCACGCAGGCGCGCGGAGACTACCACGGCTACGTACGCTGCGCAGAATGTCGTGTGGGCGATCCAGATGGTGGCGATCCCACGCTCCATGGGCCAGCCGATCAATTGCGCCATGGCCACGAACAGCAGCAACAGCGACAGGCCGGTGATCACCTCGGGCATCACCAGCGGCGCGGTGACCAGGCCGCCGAACAGGGTGCGCCCCTTGAAGCGGGTGACCCGGGTCAGCACGAAGGCCGCCAGGGTACCCAGGGCCACCGCAGCAATGGCGGTATAGCAGGCGATTTCCAGGGAGCGCAGCACCGAGCCCATCAGTTGCTGGTTGTCCAGCAGGCCCACGTACCACTTCACCGACCAGCCGCCCCAGACCGTCACCAGCTTGGAGGCGTTGAACGAGTAGATCACCAGGATCAGCATCGGCAGGTAGATGAACGACAAGCCGAGCACCAGCATCAGTTTGGAAAATTCGAAGCGTTTCATGCCCGTCCCTCCATCTCTTTGGCCTGGCTACGGTTGAACAGCAGGATCGGCACGATCAGGATCGCCAGCATCACCACCGCCAGGGCCGAGGCCACCGGCCAGTCACGGTTGTTGAAGAACTCCTGCCACAGCACGCGGCCGATCATCAGGGTCTCCGGGCCGCCCAGCAGTTCGGGGATCACGAACTCGCCCACCACCGGGATGAACACCAGCATGCAACCGGCGATGATGCCGTTCTTGGCCAGGGGCACGGTGATCTTCCAGAAGCTGTTGAAGTTGCTCGAACCCAGGTCGGCGGCGGCTTCCAGCAGGCTCTGGTCATGCTTGACCAGGTTGGCGTACAGCGGCAGCACCATGAACGGCAGGTAGGCGTAGACCACGCCGATGTACACCGCGAGGTTGGTGTTGAGGATCTCCAGCGGCTGGCTGATCAGCCCGGTCCACAGCAGGAAGCTGTTGAGCAGGCCGTTGTTGCTGAGGATGCCCATCCAGGCATAGACGCGGATCAGGATCGCGGTCCAGGTCGGCATCATGATCAGCAGCACCAGCACGTTCTGGGTTTCCTTGCTGGCCCGGGAGATGGCGTAGGCCATGGGGAACCCCACCGCCAGGCACAGCAGGGTGCTGATCAGCGCCACCTTCAGCGAGCCCAGGTAGGCCGAGAGGTACAGCTCGTCGCCGGCGAGCATGGCGTAGTTGCCCAGGTTCAACAGCAGCTGGAACTTCTGTTCGGCGTAGGCATAGATCTCGGTGTAGGGCGGGATCGCCAGGGCCGCTTCGGAGAAGCTGATCTTCATCACCAGGAAGAACGGCAGCATGAAGAACAGGAACAGCCAGAGGAAGGGGATGCCGATCACCAGCTTGCGGCCAGAGGGCAACATGCGCAGCAGTTTGCGGTCCAGGGTCATGGTCGAGGTCCTCATGCGCGCAGTACCACGCCGCTGTCGTCTTCCCACCAGACGTAGACCTCGTCATCCCAGGTCGGCCGGGCGCCACGGCGCTCGGCGTTGGCCATGAACGACTGGACGATCTTGCCGCCGGGCAGCTCGACGTAGAACACCGAGTGGCCGCCCAGGTAGGCGATGTCGTGGACCTTGCCCCGGGACCAGTTGTAGCGCGACTCCGGCTTGAGGGTGGTGACCAGCATCTTCTCCGGGCGGATGGCGTAGGTCACCGACTTGTCCTGGACCGAGGTGCTGACCCCATGGCCGACGTAGATCTGCTGCGCCAGGTCCGGGCAGTCGATGATGGCGTAGCCTTCCAGGTCTTCGGTGACGGTGCCTTCGAAGGCGTTGACGTTGCCGATGAACTCGCACACCAGGCGGCTCACCGGGGCCTCGTAGATGTCCACCGGGCTGCCGGTCTGGGCGATCCAGCCCAGGTGCATGATGGCGATGCGCTGGGCCATGGTCATGGCCTCTTCCTGGTCGTGGGTCACCATCACGCAGGTCACCCCCACGCGCTCGATGATCTCCACCAGTTCCAGCTGCATCTGCGAGCGCAGCTTCTTGTCCAGGGCGCCCATGGGCTCGTCGAGCAACAGCAGCTTCGGCCGCTTGGCCAGGGAACGGGCCAGGGCCACGCGCTGGCGCTGGCCACCGGACAATTGGTGCGGCTTGCGCTTGGCGTACTGGGTCATGTGCACCAGCTTGAGCATCTCGCCGACCCGGGCGTCGATCTCGTCTGCCGGCAAACGGTCCTGCTTGAGGCCGAAGGCGATGTTCTGGGCCACGGTCATGTGGGGGAACAAGGCATAGGACTGGAACATCATGTTGATCGGTCGTTCGTAGGGCGGCATGTCGGTGATGTCCACGCCATCCAGCAAGATGCGTCCCTCGGTGGGCCGCTCGAACCCGGCGAGCATGCGCAGCAGGGTGGACTTGCCGGAGCCGGAACCGCCCAGCAGGGCGAAGATCTCACCCTGGTGGATCTCCAGGGACACATCGTCCACGGCTACGGTTTCGTCGAACTTCTTGGTCACGCGGTCGATCTTCACCAGAACCTTCTGCGGGCTCGGGTTGCCTTCGAGGGCCTTCCGGTAAGTGCTGGAGGCGTTTGCCATGTGAAACTCCCAACAGATGTCAGCAGCCCGGCCAATTCGGCCCGGCCTAAAGGTTGATTGCCAGCCCGGGGGCGGGCTGATTCGGCGCCGCCTCCCTGGCGGCCTGACGCTATTTGTTGTTGTGGTCTTGCCGTTTGTCGCTCACGCCGAATGTCGGGCGCACACAGGCGCGCTCGCCGTGGGGCAGGGCGTGTTGATACGTATGGAAATCTTCAGGGCCGCCTCGACGGCCCGTTGCCAGGGGTCAGCGGCGCTGCGCGGCTCGTTGCCGGCAGGCGTCGCCAAAGGCCTGGAAGATCCGCAGGTAGGCCGGGTTCGACAGCACCTGCCATTCCGGGTGCCACTGCACGCCGAAGGCGAAGGCCTTGCTGTGTTCCACCGATACCGCCTCGATCAGGCCATCTGGCGCCACGGCCTCGACCCGCAGGCCCGGGGCCAGGCGATCGATGCCTTGGCTGTGGATCGAGTTGACCTGGATCTCGCCATCCAGGCCCATGGCCGCGAAGACCCCGCCGGGCTGGATCGCCACCGGGTGCGCCGGGGCGTACTGCACTTCGATGCGCGGATCGTCGGCTTCGCGGTGATCGAGAAAGCCCGGCAACTCGTGGACCTTCTGGTGCAGGCTGCCACCGAAGGCCACGTTCATTTCCTGGAAGCCGCGGCAGATACCGAGCACCGGCACGCCGGCGGCGACGGCCGCGCGCAGCAGGGGCAGGGTGGTGGCATCGCGTTGCGGATCATGGGCGGTACCCGGTTCGCTGGGCGGGCCCTGATAGTGGAAGGGTTCGACATTGGATGGCGAGCCGGTGAACAACAGCCCGTCCAGGTTGTGCAGCAGATCCTGGATATCGACCAGGTCCGCCAGGGAAGGAATGACCAGGGGCAGGCCCTCGGCCGCGACGCTGACCGCACGCAAGTACTTGTCGCCGCTGACGTGGTAGGGATGCAGACCGATCTCTTTGACGCACGCAGTAACGCCGATCAATGGCTTGAATGCCATTTTTATCACCTCGAAATTCACGCTGGAACGAGTTTTTCCAGAGCTTATCCTCGTTGATTTTAATTAACAACTTCCATGTAAAAAATTCTAAACGCATTTCATCTGAAAGCCCTGGGTGGCGCAGATGTTGAGGCTTATTTGGTTTTCATGGGGAAAAATAATTAACGAATCGGCACCCTGCAGGGCTATTGACTTCGGTTTTTCTTTCGGATTGACTGCTGGTGCGTCACCGCAGTGAACATAATAATTAACACGATAGGTGCATCATGTCGGTCCCCCCGCGTGCCATTCAGCTCAATGAAGCCAATGCCTTCCTGAAAAAACATCCCGAGGTTCTCTACGTCGATCTGCTGATTGCGGACATGAACGGTGTGGTGCGCGGCAAGCGCATCGAGCGTACCGCCCTGCACAAGGTCTATGAGAAGGGCATCAACCTGCCGGCCTCGCTGTTTGCCCTGGATATCAACGGCTCCACGGTGGAAAGCACCGGCCTGGGCCTGGACATCGGCGACGCCGACCGCATCTGCTACCCGATCCCCGGCACCCTGAGTGTCGAGCCCTGGCAGAAGCGCCCCACCGCGCAGTTGCTGATGACCATGCACGAGATCGAGGGCCAGCCGTTCTTCGCCGACCCGCGCGAAGTGTTGCGCCAGGTGGTGAGCAAGTTCGACGAACTGGGCCTGACCATCTGCGCCGCCTTCGAGCTGGAGTTCTACCTGATCGACCAGGACAACGTGAACGGCCGGCCGCAATCGCCGCGTTCGCCGATCTCCGGCAAGCGCCCGCAATCGACCCAGGTCTACCTGATCGACGATCTGGACGAATACGTCGACTGCCTGCAGGACATCCTCGAAGGCGCGAAAGAGCAGGGCATCCCCGCTGATGCCATCGTCAAGGAAAGCGCCCCGGCGCAGTTCGAGGTCAACCTGCACCATGTGTCCGACCCGATCAAGGCCTGCGACTACGCGGTGCTGCTCAAGCGCCTGGTGAAGAACATCGCCTACGACCATGAGATGGACACCACCTTCATGGCCAAGCCTTACCCGGGCCAGGCGGGCAACGGCCTGCACGTGCACATCTCGATCCTCGACAAGCAGGGCAACAACATCTTCGCCAGCGAAGATCCCGAGACCAATGCGGCCCTGCGCCATGCCATCGGCGGCGTACTGGATACCCTGCCGGAGCAGATGGCCTTCCTGTGTCCCAACGTCAACTCCTACCGCCGTTTCGGCGCCCAGTTCTACGTGCCGAACTCACCGACCTGGGGCATCGACAACCGCACCGTGGCCGTGCGCGTGCCTACCGGTTCGCCGGACGCGGTGCGCATCGAACACCGGGTGGCCGGTGCCGATGCCAACCCCTACCTGCTGATGGCCTCGGTGCTGTCGGGCATCCACCACGGCCTGACCAACCAGATCGAACCCGGCCCGGCCATGGAGGGCAACGCCTACGAGCAGAGCGAGCCGAGCTTGCCGAGCAACCTGCGCGACGCCCTGCGCGTGCTGGACGACAGCGAGGTGATGGCCAAGTACATCGACCCGATGTACATCGACGTGTTCGTGGCTTGCAAGGAAAGCGAGCTGGCGGAGTTCGAGAACTCCATCTCCGACCTGGAATACAACTGGTACCTGCACACGGTCTGACGGCCGTGTGTCTTCGCGCGTTGAGTATTCGCCATGACTAGATCCCGCAGCGATTGGGAGCAGCGCTTCCAATCCCTCACCCTGGAAGGTCGCGCCTTCATCGACGGCCAGTACTGCGCTGCCCAGGGCGGCGCCACTTTCGAATGCCTGAGCCCGGTGGACGGGCGCTTCCTGGCCAATGTCGCCAGTACCGACCAGGCCGATGCCGATCATGCCGTGGCCGTGGCGCGCCAGGCCTTCGCCAGCGGCGTGTGGTCGGGCAAGGCCCCGGCCGAGCGCAAGCGCATCCTGATCCGCTTTGCCGAGCTGATCCTCGAGCATCAGGAAGAACTGGCGCTCCTGGAAACCCTGGATATGGGCAAGCCCATCAGCGATTCCCTGGCCATCGACATCCCGGCCACGGCCAATGCCATCCGCTGGAATGCCGAGGCCATCGACAAGCTCTACGACGAAGTGGCGGCCACGCCCCACGATCAGTTGGGCCTGGTGACCCGCGAGCCTTCGGGGGTGGTGGCGGCCATCGTGCCGTGGAATTTCCCGCTGATCATGGCCAGCTGGAAGTTCGCCCCGGCCCTGGCGGTGGGCAACTCGTTCATCCTCAAGCCTTCGGAAAAGTCGCCGCTGACCGCGATCCGCATCGCCCAGCTGGCCCTGGACGCGGGCATTCCCAAGGGCGTGTTCAACGTCCTGCCGGGCTACGGCCACACCGTGGGCAAGGCCCTGGCCCTGCACATGGACGTGGACGTGCTGGCCTTCACCGGCTCCACCGCGGTGGGCAAGCAACTGTTGCAGTACTCCGGCCAGAGCAACATGAAGCGGGTATGGCTGGAGGCTGGTGGCAAGAGCGCCAACGTGGTGTTCGCCGATGCACCCGACCTGGGCGAAGCGGCCCGAGCGGCGGCTGCGGCGATCGCCTTCAACCAGGGCGAAGTCTGTACCGCCGGCTCGCGGCTGCTGGTGCAGGCGTCGATCCGCGAGCAGTTCCTGCCGTTGCTGGTGGAGGCGCTCAAGGCCTGGCAGCCCGGGCATGCGCTGGACCCGGCCAGCCGCGTCGGCGCCGTGGTCGATGAGCGCCAGCTGGACAACGTGCTGCGCTACATCGGCATCGGCCGGGAGCAGGGCGGGCGGCTGTTGGCCGGTGGTGCGCGCACCCTGCAAGGCACCGGCGGCCTGTATGTCGAGCCGACCATCTTCGACGGTGTGACCAACGCCATGACCATCGCCCGCGAGGAGATCTTCGGCCCGGTGCTGGCGGTGATCGAGTTCGACAGCGAGGAACAGGCGTTGCAGATCGCCAACGACAGCATCTTCGGCCTGGCCGCTGCCGTATGGACCCGCGACCTCAGCCGCGCCCATCGCTTCGCCCGGGGCCTGCGCGCCGGTAGCGTATGGGTCAACCAGTACGACGGCGGCGACATGACCGCGCCGTTCGGTGGTTTCAAGCAGTCGGGCAATGGCCGCGACAAGTCGCTGCATGCCTTCGACAAGTACACCGAGCTCAAGGCGACCTGGATCAAGCTCTAAGACCTATAACAACGGCAGGGCGGTCGAGCCGCACCTGCTGGGGAACTACGACATGCAAACCTACGTGAACAGCTATTACGCGGCGACCCGCAACCGGACCGTCGACTACCCCGAGCTCGACCAGTTGGTGGAGTGCGATGTCTGTGTGATCGGCGCCGGCTATACCGGCCTGTCCTCGGCGCTCTTCCTGGCCGAGGCCGGCTACAGCGTCACCGTGCTCGAGTCGGCCAAGGTCGGCTTCGGCGCCAGCGGGCGCAACGGCGGGCAATTGGTCAACTCCTACAGCCGCGACGTGGATGTGATCGAAGAGCGCTACGGGGAAAAGAGCGCCGAGGTGCTCGGCAGCATGATCTTCGAAGGCGCGGACATCATTCGCCAGCGCATCCAGCACTACGATATCCAGTGCGACTACCGTCCTGGTGGCATCTTCGCCGCCCTGAACCCCAAGCAGCTCAAGGGCCTGGCCGAGCAGAAGCGCAACTGGGAGCGGTTGGGCAACCACAACCTCAAGCTGCTGGACAAGGCGCAGATCGACCGCGAAGTCGGTACCCGCAACTACGTCGGCGGCTTGCTGGACATGCAGGGCGGGCATATCCACCCGCTGAACCTGGCCCTGGGCGAGGCCAATGCCATCGTCGGCCTGGGCGGCAAGATCTTCGAGCAGTCGGCGGCCCTGGAAATCACCTACGGCGAGCCCAACGTGGTGCGCACTGCCAAGGGCGTGGTCCGCGCCAAGTACCTGCTGATCGCCGGCAACGCCTACCTGCAGCAGGACCTGGACCCACGGGTGACCCGCAAGAGCATGCCCTGCGGCTCGCAGATCGTGGTCACCGAGCAGTTGCCGGAACCACTGGCCCGCAGCCTGATCACCAACAACTATTGCGTGGAAGACTGCAACTACCTGCTGGACTACTTCCGTCTCACCGGTGACAACCGCCTGCTCTACGGTGGCGGGGTGGTCTACGGTGCCCGCGAGCCCAACGACATCGAGCAACTGATCCGGCCGAAGATCCTCAAGACCTTCCCCCAGCTCAAGGACGTGAAGATCGACTACCGCTGGACCGGCAACTTCCTGCTGACCATGTCGCGCATGCCGCAATTCGGCCGGATCGAGAAGAACGCCTACTACATGCAAGGCTACAGCGGCCATGGCGTGACCTGCTCGCACCTGGCCGGCAAGCTGATCGCCGAGATGATTCGTGGCGATGCCGAGCGCTTCAACGCCTTCGCCTCGCTGCCACACATGCCGATGATCGGCGGCCGCACCTTCCAGGCGCCGCTGACCGCCATGGGCGCTGCCTATTACGCCCTGCGTGACCGTTTTGGTATCTAATCCGAAAGGACGCCCGCGCTCCTGTTCTATGTAGGAGCGCAGCTTGCTCGCGATGAACGATGACAGGGTTTGCCAGGCACCACGGGCCCACAGGCTTGGCGCCCGCTTCGCGGTCGGGCGCAGAACCTCCCAGGGCCCGCAATACCACCGTAAAATCCCCGCAAACCCCTTGTCGCCAGCCTTTACAGCACCGCCGTCAAACATGTTTAAATAGCCGCCTTTTCCGGCTCCCGAGGCAGCCAGATCGCGATTTTCGCGACCCAACCGCCACACGATACCCTCCAGTTCCTCTCACATAAGGCTGTTATGGACACGGGCACCCGACTCAAACTCGTTCGCGAAAGCTACAACCTCTCCCAGCGCGAGCTGGCCCGGCGTAGCGGCGTTACCAATGCCACCATCTCCCTGATCGAACAGAATCGCGTCAGCCCCTCCGTCAGTTCCCTGAAAAAGCTGCTGGAGGGCATTCCCATGTCCCTGGCCGACTTCTTCACCTTCGACCAGCCGCCCCGTGAGCACCAATACGTATTCCGTGCCAACGAACAGCCGGATCTGGGTCGTGACGGCCTGCGCCTGTTGATGGTCGGCGCGCCCCTGGCCAACCGGCAGATGCGTTTTCTGCGCGAGCAGTACGCCCCGGGTGCCAGCTCCGGCGAGGAGCCAATCGTGCATAGCGAAGGCGAGGAGTGCGGCCTGGTAATCCGTGGCACCGTGGAGCTGACGGTGGATGGCCAGGTGAGCGTGCTCAATCCGGGGGATGGCTATTACTTCCCCACCACCTTGCCCCACAGCTTTCGCAATATTGGCCAGGATGAGGCCGAGATCATCAGTGCCAACACCCCGGCGAACTTCTAAGCGGCCAGGGCACTGATTCAACGATATCTGCTGTAACCCTGATCGAGCCTGCGCCTGTCGCAGGCTTTTTTATGCCCGGCCAAGCCACCAGGCGAGTGCCGTTGCAGGGTTCGAAGAGGGTAGGGCTCAGGTAGCGGTCCTGGGGCATCGCATGGACCTGGGCAAACGTGCACAGGCAGGCTGCCCCCGGCCGGCATCCTCCAGCCTTCCAGCTCGTCATCAGGTGATGCTGTCGGCTTATCCCGATCCCTGGGGTTGCCAACGCAATGGCGATGCTCGGTGTTGGGGCGACTCAATCAATGTGCGGGCCAGGAACTTTTATAGTTGGCTGCAGAACACATTATGAAGATGGCTAAAGATTGATTGAAATCAATTCATTTTCACTCGATCAATGAGTCTGCATAAAATACATGCAAGTTTTAAGCATTACAAAGATTATCAAGGAATTATTAAGCAAGGCCAGAAAGTCAATTGGAATAAGTTCAGGTTCAGTTGATGAGTTATGGTTTTCTTAAGACTCAGGGTGCCGGATTGAAATGAGCAGCGAATTTTTATTCTCAATTAAAAGTATTTGTTTTAATGAGGACTATCAGCCCTCCGAAAATACGCGAATCACTACCAATTTCGCTAACCTGGCCAGGGGCAAGAGTCGCCAGGAAAATTTGCGCAATACGCTGAGGATGATCGATAACCGTTTCAATGCCTTGGCACATTGGGATAACCCCAAAGGTGATCGTTACGCTGTAGAGCTTGATATCATTTCAGTTGAGATGAAACTGGGTGTTGAAAGTGGCGGTGACTCCCTGCCGCTGATTGAAATATTGAAAACCAATATTCTTGATCGAAAGACCAATGTGCGTATTGAGGGTATTGTTGGAAATAACTTCTCGTCTTATGTGCGGGATTACGATTTTAGTGTGCTGTTGCTGGGGCACAATAATGGTCGGGCAGGCTTTAGTGCTCCAGAGAACTTTGGTGACTTGCATGGCAATCTCTTCAAGTGTTTTGTGAATTCTAGCGAGTACAAGGAGCACTTTAGTAAGCCTCCGGTTATATGCCTAAGTGTTTCGAGTAGCAGGACCTATCATCGGACTGAAAATAACCATCCTGTATTGGGTGTTGAATATCAGCAGGATGAGTATTCCTTGACTGATGAATACTTCAGTAAGATGGGCTTGAAGGTTCGCTATTTCATGCCGCCCAATAGTGCTGCGCCTTTGGCCTTTTATTTTTCAGGCGATTTGCTCGATGACTACACCAATCTCGAACTTATCAGCACCATCAGCACAATGGATACCTTTCAAAAGATCTATCGGCCTGAAATCTACAATGCAAATTCCGCGGCAGGAAAGTCCTATCAGCCAAGCCTGAAGAATCAGGACTATTCGTTGACCCGCATTGTTTATGATCGAGAAGAGCGCAGTCGGCTAGCTATTGAGCAGGGGCAATTTGTTGAAGAACACTTTATCAAGCCGTACCAAACCATTCTTGAGCAGTGGTCTGCAAGTTACGCCCTTTGACTGATAAAAATACAAGGTTATCTACTGTGAAGAAATTGCTACCTACCTCAACCGCTGGCAGCCTGCCAAAACCGTCTTGGCTTGCCCAGCCGGAAACACTTTGGTCGCCTTGGAAGTTACAAGATGAAGAATTGACCGAAGGTAAGCACGATGCTTTGCGCCTGTCATTGCAAGAGCAGCAGCAGGCAGGCATTGATATCGTCAGTGATGGTGAACAAACCCGTCAGCACTTCGTCACCACCTTTATTGAGCATCTGGACGGTGTCGATTTCGAGAAGCGCGAAACCGTCAGGATTCGTGATCGCTATGACGCCAGCGTTCCGACGGTCGTGGGTGCGGTCACTCGCCAAAAACCCGTATTTGTCGAAGATGCCAAGTTCTTGCGCCAGCAAACCAAGCAACCCATAAAGTGGGCTTTGCCAGGTCCGATGACGATGATCGATACGCTTTATGACAGCCACTATAAAAGCCGCGAGAAACTGGCTTGGGAGTTCGCCAAGATCCTCAATCAAGAGGCCAGGGAGCTGGAGGCGGCTGGCGTCGATATCATCCAGTTCGACGAGCCTGCGTTTAATGTCTTCTTCGACGAGGTGAACGAGTGGGGCGTTGCCACATTAGAGCGGGCTATTGAAGGCCTCAAATGTGAAACAGCGGTACATATCTGCTATGGCTATGGCATAAAAGCCAATACAGACTGGAAAAAGACGCTGGGGTCAGAGTGGCGGCAATATGAAGAAGCCTTCCCCAAGCTGCAGAAATCCAGCATCGATATAGTCTCGCTGGAGTGCCATAACTCCCATGTGCCAATGGACCTCATTGAGCTCATTCGCGGTAAAAAAGTGATGGTAGGCGCCATCGATGTCGCATCCAACGCTATTGAAACTCCAGAAGAAGTAGCCAATACCCTGAGAAAAGCACTGCAATTCGTCGATGCTGACAAGCTCTATCCTTGCACCAACTGCGGCATGGCGCCTTTATCTCGTGGCGTAGCAAGAGGCAAGCTGAGTGCTCTGAGTGCAGGCGCGGAAATCGTCCGAAGAGAACTTTCGAACTAGTGCTTAGCTGGAGCCGCAAGGAATGCCAAAGGGGCGGTGGTAGCTCAAGCTACTTCAACCGTCCTTGGCACTTTCGTACGGCACCCAATATTCAGGTCCTGATATGCCATTCCCTAGTACTGCTATCGAACCTATGAGCTTTCGCGAAGCGCTCGGGCACTACGCATCCGGTATCACGGTAATTACTTCTCACATCGATGGCGAGCCGATTGGTTTCACATGCCAGTCGTTCTACAGCGTATCGATGAGTCCGCCGCTGGTGTCATTCAGCGTCATGTCCAACTCGGCCAGCTACCCAAAAATTCGCCAGGCCGGCCGATTCGTCGTCAATATCCTCTCAGGTGAACAGGTCAGTATTTCCAACCAGTTCGCTCGCCGTGGCACGGACAAATGGCGTGGAGTCCAATGGCAGGAGTCACCGCTGGGCAACCCCATCATTGCCGGCAGCCTGCACTGGCTCGATTGTGAAATTCATGCCGAACACGCTGCAGGCGATCACTTGATAGTGATTGGTGAAGTAAAGGCCTTGAACCTGCAAGAAGCTGCCGCCACGCAGCCATTGCTGTACTTCAAGGGGCAATATTGCAACATCGCCGCGCATGACACGCTTTGAGCATTGACCCGCGCGGCCCTCTCAAGACCTCTAGCGATGTTTGCCCACAGGTGGCCGGAGCACATCATCGTGTTCTGGTTTTTTCATCTGGGCCAATGTATCCAGGACACCTCTAATGCCAGACTTCAAAAGGCCTCAGTTGAGCCTTCCCAATGGTGCGCAGAAGTGCTGTTGCACTCTTGCTGCGCTCCCTGTTCGGGAGAGGTGATGGAGGCGATCACCGCCTCGGGCATCGACTACACCATCTTCTTCTATAACCCTAACATTCATCCTGAACGGGAATACCTATTGCGCAAGGACGAGAACATTCGCTTTGCCGAAGACCACAACGTGCCGTTCATCGATGCCGACTATGACAAAGACAACTGGTTCGAACGCGCCAAAGGCATGGAACATGAACCCGAGCGTGGCGTGCGCTGCACCATGTGCTTCGACATGCGCTTCGAACGCACTGCGCTCTACGCCTATGAAAACAACTTCAGTGTGATTTCCAGTTCCTTGGGTATCTCGCGCTGGAAAGACATGAAGCAAATCACCGATAGCGGCATCCGCAGCGCGCAAAAGTACCCGGGGATCACCTATTGGGATTACAACTGGCGCAAGGGCGGCGGCTCGGCGCGGATGGTCGAAATCAGCAAGCGCGAACGTTTCTACCAGCAAGAGTACTGTGGTTGCATCTACTCACTGCGCGATACCAACCACCACCGCAAGGACCAGGGACGAGACATCATCCGCATTGGCGTCAAGTACTACGGGGACGATGAGTGATCGAGCCTTCGTTTACGTCGCGAAGCTTGTTCCCAAGCCTTCAGAAGTCGGAACAGCAAGGCATCTGGTTGGGGTATCAGGCGGCCCGTCCGGTTGACCCCGACAGTTGCGGGGTAGCCCAGCGGCAAAGCTGGTGATGAGCTTGCGTCAGTGACGCCTGAGTCACTGGGCTACTTTGCAGAGGGGGAGGTGATCTTAGAGTTTTAGAGTGAAGCGATCTGGCCTTAATCTACTCAAGGGGAAAATTTTTAATTGAGTGTTTATGTCCATCTCGATGTTTTCCTTTGCCTGGGCAGTGCTGCAATAGCATTTCAGGTTGTTCATCGTAGATGGATAGCCGATATGGATATTGAGTATAAGCATGAAATTTTTCGATCCTTGAAGATTTTCCTCGATCCATGCAATAGTCCGCTGCGTTTCACCAAGCCAACTGCAAGATCCTGAATATTTTCATGGTGTTTCTGCTGGATATGTCGGGTAGAGGTTTTCTAAGCGTCTAATTGATTCGTTGGCGCTTTAGGTCTCTCAAGAGATAAGTTATTCCGGGCGCATGTTTCTTGGTCATCGCCAGATCCTGGGGGTGTAAAAATATTGAAGTATTGGCGATGCCTGGAGAGTGGCGCGAAATTTCAAAGGTGCGAAGTTGGCATTGATGGCAGACGCAAGATGTATAAAAAACACGGATAATTATTTTAATACTCTGCGGTTGGTTTTTGTAGATTCAATGTCAAGCCATTTCATAGCGGGATAATCGTGACGCATGGGGTCTGCAGCGGCAAATGGCTGTTGTAGATCTCATGTGGGGAAAGGATATACGGCTTGAACATTTTCCGAACATACCTTTGTCTTGAAGCAATGATATGGATATACCTCGGCTGCTGGAACGCGACGGTACCTCTTATCATCGTGCAGCGGGGAGGTCTGCTTGAACTGGCGACCTACGAAACAGTTCTTGCCGTCGCTGCCGTCATTTCCATACTGTTTTTAGCCCCCCGTGTCGAGGGCATGCGGCGTGGTACCGCGCTCAAAGCCGGTTGCACGATAATTCTGTTGACGGGCATCCTTCGTTACTTTTCTGTTTCTGTTTCATATTCGATCGAGGCTTTAACGATAATTGATATTTTTGCCGTATCAGCCTTTGGTGTTGTCCAGTCGCTCTTTGGTATATATCCGGCTGAAACAGTAGAGAAGCATCGTATAGAGTATGCATTTCGCATCCGCCGTATTGTCGTCACTATCAGTCGGGTAGTCGGGCCGTTGTTGGCAGGGGCTGCTATTGGCATTATTTCGTCGCAAGCTGCCCTGCTTTTTTCCTCAGTGCTGGGTATGGCGGCCCTGGCTTTTGCACTTATGTTGCCCAATGGTGTGGAGCCAAATATGACGCGGGTAAAATCATCTATCGAGCGCGCCCATGACATGTTTTTAGGTATCAAACTAAAACTCATTCTTCCGCCGGAACGGTTCTTGACTCTATCTGGTCTCTTACTCTGCCTGGCCATTAGCGCTACGTTGCCCATGCTGGTTCCGAACCAGATCCATGCACATGATCTTGCTGAAAGCAGTGTCGGTCTATTCAACGCTATATTTGCAGGGGGATCTGTCGCGGGGCTGTTTTGGCTTAGTCCTTTTATTGCCGGAAAAAAGCATCAGCGCAATAGGTACCTTGCGCTTTGGGTACTGCTGACTGCTTCTCTCAGTGCTTCAGCTCTTTCGGTAGAGGTTTGGCAGTTGGCTCTGTGCCTCTTTGTTGCAGGGGCTACTAGTGCATCTATTGCTCTTGTCGGGATGGATAAAAGAACCGTTTCAGTGCCTCCTGGAGTTCGCATCCGATTGACGGCAGCCACTCTTGTTATCAATCAGCTTGCGAACTCGGCTTCCTATATGCTCATGGGATCTGCAGTAACGCAGTTTGGTAGCGGTGGTTTGCTATGGGCATATGGGATGATCTTCACGTTTGTCTTGTTGTCCTGCGTACTTGCAAGGTCGGTTTGGGGGTTTCTGGAAGATGCCGCGGATGCGGAGCTTTACTATAAAGACAATCACCCCAAGCTGGATTCCGCCATGCGCGTTTGAAGCCAGACTCGCAAGGGAGCCAGCATTGCCTGCCTTTGGAAGAGCTTGCGGCGCATAGGGTGCCCCACAGCCAATTTCGGTTGAAGGTGGCTAATCACCAGCGGCTGCTTCTCGTCGAACGAGGGCTTTCTTCGGTATCCGTGCCCCTGAGCATGAGCTGCTCCTCCAGGGCATTTCACTCAGCTCTCGGCAGCAGCCTGGGCCTCGCGGGCGGCCTCTTCGGCCAGCTTCAAGCGATCAGCCTTGCAGATGTACTTGGGCTTGTTTTTCGGTGCCAGCTTGGCCTTGGCTTTCTTGGCGTGGGCGTCCAACAGTTGCTTGATTTTCTTGCGACGATTCATCTTTCTCTACCTGGGGGACAAGCGCGCGGATGATATCAGCTTGAACTGGATCCCCGTACGCGCTTGGGTTGCCGCATGTCGTTTCAGCAGCCGGGGCCCTTGAGGCCGGTGCCGATGGTGACTGCGGTGACCTGGACTTTTTCAAAGGCTTTCTGGGCTGCGGCGGTGTATTTCTGGTCGCAGTTGAAGCGCGTCTCCATCACATAGTCGTCGCCCTCGGCCTTTTGCATCTGGGTCGCCCATTGGTCGGCGGCGTTGATCGCGGCATCCGAGACCAGCGTCACTTCCAGCAGCACCTCCTTGAAGTCCACGGCATGGGGACCTTCCCAGTGTGCATAGACCGACGGGTCAGCGGCATTGCCGCACATGCTCAGGCAGTCGGCGCTGTAGCTCAGGCCGCCGCCGGACGAGGCCTCGAAGGCGCCCAGGGTCAGGGGTTGGCCGGGGGCTGGGGCATAGGTGCCGACGAACTGGGTCAGGTCGGCCTGGCATTTGGGGCCCAGCTCCATGCGCAGGGCGCTGACCTTGCCACCCTCTACCGTGGCAGTGATCTGGCAGCCCTGGACCTTGAACACGTGGGCATTGCCGTTGGATTCCCGGGGGATTCCGGCGATCGATTCGAAGTAGCGCTGGTTGGTGCCCAGCATGTCGCCGGTGAAGACTTCGGCCACGGAGGCGGCGTGGGCCACGTCGAGAGACAGCGCCAGGGTGGTGGCACAAAGGCTGTAGAGCGCCTTGTTCATGGAAGCATCCTTTCAATTGAGAGACCAAGGCCTGTGGTCATCGGCAGGTGGGTTCGGGTGCGGGAGTTTAGCAGCGTTACTGTTGGCTAGACACGCCAGGGCGTTGCGATCACTCGGTCCGGGGAGATCCTCACAAGATCCTTCACACAGGCGGGCCCCGGTATGAGCCCGATAGGTCTTTTAGATCGGCTGGACCTGCGGGTTATCCAGGCTTTGGTAGGTGCTGTCTTCAGCCTGCCGGCGAAGCGATCGGGCGACCTATCGATCGTGCAGGTGCTTTTTCAAGAACAGGCGAGTCCGTTCATGGGTCGGGTTCTGCAGGATCTCCCGGGGTGTTCCTTCCTCGACCACCACGCCACCGTCCATGAAGATGATCCGGTCGGCGACCTCGCCGGCAAAGCGCATTTCATGGGTGACGATCAGCATGGTCATGTGTTCGGCGGCGAGCTGCTTCATCACCTGGTTGACCTCTTCGACCAGCTCCGGGTCCAGGGCCGAGGTCGCTTCGTCAAACAGCATCACCTTGGGGCGCATGGCCAGCGCCCTGGCGATGGCCACCCGTTGTTTCTGCCCGCCGGACAGGCGCGAGGGGTATTCGTCGAGCTTGTTGGCCAGGCCCACTTTCTCCAGGTACTCCATGGCCAGCTCGCGAGCCAACGGCTTGGTGAGCCCCTTGAGCTTGATCGGGCCGATGGCGATGTTTTCATGCACGGTCAGGTGCGGGAACAGGTTGAAGTGCTGGAACACCATGCCCATCTGCTGGCGCACGCTATTGATGTGCTGCTCGAAGGCTCGGCCTTTCAATGGTCGGTTGACCTGCTCGCCTTCCAGCCAGATCTCGCCGTCGTTAAGTACTTCCAGGTGATTGATCGAACGTAGCAGGGTGCTTTTACCGGAGCCGCTGGGACCGATGATGGCGATGATCTGCCCGCGCGAGACCGACAGGTCGATGCCCTTGAGGACTTCCAGTGCGCCATAGGCCTTGCGTGCCCCCTTGACTTGGATCATGAGCTTTTCTGTGGTCATCGTGACATCTCTACCCGGGTTTCAAGAAGGTGCAGGCCGGCTTCCAGAACAAGATTGACGGCGTAATAGATCACCGCGACGGCCAGATAGAATTCGAATGGACTGTAGGTCTCGCTCACCGCGCGCTGGGCGCTGTAGACCAGTTCGGCAATGCCGATGATGGAGACCAGGGAGGTGTCCTTGAGCAGCACGATCAGGTTGTTCCCCAGGGGCGCGATAGTGCTGCGCAGGGCTTGCGGGACGATGATGTAGCGCTGGGTCTGGCTGCGGCTCAGGCCAATGGAGCGCGCGCCTTCGATCTGGCCCGGGTCCACCGACAGTACGCCGGCACGAATGACGTCGGCGTTGTAGACGGCGAAATGCAGGCTCAGGCCGATGATCCCGGCCATCAATGCCGGGATATCGATCCCCACTTGCACCAGGCCGTAGTAGATGAGGTACAGCTGTAGCAGCAGCGGGGTGCCCATGAGCAGCCAGGTCATGAAGCGTATGGGCAGCGATACCAGCCTTGGGGTGTAGAGCACGATCAGGGCGAAGGCGATTCCCGCCAGCAGGCTCAAGGCGCTGGAGCTCAGGAACAGGACGACCGTCCACCACAGTCCGGTCGCCAGCAGTTCGGAATAAGGTGTCACGATACTCAGGTCGAGGCTTGGCATGGAAAAATCTCACTTGGCCGCGAAGCGCTGATCGAGGTGGTCGACCAGCAGCCTCACCGCATAGACCATCACGATGTAAAGCACCGCCGATACCATGAAGATCTCGAAGGGTTTATAGGTCGAGCTGATGAATCGCTGCGCGGTATAGGACAGCTCGACCACGGAGATCGTCGACACCAGTGCCGAGCCCTTGATCAATGCCACGGCATTCACGCCCAGGGGCCGGATCATCAGCTTTGTCGTTTGCGGCAGGGTGATCAGCCAGAGGGTCTGGCCCTTGCTGAAACCAATGGAGCGAGCGGCTTCCACCTGCCCGGGATCGACGTTGGCGATAGCGCCACGAATGGACTCGGCCATGTAGGCCGCGATGTTCAGGCCCAGGCCGAGGACCCCGGCCGAGAACGGCTCCAGCTCCAGGCCGATCTGTGGGCCGCCAAAGTAGATGAGGAACAACTGCACCAGGCAGGGCGTGCCGCGAAACACACTGATGTAGAGCCTGGCCAGGCAGCGCAGGATGAAGCTGCTGCACAGGCGCGCCGCCACCAGGACGATGGAAACCAGCAAGCCGAGCACCAGTGCCAGCAGCGACACTTGCACCGTGGTCCATGCGGCCTCGAGAAAAAACGGCAGCGTACGCTGTATGAGAGTCAGGTCCATGGGAAGGCTCGGAAAAGTCAGGTGGACGGGCTCGACGCCGGGTCGAACCAGGTGACAAGGGCGTCAGCGAATGTCCTTGCCGATCCACTGCATCGAGATCTTTTCGTAGCTGCCGTCGGCGAGCATGTTGTCCAGCGCCTTCTGCAGCGCCGCCTTGAGCTCGGGGTTGTTCTTGCGCAGCGCGATGCCCATGCCTTCGATGCCGCCATCGCTGTCCGGGGGCGTGATGATGCGTACTTTCTGCCCGGTTTCCTTGACGGCCACCAGCACCGGGACGCTGTCCATCACGATGGCATCGATCCGCCCGGCCTCCAGGTCGACCAGCATCTCGGGAAGGCCCTTGTAGGTCTTCACCTTCAGGTTGCCGCGGGCTCGGGCCCATTTGTCGTGGGCGTCGCCCAGCGTGACGCCGACCGTCACATCCTTGAGCTGGTCCAGGCTGTGGATCGGCGAGTCATCCTTGACCACGATCGTGCGCCCGGCGTGGTAGTAGGGACCGGCGAAATCCACGGCCTTCAAACGCTCCGGGGTAATGGTCATGGAGGCGATGATGGCGTCGTATTTCTTGGCCAGCAGCCCGGCAATGATCCCGTCGAATGGCGTGGTGATAATGGTTACCTTCACCCCCAGCCGTTCAGCCAGGGCCTCGCTGATGGAGGCATCGAAACCGACGATCTGGTTCTGCTCGTTGGCAAAGCTGAAAGGAGAGTATTGACCGCTCATGGCGATGCGAATCTCTTTGGCTTCCTGGATCGACTTCAGGTCATCGGCCTGGGCGGCACTGGAACAGAGCAGTGCTGCGGCGGCCATGGTGGATGCAGCAAGCAGGCCTTTGAGCGTTTTGGTCAGCATTGGATGGCACCTTTGAAGAATTATTATTTATTGTTGTTGGGCTCTTCACCCAGGCCACGGAAAAAGCTTTGCATAGGGCACCCCGGAAATCACCAGGCAATGTGTCCGCCTGCCGGACACATTGCCGGAGTTGGCCGGCACTATGTCGGCCGCAGTGCCAGCCTGCTATTGCAGCGCCGCCTTGAAGCTCTCGTCCAGGACCTCGAGCAGGAAGTCGGCGTTCTTCTGGCTGAAGATCATCGATGGGCGCATTTTCAGCACGTTGTCGTAGGGGCCTTCCGTACCGATCAGGATGCCGCGCTCGCGAGCGCCATCGGCGACCTTCCTGGCCAGCTCCGTGGCGGGGGCTTTGCTCTTGCGGTCCGTGACCAGCTCTATGCCCAGGAACAGCCCCAGCCCGCGCACATCGCCAATGGCCTCGTAACGCTGCTGCAACTTGCCAAAGCCATCGAGCAGGTAGTTGCCAATCGTCAGGGCATTGAGTTTCAGGTTGTCGCGCTCGATCACCTCCAGGACGCTGAGCCCTACCGCACATGAAACCGGGCTGCCGGCGAAGGTGTTGAAGTACTCCATGCCATTGTCGAAGCTGTCGGCCAGCTCTCGCGTGGTGACCACTGCGGACAGCGGATGCCCGTTGCCGATGGGTTTGCCCATGGAGACCGCATCGGGCACCACCCCTTGGGTTTCGAAGGCCCACCAGTGGCTGCCCACCCGGCCAAAACCGACCTGGACTTCGTCGGCCAGGCACAGGCCGCCTGCGGCACGCACCATGGCATAGACTTCGCGCAGGTAGTTTTCCGGGAAGAACAGCTGCCCGGCGACACTGGGAATGGACTCCGCCAGAAAGAACGCCGGCGCTCGACCCTGCTTGCGCATGCTCTCGATCTGTTCGGCCACGCTTTGCGCGAAACGCTGGCCCAGCTCCTCGAACGGCCAGTCATCGGCGGCGCGGTAAATATCCGGGACGGTCGCCTCGAACACGTGTGCGGCGCGGCCTTTGCCAGCCTTGCGCTTGTACTTGTAGGGGCTCAGGTCGATCAGTTCCTGGGTCGTCCCGTGGTAGGCCCAGTCCAGCACGATGGCGTCGTTGCGCCCGGTGTGATTGCGCGCCATGCGCAGCATCAGGCTGTTGGCCTCGCTGCCCGAGCAACCGAATGAGGCGACCGCCAGCCCTTCAGGCAAGGTGGCGGTGAGCCGCTGGGCATACTCCACGATAGTGTCGTGCAGGTACCGGGTGTTGGTGTTCAGGCGCGACGCCTGGCGCGCCAGCGCTTGCACCACGTCTGGATGGCTGTGGCCCAGGTGGCAGACGTTGTTGAAGCAGTCCAGGTAGGCCCGGCCGAAGTTATCGATCAACCAGACGCCATCGCCGCGCACGAACTTGATCGGGTCCGAGTAGGAAATCGACAGGTTGGGCAGCAACAGCTCCTTGCGCTTGGCCACGATCTCGGCCTTGGTCCTTCCCTCCTGGCTGTAGGTTTCCGGGGGGATGCCGGCCAGGGTCGAGGCGTCGGGGAACAGGTCGGCCCACACCTCCAGATAGGCCCGCTCGCCAACGCCGATGAACTCGCTGGCTTGCAGTTGGGTGTCGGTGGACATCTGCAAATGCAGATGGGGCAGCCAGCCACCGTTTTCCGTGTCCGCTCCCATGTGTCCCACCAGTGCGCCGGCCTCCAGGCGATCCCCGGGCTTCAGGCGGGCCAGGGCTTCGTGGGCCAGGTGGCCCCACAGGGTGAGGAAGGGCGGGCAGTCTGGTGGCGAGTGTTCGAGCATGATCAAGCCGCCATAACCCAGTGGTTCATGTTCGACCTCGACACTGCGCACCACGCCGGCCACCGGGGTGTACAGCGGCGTTCCGGCGGGCATGATCAAGTCGACCCCCAGGTGGATGATCCGGCGCTGTCCTTCGATGAATCGCGAGACGAAGGCCGGGTCGGTGTAGATGGTCCGTTCTTCGCCCCAGGGCCCGATGCCGAGCGGGACCTTGTGCTGGGCAGAGAACTCATTCCACCACTGGGTCGCCTCCGCCGGGCGCTGGGCGGCCGAGGCGATCGTCATCTCGTGGGAGGCATCGGCGAACGGAACGATGACCTTGTGCAGGGTGGTCGCCGCGGGCTGGACGATATCCGCGAAGAGCCTGCGGTTTTCCTGGATCCAGCGGCGCACCGCTCCAGCGCCTTCCATGGCGTCATAGCCACAGGCTTTGCGCAGGATCGCCGTCGCCAGTCGCGGGTTCATCCGGTCCATTCTTTCCAGCAGGCGCCAGGCCGGTGCTTCGCTGATCGCCAGGTAGGGATTGTCCTGGGTCTGTTCCTGCCGCGATGCCGACAAGGTGACGCTGATGACCAGGCGCATGGCGATCAGATTGAACAGCACGTCCAGCTCTTGCGGTTGCAGAGGGTAGCGCTCATGGAAACCGGCGGTGAGCGCGGCGGCTGCGCCGATCGGGTCTTCCATGTCGAGAATGGAGTAGGCGCAGGTGATGGCGACTTCGGCAATCAGCACGGTATGCAGGGCATCGCCAAAGTCGATGATGCCCGAGACCTCCTGCTGATTCTGCGGGGCGACGAGGATGTTCCAGTCATTGCCATCATTGTGAATGACCTGCGCGCGCAACCGCGAAAGTGCCGGTTGCACCGTGCTTTCGAAGGCATCGATGAAACGCTCCAGGATGGCCCTTTTCCCAGGGTCCTTGACGAAGTGCAGGCGTGACCTGGAGCGAGCGGCGTGACGCAGGTCCCAGTCCAGGTCCCGCACCGCGCCCGGGTGGATGAACCCCTGGAGCGCACGGTCCAGATCGCCGAACGACCGGCCCAGGTTGCGCATCAGCCCGGCTGTGCGCTTGGCTTCGGCCAGTGGGGTGCCGTGCAACCAACTGACCAGGCGCACCACATGGGTTTCGCCGCAGGGCGCCACCGCAGAGGCGAGGAATTGACCTGCCAGGCTCTTCTTGAGCACCGGCACGGCCAGCCCGGGACCGTGGCTGGCAAGGTGGCTGAGGAGGGCCGTTTGCAGTTCGCTCTCGATTCTCGGTTCGGCCGCGTTGACGACCTTCAGGATCCATCCTGCATCGGTTTCGGTCTTCAATCGAAAATTGCAATCGCGCTCGCTGTCCAGGGGGGTGGCCGTGCCGATGACATTGAAAAGCTGCTCGGCCAGTTTTTCGGCAGCGCTGGTGGAGAACGGCGGGGCGGGGTGGCGAAGATCGGTCATGGCGGCGGTTTTCCAAGTTATTTTTTTC
>MCND01000182.1_pt1 | contig 27922 bp, 26 predicted proteins | sample 778211 | NCBI WGS metagenome assembly MCND01 (sample SAMN04296812, study PRJNA304217) | bioreactor metagenome | isolation source: activated sludge enriched with benzalkonium chloride | place: Turkey: Istanbul urban wastewater treatment plant
ACGATGTTGCCGAAGGTGCGGCGCTTGGTGCCCAGCATGCCCATGCACCAGCGCGGCTTGGTCGCCAGGTTGATCAGGTTGCGCAGCGTGGGCTTGGGCGGGGTGGACAGGCCGTTCTTGATGTCCTTGTGGCGCTGACCCAGGATCTGCAGGTCCAGCGTCAGCACCAGCGCCGAGCAGCCGGCGGCCTTGGCGCGGTCGATCAGGTTGCCGACGAATTCGCGGTCGCGCATCACGTACAGCTGGAACCAGAACGGCTTGCCGGTGGCGGCGGCCACGTCTTCCAGCGAGCAGATGCTCATGGTGGACAGCGTGAAGGGCACGCCGAATTCGGCGGCGGCCTTGGCCGCCAGGATCTCGCCGTCGGCGTGCTGCATGCCGGTCAGGCCGGTCGGCGCGATGGCCAGCGGCATGGCCACGTCATGGCCGGCCAGCGTGGTGCGCAGCGAGCGTCCTTCCATGTTCACCGCCACGCGCTGGCGCAGCTTGATCTTCTGGAAATCGCTCTCGTTGGCGCGGTAGGTGCCCTCGGTCCAGGCGCCCGAATCGGCGTAGTCGTAGAACATGCGCGGCACGCGGCGTTTCGCGACTACGCGCAAATCTTCGATGCAGGTGATCGTTGAGAGCTTAGCGGTCATGGCTGGGTCTGTAGAGTGCGGGACGCGCGGCGGAACCGGCGCATGCGCGCGCGCCGCGCGGCATGGCGCGGGCAGAGGCGGAACATCGGGAAGGGCCCGATCGCATGGCGTCCTTGGTTTTTCTTGGAAGAATGGGGCCGCCGGCGGCGGGCGGCCTTGCAGTGCAGCAAGGCCCTGCGGCCCGGCGGCGCCGCCCAGTATACGCGCCGGTGCCGGCGGGCGAGGCCCGCCGGCGCTGCTTTTTCACGGATTCCGCGAGGCGCCGTGCGTGCGGACGACGCACATACGAGGCGCCGGGCGGCCGGGCGCCGGGCTTGCCGGCGCGCCGGACCGCGTCAGCGTGGCCAGACCTTGTTGACCGCGCGGATGGTGGCCCAGGCCAGCCAGCGCGGGCTGGTCAGGCGGATGGCCGGCAGGCGCCGCACCAGGTCCACCGCCAGGCCGCCGCGGCGATGCCATTCCTTCTTGCGCGTCTGGCTGTCGGTCCAGCGGCCTTCCAGCCACGGGAACTCGCGGCGTCCCGGCTTGTACACGGGCGGCGTGTTGTAGATCAGGATGTAGGCCAGCCTGGGCGCGTCGGAGGTATTGGCGCCGGTGTGATGCAGCGTGCGCGCGTCGTGCACCGTGCAGCCGCCCGGCGCCAGCGGCTCGGCCACGGCCAGATCGCGGGCGAAGTCGCCGCAGCATTCCAGCGGGTGCAGATGCTTGTCGCCGCCGGGCGAGCGATGCTCCAGCACGTCCCATTTGTTGGACCCGGGGATGAACTGCATGCAGCCGTTCTCCAGCGTGGCCGGCTGCAGCGCCAGCCAGATGCTCAGCTCCTTGTAGACGAAGTCGGGCGAGCGGAAGGCCTCGTCCTGGTGCCAGGGCGTCTCGGGCCCGCCCCCGCCCGGCTTGAGCAGCGCGTGCTCGCCATACAGCGCCGCGTCCGGCCCCAGCAGCTGGCGCGCCATCGCCAGGGTGCGGGCGTGGTACGTCGTCTTCAGCAGGTCGGGGGCATAATGGCGCGGATCGTGCAGGCTGGGAAACCGCGCCGGCCTGGAAGGATCGTCCCGGCTGATGAAGTCGTACTGCGCGCCCTCGTTGTAGCCCGTCCTGTTCTCGAACATGTCCATCAGCGTGGCGCGTATGTAGCCCACTTCGTCCTGCGGGCAGATGCCGTCCAGGGCCAGGTAGCCCTGCTCTCGGTAACGCGCTGTCTCTGCTTCCGACAACAGACTGGTCTCTTCCATAATGGCCTCTCCAAGCTCGTTCACGAATGGGTATGCGGGGGTTCCTGCATCGATATCCAAGGCGGGCGCGCCGACGCGGCCTGGCCCAGGCCGGGGCGGCGCGCAATATGCTTGACACATGCACTAACGTATCGCTTCGATGCCCGGCGGCCCATAGACCATCCGCATTAGCCCCTAGCGGCGACGGGCCGGCGCTGTTGCGACGCATCATCTGAAGGAAGAAACATGCAAGACCCCCATCACCCGGACACCCATCTGGAAACCGTCCACGTCACCGTCAGCGGCAAGGTGCAGGGCGTCGGCTACCGCCATGCCACGGTCCGGCGCGCCCATCTGCTGGGCGCGCGCGGCTGGGTGCAGAACATGGAGGACGGCACGGTCGAGGCCCTGGTGCAGGGCACGCCCGACCAGGTCGACCACATGCTGGAATGGCTGCGGCGCGGCCCGCCGGGCGCCTGGGTGGCCGAGATCGTCACGCGCCGGGAGTACACCGACAAGCGCTACATCCGCTTCGAGCAGCTGTAGGACCGCGCCGCCACGCCGGGCGGCTTAGTCCCGGCGGTGGATGGGCCCACGCGGCACGGGCGCGGACAGGGAATTGTCAGCATGGCCGGCGCGCCGGCAGGCGCGCGACCTGATCAGCGGCCGCGGATCCAGCGCCCGCCAAGCTGGTTGACGATCAGGCCCGCCAGCACCCCGGCGGCGCCCAGCCATTGCAGCGGCATCAGCGCCTCGCCATAGGCGGCGGCCGCCGCCGACAGACCCACCACCGGCACCAGCAGCGAGAACGGCGCGATCTTCGCGGCCGGATGGCGCGTCAGCAGGCGCGTCCACAGCGTATAGGCCACCAGCGTCGCCAGCACCGCCAGGTACAGCACCGACAGCGCCTCGCCCCAGCCCATGCCGGCGAGCATGCCCAGCACCGGCTCCCAGCCGTCGATCAGCACCGCCAGCAGCAGGAAGGGCAGCACCGGCGCCAGGCTGCTCCAGGCGATGAACGCGAAGGGGTCGTAGCCGGGCGCACGGTTGCTGGCCAGACGCACGATGATGTTCGACACCGCCCACATGAAGGCCGCGCCCAGCGTCAGGACGAAACCGATCATGGTCATCTGGCCCGGTCCGTCGCCACGGCCCAGCGCGATCACGGCCAGGCCCAGCGCGGCCACGCCCAACCCGATCCAGTGATGCCGGCGCGCGCGTTCGCGCAGCAGCGGAGCGGCCAGCAGCAGCGTGAAGAAGGCCTGCGTCTGGATCACCAGCGAGGCCATGCCGGCGGGCATGCCGGCCTGCAGCGCCACGAACAGCAGCCCGAACTGGCCCAGGCCCTGCGCCAGGCCATAAGCCGCGATCCAGCGCCAGGGCAGCGTGGGCGGGCGCACGAACAGGATCAGGGGAAAGGCCGCCAGCGCGAAGCGCAGCGCGCCGAGCATCATCGGCGACAGGCCCTTGAGGCCCGTTTTCATGACGACGAAATTCAGGCCCCAGATCACCACCACGGCGAGCGCGCAGAGGTAATCCTTGCGGGTGAGGGAGGGGGGAGACATGCGGCATTATCGCATCGCCCGCGTGTCGGCAGGCGATGCAATCGACGAGGAAATCCGCGTCGCAACCCAGGCCGCAAGCGGCTCCGGGAAGAGCCGGTTCAGCTGGCCTGCAGCACCCGGCCGAAGGCTTGCACGGCGCGGTCGATGTCGGCCGCGCCGATGTGGCGATGGGTCACGCAGCGCAGCCGCGTCACGCCCCAGGGGCGGGTCAGCACGCCCTCGGCCGCCAGGGCCTGGACCCACTGCGCGTTGCCCATGCCGGAGTCGGCGGTCTCGACCTGCACGATATTGGTCTGCGGCACGGTGGCCGACAGGCGCGGGTGCAGGCGGTTCAGTCCCTCGCTCAGCCGCGCGGCGGTGGCGTGATCCTCGGCCAGCCGGCCGCCCATGGTCTGCACGGCCTCCAGTCCGGCCGCGCCCATGATGCCGGCCTGGCGCTGCGCGCCGCCCAGCATGCGGCGCAGCGTGCGGGCCTTGGCGAGTAGCGGGCGCGGCCCGGCCAGCACCGCGCCGACCGGCGCGCTCAGGCCCTTGGACAGGCACAGCGACACAGTGTCGGCGTGCTGCGCGATGTCCAGCGGCGTGACGCCCAGCGCCACGGCGGCGTTGTACATGCGCGCCCCGTCCAGGTGCACCGAGATGCCGCGGCTGTTGGCCATGCCGTACACCGACCGCATGTGGTCCAGCGGCAGCACGGTGCCGCCGGCGTTGTTGTGCGTGGTCTCCATCGCCACCAGCGAGGTCTTCAGGCGCATCCCTTCGGTCAGCAGCGCCTCTTCGAGCCGGTTCAAGTCCATGGCGCCGTCCGCGCCCGGCACACAGTGATAGAACACGCCGGTGAAGGTGGCCGCGCCGCGCTCGGAGGTGTACATGTGCGCGGTGGACTCCAGGATGACCTGCTCATTGCGCTGCGTCTGCGCCAGCACGGCCAGCAGGTTGGCCATGGTGCAGCTGGGCACGAACAGCCCGGCCTGCTTGCCCAGCTGCGCCGCGACGTAGGCTTCCAGCTCGCGCACGGTGGGATCGCCATCCAGCGCGTCATCGCCGATCGGCGCGCCGCGCATGCGCTCGTACATGGCCTCGGTGGGCAGGGTGACGGTATCGCTGCGCAGGTCGACGGCGTTGGCGGGGCGTGGGGCGAAGGTTTGCTCGGTCATGACTTTCAGTGCTGGAGAATTTTGGAAAGAAACTGACGCGTGCGCGGCGCACGCTCCTCGACATTGCCGAAGAACTGCTCTTTCGGGCAGTCCTCGACGATCTTGCCGCCGTCCATGAAGATGACGCGGTCGGCGACGCGGCGGGCGAATCCCATTTCATGGGTCACCACCATCATGGTCATGCCTTCGCCGGCCAGGTCCGTCATCACGTCCAGCACCTCGTTGACCATCTCGGGGTCCAGCGCCGAGGTCGGCTCGTCGAACAGCATGACCACCGGATCCATCGACAGCGCGCGCGCGATCGCCACGCGCTGCTGCTGACCGCCGGACAACTCGCCGGGATGCTTGTCCTTATGCGCCGACAGGCCCACGCGCTCCAGCAGCGCCAGCGCGCGCTGGCGCGCCTCGTCGCGGCCGCGGCCCAGCACCTTGACCTGGCCCAGGCACAGGTTCTCGGTCACGCTCAGGTGCGGGAACAGCTCGAAATGCTGGAACACCATGCCGGCCACGGAACGCAGCTTGGGCAGGTTGGTGCGCGGATCGCCCACGGAGGTGCCGTTGACGATGATCTCGCCCTGCTGGAAGGGTTCCAGCGCGTTGACGGTCTTGATCAGCGTGGACTTGCCCGAGCCGGACGGTCCGCAGACCACCACCACTTCGCCCTTGGCCACGGCGGTGGTGCAGGCATCCAGCACCTGGAAGGATCCATACCACTTGCTGACCTGCTTGATTTCTATCATCGGAGGATTCGGAGAGGCTTGCATCGTTGCACCTGTGGATAAGCTAGCGCAGCACGCGGGCGCGCTTTTCCAGCCGCTTGACCAGCCGCGAGGCGGTGAAGCAGATCAGGAAATACACCAGCGCCACGAACAGATAGAGCTCCACCAGCCGGCCGTCGCGCTGGCCGATCTTGGAGGCCGCGCCCAGGAAGTCCGTCAGCGACAGCACATACACCAGCGACGTATCCTGGAACAGGATGATGACGCGCGTGAGCAGCGCCGGGATCATGTTGCGAAAGGCCTGCGGCAGCACCACATGGCGCATGCTCTGCCACGGGCTCAACCCCAGCGCGAGGCTGGCCGAGACCTGCCCGCGCGAGATCGACTGGATGCCGGCCCGCATGATTTCGCAGAAGTAGGCGGCCTCGAACAGGGTGAAGGTGATCACCGCCGAATTGAACGCGCCCACGCGCACCGGCGTGGGCGAGCCCAGCGCCCAGGCGGCCATGTAGGGCACCAGGAAATAGAACCAGAAGATGACCAGCAGCAACGGGATGGAGCGCATCACGTTCACGTAGATGCCGGCCGGCACCGACAGCAGCTTGAAGCGCGACAGCCGCATCATGGCCAGCAGCGTGCCCAGCGCCAGCCCCATCACGGCGGCCAGCAGGGTCAGCGTCAGCGTGAACGTCATTCCCGTCTTGAACAGATAGGGAAGGGCGCTGGCGATGGCGTCGAAATCGAATTTACCCACGGCGCGCCCCTAGCGACCCTTGCCCGCCGGGCCGATCAGCCCGGGGATGGCCACGCGGCGCTCGAGCATGCGCATGCCCAGCACCACCACGCCGTTCAGAATCAGGTAGACCGCGGTCGCGGCCGAGAACGCCTCGAAGATGTGAAAGCTGAATTCCTGCATCGAGCGCGCCTGGCCGGTCAGCTCCAGCAGGCCGATGGTCAGCGCCACCGACGAATACTTGATCGTGCCCATGAACTCCGACGTCAGCGGAGGCAGCACGATGCGGTAGGCCTGCGGCAGGATGATGTAGCGGTACACCTGCGCCTCGGTCAGCCCCTGCGCGATGCCGGCCTGGAGCTGGCCGCGCGGCAGCGACTGGATGCCCGCGCGCACCTGCTCGGCCACGCGCGACGATCCATAGAAACCCAGGCACAGCACCGCCGGCAGGAACTGGCCCCAGGGCTGCGGCATCTGCTTCATGGCCACGCCCCAGGCATGCGGCAGCAGCTCGGGCAGCACGAAATACCAGAGGAACATCTGCACCAGCAGCGGGATGTTGCGGAACACCTCGACATAGGCCGCGCCGGCGAAGTTCAGCGCGCGCGAGCTTGCCGTGCGCATCACGCCCAGGCAGGAGCCCAGCAGCAGCGAGAAGACCCAGGCGATCAGGGACAGCGCCAGCGTCCACCCCACGCCGATCAGCAGCGTTTCCAGGAAGGTATGCACGCCGTCCGGCGACATGTCCAGGAATACGCTCCAGCTCCAGTTGTAATTCATGAATCCGCCTCAAGTTTCGGCGCCGGGCGGCGCCAGACCCCATTGCCGCCGCGCGGCCGTTGCGGCCGCGCGGCGCCTCAGCCGCTTACTCGTAGGCCTTGGGGTCGCCCGAATCGGTCGGGTTGGCGAGCGCGCGCTTGAAGGCGTCGCTCATGGGGTACTTGAGGTTGATCTGCTTGGGCGGGATCGGCGAATTGAAGTACTTCTCGTACAGCGCCGCGACCTTGCCGTTCTTGATCATGTCCAGCACGGCGCCGTCCACCACCTTCTTGAAGGCCGGGTCGTCCTTGGGCTGCATGATGCCGTAGGGCGCCAGCTCATAGCCCTTGGTGCCGATCACGAAGGCGGAGGGATCCTTGGACGAGGCCACCGAGCCATAGGCCAGGCCGTCGTCGTTCATCGTGCCCGCGACGCGGCCGGATTCGACCATCAGGAAGGTCTCGCCGGTGTCCTTGGCCGGGACGATGGTGATGCCCAGGTTGCCCTGCGCGTTCAATTGGGATGCCAGCTTGAACGTCTGGCCGCCGGCCTGCGCCGCGATCGACTTGCCCTTGAAGGTGGCCAGGTTGTTCGGGTCGACGCCGCCGTCCTTGCGCGCCACCACCACGACCTGGGCCAGGAAGGTGGTCGGGGCGAAGGAGACGAACTTGTGCCGGTCTTCCTTATTGGTGGTGTTGCCGCATTCCAGGTCGATGGTGCCGTTGGCCAGCAGCGGGATCCGGGTGGCCGAGGTGGTCGGGTTGTAGCGCACTTCCAGCTTGGGCAGCTTGAGCGCTTCCTTCACGTACTGGGCGACCTGCTGGCAGATTTCCACCGTGTAGCCGATCGGCTTCTGGTTGCCGTCCAGGTAGGCGAAGGGGACCGAGGTTTCCGGATGGCCCAGCGTGATCACGCCGGTTTCACGGATCTTGTCCAGCCGGCTGGGGCCTTCGGCGTGGGCGGTGGCGGCGGCAGCGGCCGACAGCGCGGCGATGGAGAGCGCGGCAAAAGCTTTCATCTTATTCCCTTGGCGCCGGAGCACCGGCGCTTGCATATGATTCCGATCAGCGGCACCGCACCCGCCGGCAACCGCCTCGTCCCGCGATGAGCCCCGCGGCTGGCGAAAAGTATCAACTAGCGTTATGGTTTTATCCAGTTCCAATCGGGTATTCCTCTATACGGATTTGATATGGCCATTCCACGAATGGGCTTGCGACACATCGAGGCATTCCGAGCCGTCATGATGACCGGCTCCATGACTGCCGCCGCGCGGCGGGTCCACACCTCGCAGCCGCACGTTAGCCGCTTAATCGCGCAATTGGAAGCGATCACCCAGTTTCCCTTGTTCGACCGCAACGGCAGCCGGCTGACGCCGACCCAGGACGGGTCGCGCTTCTTTCAAGAGGTGGAAAAAACCTTCATCGGACTGGCCGGCCTGGAGTCCGCCGCCGCCAGCATCCGCTCGTTCAGCGCCAGCCGCCTGAGCGTGGCGGCCATGCCGCGCCTGGCCGGCGGGCTGCTGGCCCGCATCGTGGCCGCCTTCAAGACCGAGTACCCGGATGTGATGGTGTCCATCCATTCGGGCAGCGCCAGCGCCGTGCACAACTGGATCAGCTCGGGCTTCTGCGACACCGGGCTGGCGATGCTGTCGGGCGAGGCGCCCGGCATCCAGGTCGAACCGGTCATGACCATGAATTGCGTGGCGGTGCTGCCCAAGGGGCACCGGCTGACCAAGCTGAAGAAGCTCAAGCCCGCCGACTTCGCCGGCGAGCCCTTCATTTCCTTTCCCAGCAGCACGCCGCTGCGCGAACGCATCGACGCGGTGTTCAAGGCCGCCAAGGTCGAGCGCCAGACGGTGGCCGAGGCCAGCCTGGGCTCATCGGTCTGCGCACTGGTGGGCGCGGGGCTGGGCGTGGCCCTGATCAACCCGCTGGCCGCCCACGAGGAATACGAGGCCAACGGCGTGGAGGTGCGCCCCTTCACCCCGGCGGTGGCGGTGACGGTGGCGCTGCTCTATCCGCCGTACCATACCCGCACCCGGCTGGTCAGCGTGTTCTCGCGGTATGCGCATCAGCTGATGCACGAGGAAATGGGGGATCTGAAGGCGCGGCCGGGGCGTTGAGCGGGCTGCTGCCGGCGCCGGCCCGCAACACGCGGCCGGCCCGGGATCGAATGCGCGGCCTCAGCCGGCCTCGGACAGCGCCGCCGGTCGCGGCGCCAGCGGATTGTGTTCCAGGTATTCCTCTGCGCGGCCGTCCCGCTTGATCTCGTCCCATTGCTCGCGCGTCAGCTGCGGCATCTGGAAGTCGGCCTGCGGGCGGCAGTACCAGCCCGGATTGTGCAGCCGGGCCAGCAGGTCCATGCGCGAGCCGTCCAGGTACAGGCGTTCCGGGTCGGACACCACATCATCGCGGGCGTGCATGGCGGCCACCTCGGCGATCACCAGGCTGCGTCCGTCGATGCGCAGCAACTGGTGCAGCCGGCATTCGAACGACACCGGCGACTGCGCCACCCGGGGCACCGAGACGCGCTCGCCGGGCGCCAGCAGCAGCCCGGCTTCCTGCGCCTCGTCCACGCCGTGCGGGAAATCCACCGCCGTCACATTCATGCGCGAGGCCAGCGCGGACGACACCAGGTTGACCGTGAATTCGCCGCGTTCCGCGATATTGCGCGCCGTGTCCTTCGGCGCGCCGTCGCGCACGCCGATGCCCACGCAGATCAGCGGCGGATCGCCGGACATCAGGTTGAAGAAGGAGAAGGGCGCCACATTGGTCGTGCCGCGCGCATCGCGCGACACGATCCAGGCGATGGGGCGCGGCACGATGGCCCCGGTCAGCAGCTTGTAGCGCGCCGGCCCCGGCAGCGCTTCCAGATCAATGAACATGTCGATCAGCCCTTGCCCTCGGTCGGCGTGGCGCCGGTGGCGGCCTTGGCGTCGGCGAAGGCGCGGTCGCTGCGCTTGCAGCGGCAACGGCCGATCTGGTGCAGCTCGATCAGGTTGCCGACCGGATCGCGCAGGAACAGCTGCATCAGCTCGGGCGCGGCCACGTTGTCCAGCTTCCAGTAGTCCACGCCCAGGCGCCGCAGCTCCTGCTCGGACGCGGCGATGTCGCGCACCGCCAGCGCCACGTGGTTTTCCACCGGGTCGCGGCCCGGGCCCTGGGAATAAGGCGACGGACCATCGCTGCCCAGCAGATGGATCTGACAGTCATTGCCCATGTCCAGGAAATAGCCCGCGATGCCGGGGATCTGCCAGCGGCCCTGGTCCGTATCCAGGCCCAGCACATCGCCATAGAACGCGCCCATCGCCTCGACCTTGCCCAGGGGCATGCGCACCGCATGATGGTGCAGTTCCAGCACTTCCAGCGCCATATCTCTCTCCTTCCTCTTATAGAGCGGGCGCCCATGCGCCGACCAGGCGCAAATGTTGGGCTCGCATTTGCCTGCGGGGAATGCCGTTCCGGTAAATCGACGATTGCATGAATCGGAACGGTCGTATCCATGCCAGCGCGGTATGCTTGCGCGCATGAAACCGCTGGACCTCAACCTGCTCGTCACCCTGGACGTCCTGATCCAGGAAGGCAGCGTCGTCGGCGCCGCGCGCCGGCTCAACCTCAGCACGCCCGCCATGAGCCGCAGCCTGGCTCGCATTCGCGAAGCGGTGGGCGACCCGGTGCTGGTGCGCTCCGGACGCGGGCTGGCGCCCACGCCGCGCGCGCTGGCCCTGCGCGAACAAGTGCGCAACGTGGTTGAACAGGCACAGGCCGTGCTGGGCGCCTTCGGCCAGGACGTGAACCTGGCCACGCTGGAACGCATCTTCACCCTGCGCGCCAACGATGTCTTCGTCGGCGGCTTCGGCGGCCGGCTGCGCGAGCACCTGCGCCGCTATGCCCCGCGCACCACGCTGCGCTTCGTCTCGGAAGGCGAGCACGATTCGGGCGCGCTGGACGACGACGCCGACCTGTACATCGGCTCCGTGCAGAAGTTCGGCGCCGACATCAAGGTGCAGACGCTGTTCACGACGAACTTCCACGGCCTGGCCCGCAGCGGGCACGCGATCTTCCACGGCGTCGTCACGCCGCGCCGCTTCGCCGCCTACGAACACATCGGCGTGTCGCGGCGCGGCCGCAGCCACGGCCCGATCGACGAGGCGCTGGCCGAGCAGGGGCTGAGCCGCCACGTCGCGCTGATCACGCCCACGTTCTACGCGGCCATCTTCGCGCTGGCCGACTCCGACCTGATCCTGCCCGCCATGCCCGGCCACCTGCTGCCCGGCGTCAAGCGCCTGGGCCTGCGCGCCTTCGACGTGCCCATCGACATGCCCGCCGTCACCGTGGTGCAGGCCTGGCCGCCACGGCTGGACAGCGACCCGGCGCACCGCTGGCTGCGGCAGACCATCAAGCAGGTCTGCAGCGACGCCTCAGAAGCGGCGGACGCCGCGCTTTGAAGACGCGTCCGCGAGGCTGACGCCCCTCAGCCTCGGCCGCCTGCCAGGCGCGCTGGCGCCCGCCCCGTCCGCCGCGACGACCGGCCACGGCGCGCGGCCATCACCTTCCCCATTCAAATCGCGCCCGCGAACGCCGCCCGCCGCCACGCGCACGGCTCGAAAACGCCCTTCCGCCGCGCACAAATCCCTCTTCCAACTTCGCGCCGCTCCTGTATACTGCCTCGAAAATTGTTCAACAATCCTGGCCGGCCCGGCCGGGTACACAGGAGGCAGGCCATGTCGAATTACCCCGCCGCATATCAGGTGAGCAAAGGCTCCATCCTGAACGTGGACAAGGCGTTCTACCGTTCCCTGATCGCCGATCCGGCGCAGCGCCAGCTGGTCGAATCGCACGTGGTGCCGATCCGCAGCGGCTTCGCCTGGAAGGTGCCGGCCGGCCACGTGTTCCGTATCGTCACGCTGGAAGGCCCGCAGGTGGCGGACTTCAACATGTGGAACCTGCACAACCCGCGCGAACGCATGTGGGCCTCGCGCACGCGCCAGTTGCAGCAGGCCCACGTCAGCACCCATGACCGCCTCTGGTCGACGCTGCCCTACCTGCGCCCCATGGCCACCATCACCGAGGACACGCTGGCCAGCTACGGCGTCGACAGTGACGGCGGCCGCGTGCACGACCTGCTGGGCACGCGCTGCGACCCCTACGTGAACAAGCTGCTGACCGGCGAGGACTTCCACTTCCACTGCCACTCGAACCTGACGCGCGCGGTGGCGCCGCACGGCCTGACCGAGCTGGACGTGCACGACGTGCTCAACGTGTTCCAGGTCACCGGCCTGAACGACGACGACAAGTACTTCATGAAGGCCTGCCCGGCCCAGCCCGGCGACTACCTGGAGATGTTCGCCGAGATCGACCTGCTGTGCGCGCTGTCCACCTGCCCCGGCGGCGACCTGTCGGTGCCGATGTGGGGCCCCGAGGCGCGCGATCCCATCGACGTGTGCCGGCCGCTGGGCGTCGAGGTCTACGCGCTGGATCCGGCGCTGCTGCAAGGCTGGACATCGCCCGGAGTTTCACCGTATAAGGGCGTCCACGGCCTGCATCCCGAAAAGGTCGAGTGGAAATAACGACAGCGGGCGCCGCGCACAGCGGCGCCCGGCCAGAGGAGCCAAGCAACATGCCTGCCGAACGCGGCCAGCGCCCCAGCGGCGACAGCGGGATCTCGATCGCGGAACGCATCAGCCACCAGCTGCGCGACGACATCATGGGCGGCAAGCTGCCGCCGGGCACGCAGCTGGTCGAAGTCGACCTGGCCGCCGCCTATGGCGCGTCACGCAACACCATCCGCGAAGTGCTGCACCAGCTGGGCCGCGAAGGCCTGGCCACCTTCGTGCGCCACAAGGGCGTGATCGTGCGCCGCATGGAGCGCAAGGACCTGCGCGAGATCTACGCCGCGCGCCGCGCGCTGGAAATGCAGGCCATCAGCGGCGACCTGCCGCTGCAGCCCGCGCTGCTGGACAAGATGCTGACCACCATCGACGCCGCCGACCGCGCGCTGGCCAAGCGCAACTGGCGCAACGTCGGCACCCTGAGCCTGCAGGTGCACCAGCACATCGTGGCGCAGCTGGGCAGCCGGCTGCTGAACGAGTACTTCCTGACGCTCTGTGCGCAGCTGCGCCTGGTGTTCGCGTCCGAGATCGATGAAAGCCTGATCCAGACCGCCGACTGGATCGAGCGCGAGCGCCTGATCCACGGCCTGCTGGTGAAGAACCGCCGCGCCGAGGCCGCCGAGGCCATGGCCGCCTATCTGGACGATTCCGAACGCACCCTGACCGGGGTGCTGACGCGGTTGAAGAACCAGCAGGCGAAGTAGGGCGGGACGGCCTTGACCGCATGACGGTCGCGCCGAAGCTGCCCAACGATTGAACTCAGTGGTCCAAGGACATGGCGGCGCCCCGAGGGGCGCCGTTGTCCATCCTGCTCAGGCTTCGGCGTAGCTGCCGTCGGCGCGATGCGTCTCGGTGCCGCTCAGCGGCGGATTGAACACGCACACCAGCCGCAGGTCGCCCTTGGTGGCGCGCAGCACGTGCTGATCGTTGAGATTCAACGCGTACAGCGTGCCGGGCCGGATCGCGTGGCGCTCGCCGGTGGCCACGTCCAGCACCTCGCCTTCGCCTTCCATGCAGTAGTTGGCCTCGTAGTGGTGCTTGTAGTGCAGATGCAGCTCGGCGCCCTCGAAGACGCGGGTTTCATGCACCGAGTAGCCGATGCCGTCGCGCTTGACGATCATGCGCCGGCTTTCCCAGCCGGGGCCTCGGGCGTGGCGTTCGGTGTCGGTGAGGTCCTGGCTGTGTATGACGATCATGGCGGGTTCCGGGTAAGGGATGGCAGGGAGATGTTCTGGTCGGACATGGACGCACGGCGCGGGACTTGCATGCCGGACCGGTGCCGGGCCGCCGGGCGCTCGCGTCGGGCGGAATCAAGGTCTGTTCAAAACGCGCTCCATCGCCACGGCCAGCTTGAGCACGCGGCGGTCATCGCCGCCGCGCCCCGTCAGCATCAGGCCGATGGGCCGACGCGCGCGCAGGTCGCCGGGCAGCGACACGCTGGGCAGATCGAGACGATTGGCGAATTCGGTCAGGCTGAAGGCGCGCGCATTGGCCTGAAGATAGGCGTCGTCCGCTTCCAGGCCGGCGATGGCCGGCGGCAGCATGGGCACGGTGGGCGTCAGCACGCCCGCCGCCTCGCCCAGCCCCTGCTGGTAGCCCCAGCGCAATTCGCGCAGCCGCGCCAGCGCGCTGGCATAGGCGTGCGCCGGCACCTGCGCGCCCAGCAACATGCGCGGCCCGACGCGCGGATCGTAGTCCTCGCCGCCGCGGGCCAGCCTTTCCCGGTGCAGCATGTAAGCCTCGGCGGCGATGATGCCGCCTTCGCGCGCGGCCTGGGCCGCTTGCGTCAGGCAGGGCAGGGGCTGGCGCCGCAGCGTGAAGCCGGCGGCGCGCAGGCGTTCCGTCCAGGCCTCGAAGGCCTGCCGCACGGGCGCGTCCAAGGCGTCCAGCAGGTCTTCGGGTAGCACCAGCACCGGATAGCCAGCGTCTGCGCGCCACGCGGCGTCGTCTGCACCGGCGCCTGCGGCCTCCGCCACGTCCGTCACGCCCGACGCGTGCCGGTGCGATGTCGGGCGCGCCATGCCATCGTGCTCAGGTTCATCCACCAAGGCGCGATCCACGCGCAGGCAGGCGGCGGCGTCCGGCGCCAGGATGCCCGGCACGTCGAAGCTGGGCGACAGATAGGCCATGCCGGCATCGGGATAGCGTCCACGGCTGGGCTTGAAACCCGCCACGCCGCAGAAGGCCGCCGGGATGCGGGCCGAGCCGCTGGTGTCCGACCCCAGCGCCAGCGTCGCCATGCCCAGCGCCACGGCCACCGCGCCGCCGCTGCTGGAGCCGCCCGCCACGCGCGGCGCGTCGGCCATCAGCGGCGTGAGCGGCGTGCCATGCCAGCGATTCAGGCCCAGCGCGCCATAGGCGAATTCCGTCATGTTGTTTTGCGCCAGCAGGGTCGCGCCGGCATGGCGCAACGCCTGCACGATGGCCGCGTCGCGCAGGGCCGGCGGCTCGGCGGCCAGCACGCGCGCACCCGCGTGCGTGACCCAGCCCGCCACGTCGAAGCAGGCTTTCACGCCCAGCGTCTCGCCGGCCAGGGGCGGCGGCGCGACGCCTGCGCACAGCAAGGCATCGCGCGCCCCGGCCTCGGCCAGCGCCGCATGATCGCGGCGCGCCAGCAGCGCCAGCCGCGCCGCTTCGGGATGCGCGGCCGCGTTCGACAGGGCGCGCGCGACCGAGGCGGCGTGCAGATCGGTCGGCACGGCCCGCGTGCCCGCACAGGGCGAGTCAGCCTGCGACATGGACATGGCTCAGGAAATCCTTGACGCGGGCGTCGTCGCTGGCCAGCACTTCGGCGGGCGGCGCGTCCAGCAGCACGCGGCCGCTTTCCATGAACAGCACGCGGTCCGAGACCTTGAAGGCAAAACTCATTTCGTGCGTGACGATGAGCATGGTCATGCCCTCGCGCGCCAGCGTCTCGACCACCTTCAGCACTTCGGCCACCAGCTCGGGATCGAGCGCCGACGTGGGTTCGTCGAACAGCATGATCGATGGGCGCATCGCCAGCGCGCGGGCGATGGCCACGCGCTGCTGCTGTCCGCCCGACAGCTGGTGCGGATACTTGTGCGCGTGCTCCAGCATGCCGACCTTGTCCAGCAGCGCCAGCGCCTCGCAGCGCAGGTCCGCGAACGCGCCGCGCCGGTGGTACTGCGGCGCCAGCATCACGTTCTGCAGCACGGTCTTGTGCGGGAACAGGTTGAAGCTCTGGAACACCATGCCGATATCCAGGATGCGCGCGCCCGGCGTCGAGCCGCGCGCCGAATCCAGGAAGGGCTGGCCATGCAGCAGCACGCGCCCGCCGTCCAGCGACTCCAGGCCGTTCAGGGTGCGGATCAAGGACGTCTTGCCCGAGCCCGACGGGCCGATGATGCTGATGACCTCGCCCGGCTTGACCACCAGGTCGATGCCCTTGAGCACCTCGTGGTCGCCGAAACGCTTGCGCGCGCCCTGGACCTGCAGGGCCTGTTCCGCGCCTTGCGCCGCCGGCGGCTGGGCGAAGTTGGCGCGCAGCGCGTCGCGCGTGCGCTGATCCAGCGTCAGCGGCCGGGGCGTGCGGCGCAGGATGTTCAGGTGCGATTCGAGCCAGCCCAGCAGCTTGTCGAAGATGGTGACGATCAGCACGTAATAGAACGCCACCGCCAGCATGGTCTCGAACACCAGGAAGTTCTGCGTGTACAGCCGCTGGCCCACCAGCAGGATCTCGGCCAGCGAGATCACCGACACCAGCGAGGTCAGCTTGGCGATTGTGATGAACTCGTTGCTCAGCGCCGGCAGCGCGATGCGCAGCGCCTGCGGGATCACGATCATGCGCTGTATGCCCGCATAGCGGATGCCCAGCGCGCGGCCGGCCTCGATCTGGCCACGCGGCACGCCCAGGATGCCGCCGCGATGAATCTCGGCGATGAAGGCGGTCTCGCTCAGCACCAGCGCCGTGAGCCCGGCGTAGAAAGGATCGGACAGCACCGCGCCCGCCGCGGGGAACACCTGCGGCAGGTTGTAGATGAACACCAGCAGCACCAGCAGCGGCAGGCTGCGGAAGAACCAGATGTACAGTCCCGCCGCCTTGTTCAGCAGCGGATTGCGCGACTGCTTGCCCAGCGCCAGCACGAAGCCCGCGGCCACGCCCACGCACCAGGTGGCGATGCTGAGTTTCACCACCACCCAGCAGGCGCTCCAGAAATCCCGGTCCCACAACAGGCCCAGCGTGTAATCCCAATCGAAATGCATGTCGGCGGCTTCCCTGGCGCTGCGCGCTTACTGCCGCGGGCCGGCCAGCGCGGCCTGCACGTCGGCGTCAGTCGGCGCTTCCAGTCCATAGCGCGACAGCAGGGCGGCGTATTCACCGCTGGCGCGCGCCTCGCCCAGCGCCTTCTTGAGCTGCGCCTGCAATTCCTGCGCGTCCTTGTTGATGCCCAGACCGATCACCACCGGATACAGCAGCGCGGTCGAGCTGACCTTCACCGCGTTCTGCGTCTGCGACAGCATGCTGTGCGCCACGGCGGCGTCTTCCATCATCACGTCGGCCGCCTGCGAGCGCAACGCCATCAGCGCCTCCGGCGCCGTCGGGAATTCCAGCACCTTGATCTCGCCCTGGCCCTTGGTCTGGCAGGTCTCGCGCGAGACCTTCTGCAGCTTGGGCGTCCAGGACGCGCCCTTGATCGAGGCCACGCGCTTGCCGCACAGCGCCTCGGGCCCCTTGGGCGCGTAGGCGCTGTTGGCCAGCACCAGCAGCGAGGAACCGGTCTTCAGGTAAGGCACGTAGTCGATCAGCTTGGCCCGCTCCGGCGTCACGTACAGCGCCGAGGCCACGGTGTCGAAGCGGCGCGCGCGCATGCCCAGGATCAGGTCGGGAAAACGCGTGTCGACGAACACGGGCTGCAACGACAGCTTGCCGGCCAGCAGACGCGAGAAATCGGCGTCGAAGCCGGCGGGCTTGCCCGCGTCCAGGTAGGCATAGGGCGGATAGGTGAGGTCGGAGCCGATGGTCAGGCTGTCGGCCTTGATGGTGGCGGCGGCGTGGGCCCAGGCGGATGCGGCGCAGAGCGCGGCGACGGTGACATAGCGCGCGGCGCGCTTGAACGGACGGAAGGTAACAGGCATGCGTTTCCCCTTGAGGACGTCTCTAGACCCCTGCAAAAGCGTGGTCATATTGGTTTCGCCGGGTGCCGGTCCGACAAGGATTGTTGAACAATTTTCAGCGATTCTGCGACAGGAAGCGGATCGCGGGATATGAGTGTTTTCCCTAGCGGAAATGCGTTGCGGACACGCGTGCCCGGGCGATTCCGCGCGCGATTGCGTGGAAAACGGTACACCGGAAGCATGCAGGAGAATGCAGCGCGCGCGGCGTGGCCGCGCGGGTTTCATGGCGCGCGGACGGCGATGGAAGTATCAGTCTGATCCGAAGCGCCGCGCCAGCGCGCGCGGCCAGGCCTCGGACAATTGCCGTCCGCGCATGCCTGGCACGTCACAATGCAGGAAGCCGGCCGCGATGCGCGCGTCCGGCGCAATCGGCATGCGCTATGCGCGCCGCCACGCCCCCTGTGCGTCGCGCGGCAGCAGATGCTTGCGTATGCGCTCGCTGGGGGTCAGTTCGAAGCCCGGCGTTTGCCGGAAGTAGCGAGGCAACTGATAACTCGCCAGGCGAGGACGCGCCCAATCGACCAGTTCGGCCCACTCGACCGGCGCCCCGTCGATGAATTGCACATAGAGCAAGATTTCCTGCTCGCCCACATCGCCAGCCACGCCCACGGCGGCGCAGGCCTGTATGGCCGGATGATCGATGAATACGCGCTCGACCTCCCAGGCGGACACGTTCTCGCCGCGCACGCGCATGCTGTCGGTGGCGCGGCCGACGAAGAAGTAATCGCCATCGGCGTCCTGCCGCGCCGAATCGCCGGTATGCAGGCGGCCGTCGCGCAACGCGCGCCGGCTCGCCTCGGGATTGTCCAGATAGCCGGGCAGGAACGCGCCTTCGATCTCGCTGGACAGCACGATTTCACCGGCCTCGCCGGGCGCCACCGGCAGGCCATCCTGGCCCAGCAGCTCGAGGCGCAGCCAGGGCAGCGGACGGCCGATGGAACCGGGCTTGCCCGATGCGTTCAAGGTCGCGAAGCTGGCGCATTCCGTCATGCCGTAGCACTCGCGTATCTCGCAGCCCAGGCGCTGGCGGATTGCATCCCAGGAGCGGGCGGCCACGCCCGCGCCCCAGGCGGTCCTGATGTAGCTTTGCGGCGGTTGCGGCGCCTGCGCCAGGATGTCGAGTATGCCGCCCAGGTAATGCAGATGCGTCGCCCCGGCGTCGCGCCATTGCGCCCAGAAGCGCGATGCCGAGAAGCGCTCGACCACGTGCAGCTGCACCGGTTCCAGGAACGGCACCATCAGCATCTGCGCGCCGCCGATGTGGCACAAGGGCTCCCAGACGAACAGCCGGTCGCCGGCCTTGGCGTTGGCCACGCGCAGCGTCGCCTCGCTGGCGATGCGCATCATCCGATGCGTGAACAGCACGCCCTTGGGTGCGCCGGTGGTGCCCGAGGTGTAGATGATGCACAGCGTGTCCGCGTGGCGGATCCGCACGGGCGGCAAGGCGGCCGGCGCGACGTCGGCGCGCGCGGCAACGGCATCGATATCCGTGCCCGACGCCAGCGGCACGCCGTCCTGGCGCGCCTGTTCAATCGCCTCGGCGTATTCGTCCTCGGCCACCAGCAGGCGAGGACCCGCGTGCCGCAGCAGGTATTGCAGGCCGACGGCGCGCAAGCGCGTGTTGACGGGAACCCAGACCAGGCCCGACAGGATCAGGGCATAGATCAGGGCGATATGGCCCGCCGAGTTCGACAGCATGACGGCGACGCGGTCGCCCTGGCGCAAACCCCGACCCGCCAGCCACGCCCGCAGGCGGTCGATGCGCTCGCGCAGCTCGCCGCAGGTGACGGCCTGCCCTTCGAACACAAAGACCACGCGCCCGGGCGCCTGGCGCAGGCCTTGTTCGAGCAGGGGCGCCACATCGATGGCGTCGCCTTCCAGGCGGGGCGGGAAATGCGTGTGCAGCGGATTCATGAATGGTCGTTGCGGGATTTCAGGTATGAGGAAACGGCGATCACCAGGGCCACGACCACCACCAGCGCGGTGGAAACGGCGGCCAGCGTCGGCGTGACGGCGAGCTGGATGTCGTCCCACATCTGCTTGGGCAGCGTGGTGTTCAGGCCGCCGCTGACGAAGATCGCCACGGTCAGGTCGTCGAACGACACGACAAAGGCAAACAGGAACGCCGAGATCAAACTGGGCGCCAGCATCGGCAGCATCACGGTGCGCAGCCTGGCCCAGGGCGAGGCGCCAAGAATCTGCGCGGCGTCGACCAGCCGCCAATCGAAGCGCTTGAATCCGGCTGCCAGCGTCACCACGACGTAGGGCAGGGCCAGGACGGTATGGCCGATCACCAGGCCCGCGTCGGTGCCCGTCAGCCCCAGCCGCGCGAACAGATACAGCAGCCCGATCGCCACCACGATGCGCGGCACGATCAGCGGCGCGATGAACAGGGCGAACAGGGGCTTGGCCCAGCGCGACGACAGGCGCGTCAGGGCATAGGTCGCGCCGAAGCCCAGCGCCAGGGCCAGCGCCGCCGTGCTGAATCCGACGGTGAAGGACCGCAGGAACGCGGCGCGCCAGACCGGCGAGGCCAGGAACGTCTCGAACCATTGCAGGCTGAAGCCTTGCGGCGGCAGGGAGACGAAGCTGCCGCGGGTGAAGGCGATGGGGATGACGATGATCACCGGCAGGACCAGCAGCGCGACCACGCCCAGCGTGTACAGCCTCAGCGGCCGCGCCGCGCGCATCCGCGAGGCCGTCCGCGCCAGCGGATCGGCCAGCCGGCCCAGCGCGATCAGCAGGCCCATCATGCGTCCGGACGCGCCCCGGCGGCGCGGCGCCTCGCCGGCCAGCGAACTCAGGCCCGCCAGCCGGTCGTACACGTAGAACACCACGATCGAGCACAGCAGCAACAGGGCCGACAGAGCGCCCGCCAGCCGCAGGTCGAACAGCTCCAGCACGGATGCGATGACCAGCTGCGCCACCATCGTCTCGCGCGGCGATCCCAGCAGCGCGGGCACGATGAAAAACCCCAGTGTCGTGATGAACACCAACAGCCCGGCCGCCGCGATGCCGGGCGCCGACAGCGGCAGGAAGACCGTGAAGAAGCGCGTGGCCGGCCCCGCGCCCAACGTTTCGGCGGCCTGTCCCAGCGACTGCTGAATGCCCTGCATGATCGGCAGCATCGTCATCACCGCCAGGGGCAGCAAGGCATGCACCATGCCGATCAGCACGCCCGCCAGCGACGGCACGATGCTGGCATCGCCGCCCAGCAGACCGAGCGCGCGCGCCAGCGCAGTCAAGGCCCCGCTCTGCGAGAGCAGCAGCATCCAGGCGTAGGTCTTGACCAGATAGCTGGTCCAGAACGGCAGCATGATCCACAGCAGCCAGCGGTCGCGCGCCCGACCGCCAAGCTGGGCCAGCAGATAGGCCACGGGATAGCCGGCGACGACGCAGATCAGCGCCGTCAGCCCCGAAATCCAGAACGTGGACCACAGAACCTTGGCGTAAACCGGCGACGCGGCGATACGGTTCAGCTGCGCCGCCGTCAGCGCGCCATCGGCGGACACGAAGCCGCCGCGCAGGATCTCCGCCACGGGCACGAGAAAGAACATCGCCAGGAACAGCACGGCGGGCAGGGCCGGCAGCCAGGCGCGCGCCCGCGCGTATCCCGCCGATGGCAGCAGGCGGCTGAGCGCGGGGCGGTCTGTCTTCATGGCGGACCTCATTGCCGCAGCAGCGTCGCGCGCGTCATGTCCCAGTGCACGCCGACCGCCTCGCCCACGCGCGGCGCCACGTTGCGGCCGCAACGCACGCTGACGCGCCTGTCCGCATCCACCGCGACGATGGCGCGGACCTCGGCGCCCAGGAACACCACTTCCGCGACGCTGCCATCGAGCAGGCCCTGGCCTTGCGGCCGCAGCTCGGCCGCCTCGGGCCGCACCAGCAGCCAGGCCTTGCCGTCCCGCATCACGCCCGGCGGCTGCGCCGCGCCTTCCAGCGCGAGCGAGCGGCCGGCGGCATGGAACCTGCGCGCGCCGCCATCCCCGGTTTCGACATGGCCGTCGAGCAGGTTGGAATGGCCGATGAAGCCGGCGGCGAAGCAGGTCGCGGGCCGGTCGTAGAGATCGGATGGCGTGCCGATCTGTTCGATGCGGGCCTGGTTCATCAGGCAGATGCGGTCGGACATGGCCAGGGCTTCGTCCTGGTCGTGCGTGACGTAGATGAAGGTGGCCTGCAATTCCGCATGCAGGTGGCGGATTTCGAGCTGCATGTGTTCGCGCAGCTTCTTGTCCAGCGCGCCCAGCGGCTCGTCCAGCAGGATCACCGACGGGCGATAGACAAAGCAGCGCGCCAGCGCGATGCGCTGCTGCTGCCCGCCGGACAGCTCGCGCGGGTAGCGGTGCGCGTACTCGTCCATCTTGACCATCGCCAGCGCCGCGGCCACGGCGCGCTTGAGCGCGTCGGCCGGCGCCCGCCGCATGCGCAGGCCATAGGCCACGTTTTCCCAGACGGTCATGTGCGGGAACAGCGCATAGTTCTGGAACACCATGCCGATGCCGCGCTTGCCTGGCGGCATCTGCGTGGCGTCGACGCCGTCGAGCAACAGTGTGCCGCTGCTGGGCAGCGTCAGGCCGGAGATCATCTGCAGCAGCGTGGTCTTGCCCGACCCCGACGGGCCGAGCAGCGTCAGGAATTCACCGGCGCGCACCTGCAGATCGGTGGGGGCCAGCGCCACGCTCTCGCCATAGCGCTTGCCCAGGCCGATGGTTTCCAGTTTGTAGCGCATGGAATCCTCAACCCACGATCCAGGCGTTGAAGCGCTCGGTGACGGCCTGGCGATTCGCGGCCCACCACACCGGATCCGGCAGGCCCATCGCCTGCAGGTTCTGCGGCGCGCTGGGCAGGATGGCCGCGCGCTTGGGATCGATCAGCTCGAAGGCCTTGGTGTTGGTCGGCCCGTAGGCCAGCGTGTCCGTGAACGCGGCCTGGCGCGCGCCATCGGCGCAGAAGCGCACGAACTGGCGCGCCATGTCCGCGCGCGGCGTCCCCTTCGGAATGCCCCAGCCCTCGATGGAGTAGATGCCCTGGTTCCAGACGATCTTCACCGGCGCGCCATTGTCGATGGCGGCCTGCGACCGGCCGTTCCAGGTGGCGATCATGTCGACGTCGCCGTTCTGGATGGCCTGCATCGCCTGCGCGCCGGACGTCCACCAGAGATTGATGTGCTTCTTGATGCGGTCCAGGCTGCGGAAGGCCCGCTCCACGTCCAGCGGATACAGCTGCGCCATCGGCACGCCGTCCGCCAGCAGCGCCTGTTCCAGCGTTTCGATCGGGCTGCGGCGCAGCGAGCGGCGCCCGGGAAACTTGGCGACATCCCAGAAATCCGCCCACGAGGCCGGACCTTGCGCGGCGAACTTGTCGGAACGGTAGGCCAGCGCCGCGGCGTAGATGTCCACGCCCATCCAGTGGGCGGTAACGGCCTGCGGAATCAGGCCCGGCACGTCGACGGCCGTGAAGCCGATCGGCTCCAGCAGGCCCTTGGACTCCAGGTACGGAATATCGGCCGACAGGGTCAGCGTGGTGACGTCCCAGATGTAATTGCGGGTCTCGACCAGGGCCGTCAGCTGCGCCACGGGCTGCGCTTCGCGCGCCACGTTGACCACCTTGATGCCGGTGGCCTGCTCGAACGGGTCGTAGAACGCCTTGCGATAGGCCGCGGTGTAGGGGCCGCCCGGATCCGCGACCACGATCTGGCGGGCCTGCGCGTAGGCGGGCAATCCTATGCAGGCGCCTAGGCCTGCTGCGCCCGCGGTCTTGAGGAAACGGCGGCGGCTGGGTTGGGCGGGTTGCTTCACGATGCGCTCTCCTGAACGGGTGGGCGGCAGATCACGGGCGGGTTCGGCCTGAGGCCAAAAACCACTTTAATTATCGAAATGCGATAGCTAAATGGCTAAATAAAATATACGCCCGCGAACTTTCATCGCACAAGGGGGATCTAGGGAAAGCACTGACCCTCATCCGTGAAGACGCCTGCAAGCCAGACTGGCGTTCAATTTTCAACGATTGCCTCTCAACCGAGCGCGAACCACCCGATGGGGCGCCAGCGCTTGCAAATCAAGACACAAGAATTTCCTTGCCATCACTTTTCCCATCTCATATATTGAATTTCGCTTATTCACTATTTCATAGAGATATAACCATGGCATCCACAACGAAATTCATCGAAGTCGAGCGCCACGACGGTGGCGTGGGCCTGATCCGGCTGAACCGCCCGCATAAGCTGAACGCCTGGCACGGCGCCATGCGCGACGAGATCATCGCCACCCTGCAAGCGTTCGACGCCGACGCCGGCATCCGGGCGATGGTCATGACCGGCGCGGGCGAGCGCGCCTTCTCGGCCGGCCAGGACCTGGAGGAAGCGCATGGCTTCGACGTGGCCTCCAGCGCGACCTGGATCCGCTCCTGGGAACACTTCTATTCGGTGCTGCGCGGCCTGACCAAGCCGCTGGTGATGGCCCTGAACGGCACGGCGGCCGGCTCGGCGTTCCAGGTCGCGCTGCTGGGCGACGTGCGGGTCGGCCATCCCGGCGTGCGCATGGGCCAGCCGGAAATCAATGCCGGCATCGCCAGCGTGACGGGGCCATGGATCATGAACCTGATGCTGGGCATGTCCCGCACCATCGAACTGACGCTGACCGGCCGGCTCATGGACGCGGAGGAAGCCTGCCGCCTGGGCCTGATCCACCACCTGGTGGACGCCGCCCAGGTGCTGCCGCGCGCGCTGGAGGTCGCCCGCGAACTCGCCGCCAAGCCGCCGGTGGCGCTGCGCCTGAACAAGCAGCGCTTCCGCGAGATGTCCCAGGCTTCGTTCGAGGACACCATGGAAGCGGCGATCCGGCTGCACAAGGAGTCCTATGCCAGCGGCGAACCGGCACGCATGATGGAAGCCTTCTTCCAGGCCCGGGGCCACGCCGCGCCGGGTCGCGACGCGACAAACTGAGCGCCGGCGGCGCGCGCCGCATGCGCGAAAGCCCGTGGAATCGCCGTATTACACTCACGGCTTATCGCCATGCAGTAGCAACAGCCACACAAACGCCATGAACCCTATCACCCCGACGAAGAAAGCGCGCGGCAGGCCGGCAGCCGATCCGGACGGCAAGGCAGGGCGGGGCAAGGCGGGCAAGGAGCACGCCGCCAACGAGGAATCCACGCTCTTCGTGAACTCGGTGGAAAAGGCCATGCGCGTGCTGGGCGTGTTCAACGCCAAGCGGCGCGAACTGTCGATGACGCAGATCGCCAGCCTCGCGGACCTGGACATGAGCGCCGCCCAGCGCTTCACGCACACGCTCGGCCAGCTGGGCCTGCTGCGCCGCGATCCCGCCACCAAGCTGTACGAGCTGTCGCCGCGCATGCTGGATTTCGCCTACCAGTTCATCGGCGCCAACGAACTCGTGGGGCTGGCCACGCCGTTCCTTCAGCAGCTGGCGGCCGAGACCGAGGAAACCGTCAACCTGACCCTGCTGGACGACACCGAGATCGTGTTCGTGCAGCGCTTCGTCAGCCGCCACGTGCTGACGCCCGAGGTCATCGTCGGCACGCGGCTGCCGGCCTACTGCACCTCCTCTGGCCTGGCCATCCTGAGCGCCTTGCCCGAGGACGAAGCCCGCGCGGTGCTGTCGCGGTCCAACCGGATTACGTACACCCAGTACACCCAGACCGATCCGGACCAGATCATGGAACGGCTGGCGCGCTTTCGCCAGCAGGGCTACGCGCACACCGAGGACGAGATGTACCTGGGCGACATCGCCACCGCCGTCGCCGTGCTGGGCGCCGATGGCCGCCCGCGCGGCGCCATCAACGTCGCGGTGTCGCGCGCGCGCTGGCACGCCCCCGAGGACGAACGGCGCATTTCCGCGCTGCTGATGGCGGCGGGACGCGCGATCTCCAGCCGGGGATGATTCCGTGACGCGCGCGCGGGCCGGCCCGCGCTAGCGCGCCAGCCCCCATTCCCGGTAGCGGCGCGCCAGCGCCCGCGCCGACGGACACAGCACTTTCGGCAATTCACAGCGCGCGTATAGCTGCGCATAGCGCTTGCGGTTGGGCGGCGTGGCCACCACGATGTGACGGATCATCGACCACTTCACGCTGTCGCGGCCGCCATCGAGCGCGCCGCGCCGATCCCTTTCGAACCAGGTCCGGCGCGCGTAGCGCCACAGGCTCAAGGGCGTGGACAGGTCCAGCAGGATCAGACCCGTCGCACGCGCCAGGCGTTGCGGCAGACAAGAGGAATAGTTGCCATCCATCACCCAGCGCTCGCCGGCGATGGCGGCGTCGTGCAGCGTCAGGAATTCCCCGGCGGGACGCGGCTGCCAGTCGGTATGCGGCAGATGGTAGAGACGGTCGAGATGGATGGGCTCCAGGCCCTGTTTCGCCGCGATGGCATCGGCCAGCGTGGACTTGCCGCTGTTGGACGGGCCGAGGATGCAGATGCGCGGGCCTAGCGTGTCGAGGTTCATGGACGGCGGGATGGGGAAAGAGCGGCAGGCGGTCGCCGCCGGCCCGGCGGCGCCATGATGCGCCGCGCGCGCCGTCGCGGTGCCGCGCATGCACCAAGGTGGTTCAGGCGACGCGCCATGATAGCCCCGCCCCATGCGGCGCAACGCCGCCTGGCCGCCTGGCACGGGTCTTGCTTGACTGGGATGCAGGCTTGTCCACAAGCGCCTGCCCATTTCCGACCAGGAGCCCGCATGTCCCGCAACACCGATCGCCTCGCGCCCCACACCTTCAACGCCACCCGCCGCCGGCTGCTGCGCGGCGCCGCGCTGGGCGCCGCCACGCTGGCCGCGCCGGCACTGGCGCGGGCGCAACCGGGCCCGGTCATCCGCATCGGCTACTGGCCGGTCGCGGCGGGCCTGCCGTTCTATGCCGCGATCGAGAAGGGCTACTTCAAGGAAGCCGGCCTGAACGTCGAAGCGCTCAAGTTCGCGGGCGCGCAGCAAGTCATGGAAGCCATGCTGGCGGGCCGCGCCGACGGCAGCGCCAACGGCACTGGCTCGGCTAACCTGGCCATCGGCGAGATCGCCTCGCCCGGCCTGTTCAAGATCTTCGCGTCCAACCCCAGCAACGCCAAGAACGTACTGGACGAGTTCATCGTCGCGAAAGACAGTCCCATCCAATCCATCGCGGACCTCAAGGGGAAAAGGGTCGGTTCCGGACCCGGCATCCAGAATGCCACGCTGGCCAAGGCCGTGCTGGAGCGCGCCGGCGCAATCGGGGCGACCGTGGTCGAACTGGCGATCAGCCAGCACGTGGCCGCGGTCGCCGCGGGCCAGCTGGATGCCTGCTACACGCTGGAGCCCACCGGCACCGTGGGCCGCCTGAACGGCACCACCCGCGTGCTCGAGGCGGGCGTCATCGCCAAGTACGTGCTGGGCGATCCGATGGCGCCCTGGTTCGGCGGTTCGGCCTCGCTGACCACCGCGTTCCTGAAGAAGCATCCCGAGGAAAGCCGGAAATTCATCGCCGCTTATGCGCGCGGCATCGAACTGATCCGCAACCAGCCGAACGAAGCGCGCCCGTACATGAAGGGCTATACCGCCATCGAGGGCCCCATGACCGAGGCGGTGCCGCTGGCCGCCTACACGCTCTACAACGAGTTCAGCCCCAGCGATATCCAGTACTTCCAGAAGTTCTTCGACCTGTTCGCCGACAAGGGCATCTTCGCCCAGAAGGTCGACGTGGCCTCGATGCTGTACAAGGGCTGAGCCATGGACGCGATCACTTCGAGCCGCGCGGGCGCGGCGCAGGCCGCCGGCGCCCGCCACGCGGCCATCGCGGCGCAGGCTTCCCGCGCCCCGCGAACCTGGACCGCCGCGCGCCTGCTGCCGCTGATCGGTCCGCTGGCGCTGTACATCGTGTGGGACCTGGTGGTGCGGCTGCAGCTGGTCAGCCCGGTGCTGCTGCCCACGCCCGGCGCCACATTGGTGGCGCTGGCCAAGGGCATGGCCGGCGGGCCCTTGCTGGGTGACTTCCTCGCCTCGGTCAACCGGACGCTGCAGGCATTCGTCATCGCCGGCGTGATCGGCGTGCCGCTGGGCGTTCTGCTGGGCAGCAACGAGAAAGCCTACCGCAGCGTCGAGTTCCTGGTGGACTTCTTCCGTTCGACGCCGTCGTCGGCGCTGATCCCGCTGTTCCTGATGATCTTCGGCGTGACCGACATGAACAAGATCGCCATCGCCGCCTTCGCCGCGGTGCTGGTCATCCTGTTCAACAGCGCCTACGGCGTCATCAACGCGCGCAAACAGCGCGTGATGGCGGCGCGCGTCATGGGCGCCTCGCGCTGGCAGATCTTCAAGGACGTGCTGATCTGGGAAAGCCTGCAGCCGACCTTCGTGGGCCTGCGCAGCGGCGTGTCGATGGCGCTGGTCATCGTGATCGTGGCCGAGAT
>MCND01000186.1_pt1 | contig 27206 bp, 43 predicted proteins | sample 778211 | NCBI WGS metagenome assembly MCND01 (sample SAMN04296812, study PRJNA304217) | bioreactor metagenome | isolation source: activated sludge enriched with benzalkonium chloride | place: Turkey: Istanbul urban wastewater treatment plant
GTCAGCGCCGGTGTCCTTGTCTTGCCACTTGCGCGTCTTCAGGCGGCCTTCGATGTAGACCGACCGCCCTTTAGCCAGGTACTCGCCCGCGATTTCAGCCAGACGGCTGTACATGACGACGCGGTGCCATTCCGTCTCTTCCCGCTTCTCGCCGCTCGCCTTGTCCTTCCAGGATGACGTGGTGGCGACGGACAGATTGCAGATTGCCGCCCCTTCGGGGCTGTAGCGAACCTCTGGGTCACGCCCCAGGTTGCCCACCAGGATGACTTTGTTCACGCTGGCCATTACGCAGCCTCCGCTTGGTTGGTGATGGGGGTAATCGCCAGCTTTCGGTCGTCCTTGGCCGCCGTGAACTGAGCGATAGCTGTCGCGTCATTGGCGGCGGTGGCGGCTTTGTAGGCGGCGACATAGGCCGTGCGCAGGGTTTCTTCGTTGCCCGCGTCGTTGATGGCATTCAGGTGGTCCAGCACCTCGTCTTCAGACAGGCGCGGCTGTTCCACCTGCGCAGGCACGACACCCGACTCCAGCCAGCTCAGAAGCGCCGCCCCGGTGGCGTCCGATACGACGAACGGGTCGCGGCCCATTAGCAGGCCGGTTCGGTCCTTGGTGGCGGTGGCGTAGTTGCCGTCGTGCGCCAGGTCCAGCACGATGGTCATTTCGTATTCGAAGCCGTCGCGCTGCTCGGCCTTCATTCCCAGTTTCACGACGTTCTTCTTGCCGTTCTGGCCTTCCTGCTGGGCCGTCTCGGTCTTGCTCCGAAGGGTGACGATCATGTGCATGGGGCTTTGCAGAATCGCGTCCAGCAGCGCGCGGTGGCGCGGCGTGACGTCGTTCCAGGCGGACCAGCTATTGCCGCGGTAGCGGGCCTTCGCGATTTCGTCGACCAGCTCCAGGCAGCCGCCCACGCCGCTCCATTCGTGTGTGATGCTGTCGATGATCATCGTGGTGTAGCCGGCGTTTTCAGCCGCCCGGATTGCCTCGATGTAGCGCTCCGGGGTGTAGGGCGCCGACAGGCTGAGCGAGTCGAATTCGGGTGGCGTCACCACATCGCCACCAGGCAGCGTGATGGGCTCCGCGTACAGGCTGGCGCTGTCGCGTTCAGAATCCAAGACGGCGATCTGGCCGCCGATACCCTTGGCAAGCAGCAGGGCGGACAGGGTCTTGCCGGAACCGCTCGGGCCGGTCAGTGCCAGCCGTAGCTTGGCCTTCTTTCTCACGGCTTTTTCGAACTTCATGGTCATTTCCTTTCGGGGGTGGATGCTTCGGTTTGCTGCTGCTCTTGTTGCTGCTGGTGCGCCAGTGCGGCGTCTTCGTCGTCCTGGCTCATGTCAGTCCTTCGCCGCCACGGCAGTCTTGCCGCAGCCTTCGCAGGCGGTGAGGGTGGATTCGTCGCGCTGCTGGCGCTCGCCGTAGCCGAAGACCAGGCGGTTAGCACAGCGGCGACGATGAAAGCGGACAGGCGCGCGTCGCGGTCGCGCAGGAGGCGGCGGATCATCTGCATGTCAGCCCTCCATATCCCGGTCCATGGCGGCATGGAGGTCTTCGTCGGCCTCGTCCAGGGCGTCAGGAGCCTGACAATTCGTGCCGCCGCAATGCGGGCATTCGGTACCGGTCAGATTCCCCCAGGGGCCGACCCAGCGGATGCCGGTACGGCCGCAGCGTTCGCAGATCATCATTGGGCACCTCGCGCGGCCAGCGGGGTCTTGTCGTTGAACCATGCGCGGTCAAACGCACGCATCGCGGCTTCGGGCGTATCGCCGAAGCCGGCCACGCCGTCCTGGAGGTTGGCGCCGTACAGCGCGCACCACTGGCTGCCATCGATGCTCAAAACTGGACGAAACACCACGGCCGGGCGCTGCATGTCCGCGCCTGCATTGCTGAATTCCTGGGCGGCGCACCGGATGATGTGGTCTGCGTTGCCGAAGGCCTCGCGCAGTACCCGCTCCACGGTGTCGCTGATGTCGACGTGGCCGATGCGGCTGCGCACCGCGTCATAGATTGCTTGGTAGCTGTCGCTCATTCGTCTCTCCAGCAGCGCGCCATCAAGGCGTCGCCGATTAGGGCAATCAGGTAGAGGGCGCACAGGGCCCAGATGGCGGCGGTCATTTGCGCACCGCCTCTTCGAACGACACATCCAGCTGGCGATCCGGATCTTCGATCGCGTCGGCCAGCGTCTCGACGTAGTGCGCGCTGGCGCCGTCCATGAACTTGGTGAACAGCTCGCCGATGCGGCCGAAGGTGTCGCCCAGGGCATAGGCCTTGGCCACCGCCTCAAAGGCTTCGGTCAGTGCCGGATCGCCGATGCTGTCCTCGTAGACCGCGTGCGCGGCGGGCTGGCGGTTCTCGCCGGTGCCGCAGTAGCGCACGACTTCCTGCATCCCATGGCGCAGCGCCATGCGGACATCCCAGGTCAGGTCCATGCGCAGTTCCTGCGCCGGCGTGATCTTGGGTTGGGCGTAGGCCATGGCTCAGTTCCTCCCCATGCGGTCGGCCTCGCGCGCCATCTCTTCGTAGTGCTCGGCCGCAGACGTGGGGCTGTGTTCGATGGCCAGCAGGTTGCTGATCTGGCTTTCGATGTAGTTCGCCTTGGCCTTGGCCTCGCCGCGAATCTTCTTGACCTCGGCACGCATGGCGGTCACCTTGGCTTCAATCAGCTGCCGGCGCTCGGGCAGCGTGAGGGTGATCTCCGCGTCGCCGATCAGCGTGTAGCCGTACTCGGACATGTTGGCGTTGGTGTACGCCAGGTTCTGCAACCGAACTTTGGTCTGGTCGGTGAGCTCGTCCGGCGACGTCATGCTGTCGTTGGGCAGCCACGCCTTGACGGTTTGGGTAACTTCCATGGTGGTCTCCTTGCCCCGGCACCCGGGGCGGGGTAGGGAAGGTCAGGCCCAGTCGGGGCGTAGATGGCGAGGGCGATAGGCTTTGGCCTGGCCGCAGTAGGCGCGGCGGGCGTACATGAGCGCGCCGGCGGCTGCCCAGCCTTCGCCGCGCAGGCTCAAATAGGTGCTGGCGTCGAACGCGTGGCCGCGCGATTCGGCCAGGCGATAGATGCGGCGGCAGAGCTTGAGGTTTGCGGACATGCTGTTCTCCCTGTTGCCCGTCGGGTGGCGGGCTGGTTGGCTTCGGTAAGCGCCGCACGCGGCGCTGGCCGAAACCCGCTTTTCAGCGGAATCGGAAAAAGGCCGGGGTTATCGTCGCCACGCCCGGCCATGTCGTAGAATCTCCGTGCCCATATCCACGAGCATTGGAGCGGTCTATGAAGGGGAAACCCCTGCCTTTCCGTTGTGTGTCGTACAAAGAAAGCGAGGTCTTCATCAACTTGAAGGCCGAAAGGCCTTCGCAACTGCTTGGGGTGGCGATTCTCGACAAAGCGCATAAGGATTCAGAAGGCAATCTCGTTACGCTAAGCATCAAGAGGGGAGAAGCGAAAGTTCGCAATCTGTCCCGTGATGGTGTGGCCGCATTGCGGCAGTGGAGGATGGTGAAGGTTCTAGATCTACTCACAAGAAACGAGTGGATCTTGGACATGAAAACCTATCGCTATGCGCCCGGTCGCCTTGACAGCCATGAGCGCATATCCTGGCAGTTGGTTGCCTATTCCTTCGACCTTGCGCAAGAGCGACTGGATGCTCTTGACGCGCAGGGGTTGCAAGGCGAAGTTCAGATCGCTCTGCTGTAGGCGGCTATCGCCGCCTAGTCCCGCGACCGAGATGCCTCGACGGCGCGAGCTTTACCGAATTGCGCGGTGCGATTCCCGTTGGTCTCCGGGCTTTCGCTCTATCGGTCTTCTCCCGACTGTCATCACACGGTTACCCGCCACCGTTCGATTCTTGGCGTCCTGAAAGGCTCGCTTGCTGCTGCCTGGCTCTGCGCCAGGCCGGCCAACTGCTGCCCGCGCGGGGCGACCAATTGCAACTCGGCGTCTTCGGAATCTTTCTGTCCAGGGCATCCGCAATCTCCCCTGTCGCATCGCCTCTCGGCGGGTGCGGGACGGTTGGCACATCGGTTGTTAAAGAGCGGTACTTCTGGTGCTGCAGCTGACTCGTTACTGGGCTGCTCTCTGAGCTAGGCTGTTCTGCGGGTTGTTTGCTGCAGTGACTCCACTATGACACAAGAAAAACTAGCATGCAAGAAAAACTAGCAATCTAGCCAAAAAAAAAGCCGCTGGGTAGCGGCTAATCGATAGGTGAAAGCTAAAAGTCATCTGTTGACGAAATCTTCGACGGCCTGGAACCATGCTTTTTCAGGGTATTGATTGCAGTGGTTTTCAAGCCATGTAGTCATTGCCGCTGAATCAACTGCTACGGACGACTTGGAATTTTGCTGCAAGAAGAGGGACATATTGGACGCAGTTAGGTATCCGCGGGCCCATTGCATATACACGCTGGACAAGGAAAGAAATGATCCTTGAGAGTTCGTTACTTGCATGTCTGGCCGTGCCTGTTTTGTAGCCTGGATGAATGAACCACATGTATTGAATCCAACCCCAGTAACGAACACACTTTGCCCATGGGCTGAGGTAAGCATCCCGGCACCCAGCGCAAGGGCTGCCACTGTCAGTCGCAGATTCATAGCTTTACTCCCATCCAAAAGGCACGACCGATGATCTCGATATCAGGATCATCGAAGCTCAAGTGCAGTTCGTCATAGCCGCCTGCAGGGTTCTCTGACCTGGCAATGAATCCCCCGTTGCCCTTATAGAGCCGCTTGACGAGCAATTCCCCATGGCGTCTGAAAGCGTAGATCTTGCCGTTGATGATAGAGGTAGCTCCACGGTTGACCAGGATCGTGGCACCGTCTGGAATCAGAGGCTCCATGCTGTCGCCTTTTACCGACACCGATACAGTCTGATCCGGCGTAGCTCCAGATGCCCGCAAAAAGTCCGCACGGAACGACAACCGACTCTTTTCGTCTTCGGAAAGCACTATCTCCCCGTGTCCGGCAGAGACGCGAACGTCGAGCCGTCGCACCGGGACAAATTCGTCAGCGTCTGGATCTACCAGCGGCCCTACAGCCAGAAACTCAGGCGTAGTGTTGAGCGCCCGCGCCACTGCCTCTAGCCGTGCTCGCTTGGGTGCGGTCTTGCCGTTCTCCCACTGCTGAACTGTTTGCCAGGAGACGGCAACACGTTCGGCGAGCTGCTCCATGGAGAGGCCCAATTTCTCCCGTAGGTCTTTGATTCGTTTGTGGATCGTCGGCATGCGCGCGAGATTACCCACAAGAAACGCTTGTGTCATTGCAGGAATTTCTTGCATTGCTAGTTTTTCTTGTATAGAGTGGGCGAATGGACAAAAACCCTCATATCGCTCAAGCCATCGCTAACGCCGGCGGACCGGTGGCAACGGCGCGGAAGACCGGCGCGAACAACTACCAGACCGTCCAGCAATGGGAAAAGTCCGGGAACGTTCCTGCGGAGTATGCGACCGCCCTTGAGATGGCTTCCGGTATCTCGAAGCGCCTGCTGTGCAAGCAGTGGGCCAAGGTTTGGCCGGAACTTGCCGAAGAGGCGAGGGCGGCATGACATCAATGCACCGTCGCGCTCTCGCGTCCGTCCGTCGCCCAGGTGAGGCGGTCGCGCTCGGCGCACAGCTCTTTAAAGATCTCCAGCACCGCCTCTTCGGACGGGTCCAAGAACGTCCGTTTCGCAATGTCGGCGGACTCCTTCAACAGCTTTTCAGTTTCGGTCACGAAACACCTTTCGTTCTTTGTTCATAAGGAAGTACTCGATGAGCACGCAACCAGTATCTGTCGACCGACAGGAAATCACCCGCAAGAACGCTGCACGGATTGAGTCCGAGATATTGCGGCGGCTTGCACATGTCACGCAGGTGCGTGCAGCCGAATTGATGGGCGTTGATCCAAGCACTCTGAGCCGCCAGAAAGAAGGCCTTTATCAGCACTGCTTGATGCTGGCCGCGGTTGGTTTGCAGGTGTCGCCGAAGAATTCGGTCGTCACCACGCCACACGACCAGAAGGTGCTGAAACGCTGGGCGGCGAACTGGCTGCTGGCCGAAGTCGAGAACGAGGACGAGGCGTAGCCGTGGACAAACAGGTCTTCATCCTCTCCCACCCGCTGGCGCGCCGCAATGCGGCTCACGCCTGCGCGAACGCTCCTGACGGCTATCGGGTGGAGATCAAGGAGCGCACGCGCACGTTGGACCAGAACGATTTGCTGTGGTCGATCTTGACGGATTTGTCCAAGCAGGTCGATTGGTCGATCAACGGCAAGCTGGAAAAGCTCAGCCCCGAAGACTGGAAGGACATTCTGACCGCCAGTCTGGATCAAGAGCATCGCATTGCTGAAGGCATCCGTGGCGGCTTCGTCATGCTTGGCCGGCGCACGAGCAAGATGGGCGTGCGCAAGATGAGTGAACTCATCAACTTCGCCCATTCTGTGGGTGACGAGAAGGGCGTTCAGTGGTCGCCCGCCTCCATCGGGAGGGAAGCATGAGCGAATTCCAACCAGTTCGTACTAAGGCGGATCTTGACCTGCTTGATGACGACGAAATCTTGCAAGGCTACCGGGAAGGTCTTGACGGTGCTGATCAGCCGGGCAGTGACAAGAGCCGGTCCTACTGGCACGGCTGGCGCAATGCGCAAGTGGACAGGGGCTGGGCCAAGGCCGACGACGCTCAATGCCAACTGGCGCGTGAATATGTCGGCCGATACGTGGGGTTGCACTGATGTGGGACGACACCACTCCGCGTGCGCAACAGATTTGCGCCTGGCTGGATTCTCCTATGGACTTGGATGAGTTCTACGGCAAACAGACCTTCTACGGCTGCGCGCTAATTCTTGCGCTCTGGCTGACCTGCTATCCGTTACCGCCTGGTGGCACCGATAAGGCATCTCGTGGCGGGAGGGACATCGCATGACCTGGAACACCACCCTCAAGCGCAGCACGCCCTTCCGCTCGCGTGGCGTTATCGCCCGGCGCAGCCAACCAATTAAGTCCAAGGGAATGAAGGGCTCGTCTGTATCGACTGCCCAGAAGGAATTCCATGACCAGCTCGCCAGCCGCATTGGCTGCGTTGCGTGCCGTATGGATGGGATTTTCAACGACTACGTGTCGATTCACCACATCGATGGTCGCACGAAGCCGGACGCCCACTGGAAGGTCTTGCCGCTGTGCGGCAGTCACCATCAGGACGATGGCTTGGCTATCGCGGTCCACCCGCACAAGGCCATGTTCGAAACGCGCTACGGAAAGCAGATGGATCTGCTGGTGTGGTGCATCGAGCAGCTTCAGTTGCAGGGAGCCGAGGTTGCGCCTGCTGCGTTGAACGTTGCAGGGTTCTTCCAGAAAGAAAAGTGTCCGGACGCTGTTGTTTCTTCGACGAAAAGTGCCTTCTCCAAGGACTTTTCGAAAAAAGGGTCTGAACTGCGCAGCGAAGATCCCGTTATCCAAAACGCGGAGCCAGCATGACCAAATCTCAACAGGTCGCTTACGAAAAAGCCATGGAAGAAGCACGCAAGCTTGCCAAGCTGAAGCGTCGTACTGCTATGGCTCCGCACGTTCACAAATGGGCAGAGGCGATGAAAGCTCTGCTGGCCTCGTCATGAAGACGTTCATCAAATCTCACGTGATGGAAGGCTACTGCAGTGGCCTTATTCCCGCATGGTTTGTGCGGGTTGTTTTCTCGGTCTTGCGACTGAGGGGGTACTGAAATGGCGAATGGAATTGATTGGTTCCGTTGGCACCACGGCACGGTCAACGACCCGAAGTTCCAGCTGGTCGCTAAGAAGTCCGGCGCGTCCGTGGCAGAGGTAATCGCGGTTTGGGCGTGCCTTCTAGAAGCCGCAAGTGCTGCGGACGAACGCGGCAACCCTGGCGATATCGACTTTGAAGCTTTGGACTGCGCATTGGGTCTTGACGATGGTCTTACCCAATCGATCTACACGGCAATGAATGATCGAGCCCTGGTCAACCAGGACACCGGGCGCCTAGCTGCGTGGGAGAAGCGCCAGCCTAAGCGCGAGCGCATGGACGACGACAAGAGCACTGATCGTGTGCGCGCTTATCGGCAACGCCAAGGTAGCGCAAGAAACGCCAACCAGGAAAACGGAACGCCACGAAACGCCATGGAACGCCAGGAAACGCCTAGAGAAGAGAAGAGTAGAGAAGAAGAAAAGAAAAACACTTTGTCGGGCAAGCCCGACGGCGAATCTGCCGAAAAGCCCGAACTCGAAGTCGTGAAGGCCTCAAATTCCGAAGCCCGGGAAATCCTGGACCACCTGAACGACCGTACCGGCTGCCACTACCGGGCGGTTGAATCGAACCTGGCCCTTATCCGAGCTCGCCTCGGGGAAGGCTATTCCGTCCACGACGTGAAGGCTGTCATCGACGCCAAAGTCTCGGAGTGGCAGAGCAAACCGGAAATGGCGGTTTACCTGCGGCCCGAAACGCTTTTCGGCGCCCGCAAGTTCTCGGGCTATGTAGGCCAAGTGGAACGGAAGGCGCCGGGCGCTGGCTGGTGGATCAACGCAGGCTTCTCATCGCCGTTCGAAGCGGAGAACGCCGGTTGCAGCGAGAAAACCGCATACCTGTGGCAAGACGGTCACCGCCTGGAGGCAACAGCATGAACGCGCAAGAATTGTCCCAACGCCTGGCGGATGACGCCCTGCGCATCGCGGAATACCTGCTGCCAGGTGGCAAGAAGGCATCCGGCGAGTGGAAAGCGGGCAGTGTGTCCGGCGATGCAGGCGGCTCGCTGTCTGTGCGTCTTACCGGAACGAAGAAGGGCGTCTGGAAGGATTTCAACACGGGCGAATCGGGTGATCTTCTGGACCTGTGGGCATCCGTCCGCATCCTGTCCATCGGGCAGGCCATGGCAGAAGCGAAGGCTTTCCTGGGCATCCGAGACAGCATGCCGAAGAAGGAAATGCCGACGTACAAGCGCCCGGCCAAGCCTACCGCGCACAAGCCGAAGCAACCAGTGCGGGACTGGCTGATGAGCCGTGGCCTGACGGAAGAGACCATTGCGGCATTTCAGATCGCTGAGCAAGAGCGCAATGGCAAGGCCTATGCCGTCTTCCCGTATCTGCGTGAAGGCGAGTTCATCAATGCCAAGTACCGCTGCGTGACCGACAAGAAGGACATGCGCCAGGAAGGCGGGGCGGAACCGTGCCTGTTCGGCTGGCAGTTGATCGACCCGAAGACCCGCAGCGTGGCGATCTTCGAAGGCGAGATTGACGCCATGACCGGGCATCAGATGGGCATCCCGTCTTTGTCGGTCAACGCTGGAGCTGGAAACCATCAGTGGCTGGACAACGATTGGGAACGCCTGCAGCGTTTCTCGGAAATCTATCTCTGCTACGACAACGACGAGGCGGGGCAGAAGGGCGCCCGGGAAGTGGCGAACCGTCTGGGCCTAGAGCGGTGCAAGGTCGTCTTGTTCGACAAGGCCAAGGACGCAAACGACTACATGCTGGGTGGCGCAGAAGCGGCTGACTTCGACCACTGCTTCCGGGCAGCGCGTCCGTTCGATCCTGAAGAGTTGCGCCCGCTGTCTGACTTTTGGGGGCAGGTGAAGGCTTCGTTCTGGCCGAGCGGAGATAAGGTCGTCGACCCATGTCTGACCTTCAACGGCACCGACCAGACATGGTTTCAGTTTCGCCAGGGAGAGCTATCGGTCTGGACTGGCTACAACGGCCACGGTAAGTCGCTCCTGCTGAACCAGGTACTGATCGGGTTGATGTGCCAGGGAGAACGAGTCTGCGTGTTCTCCGGAGAAATGACGCCCGTGAACCAAGGGCGCCGGATGACGAAGCAACTGACCGGCCAAGATCGACCGGCCCAGGCCTATTTTGACCACTGCGGTCAATGGCTGCAGGACAAGGCATGGTTGTTCAACCTGACCGGCACCGCGAGCATCGACCGCCTGCTGGAAGTTTTCCGATACGGATTCAAGCGCTACGGCATTCGCCATTTCGTCATCGACAGTCTGATGATGACCGACGTCCCGGAAGACGGTGCGGGCGCGATGTCTGCCCAGAAGGAAGCCATGCGCAAGCTGGCAGGGTTCTGCCGAGAATTCGGCGTTCACCTGCATCTGGTGGCACACCCGCGCAAGGGCGAGAACGAAAAGAAGAACCCCGGAAAGATGGACGTCGCCGGGAGCTCAAAGCTGACCGATGCTGCGGACAACGTCTTTTCGGTCTGGTCGGCGCAGAAGGAAGACGGCGAGGATCCTGACACTCCCGACGCGAAGCTGGAACTTACCAAGCAGCGTAACGGCGAAACCCAGGCGCGCAGTCTGTACCTGTTTTTCAACCGCCAAGCGATGCAGTTCACCACCAACCCGCAGAGGCGGCCATATACCTACGTCCAATACTCGGGCGTATCGGAAATGGTTTGAGCCTGGGAGATCAACATGCCCCCGAGAAACTACACCTACCCCTCAATCCTGGAAGCCCTCGAAGAGCGCGGCGACATGACGCACCGAGAGCTGACCGAGGATCTAAAGTGCAGCCCGGTCACGGTTCACGACAACCTGCGCAAGCTGCGTGACGACGGGAAGATCCATATCTGCGACTGGTTGCCGCCCAAAGGAAAGGGGCCGCGGACGCCCGTCTATCGCTACGGGCACGGGCGTGATGCCAACTGGGCAGTCCAGAGCAAAGAGGACCGAAACCTCAAGAAGCTGGCATGGTTTAAGGCGCGGGCGATGCGTCAAAAGCTGGCAATGTGCCAGGCGAACCCTTTCGCAACCCTGATCGCGCAGGTGACTACGTGAATCGTTCATTCGCTGCAGGGCGCCTGAAAGCCGGGCAGATGAACAAGACCGAGCAGGCATACGCCGCCTACTTGGGGCAGCTCCAGGCTCTGGGCGGAATCCTCTGGCACAAGTTCGAGGGTGTAAAGCTACGCCTGGCTGACAACACGTTCTATACCCCAGATTTCACCGTGATGCGGTCTGATGGCCAACTCGAAATGCATGAGGTGAAAGGATTCTGGCAGGACGACGCCCGGGTAAAGATCAAGGTTGCCGCCGACATGTACCCGTTCAAGTTCATGGCAATGAAGCCGCGGGCGAAGAAGAACGGCGGTGGCTGGGAAGTGGAGGAATTCTGATGGGACCCGATGAAATTGCATTCATGGTCGTGATCGGTCCAGTAGCTGCAGCATGGGTATGTGGTGGGATTTGGATGTGCGCGATTCTTTTGCGCCTTGCCTATGACGCTCTTAAGGGGGATATATGAAACAAGCCGTCAAACCCAGCGACATCAAGCCCATCCAGGCCCGCGAATACGTCCCAAACCTGGCTATGCGTCAGGCAGCTGAGCGCGCCAAGTTCAAGCCTCGGCTGACCACTATGACAAGCAACGTCAGCAACTTCCGGCATATGGGGGAATGATGCGCACCAACCTTGAGATCCTATTGTCCGACTGGGGCCGGCGCCAGGATATCCGGAAAGATCGGGCATTGGGCTATCCCACGTCCGCGGCATTCTCCAAGGAGCGCGTAGACCACGACGGCTGGGGCTATACCGGACCGGAGGCATGTGCCGCTGACGGGGACATGCTGCGCATCGACGATGCCATCAACAACCTCCATCCGGATATGCGGGTGGTAATCACCGCGCACTACGTATGGGCGGGCCCGGTGAAGCGGAAGGTAGACATGCTGCGCACGACGCGCACCGCCTACTACGAAACGCTGGAGTACGCCCACAAGCAGCTATCCCACACAATGGGCGGCAGCTTTGCAACAGGGTACGAAACTAAATTGTCCGGACACCTAGCGGAACTGTCCGGATGTATTTAGAGTAAAGGGTAGAGGCTGTATACGTGCCTCTGCAGGAAGCCCCCTGACGAGAAATCGCCGGGGGCTTTTTCATTTGGATCAGCAATGACAGCGGAACAGTTTGCCTACTGGTTGAATGGGTTCGTTGAGCTGAGCGGTGGCATGCCCACGGAAGCACAGTGGAAGTCAATCCGGGAGCATCTGGCCGAAGTGTTTAAGAAGGTGACGCCGCCGGTTGTGCCTTACGTTGGGCCTCTTGGCCCGCTACCGATAACCCCGGCCCCGCTTACCCCTGTGACGCCCTTTCAACCTCCGGATGATCGTCAATGGCCTATTCCCAGGCCAATCATCTGTTGAGCAAGTCGCCGCCTAGCGCGGCATTTCATCCACGCGAGTATCAGACTGCCGCCTCGGGAACGCGCTACAAGGCCTCTCCTCCTTCCCCCAGGGCGCGATCCTTTGCAGGCGGCAGCCTAATACTCGCTAGAAAGACTATCAAGGACTATCAATATGGCACGAGGCGGAGCGCGCCCCGGAGCCGGTCGTAAACCCGGCATTCCGAACCGGGTGACGGCAGATATCAAGAGGTTGGCGCAGAGCCACGGCCCTGATGCAATAGCGCGCCTGGTAGAGATTTTCCAGAGCGCCGATACGCCGCCCGCAGCCCAGGTGGCCGCGATCAAGGAATTGCTAGACAGGGGATTCGGCAAGGCATCCCAGCCTATCGGCGGCGCTCCCGACCTTCCCCCCATCCAGTTCAACGCGTCCGAGTTGACCGATGACCAGCTCGCCACTATCGCCGCAACAGGCAGCGTCTGAGCTGCTTGCACGGCGTAGGGCGCGGGAAAGCCTGCTGGAGTTCACCAAATACACGTTACCCAGCTATCGGCCGGCTCCGCACCATGCGGAGATTGCCCGAGCCCTGGAGGCGGTAGAGCGGGGCGACATCAAGCGGCTCATGATCTGCATGCCTCCCCGGCACGGCAAGTCAGAGCTGGCATCGAAGCGATTCCCCGCGTGGTATCTGGGACGGAACCCAGACAAGCAGATCATCGCTGCCAGCTACAACAGCGATCTGGCTGGTGACTTCGGGCGCGAGGTCAGAAACATCGTGGCAGAGACGGAATTCCGGGCTCTGTTCACGGTGACATTGGCGCCGGACTCCAAAGCAGCCAACCGCTGGCACACAAGCGAACGCGGGATGTACGTTGCGGCGGGCGTCGGAACCGCAACAACTGGCCGAGGCGCCCACATTCTGCTGATTGACGACCCGTTCAAGGACCGTCAGGAAGCAGATAGCGACGTTCGCCGCCGCAGGGTGCGGGATTGGTACACGTCCACCGCTTACACGCGCTTGATGCCGGGTGGCGCGATCGTCGTGATCAACACGCGGTGGCACGAAGATGACTTGTCAGGGTGGTTGCTGGAGCAGCAGAAGCTGGACGGTGACAAGTGGGAGGTCGTGAGTCTCCCAGCCATTGACAGCGCAGGCAGGGCGCTCTGGGAGGAAGACTATCCCATTGAGCGCCTCATGCAGATCAAGTCAGTCCTGCCAGAGCGGGATTGGAATGCGCTCTATCAGCAAGACCCGGCGCCCGACGATGGCAGCTACTTCCGCCGGGAATGGTTCAAGGAATGGACGTCCAAGCCGTCTGATTTGGCCATCTACGGGACGAGCGATTACGCCGTGACAGATGGAGCCGGAGATTACACGGTCCATCGAGTATGGGGCGTGGACCCAGCAGGCGATATCTACCGTCTTGCCGGGTGGAGAGGGCAGACAGCAGCCGACGAATGGGTGGAGCGGAAGCTGGACCTGATCAAGGAATGGCGCCCATTCGCATGGTTCGGCGAGGCTGGAGTGATCCAGAAGGCCGTAGAACCGATGCTCACGCGTCGGATGCGAGAGCGCAATGTGTTCTGCCGCATGGAATGGCTTCCCAGCGTTTCGGACAAACCGACCCGGGCGCGAGGCTTTCAGGCCAGGCTTGCCATGGGGCGCGTGTGGTTTGAGCCAGGAGCGGAAATCAGCGAATTCTTGAAGTTCCCCACTGGGAAGAATGACGACGACGTTGATACAGCGTCCATGATTGGCCGAGCCCTGGATGAAGCGCATCCGGCCATAGTGACGGTGAAGAAGCAGGAACCGCCCCGCGACCGTTGGGCGAGAGCATTTGAGGACAGAGGCGAGGAATCGTGGAAAGTGGCATGAACCAGGCGCTAGCCGTCGACACAGCAAGCGCAGGCCCCGACCTGGGCCGCCTGTGCCGGTGGTTCGAAGAGGCCGAGGACGCCACTGACGAAGCCCGGCGCTTGGCCGAGCGTGACCGGGACTACTACGACGGGAAGCAGTGGACTCAGAAGGAAATGGACACGCTGAAGAAGCGCGGCCAGCCTGCACTGACTGTCAACTATGTGCAGCGCAAGGTGAACTTCCTGCGTGGGCTGGAGCAGCGCCAGCGCACCGATCCCAAAGCGTTCCCGCGGACTCCGCACGAGGAACAGCTCTCCGAGGCAGCTACTGACGCCTTGCGCTTTGTCTCCGATCAAAATGGCTTCGATGACCTACGTTCGGAGGTCTACGAAAACATGCTGATTGAGGGGTTTGGTGGCGTAGACGTCACTGTTGTGCAGCGCGGCCAAGAGTATGACGTGGACCTGAAGCATGTGCCTTGGGACCGTTTGTTCTACGACCCGCACAGTCGTCGCCGGGACTTTTCAGACGTCCGATACAAGGGCATCGTCATTTGGATGGACAAGGACGAGGCGCTGGAGCAGTACCCGAACGCCCGTGATGCGATCGAGGGTACGTTGAATTCCGTATCCCTGTCCGACACCTACGACGACCGCCCGAAGTTCATGCTGTGGTGTGACAACCGCCGCACTCGTGTGCGGATCGTCCAGATGCACTACCTGCAAGCTGGGGTTTGGTGGGTGGTCACATTCACGAAGGGCGGCATTCTGGAAGAGGCGCAGCAGTCGCCTTATCTGGATAAGCATGGGGTTCCCACAAGTTCCCTGATCATGCGCGCTGCCTACGTAGATCGCGACAATAATCGCTACGGCGATGCCCGGAGCATGATCTCGCTGCAGGATGAGATCAACAAGCGCCGGTCCAAGGCGTTGCATCTCATGAGCGTGCGCCAGACGTTTGGCAATGACCGCGGCATCACTGATGTGGATGCGGCGCGCAGGGAGCTGGCTAAGCCTGACGGACACGTAAAGATCAGCCAGGGTGGAAAGTTCGGGGAAGACTTCGGAATCCTGCCCACGAATGACATGGCGCAGGGGCAGCAATTGCTTCTCCAGCAGGCTACCGCAGAAATGCAGGCAGCTGGACCGAATGCTGCGATGGCGGGTAAGGATCCGCGACAGCAATCCGGGCGCGCTATCCAGGCGCAGCAGCAGGGAGGCTCTATTGAGGTTGGCCCAATCAACGATGGCCTGCGCCAATGGAGCCAGATGGTCTATGAGGCGGTCTGGATGCGCGTGCGGCAGTTTTGGACTGGTGAGCGATGGATCCGAGTTACGGACGATGAGCGCAATGTTCGGTACGTCGGCCTGAACCGCAAGGTAACGCTGGGCGATGCCCTGTCCGAGATGCCGCCCGAGCAGGCGCAGCAAGTGGCGCAACGCATGCAATTGCAGCCAGATGATCCTCGCTTGCAGGAAGTCCTGCGCGTAGACAACGACATTTCTGGCCTGGATGTTGACATCGTGATCGAGGAAACCCCTGATACCGCGACCATCCAGAGCGAGCAATTCCAAATGCTGGTTGAACTCGCGCAAGCGGGTGTCGGAATCCCGCCCAAGGCGTTGGTGCAGGCGTCCAGCATCCGCAACAAGGATGCCATCTTGGACGAGATGGAGAAGGGCAATCAGTTGCCGCCGCAGGTGCAGGAGCAACTACAGCAGATGCAGCAGGCGATTCAGCAGGCCGCAGAGCGCATGCAGCAAATGGAAACGCAGTTGCGAGACAAGCAGGGAGAGTTGGCGGTGAAGGCATTTGATGCGCAAACGCGCCGCATGACCGCTACCGCGACCGATCAGACGCCTGGCGATCCACTTGCCGCTCGAGTTGATGCTGAGAAGGGCATGGCCGAGGTCCGCAAGACGACGGCGGAGGCCGAACAAACCGAGGTGGAAACAGCGTTGTTGTTGGCCACCCCAGCGGTACCTGAGTTCAGGGGAAGCGTCTCAGTCTGACGCATCCCGCCTTAAGAGCCGCCTTCGGGCGGTTTTTTTATGCCGCCGCCGGGTTTCGGGCGTTTGGCCGCCGCCGGGCTTGATCGGGCGTAGGAGCGATAGATGGATTTGGATCAAGTGTTGAACGGAACGGATGACGGTGATACCACCACGCAGGCGCCTGAGCCAGCGCCGGTGGCAACTGAGCCGCCAGTCGAGCCGAAGGGCGTAACGACTGCTGAACCCGCTCAGGGGGATGTGGCCACCGGTGAGCCGCCAGCACCTGCACAAGAGAAAAGCGTCCCTCTGTCGGCACTGGAAGCTGAACGCAAGCAGCGCCAGGATTGGAAGGAAAAGGCTATTCGCCTGGAAGAGCAGTTGAAGGCTGCCCAGGCGCCGCAGGGTCAACAAGCTGCCCCCCAGCAGCAAGGCCCCATCCCGGTTGAAGATGCCCTTATCAATGAGCGGCTGAACATGTCCGAGATGATGCTGCGCCAGACGCACACCGATGTGGACGAGAAGGTGGAACGGTTCAAGCAGGAACTGGACCGGAATCCGGGTCTCGTCTCAGAACTGCGCCGCCAGGTCCACCCCTACAAGTGGGCATACGAATATGCCTCTCGCCTGCAGTTGATGGACGAAATCGGCAACGACCCGAACGCATACCGGGAAAAGCTCAAGGAGCAAGTCAAGGCCGAACTCGCCCAGCAACAGCCAGCACCTTCCGACCCGGTCGCCGCGGTGCCCGCGTCCCCTCGAATCCCTCAATCCCTGGCTACCGCCCACTCCGTAGGTGCACGTTCTGCGCCCGCATGGACTGGGCCTACGCCGCTCGCCAACATTCTGAAATCCTGAGGTAAATCATGGCTGAAACTACCGCCGCAGTAGGTCTCACTCCCCAGCAGTGGGATGACCAATTTTTCATGGAGTACGTGCGCCAGAACCGCTACAAGCGGTATATGGGTACGGATGAAAACTCCATCATCCACATCAAGGACGATCTGACCCGAAAGCCGGGCGACAAGATCACCTTTGCTGCCGTCCGCAAGCTCAAGAGCAATGGCGTCACCGGCAACCAGATCCTGGAAGGGAACGAAGAAGAGCTGGATTCCCGTTCGATGGCTGTCACGGTCGCGCCGTTGCGCAACGCCGTGGTCGTCACCGACTGGGAAGAGCAGAAATCCGCGATCGAGCTGCGCAATGCCGGCAAGATGGCCCTGAAGCTGTGGGCCATGGAAAAGATGCGCGACAACATCACCGACGCGCTGAAGTCCATCAACGGCGTTGCCTACGGGTCCGCCAGCGAAGCCCAGAAGGATGCATGGCTGGCTGATAACGCCGACCGCGTTCTGTTCGGCGCCGCCCGCGGCAACAACACCGGCAACGACCACTCGGCCTCGCTGGCCAACATCGATAACACGGCCGACAAGCTCAGCCCGGCGATGATCAGCCTGGCCAAGCGCATGGCTCAGACGGCATCCCCTGCCATCAAGCCGATCCGCCTGAACGAAGACGAAGAATGGTTCGTCATGTTCGCCGGCCCGCAGTCGTTCCGCGATCTGTCCAACGACCCGGTCATGGTGCAGGCGAACCGCACCGCTCGCCCTCGTGACGTGAGCGCCAACCCGCTGTTTACCGGCGGCTCGCTGGTTTGGGATGGCGTCATCATCCGCGAGATCCCCGAAATGGCCGCGATCACTGGTGTCGGCGCTGGCGGTATCGACGTCGCGTTCAACTTCCTGGTGGGCGCCCAGGCAATCGGCGTCGGCTTCGCCCAACGGACCAAATCGACCACCGACGTTCGCGACTACGGTTTCCGCCATGGTGTGGGCGTGCAGGAGATCCGCGGCATCGAAAAGCTGCTGTTCGGCAAGGGCGCTGGCGACACCGAAGACCTCGTGCAGCACGGCGTTGTCACCGTCTACACCGCTGGTGTCGCTGACGCCTAAGGAACCGGGCCGGCACGTTAGCCGGCCTGACCCAAACATTCCTCATTCAGGAGCCAACCATGGCAACTCTCAAAGCAACGCGGATCGGTAGCCCCGATCTGAAACCCGGCCCGGGCGATGCTCAGTCGCTGAAATGCGCTGTGTCCGCCTATGCGCTCACTGCAGCGCTGGCGCTGAACGATGTGATCGAAGGTCCGCTGATTCCCAAGGGCGCCACCATTGTCGATGTGATGGTGACTGCGACCGACCTGGACACCAACGGTACGCCGACCATCACTCTGGATGTCGGCTACGGCGTGGACCCCGACTATTTCGTCGCTGCTTCTACGACGGGCCAAACCGGCGGGGTGATCCGCGCTGGCGCTGCAACGGCCAAGCCGTTGGTGCTCACGGCGGACGACACGATCGACGTTTTGGTCAAGGCTGCCCCGGCTACCGGCGCGACTTCCGGCACGGTCAGCATCGCTGTGTTCTTCCTGCCCGCTAACGGCTGATAGAACTGCCGGGCGGCTCCGGTCGCCCGGCCTGGAGATTCAAATGAGCCATGAAGCCATCTTTATCGGGGATCCGGCGAATCCGGGAGACCGAGAGTCGATCAGCTTGAGCGGCCTCGTATTCCCGCTTGGTGAGCCGGTAGCTGTCGATGGGGCATTGGCGGCAAGGTTGGCACGCAATAGCCATTTCAAGGTAGCAGCGAAGGAATCCCGCCATGACGACGATCAATCTGCCGGATTTGGCGAATCGAGTGCTGATAAAGACCACGGTGTTGGAACCGGGGGAGGCGGCGACAGCCGAGGACCTCGCGCTGGCACGGCAAAAGCTGGCCGCCGTGCACGAGTCGCTTCGGGCGCACGAGCTGCTTCGTTGGACTGAAAAAGACGTGCCTGCATTCGCCCAAGAGCCCTACGTGATCATGGCTGCCTTTCTGGCGGCGCCGGAGTTCGGCAAACCCGCAGATGGCGCGGCATGGCTATTCGGCCTCGCGCAAATCGAGGGCGGAATACAGGTCCGTAAATCGCAGGACCCTGTTTACTCGGAATCGTTCTGATGAACTTCGATCTCACCGTCATCATGGATGAGCCGCGTACCAGGGCGGACTGGAGCGTTGTGGCTGGCGATGACTTCGACGTCACCCTGCGGGTATGGGAAACGGCATCCGCAGTCGATCCGCTGGACATGTCGACGTCGAATCTGGCCCTGGTGTTGGCACGTGGGTGGCGTGATGTGACCCATATCGACGGGGTTGGAACGACGAGCACGACGTTCAGTGTGCCTGCGTCTGCCACCAACTGGCCAGGCTGGTCCTGGTTCCCTGGCGGCCGGTGGCGGTGGCGCATCGTCCGCGTAGCTGCCGGGCTCACGACCACCATAGCTGGTGGCGTTCTGAACGTCTATAACCCTGAGCTTCCGGCATAGCCATGGAAATCCCATTCGTTGGCCCCGCCTATCGTGCGCGCAGCATGAACCTGAACGCGCAGCGCTGCGTGAACTTCTATCTGGAGACAGGCGGCCCCAATGGTCGCTCTGGCGCAGCGCTGATAGGTACGCCTGGCCTGGTTCGCAAGCTGGTTCTGCCCAACGCCCCATGCGAGGTACGCGCTGCTGAAGTGTTCAAAGGCGAGCTGTGGGTTGTGGGGGGCAGCAAACTGTACTCGATAACCCCGGGATGGGTGGCTACCGAACGCGGCACGTTGGGAACGTCTGAAGGCTTCGTGTCGATTCAGGCGAATTCATCCCAGCTCATGATTGTTGACGGGGTGTCAGGGTACATCTGGGACAACAAGGAGTCCGAGTTTTCGCAGATCACTGACCCGGAGTTCCCAGCCGGCGCAAAGACTGTTTCGTATCTGGACAACTATTTCATTGCCGAGACGCCGGATACCGAGCAGTTCTCTATCAGCGCGCTTGGGGATGGCCTGAACTGGAATGGCGCGGACTTCACCAGCGCAGAGGGCGCGCCTGACAACATCGTCACCCATCTGACAGATCACCGCCAGTTGTGGGTCTTGGGCGATAGCACTATCCAGATTTTCGAGAACACGGGCAATGCCGATTTCCCGCTAGAGGCCAGCGGTACTGCATTCATCGAGGTTGGCTGCGCGGCGGCCGCGAGTGCTGCGCGCTTTGACAACTCTGTGGTGTGGTTGGGGAAGGATGAGAACGGGCAGGGGATCGTTTGGCGGGCTGCCAACTACAACCCAACGCGAATGTCTGACCATGGCCTGGAATTCGCGATGCAGAGCTATCCGCGGATCGATGATGCGCGGGCGTTTACCTATCAGCAAGACGGTCATACGTTCTATGTCCTGACCTTTCCCACGGCGGATGCTACCTGGCATTACGACGCGGCTACGGGGACATGGGCTGAACGAGCCTGGCTGGAAACGGGTTCTGGCAAGCTGCATCGCCACCGGGCGAACTGCCATGCGGCATTCAACGGGCAGAACATCGTAGGCGACTGGGAGAACGGCATCCTCTACGCCTTGGACCTGAACGCGTTCACCGATGACGGCTCAACGATTCTGTCTCTGCGTGCGGCTCCCACGCTGGCAAATGAGCAACGTTATTTGTTCTTTTCGGCTCTTCAGGTGGATATCGAGGCTGGCGTAGGTACGCCGACCGGCCAAGGGCAGATGCCCAAGATGATGCTGCGCTACTCGGACGATGGCGGCCACACCTGGAGCAATCGCCGAGAGGCCACGATGGGGAAGATTGGACAGTATGGTGCCCGTGCCAAGTGGAATCGCCTGGGGCGAGGCCGTAACCGAGTCTTCGAGATCAGTGTTACGGACCCGGTTAAGCGCGTCATCCTGGGCGCTTTCGCGGACGTAGAGAAAGGGGCGTCCTGATGGCAGATCCCATTCAGCAGACCACGCAGATCAATCTGCCGAACCCACGAACGCCGCTAATCGTGGTGAAAGAGGGTATCGGCTACCCGACTCGCGAGTTTATGGCGCTGCTTCGCCAATTCTCCATTCGCGTGGGGGGCACTGACGGCGACGTGAACATCATCAACCCGGAGGCCGACATTTTCGCCTCCTTTGACTCTGGTTCGCCGCAAGACACTGCCTTGTCCATGGAGCCCTTCCTATTGGTTAGCCCCAACCAATTGCAGGAAATGGTTGCGCATGCTGTCGCCGTGGAAATGTCCATGGCGAAGCTGCAGACCGAACAAGCCAACGCTTTCGCCATCGAAATGACGATGGGCGCGAGTTTCGAACCCGTCTAAGTAGGATCAGACATGCAACGTATACCTCTGCCAATCCCTGCGGCTCAACTCACGACGAGCGCCGCAGCCTACTACACAACGCCTGGAGGCGGGACGGTGGCGACGATCAACAACCTGTCGCTTACCAACACGACGGCAACGGCTGCAACGGTGACGGTTCACCGCGTTCCCAGCGGCGGGACGCCTACTGCTGCAAACATGATCGTGAGTGCATACAGCATCCCGGCCGGCAAGACGTACTGCCCCCCGCAGGCTCAAGGTCTGCATCTGAGCACGGGGATGACGTTGCAAGCTCTGTCCGATACCGCAGCAGCTATCACGCTCGTCGGTGGCCTTTACGAAACCTCGGGGTCTTGATGCAACATTTTCACTTCCTGGCTCATGGCGCCGACGTGAACCCGTTGATGCTGGCCATCCGCCGCCACCCGGATTTGTGGCAGGAAGATACATTCCTGCGTCACTACCCCCAGGGTCCATTCGGACAGACCGAAACGATCATGCTGCGTTTCCCGGAGAAGGTGGAGGGGCTGACGAAAGAGCAGATCGAGGCCTACAAGCAGAATCAACTGGCGGGCCATGACCAGTACGAGGCCGTTGACTATCCGGCATATGCCCAACTGCACGAAGCGCGGCCGTTGGTGATGAACCTAATGGCGCGTGTTCAAGGCGAGCGCCTGGGCCGCGTGATGATCAACAAGGTTGCACCTGGCGGTCGCATCTTCGCGCATGCCGACACGCCGGAACAGACCCGCTATTACACGCGCTTCCATATCGTATTGCACGGTCTGCCTGGTGCGGTCCTGAAAGCAGGCGATGAACAGATCAACATGAATACCGGTGATGTGTTCTGGTTCGACAACAAGCAGATTCACGAAGTCATCAATAACAGCGCCGACGACCGGGTAAGCATGGTCGTGGACATTCGGACGTCGAGGTAGGAATGCTGACTGCATGTGTCGAATCGCTCACCGAGCGCCTGGAAGAGCTAAAGCCCTTGTTTCCGTTGCATTGGGAAGAGCTGGCTCTGAACAAAGACAAGGTGCCGCTGGATCCCCAGTATCCCGTCTACCTGCAGAGGGACGCGCGTGGAGAGGTGATTTTTGTCACCCTGCGGGACAAGGGCGAGTTGGTCGGGTACTTCGTGGGGTTTGTGGCGCCGGGTCTGCACTATCAGACCTGCCTGACCTGCCATTTGGACATCTTTTACCTGCGCCCCGATAAGCGCGGTGCCCGAGGTGGCGTGATCCTGTTCAAGGCTGTGGAAGCGGAATTGAAACGGCGCGGCGTGCAGCGTTGGTTTGTCGGTTCGAAGGCGCACAAGGACGCGTCCCGTCTTTTCGAAGCTTTGGGCTTCGATCACGTCGAGACGACCTATAGCAAGTGGATTGGAGAATGATATGGTCGCAGCAGCCGTAGGAGTTGGCAGCGCCGTCGCAGGTGTAGCTGGCAGCGCCATGAGTTCAAGTGCCGCCGGGAAAGCTGCCGGGGCGCAATCTCGCGCGGCAGAGGAAGCCAATCAGCTTCAGCGCGACATCTACGAGCAGAACCGGGGAAATCTGGAGCCCTATAACCAGTTCGGCCAAGCTGGCATGAACGCCTTGGCCTACCGGCTTGGTCTAGGCGGGGTGGGGCCCAATGGGCAGAGCCTCAATACAAAGACGTATGACCAGATCCGTGAAGAGCTGTTGCCGCAGTTCAGCGGGAAAGGTGGCTATTCCGGCGACAATCCGCCGAGCATGGCCGATCTCGGGATTCTGGGTGTCTCCAATGCTACGTGGGGCTATGACCCCTATAAGCAGAAATGGGGCTACCAAATTCAGGGCTCCACGGGTGGCGATGCGGATCTTCCGGTCAACTACTGGCGCTACGCGGATGACTACCAGCCGGGGGCTGGCAATGTGGATGAGTCCGGGCTAGAAGCGGCCATTCAACAACGGTTGGCAGAGCAACAGGCGGCTCAAACTGCGGCGCGCAACGACCCGCTCTATGGATCTTTGCTGAGTACTTTCAAAGAGTACAAGCCGTTCGGGATGTCGGATTTTCAGGTCGATCCCGGCTATCAGTTTCGCCAACAGCAAGGCGAGCAGGCAATTGAACGCATGGCCGCCGCCCGCGGTGGGTTGAACTCTGGGCGCGCTGCGAAGGATCTTGCATCCTTCAATTCTGGCTTGGCCAGCCAGGAATACCAGAATGCCTATGGCCGCTACAACAACGACTACCTGACTGGGTTCAACGCGTTCAATACGAACCAGAACAACATATACAACCGCCTGATGGGTGTTACGGGTGTTGGCCAGAGTGCCGCCAATGCTTTGGCGGGCATCGGTTCGAACACGGCAAATCAGATCAGCAACAACACGTTGCAGGCTGGGAATGCCGCAGCCGCCGGCATCGTGGGTCAGCAAAACGCGATCAACAGCGGTATCGGGTCCGTGACGAATGCGCTTACCGGTTACCTAGGGAGCAGGCCGCAGGGCGCGAGCGGCTATAGCGGAACATTCCAGCCGGCAGGCGGTGTCGGTGGCCTTGGCAGCGGCCAAGGTGTTAACGGATGGTGGTAATCCATGGCACTTGATACGAACATCCCCCTTCAGATTCGTCCGCCGCAGATCGAAAGCCCGCAGAACGTGCTGATGAACGCGGTACGGCTTCAGGCGGCGCAGGGTCAGCTTGGTGAACAGCAGCGCATGACTTCGGAGCGCAACGCGCTGGCCGACGTACTGCGCCAAGGTCAGGTATTCGACGCCCAGGGCCAGCTAATGCCGGGAGGGCTTGGCCAAGTCGCTCAAGCAGCCCCGAGCCAGGTGCCGGCGTATGCGCAGCTGGCGAACCAGCAGCAGCGCCTGAACCGCCAGGATCAACTGCAGGATACGAGCCTTGCGATGAAAAAGCAGCAGTGGGCGCAGCAGGGCTTTGCCACTGCTGCCACCCCCGACGCAGCCCGCCAATATATACAGAGCGGAGTTTCAGCGGGGATCCTCACGCCAGAAGAGGCTCAGCGCGGCATGGCGCAAGTGCCTCAGGATCAAGCTTCGTTCGATCAATGGCGCAACCAGATCAATCAGTCGATGATGACTGCGGCGCAGCGTGCCGAGCTGGGTACCACCAGCCAGTGGGCGCCGATCCAGACCAATCAGGGCTTTGCGCAGATTGGCCGAGATGGCAAGGCGACGATCTTGAGCGGACCGAATGGACAACCGTTGATGCCAGTGACGCTGGACGCCGCAGGCCAGGGTGCCGCAGCACAAGCGAAGGCCTATGGGACTGCACAGGGGAAGGCACAGGCCGAGAACCAGCAGGGATTCGGCCAAGCAGAGGCGACTGCAAACCAAATCCTTGGCGTCATCGACCAAGCGATCAGCCACCCCGGGCGAGGCTACGCCACCGGCGCATCCTCGATGCTCCCCATTCTCCCCGGGACCAACGCGGCCGACTTCAACGCCGTGCTGGACCAAATCAAGGGGCAGGCGTTCCTGCAGGCATTTGAGAGCCTGAAGGGTGGTGGTCAGATCACCGAAGTGGAAGGCCAAAAAGCGACCCAAGCGATTGCTCGTCTGGACCGTGCGCAATCCGAGGGTGAATTCGTGAAATCACTTCAGGAACTGCGTGGGATCGTGTCCGGCGGTCTGGAGCGCGCACGACGTAAAGCTGGCCCAGCGGGGCGGCAGAGCGATGCCCAACCTGGCGCCCAGGCAGCCCGTCCTAGCTTGACCGACATTTTCGGGAACTGATATGGCCTCTCCGCAGGAATTTGCGCAGCAGTATGGCTCTCAGGCTGCCTCAGTTGGCAAGGCAATCGGTGTGGACCCGAGTGTCCTTCTAGGCCAATGGGGTCTAGAGACTGGCTGGGGCCGCTCGGTGGTCCCTGGTACCAACAACCTGGGCAACATCAAGGATTTCGCTGGTGGCGGCGTATCGGCTAGGGACAATATGACCGGTAGCGTCGATCGATATCGCGCTTATGACACGCCAGACGCCTTTGGTCAGGACTTCGCTGGGTTAATCAGTCGCCGTTACCAGGGCGCTCTGAATTCCGGTTCTGATGCCCAAGCCTACGCCCGCGCCCTCAAGGCCGGCGGCTACGCCGAAGACCCGGACTATGAGCGCAAGTTGGTGGCCGCTACCGACCTGGTGCGCCGTTCCGGTGGGATTCTGGACCGCGCTGCTCAGGCGCTGCTGCCTGGTGCCACTGCCGCACCGGCGCAGGAATCATTCGGTGGGAAGGTAAAGGCTGCTCGCGATGCTGGGTATAGCGATTCGGAGATCATGCAGCACCTGGGCCAGTCGCAGGGGTTTGTGGACCGTATGCGCCGAGCTCGGGAGGCCGGGTACTCGGATGCCGAGATCTTTCAGCATCTGGGCATACAGGCGCCAGCCGCCACGGAGCAACCGGCTGTGCCCGCAGAGGAAGGGGTGTCACGTGGTCCTGATGGCGTTCTCCGTGTGGAAATGTCGCAGGAAAGCGCCCCGGCGACTGCTGAGGCCACCCAGGCCCAGAAGATCCAGGCTAGCACCTTTGGCCGAATGGCTCAGGGCGCAGTGGTTGATCCGCTGAACGCGGGCGCACAGCTGCTGGTGAACGCTGCACCTAGCGGTGTGGTGGATGCCGTCAACTCCGCTACGCAGTATGTCAATGAGCTGCCGGTAATTGGTCCGATCACGCGTGCGCTCGGCATGACGCCGGCTACGGCCCAAGATGTGAACCAGAGCGTCCAACAGCAGGAGCAGGACTATCAGGCTGCCCGGCGCGCTACCGGCAATGAGGGGTTCGACTGGGCGCGGCTTTCCGGGAACGTCGTCGGCACTGCCCCGCTGGCAGCAGCTATGGCACCTGCCGCTGGCCTATCGGTTCCGACTTCTATGGCGGCCGCTGCCGGGTCTGGCGCGGTTTTCGGTGGCCTGCAGCCCGTAACCGAGGGAGGCGACTTTACCGAAAACAAGCTGAAGCAGATGGCAGTCGGAGGTATCGCGAGCGGCGCGCTGTCTGGTGTCGGTAACGCGCTTGCTCGGGTGATCAGCCCGCGAGCATCGGTGAACCCGAACGTGCAAACGCTGCTGGATGAGGGTGTAACGCCGACCCCTGGCCAAATGCTTGGAGGGACGGCCCAAAGGGTGGAAGACAAGGCGGTGTCCATCCCCATCGTTGGGGACGCGATTCGCGGCGCCCGCGAGCGAGGCATTCAGGAGTTCAATGAGGCAGCGCTTAATCGTGCTGTAGCGCCTCTGGGGCAACGAGTCAACGCCACGGGCCGTGAAGGTATGCAACAGGTCCAACGCATCATTGGAGACGCCTACGACGACATCATGCCGCGGCTGACCTTCCGGGCGGATAACCAGTTCGCGCAAGAGCTGGGGACGCTGCAGCAGATGTCACAGAGTCTGCCGCCGCCTCAGGCCCAACAGTTCGAACGGATCTTGCGGGAGCAGGTAGTAGGGCGTTTGACTCCGCAAGGTGTGGCTACCGGCCAAAACTTCCGCGCGATTGAGTCCGAACTGGGGCGCCTCGGGGCCAACTACCGCAGCAGCGCAGTAGCCGGCGAACGGGAGCTAGGGATGGCGCTGACGGAACTGCAATCGTCCCTGCGCGAAACTCTGGCGCGGGCTAATCCTCAGTTGTCCCAGGAACTGGGCGCTATCAACCAAGCCTACTCGATGCTGACCAGGCTGCAGCGTGCAGCAGGGGCTCAGGGGGCTGAAGGCGGCGTATTCACACCGGCTCAACTTTCGTCGGCTGTACGCGCAGGGGATACGACCGTGCGCAAGAACGCGTATGCCCGCGGGGAAGCGTTGATGCAAGACCTTTCCGATGCCGGGCGCGCCGTCATGAACAGCCGTGTGCCGAACTCAGGGACGTTTGACCGAGGGGCGCTCGTCGGCACCATCGGTGCGGCCGCCGCTAACCCGCTTACCCCAGTATGGCTCGGAGCGGCGAGTCTGCCGTATCTGCGTGGGGCGAATCGTCTTGCGGCAGCGCTCATAGCACGCCGCCCAGAAATCGCCCCACAGCTTGCAGAGCGCATATCCGGTGTCCTGCCTGCAGCGGGCGTCGTGGCCGCTCCAGCCTTGAATCAACTCTTTCAGCCATGAGATCACCCAA
>MCND01000187.1_pt1 | contig 27050 bp, 26 predicted proteins | sample 778211 | NCBI WGS metagenome assembly MCND01 (sample SAMN04296812, study PRJNA304217) | bioreactor metagenome | isolation source: activated sludge enriched with benzalkonium chloride | place: Turkey: Istanbul urban wastewater treatment plant
GCCCAAGCTTGACCGCCCCCGAACTGCACTGGGAAGAAGACCAGGCCCCCCGCCATGCCCTTTGGCGCTCGGAATCCGAGGCCCCGCCGCCCAAGCGCGTCGTGGTCGCGGACGACCGGATCACGGCGGACCAGGCCTATCGCCTGGCCTGCGAGGGCACCGGGCTGCTGTGGCGCGGCGACTACCAGAACGCGCGCCAGCTGCTGCAGGCCATGACGCGGCGGGTGGACAAGCGTCCCCGCAAGCCGGCCGACACCCTGCTGGCAGCCTTCAACCAGCACCGCATGGCGCAGGCGCAGCGCGCCCGCATCCTGGGCATGCTGCTGATTCCCTTCGACGCCGGCCATGGCATCCCGCTGCGCCGCGCGCCGGACGCGCGGCTGGCCTGCGAACAGGCTTATGGTCCGGCCGACGCGCCCTACGTGGCCTCGCTGCGCGAGCTGCTCGGGCTGATCGGCGCTTACGAATGGCGCAGGAAGGGCGTGGAGATCCCCGCGCTGGGCGGCGACCGCATCCATCCGCACTACGGCGTGTTCTCGCCCGTGCGCGGCGAATACGTTGACCTGGTGGCACAGGCGCCGCTGCCGGCCGGCGACACAGCCTTCGACATCGGCGTCGGCACCGGCGTGCTGTCGGCCGTGCTGGCGCGACGCGGCCTGGCTCGTGTGATCGCCACCGACCAGGATGCGCGGGCGCTGGCCTGCGCCCGCGAAAACCTGGAACGCCTGGGCCTGACGAATCGCGTTGAACTCGTCCAGGCCGATCTGTTTCCGCCGGGCCGCGCGCCGCTGGTGGTCTGCAATCCGCCCTGGCTGCCGGCCCGCCCCAGCTCGCCGGTCGAATACGCGGTCTATGACCCGGACAGCCGCATGCTGCGCGGCTTCCTGGACGGCCTGGCCGCCCATCTGACGCCGGGCGGCGAAGGCTGGCTGATCCTGTCCGACCTGGCCGAGCACCTGGGCCTGCGCAGCCGCGATGACCTGCTCGGCATGATCGCGCGAGCCGGGCTGCGGGTGGTCGGCCGTATCGACACGCGGCCGCGCCACGGGCGCGCCGCCGACGCATCCGATCCGCTGCACGCGGCGCGGTCGCGCGAAGTCACCTCGCTCTGGCGGCTGGCCGCCGCCTGACGGCCTGACGAGCCGACCTGCCGAAACCCGCCGGCCTCGGCGCTGGCGGCCTCTAGACCCGCCCGGCCGCCACGTTCACGCTGATGGCGATGATGAAGACATTGAAGAAGAAGGCGATCACGCTGTGCACCAGCGCCGTGCGCCGCAGCCGGCGGTTGACGATCTGCACATCCGACACCTGGAAGGTCATGCCCAGCACCAGGGCGAAGTAGGCGAAGTCCCAGTAGTCCGGCTCCGGCGTGCCGGGGAATTCCAGGCCCTTGTGCGTGGGACTGCGGCGGCTGTAGTAGCCGTGCGCGTAGTGCAGCGCGAAGATCATGTTCATGTACAGCCAGGACAGCACGATGCTGACCGCCGCCGCGACCATGTCCAGCGCGCCGCTGGCCCCCGGGGATGAGCGCAACTCCATCCACAGCGCCATGACGATCAGGCAGGAGATCGCCACGCTGCTCCACAGCACCGCGCTGCGGCCCACGTCGACCAGCTGCGCGCGTTCGCGCATGGATTGCGGCGTGGCCCGCGTGAACGCACGCGCCGTCGCCAGCAGGAACACCAGCGCCGCCACGTCGAAGGCCAGCAACGCGGCGCGGCTATAGGACAGGCCCGCCGCCCGAAACGCCGCGCCCAGCGCGATGGCCAGCAAGGCGCTCAGCGCCAGCCTGCGATGCGCGTGAAAGAACGGCAGGGCCCGGACCGCGCCCGTCCCATCGGGCGCATGGCCGGCGGCCGGCTGCTGCTGCGGATCCCTGACGGGCTGCGACATGGCTTGCTCCTGGCTGATGGCGCGCCGCTCCTTGCGGCGACGCGGCAAGCTACACGCTAACCGATCCCGAGCAAACCCACCATGCTTCCGGCGAACAGCAGCCACAGTGGATGGATGCGCGTGACGCTGCCCAGGATGGCCACCGCCACCGTGATGGCGCCCAGCAGCCAGCTGTGCACCGAGGATTCCGTGATCAGCGAGGCGCTGGCGGCCACCAGCCCGACCGTCATGGGAAAGATGCCGGCCTGCACGATGCCGCGCCAGGGCCGGTCCTTGAAGCGTTCCCACAATCCCAGCGCGATCACGGTAATGATCGAGGACGGCCCGAACTTGGCCAGGGTGGTGACCAGCATGCCGGACCAGCCTGCCACGTGCCAGCCCACCAGCGTGACCACCATGAGATTGGGCCCCGGCGCCGCCTGCCCCAGCGCGAACAGCGCGGAAAAGTCGGCGGCCGTCATCCAGCCGTGCACATCGACGACCTGCCGCTGCATTTCCGGCAGGATGGTGTTGCCGCCGCCGAAGGCCAGGACGGACAGCTGCGTGAAGATCTGGGCCAGCGCCCACAGCGTCTGCATCATCGTCTTTGCCTCCAGACCAGCAGGATGCTCAACGGCGTCAGCACCGCCATGGTCGGCAGCAGCGGAATGCGCAGCACCGCGATGCAGATGAAACAGGCCGTGGCCACGACGCCGGCCAGCCAGTCGCGCCGCTTGATCACGGGCAGGCCGATCTTGACCGCCATCGAAATCAGCAGGCCCGCCGCCGCCGCGGCCAGCCCGGCGAACAGGTGCTGCACATGCGGATCGTTCTGGAATCTGTCGTAGACCATGCCCAGCAGCACCACGATGATCGACGGCGCCAGGATCAGTCCCATCAGCGCGGAAAAGGCGCCGCGCGGACCTCGGAATTTCATGCCCAGCGCCACCGACAGGTTGATGATGTTGCCGCCGGGCAGGAACTGGCACAGGCCCAGCAGATCGGTGAATTCCGCCCCGGACAGCCAGCGGTGCTTCTCGACCACCATGCGGCGCGCCAGCGGCAGCGCGCCGCCGAAGGCCGTCAGGCCGAGCATGAGGAACCCTTGGAACAATTGCCCGCAGCTCGGCGCGGGCGCGAGGCCGGCTTCGGCGGTAGGAGTCGCTGCATTCATTTTTTATTGCCGGCGCAAGGCCGGTAGGGTGGAAGGCCGCGCCTGCGCGCCGCCGGTCAAACACAACCCGCAGCCTACTCCCGGCCCAGAATAATGTCTAATATATGACTGGTTAATTAATCATATTTAATGAATATGGCATCCGTCGATCTGCGCCTGCTGCGCTACTTCCTGGCGGTGGCCGAGGAAGCCCACCTGACCAAGGCCGCCGAACGCCTGGGCATCCGTCAGCCGCCGCTCAGCCAGCAGATCCGCGCGCTGGAGCAGGAACTGGGCGTGACGCTGTTCAACCGTCTGCCGCGCGGCATGGAACTGACCGAAAGCGGCCGCGCGCTGCTGGCGGACGCGCGCAACATCATCGCGCTGGTGGACCAGGCCGTGGACGGCGTGCGCCAGGTGTCGCGCGGCGAGGCCGGCCGGCTGACGGTGGGCTTCACCGGCTCGGCGGCCTTCCACCCCTTCGTGCCGTCCGTGATCCGGCGCTTTCGCGATGCCGCGCCCAATGTGCGGCTGGTGCTCGAGGAAAGCAGCACCGGCGAGCTGACCGAGGCCGTGGCCGAGGGCCGGGTCGACGCGGCCTTCATCCGCGGCGCCCAGGGCGCCAGCCGCAACGTGGTGGTGGAAAGCGTGCTGGAGGAAACCATGCTGGCGGCCTTTCCCGCCGACCATCCGATGGTCAGGGGCCGTCCCAGGAAGCGCATCGCGCTGTCGGAACTGGCCGAGGAATCCTTCATCCTGTACCGCCGCCACAACGGCCCTGGCCTGTACGACGCCGTCATCTCGGCCTGCGCGGCCGCCGGCTTCAGCCCGCGCATGGCGCAGGAAGCGCCGCGCATGCTGTCCACCCTGAGCCTGGTGGCCGCCGGCCTGGGCGTGTCGCTGGTGCCGGCCTCGCTGCGCCGGGTCAATATCGAAGGCGTGGTCTATGTCAACGTCACCCAGCCCGCCGGCCTGCGCGCGCCGCTCAACCTGATCTGGCGCGATGCCCCCCTGTCCGGCGCCTGCCGCAAGCTGATCGAGGAAGTGCGGCTCTGCCGCGCCCAGCAGCAAGGCTGACGCCGGGCGGCGCTACACTTTGCGGCTGTCGCATTCTTTCCCGCATCTTTCATGCCCTCCCCGCAACCTATAGGCGTATACGACTCCGGCCTGGGCGGCCTGAGCGTGGCACGCGCCATCCGCGACGCGCTGCCCGGCGAACGCCTGCTGTACGTGGCCGACTCGGCCCACGTGCCCTACGGCGAAAAAACCACGGATTACGTGCGGCGACGCGCAGAAACCATCTCGGACTACTTCGTCGAGCGCGACGCCAAAGCCATCGTGGTGGCCTGCAACACGGCCACGGCCGCGGCCATCGCCGACCTGCGCGCGCGCCACCCCGGCCTGATCGTGATCGGCGTGGAGCCAGCCATCAAGCCCGCCGCCCACCTGACCGCCAGCGGCGTGATCGGCGTGTTCGCCACCACCGGCACGCTGGCCAGCCGCAAGTTCGCCGCCCTGGTGCAGCGTGAAGCGCCCGAGGTGCGCATCCTGCTGCGGCCCTGCCCCGAGTGGGTCGCCCTGGTCGAGCGCGGCGAGCTGGAGGGCCCCGCCCTGCGCGCCGCCGTCGAAGCCCCGGTGCGCGAGCTGCGCGAGGCCGGCGCCGACGTGCTGGTGCTGGGCTGCACTCATTTCCCCTTCCTGGACGCAGCCATCCGGGCCGTGGCCGGTCCGTCGGTGCCGCTGCTGGAAACCGGCGCGCCGGTGGCGCGCTGGCTGCGCCACCAGCTGCAGGAACGCGATCTGCAGGCCGACGGCGGATGCGGCGCCCTGGAACTGGAAACCACCGGCGATCCCGCCACGCTGGCCCGGCTGGCGGGCCTGCTGCTGGGCGGCGACTTCCAGGCCGCGCAGACGCCGCCCGCCTGGCGCTGAACGCGCCGGCGTTTGATCCGGCGCAGCCCGGACGGGCCCGATTTGACGAATAATCGGTGTGGGACGGCCGCTTGACGCCCGCCCCGGTCCCGCGCCCGCCGCGCGGGCTGGAGTCGCCAGGGCCGCGCCGGACGCACCCGCGACAGACGAGGAGACGCGCCATGAAACGCATCCTGATACCCGTGGACGGATCGCAGCACGCGCTGCACGCCGTCCAGGCGCTGCTGGAAGCGCGCCGCTACGATCCCGTGGCGCAGGTCGAGCTGCTCAACGTGCAGGTGCCGCTGCAGGTGGGCAAGATCGGCCGCGGCCTGACCCAGGAAGAAATCGATGCCTATCACCTGCGCGAATCGCGCGACGCGCTGCGCGAACCCGCCGCGCTGCTGCACTCGGCGGGGCTGCCCTGCACCGAGCACACCGAGATCGGTCCCATCGCCGAAACCATCGCGCGCGTGGCGCGCGATACCCGCGCCGACGAGATCTACATGGGCTCGCGCGGCCTGGGCTCGGTATCCGCGCTGCTGATGGGTTCGGTGGCCACCAAGGTCCTGCATCTGACGGCCCTGCCCGTCACCCTGGTCAAGTGAACGCGCAAGCGCCGCAACAAGGAGCATCCATGCTGAACCTGCTCGTTCCCGTCGACGGTTCCGACAACGCCAACCGCGCCGTCCTGCACGCGCGCGCGCTGGCCGCCGGCGCGCCGTCCGCCCGCGTCCACCTGCTCAATGTCCAGACGCCGCCGCGCGGCCGCGCCGGCCTGTCCAGCCTGATCACGCAGGACATGATCGACGAGTTCTATCTGCGCGAAGGCCAGGAGGCCGCCGACGAGGCCCGCAAGCTGCTCGACGACGCCGGCATCGACTACACCAGTCATGTGGAATTCGGCAATCCGGCCGTGGCGATCAACGCCTATGCGCGCGAACACGGCTGCCAGCGCATCATCATGGGCAGCCGCGGCAATGGCGCGCTGAGCGGCCTCCTGGTCGGCTCGGTCGCCAACCAGGTACTGCAGCTGGCCGACGCGCCGGTCACGCTGATCCGTTGACGCGGGCGGCGGGCAGACGCAGCGTCACGCGCAGCCCGCCCAGCGGCGACTCCCCGGCGAGCACGTCGCCGCCATAGCTGCGCGCGAGATCGCGCGCGATATCCAATCCCAGCCCCGATCCCGGCCGCTGCTCGTCCAGCCGAGTGCCGCGCTCGAAGATGCGCTCGCGCTCGTCCTCGGGAATGCCCGGGCCGTCGTCATCGATATGAATCAGCAACATGCCGTCGCCGCCACGCTCGGCGGTGACGCGCAGGCGCCGGGTCGCCCATTTGCAGGCATTGTCCAGCAGATTGCCCGCCATCTCCTGCAGGTCCTGCTCATTACCGCGAAACGCCAGATCCGCCGGAAAGGCCGGCATATCGACATCCAGCCCGCGCTGCGCATGCAGACGGCGCATGACGCGCAGCAGCGCCTCCAGCGGCGGCCGCAGCGGCGTGCGCCCCTCGATCGCGCCGGCCGCCGCCGCGGCCCGTGCACGCGCCAGATGATGATCGACCTGGCGCTGCGCCAGCGCGGCCTGCTCGCGCACCAGCGCCGCCAGCGGGCTGTCCTCGCGCGCGGCGGCATTGGCCAGGATGCTCAAGGGCGTCTTGACCGCGTGCGCCAGGTTGCCGGCCTGCGTGCGCGCGCGCTGGACCATGTCGGCGTTGACCGCCAGCACGCGGTTGAAATCCTCGACCAGCGGTTGGATCTCGCTGGGAAAACGTCCCTCGATCGGGGTGACGCCACCGGCGCGCTGCGACGCCAGCTGCGCGCGCAACCGCGCCAGCGGCCGCAGCCCCACCAGCACCTGCACCACGGCCGCCGCCGTCAGGCCCGCCGCCAGCGCGCCCAGCGCGATCAGCAGCATGTGGTTGAAGCGCCCCACGGGCTCGGCCAGCGCGGCCGTGTCGGCCGCCACGGCCAGCCGGAGCGCGCCGGACTCCGACTCTTCCGGCTTGAGCGTGCGCGTCAGCGTCGTGAGCCGGTGCCGCTCGGGACCGGCGATGTCGTAGGCGCCATCGACCGCCCCGTCGGGCAAGGCCAGCGTCTGGTCCCACAGCGACCGCGAGCGCGCGGCCCCGGGCATCACCGTGCGCCCCTGGTCGTCCAGGCGGTCGATCTGCCAATACAGCCCGGACAGCGGCTGTCCCAGCCGGGGGTCGCTCAGCGGCGTCACGCTCAGCGCGCCGTCGGGCGCGACATTGACCGCCGCGGTCAGCTGGTTCAGGTGCAGGACCAGCTCGGCGCGCAGCTGCTCGGCCACGTGCTGGCGGAACAGATTGCCCAGACCCCAGCCGGCCAGCGCCACGGTGGCCAGGATCCAGGCCAGCGTGCCCGCCAGCAGGCGCCAGCGCAGCGAGCCGGGCGCGCGCGCAGCGCTCATTCCGTCCTCGCCAGCCGATACCCCAGGCCGCGCACGGTTTCGATGGTGTCGGGCGGCAGCTTCTTGCGCAGCCGGCCGATGAAGACCTCGATGGTGTTGGAATCGCGGTCCTGGTCCTGCGCGTAGATGTGCTCGTTCAGCTCGGCGCGCGAGACCACCTCGCCGGCGCGCTGCATCAGCACGGCCAGCACCTTGAATTCATGGCTGGTCAGCGACAGCGCCTGGCCGTCCACGGTGACGCGGGCCTGGCGCGTGTCCAGCATGATCGGGCCGCAGCGCCATTGCGCGCTGGTGTGAGCGCTCTGGCGCCTGAGCAGGGCGCGCAGCCTCGCCAGCAGCTCTTCCATGTGGAAGGGCTTGGTCAGGTAGTCGTCGGCGCCGGCGTCGATGCCGGCGACCTTCTCGTGCCAGTTGTCGCGCGCGGTCAGGATCAGCACCGGCATGCCCAGCCCCGCCGCGCGCCATTTCTTCAGCACCGTCAGGCCGTCCATCACCGGCAGCCCCAGGTCCAGCACCACCAGGTCATAGGTTTCGACCTCGCCCAGGTAGTGCGCGCGTCCGCCGTCCGCCGCGCTGTCCACCAGATAGCCCGCCTGGCCCAGCGCCTCGGACAGCTGCGCCGACAACGTGGGCTCGTCTTCCACCACGAGGATCCGCATCAGTGTTTGCCCCGGAATTGAATGTCCCGCCCCTTCACGCCCAGCACCTTGCCATCACGCGCGTCGATTTTCATCTTGATCAGCCCGCCGCCGCTCTGCAGCAGCCGGATCTCGTAGATGAATTCGCCATCATCCTCTTCGAACTCGACCTTGACCACCTGGCCGGGATAGTCGCGCTCGACCCGGTCCAGCACGTCGCGCAGCGGCAGGATCTTGCCATCCTGCAAGGCCTGGCGCGCACGGTCGTGGTCGTCCTCGCCGGCCGTGCCCAGGCCCGGACCCGCGGCCAGGACCACGGCCAGGGCGGCGCCGCACAGCCAGAGGCCGGGGCGCGCGATCGGATAGCGGCCAGCGCCGCGCAGATTGAAGGAAAACATGAGGTTCTTATACCGCGTCCAGGATGAACGGCGGGTGAACGGCCGCTTCAGAAAGGGTTCATGGCCTCTTGCGAATAATGCGTTCCGTGGCCGATCTCGCGCCATGCCCCTCATCAAGGAGACCCACTCATGACCTCGATCCGCAACACTTTCGCCGCGCTTGCCCTGGGCGCCGCCACGCTGGCCGGCTCCGCCGCCTACGCCCAGACCGCGCCCCAGCCCGCGGCCGCTCCCGCCGCCGCGGCCCCCGTCGCCACGGCCCAACCCCAAACGTTCCTGACCGTGCGCCAGGTCTACGACACGCTGACCAGCGCCGGCTACCGCAATATCACCGAGATCGAACTGGAACATGGCCGCTACGACGTGAAGGCCGACAACCCGCAGGGCCAGCGCGTGAAGCTGCGCGTGGACGCGCAGAACGGCGCCGTGCTGCGCAGCCGCCTGAAGGACTGAGGCGGCGTTTTCCTTGGGGCGGACGGCGCCGGCGCTGCGCCGTCCCGGCGCCCCCTTGGCAGTCCGCGCCCGTCCCGCCCTCCCGGGCGGCCTTCTTCGATGGAAGTCATCATGAAAACCCGTACCGCCCTGGGCGGTTTCCTGATCGTCCTCACGCTCGCCTGGGCCTGCGACGTATTCGTCCTGCAAGCCGCGCCCGCCGGCGCCTGGCCCTGGGTTCTGCAACGACAGGCCCTGTACCTAACGGGCATCTGGTCCATCGCGCTGATGGCGCTGATCATGCTGCTGGCGTTGCGCCCGGTCTGGCTGGAGCGACCGCTGGGCGGCATGGACCGGGTCTACCGGCTGCATAAGTGGGCGGGCATACTGGCCGTCGGCGCCGGCGCCGCGCACTGGCTGATCAAGTTGGCCGGCGGTCCCATGAAATCCCTGCTGGGCACGCAGGGCCGGCCCGCGCGCGACCTGACGCTGGCCCTGTTCGAAGGCAGCCGCGGCATCGCCAAGGACCTGGGTGAATGGTCGATCTATGCGCTGCTGCTGATGCTGGCGCTGACACTATGGCGCCGCTTTCCCTATCACGCATGGCGCCTGATCCATCGCGTCATGCCCGCGCTGTTCCTGGTGCTGGCCTTCCACGCCGTGGCGCTCGCGCCCGCCGGCTACTGGACCGGCATCACCGGCCTGCTGCTCGTCCCGCTGCTGGCGGCCGGCGCCTGGAGCGCCTGCGTGGCGCTGGCCGGCCGCATCGGCCACGGTCGCCGCAGCCACGGACGCATCACGGCGCTGGAGCGCAAGCGCGACGGCGTGCTGGAAGTCGAATGCCGCCTGGACGCGGGCTGGCGCGGCCACCAGGCGGGACAGTTCGCCTTCGTGCGCTTCGACCGCCGCGAGGGCGCGCATCCGTACACCATCGCCAGCGCGCCCAGGCCGGATGGCGCCATCCGCTTCGAAATCAAGGCGCTGGGCGACTACACCTCGCGGCTTCCCGGCGCGCTGCGCGTGGGCCAGCCGGTGGAGGTCGAAGGCCCCTACGGCTGCTTCCAGCTCGACGCCGACGCGGGCGCGCCGCAGGTCTGGGTCGCGGGCGGCATCGGCGTCACGCCCTTCCTGGCCTGGCTGGACACCCTGGCCGCCGACCCGAGCCGTGCGCCCAGCGCGCAACTGCATTACTGCGTGCGCGACGCGGCCGCCGATCCCTTCGCCGCCACGCTGCGGGAACGCTGCGCGGCCCTGCCCTCGATCCAGCTGAACATCCATGACGCGGCCCGGGGACAGCGGCTGGACGCGACGCAGCTGACGCTGGATTCGGCCCCGGGACATGCCGCCCAGGTCTGGTTCTGCGGTCCCGCCGGACTGGCGCGCAGCCTGCGCGACGGCCTGCGACGGCTGGGCCGGACCGACGTGCGCTGGCACCAGGAAGCGTTCCAGATGCGTTAGCATCGAAGACGGCCCCGCGCGTCAAGGCGGGGCCGCTGCGCCGCTCGCCGCGCCGGCGGACTGCTCCGTTTTCCGCAGGATTTCCGGCAACGCGATCGGCTTTGCTTGCGCTGGGTCAAACCCGTCCCGTCCTCGACGCCCGATCCGCTCGCGATCGGGACGACAATAGATCCATCCCGGCAAGCCCGAGGCCCGGACCCCGTCCCGGCGGTCCGCGGCGGGCGGCCAGCAACCCTCTACCCGAAAATCTGGAGGCATGTATATGGTGTTCAAGAAACTCTGCGTCGCGGCGATCCTGGCGGTGGCTTCGACCCCGGTGCTGGCGGCCGAATGCTCGGTCGACATCGCGGGCAATGACCAGATGCAGTTCGACAAGAAGGAAATCACCGTCAGCAAGAGCTGCAAGCAGTTCACGGTGAACCTGAAGCATCCCGGCAAGCTGGCCAAGAACGTCATGGGCCACAACTGGGTGCTGACCAAGACGGCCGACATGCAGGGCGCGGTGAACGACGGCATGGCCGCCGGCCTGCCCTCCGACTACGTCAAGAAGGATGACGCCCGCGTCATCGCCCACACCAAGGTGATCGGCGGCGGCGAATCGGATTCCGTGACCTTCGACGTGAGCAAGCTCGCGGCTGGCCAGGACTACACCTACTTCTGCTCCTTCCCCGGCCACTTCGCCATGATGAAGGGCACGCTCAAGCTGGTCGACTGACCCGCCCGCGTCTCGCAGCGCCCCGTCCTCCCGGCCCTCGGCCGGAAGCGCGGGGCGTTTTGCCGTCCGGCGCCTGCCCCTACAATGACCGCTCCCATGATCCCGGGCACGGCCCCACACGCAGGAGCGAACATGAGCAAGGAAAAAGTAGCGATCGTCACCGCCGGCGGCAGCGGCATGGGCGCGGCCGCGGCGCGCAAGCTGGCGGCCGATGGCTTTCGCGTCGCCATCCTGTCCTCGTCGGGCAAGGGCGAGGCCCTGGCTGGAGAACTGGGCGGACTGGGCGTGACCGGCTCGAACCGCTCGCCCGAGGACCTGGCGCGCCTGGTCGAGACGGTGATGGCCAAGTGGGGCCGCATCGACGCGGTGGTCAACAGCGCCGGCCATGGCCCCAAGGGTCCGCTGCTGGAGATCAGCGACGCCGACTGGCAGCTGGGCATGGAGTTCTACCTGCTCAACGTCGTGCGCATCACGCGCCTGGTGGCCCCGATCATGCAGGCGCAGCGGTCCGGCGCCATCGTCAACATCTCCACCTACGCCACCTTCGAGCCCGAAGCGCTGTTCCCGACCTCCGGCGTGTTCCGCGCCGGCCTGGCCGCCTTCACCAAGGTGTTCTCGGACGAGTACGCGGCGCACAACGTGCGCATGAACAACGTGCTGCCCGGCTTCATCGACAGCCTGCCCGAAAAGGAAGAGCGCCGCTCCCGCATTCCGATGGGCCGCTACGGCACGGCCCAGGAAGTGGCCGACCTGATCGCCTTCCTGGCCTCTGACGCTTCGTCCTACATCACCGGCCAGAACATCCGCATCGACGGCGGCATCACCCGTTCGGTCTAATCCAGGCGGCTGTCCCCGCGCGTCCGCCCGGCGCGGCGCGGGGGACGGCTCATCCTTTGGATGGCGCTCATCCGTCTGGCGGTATTGAAGCTCAGGCGCGCCCGTCGTTACCTTAGGGTTCCGCTTCCCGACGAAGGCGCCCGCCATGCCCGCGACGCCGTCCATGGCGCCCGCCACGGCGCCGGCTGACTATCCCCCGCCCAACGCCGGCCAGGCCTCGCGCTTCCTGGCCCAGGCCACTTTCGGCGCCACGCCGGCGGATATCGCCGCCGTCATGCGCGACGGCTATGCCGCGTGGCTGGACGCGCAGCTGGCCATGCCGCCATCGCAGACGCATTTCGACTGGCTGCTGCAACAGGGCAGGAACACCGAGGAATACAAGGGCAACGGCATCAACGCGCCGCTGGACGCGACGCTGTGGCGCAAGTTCATCAGCGCCACCGACCAGGTGCGCACCCGCGTCGCCTTCGCGCTGTCCGAGATCTTCGTGGTGAACGTGGCGTCCATCACCGCGTCCTGGCCGCTGTTCGGCGCGGCCGGCTTCATGGACCTGCTGGCCGAACATGCGCTGGGCAACTACCGGAGCCTGCTCGCCGCCGTCAGCCGCAACCTGTCCATGGGCTGCATGCTGACCTATCGCGGCAGCCGCAAGGAAGACCCGCGCACCGGCCGCCATCCCGACGAGAACTACGCGCGCGAGGTCATGCAGCTGTTCAGCATCGGCCTGCTGCAACTGCATCCCGACGGCACGCCCCGCCTGGAAGGCGGCGCGCCGGTGGAAACCTATACGAACGCCGACGTCCAGGGCCTGGCCCGGGTCTTCACCGGCTGGGACCTTGACGGCCCCGAAACCGACGTGGAATTCCACCGCCGGCCGATGAAGCTCGACCCCGCGCTGCATTCGATGGCGGAAAAGCGCTTCCTGGGCGTCGTCATTCCGGCCGGCACGGGCGGCCCGCAATCGCTGGCGCTGGCCATGGACGCGATCTCGGCCCATCCCAACGTCGGCCCCTTCATCGGCGCGCAGCTGATTCAACGGCTGGTCGCCAGCAATCCCAGCCCGGCCTACGTAGCGCGCGTGGCGGCGGTCTTCGCCGACGACGGCCTGGGCGCGCGCGGCAACCTGAAGGCCGTGACGCGCGCCGTGCTGCTCGACCCGGAGGCGCGCTTTCCCGACCTGGCCTCGCCCCATTGGGGCAAGGTGCGCGAACCCATCCTGCGCTTCTCCGGCTGGGCGCGGGCCTTCGGCGCGCGCTCAAGCAACGGCGCCTGGGCCATGCCCGACACCAGCGACAACACCATCCGGCTGGCGCAAAGCCCGATGCGCGCGCCCAGCGTGTTCAACTTCTTCCGGCCGCGCTACACGCCCGCCGCCACCGAGCTGGCGCGCCAGGGCCTGGCCGCGCCGGAATTGCAGATCACCGACGAAACCAGCATCGCCGGCTACCTGAACTTCCTCGCCATCTACGCCGATAGGGGCTGGGAAGACCTGCAGACCGACTACGCCGCCGAGCTGGCGCTGGCCGGCGATCCCGATGCGCTGGTCGCCCATGTCGCGCTGCTGCTGGCGGGCGACGCCTTCAGTGAGGCGACGGCGCGACGGATCGCGACGGCGCTGCGCGACATCCCGCCCGAGCGGCCGCGCGACCGCGTGCGCGCCGCCATCGTGCTGGTGGCGGCCTCGCCCGAATACCTGGTGCAGAAATGACTGCGACACGACATGCCGATGCCGGCCGGCGCGCTTTCCTGCTGCGCGCCTGCGCGCTCGGAGCGGCGGGCGCCGCGGCGCCGCTGGCCGCCAACCTGGCGGCGCTGGGCGCGGCCGCGGCGCATGAAGCGCCCGCCGGCTCCTACAAGGCGCTGGTCTGCGTGTTCCTGTACGGCGGCAACGACCCCTACAACACCATCGTGCCGTATGACGTGGCCTCGCACCGCGCCTACGCCGCCGCGCGCGCCGACATCGCGCTGCCGCGCGAGTCGCTGCACGCCACCGTCCTGGGCAACGGGCCGGAGACCAACGGCATGCGCTTCGCGCTGGCCCCATCGCTGGCGCCGCTGGCGCCCCTGTACGCGCGCGGGCGCATGGCCGTGGCGCTGAACGTCGGTCCGCTGGTCGCGCCCACCAGCAAGGCCGACTATGTGGCCGGGAAAGCCGCGCTGCCGCCCAAGCTGTTCTCGCACAACGACCAGCAGTCGTACTGGCAGGCGCTGGCGCCGGAAGGCGCGTCGTCCGGCTGGGCCGGACGCCTGACCGATCTGCTGCTGGCCGGCTCGGCCACATCGGGCATGGCGGGCGTCACCGCCGGCGGCAACACGGTGCTGCTGGCCGGCCGCCATTCCTCCGGCTATCGCGTCGGTCCGCAGGGATCGACCGCCATCGACCTGCTGCGCCACGGGCTCTACGGCTCCGAAGCCTGCACCGCGCTGCTGCGCGATCTGATCACCGCGCCACGCCCGCACCTAATGGAAAGCGAGCTGGCGGCCATCGCCCTGCGCTCGATCGCCACGGACGCGCGCCTGCGCGATGCGCTGGCCGCCGTGCCGCCGCCGCCCAGCTTCGCCGGCGTAGATACGCCGCTGGCGGGGCAGCTGCGCATCGTGGCCCGCATCATCGCCGCGCGCCAGCCGCTGGGCGCGCGCCGCCAAGTGTTCTTCGTGTCCCAGAACGGCTATGACAACCACACCGGCCTGCGCGACGACCATCCCGCCCTGCTGCGCGAACTGGGCCAGGCGCTGGCGGCCTTCCAGGCGGAACTGGACAGGATGGGGATGGCCGATCAGGTGACCACCTTCACCGCTTCCGAATTCGGCCGCACCCTGGGTTCGAACGGCAACGGCTCGGACCACGGCTGGGGCGGACATCACCTGGTGCTTGGCGGCGCGGTGCGGGGCGGGCGCTGCTATGGCGCGCATCCCGATATCGCGCTGGACGGGCCGGGCTTCGTCGACAACGGCCGCCTGCTGCCGGACATGGCGGTGGAACAGCTGGGCGCCGAGCTGGGCGCGTGGTTCGGCGCTGGCCGCGACGAACTGGCGCTCGCCTTTCCCAATCTGTCGCGCTTCGGCCCCGGGCCGGAGGGCCTGCTGCCCGCGCCCGACAGGGCCGCCTAGGCCAGATCGATCACAGCCCGCCCGCCATCAGACGCTCGCTGTCGACCAGGCGCTTCCAGCGCGCGGCCTCGCTTTCAACGAACCGCGCCAGCTCCTCGGACGAACCGCGCCGGACCTCAGCGCCCTGCTCCGCGATCTTGGCGGCCACGCCGGCATCCGCGAGCGCCTGATTCAATGTCGTATTCAGCCTGCTCGCCACCGACGCATCCAATCCCGCCGGCGCGAACACCGCATACCACTGCGACACCTCGACGCCCGGCACGCCCGCTTCGGCCAGCGTGGGCAGGTTCGGCAGCGAGGCCAGCCGTTTCGGACCAGCCACCGCCAGGGCGCGGATCTTGCCCGACTGAAGCTGGGGATACGCGCTGAACAGGCTGGGGAACATGACCTGCGTGACCCCGGCCAGCGTGTCGGTCATGGCCGGCGCCGAGCCTTTGTACGGCACATCCAGCATGTTCACGCCGGCGGCGCGGTTGAAGAGGACGCCGGCGACAGACGGCGCGGTGCCGGGGCCGGCCGATGCGTAATTCAAGCCGTCGGGATGCTGCTTGCCATAGTTCACCAGACCGGCGACGTCTTCCACTCCCAGGCCGGCGTTCACCACCAGCAGCGTGGGCGAATCCGCCACGAAGCCGATGGGCGTGAAGTCCCGCACCGGATCGTAGCTCAGCCTTTGCAAGGCGGGATTGATGCCGTGCGTGCCGATGTAGCCCAGCATCAGGGTATAGCCATCGGGCGCCTGCCTGGCCACATATTCCGAGGCGATGGCGCCCTGCGCGCCCGGCTTGTTCACCACCACGACGGTCTGGCCAAGCAGTTCGCCCATCTTCTGGCCAACGATGCGGGCCAGCACGTCATTTCCGCCGCCGGCGGCCGTGGGCACGACCATGGTGAGCATCCGCTCCGGATAGGCGGCGGATGCCGGCGTGGCGTTGAGCAGCAGCAAGGCCGCGGCGCAGGCCGCGGCGAAAGAACGGGAATGCATGGGAAGTCTCCTGTTTTTTTGATTGCCGGCCTCTACGGGACGGCGCGGGAAATGGGATTGGGCAGGTACAGCACCCCCTTCATGATCTTTCGCGCGGTGCGCACCAGACCGGCGCGCCGTATCGAGACGCCGTCGTCACCAAGCTCCACCTCGATATCCATCGCCCCCGACGGATGCTCGATGCGCACGCCACGGCTGCCAGCGGCCGGCTCCGGGCCGCCGAAGCCATGCGCCACCGTGCCCGGTATGAGAAATGCGCAGGCCACGCCCACCGCGCCGGTCGCGGCATGCGAGCGATGGCAGGACCGTGGCGTGAAATAACGCGAGCGCAGCGCCATGGGCTGCGCGCCCGGCGCCAGCAGCACGGGCTTGGGAAGCACGCTGTCGCGGACATCGCCCAACCCCATGCGTCGGCCCGCCTCCAGGCGCACCGCCTCGATCCGCGCCATCAGGGCCGGATTGGCGTCCAGCTCCGCCGGCGTCTCGTCGCCGCGCGCGCCCAGGTCCGAGGCCCGCATCAGCGCCATCGGCATGGCGGCATCGATCAGCGTGACGCGCAGGCCATCGATGTCGTCCTGCCGCTGCCCGGAAGGGAACAGGCCGCCAGTCACCGCGCCCCAGGCATCCAGGAAGTTCAGCCGGACAGGCGCCGCCGTGCCGGCCACGCCGTCGATGCGCGCGGCGCCTTCGTAGGTCAGCCGGCCGCCCGGCGTCTGCACGATCGCCTCGATCACCGATCCCGTGTTGACATTGTGGACCCGCACCGAGGTCACGCCATCGTTGGCCGCGAGCAGCCCTTCATCGATGGCGAAAGGCGCGGCGCCGGACAGCATGTTGCCGCAGTTGGGCCGCAGGTCCACGCTGGCCTGGTCCACCGACACCTGCGCGAACAGGTAGTCGATGTCGCAGCCGGGACGGCGCGAACGCGACACGATGGCGACCTTGCTGGTAAGGCTGTTGCCACCGCCCAGGCCATCGACCTGCAGCGCGTGCGGCGACCCCATCGCGGTCAGCAGCAAGCGGTCGCGCTCGGCTGGATCGGCGGGCAGCCAATCCGCCAGGAAGAAAGGGCCGCGCGACGTGCCGCCGCGCATCAGGACGCAAGGGATGATCGTTTCCATGGCTGCCATTCTGCGCAGGGCGGGCTAATATTTGAATTGCAATTTACGGATGGATTAATGCATGGGACGCATCAATTTCGATCTCCAGGAACTGCAGGCCTTCGTGGCGGTGGCGGAACGCGCCAGCTTCCGCGCGGCCGCCGAGGATCTCCATCTGTCGCAACCAGCCTTGAGCCGGCGCGTCGACAAACTGGAGGCGCAGTTGGGCGCGAAGCTGCTGGAGCGCACCACGCGCCGCGTGTCCCTCACGAATATCGGACGAGTCTTTCTCGAACGCGCCCGGACGGCCATCGACGAGCTGGAAAGCGCGGTGCTCAGCATTGGCGACCTGGCCACGCAACGGGAGGGACTGATCACCGTGGCCTGCGTGCCCTCGGTGGCGTACTACTTCCTGCCGACCATCATTCACGAGTATTCGCTGCGCTTTCCCCGCATCCGCGTGCGCATCATTGACGAAACGGCCAACACGGTGCTCAACAGCGTCGTATCGGGCCGTGCCGATTTCGGCATCAGCTTCTTCGGCACCCAGGAACCCGACGTGGACTTCAAGGCCGTGCTGCGCGAAGACTTCGTGCTTGCCGTTCGCAACGACCACCCGCTGTCGCGCCGCCGCAGCATCACCTGGGATGAGCTGGCGGGCGAGCGCTACATGACCGTGGCCAAGGAAAGCGGCAACCGGCTGCTGATCGACGACGCGCTGGCCAAGAGCGGCAAGCGCACGGTCAGCGCTTATGAAGTCAGCCATGTCATGACGCTGCTCGGCCTGGTGGAAGCCGGACTGGGCGTCGCCGCCGTGCCGCGACTGGCCATGCCGCTGAAAGGACATTCCACGCTGGCCAGCGTGCTGCTGGAACAGCCCAGGGTCACCCGCAGCCTTGGCCTGATCTCGCGCCGAGGCCGCCCGCTGGCGCCGGCGGCGCAACAGTTATATAACCTGATTGACCAGACTGGAAAATCAGCCAAGCGCAAACCCTCTCCCCGGCCGTCCTCCCCATGAACCTCATCTGCCTGGCCTTGCAACCCGCCACCGAAGACGATCTGCCTTTCCTGCTGACGCTGCGCAAGGCGACCATGACAGAACACCTGGACCGCGCGGGCGTCCCTCAAGACGACGAGCATCATCTGGCGCGCATCCGTCACCACTTCAGCGACGCGCAGATCGTCTGGTTCCATGGCCGGCCCGCCGGCCTGTTCAAGGCGCATCGCGATCCCGCCGGCTGGCGCCTGGTGCAGATCCAGATCGATCCCGCGTTCCAGGGCCAGGGGCTGGGCCGCCGCCTGCTGGCCGGCCTGCTGGAACAGGCCGACGCCGAGGGCGCGCCGGTGACGCTGTCGGTGCTGGACGGCAACCCCGCGCGCCGGCTCTACGAGGCGATGGGCTTCACGGCCCAGGAAACCCGGGGCCAGGAAATCGAGATGCGCTACACGCCCCGAGCGCCGCGCGCGCCCCTGGCCACATCCGCGGCCCGCTCGGCGGCGTGAACCGCGCCGGTCCGGATTTTTTTTTCCGGACGTGGAATAAGCAAGGAGCGGGCAGCGTCTATCCCAGGCAGTCCCCAACCCAACTCTTTCCGCGAGGCACACCATGCGCAAACCCACCGCAGCCCTGCTGGCCCTGGCCGGCGCCGCCCTGTTCTCGGCCGCCGTCCAGGCCCAACCCGTCAAGGCCAAGGACGGCGTCCTGGTCAACGAAGCCGGCATGACCCTCTACACCTTCGACAAGGACGCGGGCGGCAAGAGCGCCTGCAACGACCAGTGCGCCAAGATCTGGCCGCCCGTCATGGCCGCCGCCGACGCCAAGGCCTCCGGCGACCTCACCATCATCACCCGCGACGACGGCGGCAAGCAGTGGGCCTACAAGGGCAAGCCGGTCTATCTGTACAGCAAGGACGCCAAGGCCGGCGACAAGAGCGGCGACAACTTCAAGGATGTGTGGCACGCGGCCAAGCCCTGATCCCATCGCGCCCTCCGATCCATGCGCGCCGAAGACGAAGCCGCGATCCTCGCCTGCATTCCCAGCCTGCGCCGCTATGCCCGCGGGCTGGCGGGCGATCCGCAGCGCGCCGACGATCTGGTCCAGGACACGCTGGAACGCGCCTGGAGCCGCTACTCGCGCTGGCAACGGCGCGGCGAGCTGCGCGCATGGATGTTCGGCATCATGCACAACCATTTCGTCGACGGCCTGCGCGCCAGCCGGCGGCAGGCCGAGCTGACGCCCGTGGACGAGCTGCCCGAGGTGCCGGTGCGCGCCACCCAGTCCGACGGGCTGGAAGTGCGCGACCTGGACCGCTGCCTGCGGGCGCTGCCGCCCGAACAGCGCGAGGTGCTGCTGCTGGTCTGCGTCGAGGAGCTGTCCTACCAGGACACCGCGCAAGTCCTGGACGTGCCGATCGGCACGGTGATGTCGCGCCTGTCGCGCGCCCGCGAACGGCTGGGCGCGCTGCTGCAAGGACGCGAAGCAGCCACTAAGCTACATCGCGTGAAATGAAGCCCACCCCCGTAGCGCTTCGCGCTCCCCACCTGGGCGGCCCCCCTCAAGGGGGCGCCACAGCGGACCGGCGGAGCCGGCTCCGCGTGGCCCCACGGAGCAACGCCCGATTGAAACGTCGCGGATGATGTACCAGCGTCATGGACAACTGACATGAACGACAAACGCCTGCATGCCCTACCGTCCATGGGCAGCCCCATCGCCGAGGCCGACCTGCACGCCTACGCCGACGGCCAGCTCGCGGCTGCGCGCCGCGCGGAGGTCGAGACCTTCCTGGCCGCGCATCCGCAGGACCGCGCCCGCGTGGACGCATGGCAGGCGCAGCGCCAGGCGCTGCGCTCCCTGCTCGACCCGGTGCTGGACGAGCCGCTGCCGCTGCGCCTGCCGCTGGCGCCGCCGGCGCGCGCCTGGCCCTGGCGCGCGCTGGCCGCCGGCATCGCCGTGGCGGTGTTCAGCGGCGGCGCGGCCTGGATCGCGCGCGGCGAGCTGGACCACGACCGGATCCGCGCGGCGCTGGCCGCCGCGGCCCAGACGCCCGAGCGCGCGGCGGCCAGCTATGCGCAGCGCGCCGCCGTGGCGCACGCGGTCTACGCGCCCGACATGGGCCGGCCGGTTGAAGTCGGCGGCGACAACGAAAAGGCCCTGGTGACCTGGCTGACCAAGCGGCTGGGCGCGCCCGTCAGCGCGCCCTCGCTGTCCGCGCTGGGCTATGAGCTGGTCGGCGGCCGCCTGTTGCCCGGCGGCGCCGGCCCGGTGGCGCTGTTCATGTACGGCGCGCCCGACGGGCAGCGCCTGACCCTGTACGTCACGCGCGAGGCCGCCGGCGGCCAGACCGCCTTCCAGTTCACGCAGGAAGGGCCGGTGCGCGTGTTCTATTGGGCCGAGGGCCCGTTCGGCTACGCGCTGTCGGGCGCCGTCAGCCGGGAAGAACTGCAACGGGTGTCGCTGGAAGTCTACCGACAGCTGCAGGGCTGACATCGCGCCACGCGTCGCTCGCGGCGCCGTATCCGGCCGGCGCGCGGAGGCGCCGACATGGACCGGTCCTAGCCGCCGCGCGCCTCGTGCAGCATGCGCAGCGTGATCTTGCTGACCTCGGCCCGGCTCATGCCGATGTGCGCGCGCAGCAGGCGCGCGGCCTCGTCCGCCCGGCGCGCCAGCACCGCGCTCAGGATGGCGCCATGTTCCTCGTAAGTGGCGTCGATGCGGAAGTCCTTGGTGAAATCCAGCCGGCGCACGATGCGGATCTTCTCGGTCACGTCACGATGCACCTGAGCCATTTCCGGATTGCCCGCCGCCTCGACCAGCGCGCAGTGGAAAGCCTCGTCCAGCTCGGCCACCCGCCGGCCATCCAGCAGGCGCCGCTGCGGCGGCGCGTGCCAGATGTCGCGCAAGGCCTCCAGCAGATCCTCCCCGTCCGCGCGCTCGCGCGCGCACAGGCGTTCCACCGCCGCCAGTTCCAGCACGATGCGCAGATCGTACAGCGCCTCGAAGCGCTCGAAGTCGAAGGGCCGCGCCTGCCAGCCGCTGCGCGGGCTGGCGAGCACGAAGCCCTCGCGCTCCAGCCGCGCCAGGCCCAACCGCACCGGCGTGCGGCTCACGCCCAGCCGCGCCGCCAGGTCGGTCTCGGTGAAGCGCTCGCCGGGCAGCAGCCGGAAGCTGAACAGATCGTCCTTTATCAGCTGATAGGCCTGGTCGGCCAGGGATGCCCCCAGCGCCAGCGCGGGTCGCAGGCTCAGGCTACCGTGCATGGCGCATCCTCCGCCAGGACGACCAGCGGATCGCCGGCGTTCACGGGCTTGCCCGGCACGCAGCGGATCGCGGTCACGACGCCGGCGGCCGGCGCGATGACGGACAGCTCCATCTTCATGGCCTCGACCACCACCAGCGTGTCGCCCGCCGACACGCTCTGGCCGACCTCGACCGGCACCTTCCACACATTGCCGCACATGTCGGCGCTGACCAGCCGCTCGCCCTCGCGCAGCTCGGCCTGCGCTTCCGGGGCGGCTTCCGGCCCGGCCGGCGGCGGCGCCACATCCTCGCTCCGCCACAGCGCGACTTCCGCGTCGAAGGCGCTTTTCTGGCGCGTCTGGAAGGCGGCGATGCTGGTCGCCTGCTCGGCCAGGAAACGCTGATGCGCGGCGAAGTCGAACACTTCCTCCTCGATGCGGACGCTGGCCCGGCCGTGGCGGAAGTCTTCGCGCAAGACGTCCAGCTCGGCCTCGCTGACGGGATAAAAGCGCACCTGGTCGAAGAAGCGCAACAGCCAGGGCTTGCCGTCCTGGAACACCGGATTCCTCATGAACGTGTTCCAGATCGGCAGGCTACGCCCCACCAGCTGGTAGCCGCCCGGCGAGTCCATGCCGTAGATGCACATGTACACGCCGCCGATGCCGACGGTGCCTTCGGCCGTGTAGGTGCGCGCCGGGTTGTACTTGGACGTCAGCAGCCGATGGCGCGGATCGATCGGCACGGCGCAGGGCGCGCCCAGGTAGACATCGCCCAGCCCCATCACCAGATAGCTGGCGTCGTACACGATGCGCCGCACCTCGTCGCGCGAGGCCAGGCCGTTGATGCGCTGGATGAAGTCCACGTTGTTCGGCAGCCAGGGCGCGCTGGCGCGCACGGTCTCCTGGTAGCGTCGCACCGCGCCCAGCGTGGCGCTGTCCTCGAAGGCCAGCGGCAGGTGGACCACGCGCGTGGGCACCTTGAGCGTGGCCACGTCGGCCAGTCCGGCCTCGATCTCCAACAGCCGCGCGATCAGCGCGTCCTGGCGGATCAGGCGGCTGTCGTAGCGGATCTGCAGGGAACGCACGCCCGGCGACAGCTCCCGCACGCCGGCCACCGGCCGCTCGCGCAGCGCCTCCATCAGCAGGTGGATGCGCATGCGCAGCGCCAGGTCCAGCACGTTGTCGCCGTACTCCAGCAGCAGGTAGCCGTCGCCCGCCTGGCGGTAGGCGACCGACGGTCGCGTCCCTTCGGCCGGCAACGCGGCGATGATGGTCTCGGACGCGGTGGCGCGGGCCGGCGCGCCGATGGACGCGGCGGCGGGCATGGCTGGCGCCGCAGCGCTCAGCTCGCGCAGGCTATGGTCCTGCGCCGCCTCCAGCGCCACCGCCTGTTCATAGTCCATGCGCACGAAGCGGATGCGGTCGCCCGGCTTGACCTGCCCCACCTTCCACAGCTCGGCCTTGGCGATCGTGACCGGGCAGACGAAGCCGCCCAGGCTGGGGCCGTCGCGGGTCAGGATCACGGGGCTGTCGCCGGTGAAGTTGATGCTGCCGATGGCGTATTCGCAGTCATGGATGTTGGACGGATGCAGCCCGGCCTCGCCGCCGCTCTCGCGCGCCCAGTCCGGCTTGGGGCCGGTCAGGCGCACGCCCAGGCGATTGGAGTTGTAGTGGACTTCCCAGTCGGCGGCGAAGAAGGCGTCGATGGCCTCCGGCTTGAAGAAGTCCGGCGCGCCATGCGGCCCGTAGAGCACGCCGATGCGCCAGGTATCGCCATAGGCCGGCACCAGCTCGGGCGGCGCGGCCTGCGGTTCGGCCTCGGGCGCGGCGGGCGCGCCCGGCAGCTCGGGACGCACGCGCGGCAGCATGTCGCCCACGCGCAGCGTGCGCCCGGCATGGCCGCCAAACTGTCCCAGCGCGAAGGTCGAGCGGCTGCCCAGGTAGACGGGCACGTCCAGGCCGTCGCGCACGGCCAGGTACATGCGGCAGCCCGACAGCGCGCGGCCCGTGGCCAGCACCTGGCCCGCGCGCACCGCCACCGGCCGCCACATCGGCACGGGCGCGCCGTCCAGCGTGGCCGCGCATTGCGCGCCGGTCAACGCGATGACGGCGTCGCCATGAAAGCGCAGCGTGGGGCCGGCCAGCGTGGCCTCGATGCCGGCGGCGTCCGGCGCGTTGCCGACGATGCGGTTGGCCAGCCGGAACGCGTAATCGTCCATCGGACCGGACGGCGGCACGCCGATATCCCAGTAGCCGGCCCGACCCGGATAATCCTGCACGCTGGTGTAGGTGCCGGCCTCCAGCACCTCGATCGCCGCGGGCCGGTACTCGAAGGTTTCCAGGAAGCGGGTGGACAGTTCGCCGGCCGCGAAGCGCGCGTCGGCCACGATCTGGCGCAGGTAGTCCAGGTTGGTGGCGATGCCGTGCAGGCGCGTGCGCGCCAGCGCGTCGGACAGCCGGGCCAGCGCCGTTTCGCGCGTGTCGCCATGCACGATCAGCTTGGCCAGCATGGGATCGTAGTAGGCCGGCACCTCGGTGCCGGTCGCCACCCAGCCATCCACGCGCGGGCCCTCGGGAAAATAAACCTCGGTCAGCACGCCCGGCGAAGGCTGGAACTGGCGCAGCGGATCCTCGGCGTACAGCCGCACCTCGATGGACGCGCCACGCGGCGCGCGCGACATGGCTTGCAGGTCCAGCGGTTCGCCCGCCGCCACGCGCAGCATGCACTCGACCAGGTCCAGGCCCGTCACCGCCTCGGTGACCGGATGCTCGACCTGCAGCCGCGTGTTGACCTCCAGGAAATAGAAGCTGTCGCGGGCCGGGTCGTAGATGAACTCCACCGTGCCGGCCGAGCGGTAGCCGACCGACTCGCCCAGCCGCACCGCCGCTTCGAGCAAGGCGGCGCGGGTGGCGGGCGGCAGGTTCGGGGCCGGCGTCTCCTCGATCACCTTCTGGTTGCGCCGCTGCACCGAGCAGTCGCGCTCGCCCAGCGCCAGCACGCGGCCCTGGCCATCGCCGAAGATCTGCACCTCGACGTGGCGCGCGTTATCCACGTAGCGCTCGATGAAGGCGCCGCCGTCGCGGAAGAAGTGCTCGCCCATGCGCTGCACGCTGTCGTAGGCCGCCGTCAGCTCGGCCTCGTTGTCGCAGCGCGACAGGCCGATGCCGCCGCCGCCCGCCGTGCTCTTGAGCATGACCGGATAGCCGATGCGCTCGGCCTGCGCCAGCGCCTCGCCCAGGCTGGACAGCAGCCCGGTGCCCGGCGTCATGGGCACGCCGGCCAGCGCCGCCAGCTCGCGCGAACGGTGCTTCAGGCCGAACTCGCGGATCTGCATGGGCGTGGGTCCGACGAAGGCGATGCCGGCGGCTTCGCAGGCCTCGGCGAATTCGGCGCTTTCGGACAGGAAGCCATAGCCGGGGTAGATGGCCTGCGCGCCCTGTTCGCGGGCGGCGGCCAGCAGCAGGTCCATGCGCAGATAGCTGTCGGCGGCTTTCTCGCCGCCCAGCGCGACGGCAGCGTCGGCCTCGCGCACATGGGCGGCATTGCGGTCGGCGTCGGAATACACCGCCACGCTGCGGATGCCCAGGCGCTTCAGGGTACGGATGGCGCGGACGGCGATTTCGCCTCGGTTGGCGATCAGAACGGTATCGAACACGTTGCGACTCCTGGAAAGAATTGGGGGGATCAGCGGACGGCGGGATTCAGGCTGGCCAGATAGGCGCGCCAGCCGCCATGCGCCGTGATGTCGCTCGCGCCCTCCAGGCCGCGCGGCTCGCAGATGAAGCCCTTGACCTGCCGCCCGTCCTCCAGCTCCAGCGTGCCGATGCCCAGCGGCGGCGGGATCTCGGCGACGAAGCCGCCGAACGCGGCGAGAGGGATGTCCCACAGCTCGACCTCGATGGGCGCGCCATCGGCGCGCTTGGCCAGGCCCGGCTTGGGCGGCGTGGTGTTGGCCAGCGCATACAGCCGGTAGTCGCCCGCCGTGCGCGTCTTTTCCACCAAGACGGCATGGCGCGAACGGAGCTGATGGTTCAACGGCATGCCGCTGAGGTGCGCGCCCACCACGGCCACGCGCAGCATGCCCGGCGCCGGATCACGCGACGCCGGCGCGGCGGGCAGCGGCTTGCCGGTGGCGCCCAGCGGCAGGCCCAGGCGCGCCTGCCAGCGCCTGCCGAATTCGGCCAGCGCATGGTCCTGCCAGGCCAGGCCCAGCACGGTGATGCCGGCGGGCAGGCCGTCGCCGCGCATGCCCGCCGGCAAGGCCAGCGCGCACAGGTCGGCCAGATTGGCGAAATTGGTATAGCGGCCCAGCCGCGAATTGAGCGCCAGCGGATCCTCGCGCAGCTGTGCGATGGTGTAGATGGACGGCGCGGTGGGCACCAGCAGCGCGTCCACGTCCGCCAGCGACTGCTGGATGGCGCGCGCCAGCGCGGCGCGGCGGTATTCGGCCTGGAAGGCGTCCAGCGCGCTGTAGCGCCCGGCCTCTTCGACGATGCCGCGCACCACCGGGTCGATCGCGCCCGGCTGCTCGCGCCACAAGGCTTCGACCGCCGCGAACCGCTCGGCCACCCACGGCCCCTGGTACAGCAGCGCGGCCAGCTCGGCATAGGGCGAGAAATCAACGGTCCGCAGCTCGGCGCCGGTGGCTCGCACCTCACGCAGCGCCGCGTCGAAGGCGGCCTCGGCCTCGGCGTCGCCGTGGAACTCCAGCTTGTCCGGCACCGCGAAACGCGGCCGCGCCGGCCAGGGACGGGCCGTGCCGGCCGGCACGGGCCGCGAGTAGGGATCGCGCGCGTCGTAGCCGCCGGCGATGTCGGCCACGCGCAAGGCGTCGTCGACCGTCAAGGCGAACACCGACACGCAGTCCAGCGTGCGGCAGGCCGGCACCACGCCGGCGGCGCTGAGCCAGCCGCGCGTGGGCTTGAGTCCGACGATGTTGTTGAAGCCCGCCGGCACGCGTCCCGAGCCGGCCGTGTCGGTGCCCAGCGAGAACGCCGCCAGTCCGCGCGCCACCACCGAGGCCGAGCCCGAACTCGATCCGCCGCTGATGTACTCGGGCCGGAACGCGTTGGCCACCGCGCCGTGCGGCGAACGCGTGCCCACCAGGCCGGTGGCGAACTGGTCCAGATTGGTCTTGCCGATCAGGATGGCGCCGGCGGCGCGCAGGCGCCGCACCACGCCGGCATCCTCGTCGGGCGTGTAGGCGAACGCGGGGCAGGCGGCGGTGGTCGGCCAGCCCGCGACGTCGATGTTGTCCTTGACCGCGTAGGGCACGCCATACAGCGGCAGGCGCGACAGGTCGCCGTCCGCCGCCGCCAGCAGCCGCGCCAGTTCGTCCAGCTGGCGCGCCAGCGCCTGGCCGTCGACCCGCAGGATCCAGGCATTGTCGGCGGGCGCGTCCGGCGCGGCGGCGTGGCCGGCCAGCAGCGCCTCGGGCCGGGCGCCCGCGACATAGGCGGCCTGCCATTGCGCGATGGTCCAACCGGCGGTGTCGAACTGCGTTGCTGCGGCGTTCATGCTGGAATCCTCTCTGGTATGCAAGTACGGATTCCCAAGCAAGCGGCATGCCATGTCCGCGCCCGCAGCGCGTTTTCCCCCTGTTTCCCTGCCACGACATCCCGCGCGGCCACAAGGCGCGGCGCGCCGTCGCGGCGCCGGCGCGCACCAGCGCCGCGCAGATCACGCACCTGTTTTGTGCACGCGGCACCAGATTGAGCAAGCCGCTCCGCCGCATCGTTCCCGCGCCCCGCCCTTCCCGCCTACATATAGCG
>MCND01000188.1_pt1 | contig 26907 bp, 27 predicted proteins | sample 778211 | NCBI WGS metagenome assembly MCND01 (sample SAMN04296812, study PRJNA304217) | bioreactor metagenome | isolation source: activated sludge enriched with benzalkonium chloride | place: Turkey: Istanbul urban wastewater treatment plant
CCCGCCACAGGGACAGCTCATGGGTGTCGATGGCATCCATCAACTCGCCCAGGGTGCGGCCCAGCCGAAGGGCCAGGATCATCAGGAAACGGAGGTCTGGCGTTTCCTGGAAGGCTTTTTTGCGTGCGCGTCGGCTCCCTCCCCGAGGTTGCCCAGCTCGATCGCCTTGGCCGCCAGCATCAGGTGCGCCGGGCCGAAAGCCGCGGCCACGGCGTCCACGTCGGCGTCGCCGAAGACGCGGCGCGGGCCGGCTTCGGTCTGCTCGTACAGCGTGCGCACCAGCAGGCTGGCCGAGGCGCGGGTGTAGTCCACGCCCGGCGCGTCCAGCTTGGCGCGCACGCTGTCATCGGCCTCGCCGGGCGTGACGCCCGCGGCGGCCCAAATGGCGCGGATGTGGAACAGGTGATCGCTGGGGCTGGGCGCGCGCACGATGACGCTGGCGCCGTCCCACTCGGGAACGTTCAGCGCTTCCGAGCGAAAGCCCGCCAGCGGATCGGTGACCCGGTCGCGCAGGCTGGCCGGCGCCTTGGCGCGGGCCTTGATGGACGTGTCCGTCATGGCGCTCAGCCTCCGTTGGCCGGGGCGTCGGTCATCTTGACGGCGCCGGTGACGCGCACGTTGAACGTGGCGGACACGACGTTGTCCAGCTGGCCTTGCCACTGGTATTGCGTGACCAGGCCCAGGAACTCGAACTTCGAGCCATCGGCGAAGGTCACGCGGAAGGCGCGGCTCTTCTTGTCGCTGCGGGCCGCGACCAGCACCTTCTGGGCGGCGTCGCCGGCCTTCCAGTTGCCGGCCATGCTGAAGGTGCCGCTGTCGTCCAGGCCCAGCGCGTATTCCTTGGCGGCGGACTTGAGCACGGTGACGTCGATCTCGGTGGTCTGGCCGCCCTGGAAGTTCGGGTCCTTGATGGTGATGGCCAGGTCGGCGTAGGTCAGGCCGGTGGCGGCCAGGTCGTTGGTGCTCGTGGTGGACACTTCCAGCTGCGTGCCCTGGGTCTGAACGAATTGCGAAACGGTAGTACCAGCCATTGCTGACTCCAAAAAAAACCCGCCGGAAATGGCGGGCGAAACGGAATGGCGGCCCCTGCCGCGCATCCATGAAAAAAGGACCACCGGGCCGCGCGCATGGCGATGCACTTGCGTCACGCAAGTCGCGTGCGCCGCGGACGGAATGGTCCTGCGAAGAAAAAGAGGCTCCTGGGCATGCGCCCGGGAGCCTCTTTGAAAACCTGTCGGAATGCGGCGATCGGCCGGCAACAAAAAACCCGCGGCCTGCTAGTCGGTGCAGTTCCGCGGGTTCTGTTTTGGCCGGGCGCAACTTGCCCCGACGGAAATCATTATGCAGCGGCCGCACGACCCTCACAAGCGCTTTGGCGATCGGCGTGTCGCACCTGGCCAGCGGCCAGCAGCGCGCGCCGGCGCAGCGCCGGCAACAAAGCGGCGCGCGCGTCCAGGTAGGCGGCATGCTGCGCTTGCGGCGACAGGCGCGGATTACGGAACACGGCCGCGCCGGCGGCCTTGTTGCCGGCATGCACGCCGATGGCGGCGCGCTGCTGCCAGGGCAGCTCGTCGATGCACAAGTCCACCTGCTGGCAACGCGCGGCGTTCAAACGCGCATCCACGTCTTCGCTGTCGACATAGGCGTCGTCCGGCACCATGCCGCGCGCGAAGGCGGCGATGCGGCCCACGCCCAGCTTGGGGCGATAGCCGCGGGTCCAGTGATACCAGTCCATGATCAGGGCTTCGGCCTGATCGGCTTCCGTGGGCGCCGTGCGCGGCGCCAGCCTGATGACCTCGCGCGGCGCCGCCGCCTTGGGCGTGACCGCCGCCTCGCGCCGCGCCGGCGCGACCCAGCCCTGCGACACCCGCAATACCGCCTGCCTTGCCTGTTCCATCTGCCACTCCTTGTCCATGTGATCCATTGCCTTGCCCGGCTCCGCCGCCAGTCTTGCCGGCGCCGCGCCGGCACGGGCACGCGCCAACGCGCCCAACGGCGGACAGCCGGGTTTCAGTAGCAATACGCTACCGATGCTTCCATCTGAAAGACGTACATATTTCGTGTGGTTCATACGGCAATTCTACAAATGTATAATCCTGATTTCAACACTTGTTGTTGCACAATTTTCCACAACTGTTAGCGTCCCACCCCATGGCACTCGGAAAACAAATCAGGCGCTACCGCAGCGCGCTCGGCCTCACCCTCGAACAACTCGAAGCCCGCACCGGCGTGGGCGTCGGCACCATCGCCGCGCTCGAAGGCCGCGACAGCGAACGCTCGAAGTACGCATCACGGCTGGCCGCCGGGCTGGGCCTGACGCTGGAGCAATTGCTGGACGAATCGGCCGACGCCGGTTCGGGGTCCGGCTCGCTGGTGCTGGACTCGCCGCATCAGCCGTCCACGGATGACGATGACCTGCGCATCCCGCGCTTCGACACCGGTGGCGCCATGGGCGCGGGCGTGGAACTGCGCGACCAGCCGGGCGTGATCCAGAGTCTGCGCGTCAGCCAGGAATGGCTGCACAGGAACGTGCGCCACTACACGGCGGCCAACAAGCTCTGCGTGGTGACGGGTTTCGGCGACAGCATGCGCCCCATGTTCAATCCGGGCGATCCGCTGCTGGTGGACCTGGGCGTGGAAAAGGCCGACATCGACGGCGTGTTCTTCTTCCGCGTCGGCAACGAGGGGTTCATCAAGCGCCTGCAGCGCATACCCAGCGCGCGCGGCCTGCTGATCCGCGCGAAATCGGAAAACCCCAAGTACGACGCCTGGGACATTACCGAAGGCATGGACCTGCAGATCTTCGGCCGCGTGCTGAAGGTCTGGCGCAGCGACGACTTCTAGGGCCGCCGCCTCGCCGGGCGCGGCTCAGTCCAGGCGTTCCAGGCCGGCCAGGCGATGCGCCGGAATCGCCGCGATGGCGCTTTCCGTGATCGATGCGTCCGTGCTCAGGTGCTGGATCAGGTCCAGCGTGGTCGAGCGACGCGTGAGCATCAGACAGGCCACTTCATCGCCGGCCACGCGCGTCGCGTGCCAGCAGCCGGCGCGCATGCAGACGCCCTGCCCCTGCGGCACGCGAAAGGCCGCCAGCGTGGCCAGGTCCGGGCTGCCGTCCTGCGCGCTCTGCGCCACCACCTGCACCACCGCGCCAGTCAGCGGCACGATGGCCTGCTGGGTCAGCAGATGCTTTTCCAGGCTGGCGATGTCGGCGTCGCGGCTGCGATAGTTGACCCACAAGAGTTCGGCATCGCCGCCGCCGCCCGTGTTGAACACGTGTTCCTGCCAGAAATCCGTGGCGGCGTTCGTGAATAGCGGCACGCCATTGCCGTCCGGCATGGGCTTACCCAACATCCAGCCATAGGCGCGGAAAGTGTCGGGCGTCAGGTCCTGCAGGGGTATGGAGGTATCGCTGGTCATGCTGGATCTTGAGTGGGCTTGCCGGCAGCGCCGCGCTTGGGAAATTCGGTGTCGTAATCGAAATCGCCGCGCGCGATGGCTGCCTGGATGGCGCTCCTGCGCTCGGCGGCGCGCTTCAGGTTGGCGGCGGTGGGCTTGGCGCGGATGCGCTCGACGCAGCGCCGGCCTTCGAACTCGAAACTGATCTCGATGGATGATTCGGACGCCGGCCTGACGCCTTCGAATCCGCGATTCATGCTGTTCCCCCGTGCGCCACGGCATCGCCGCGTCAGGCGACGCGACGGCCATGGCTGTTCATGATGGCGGCGCGGGCAAAGGCCCGTCCGCGAGGCCCCTACTGTAACCCTGCAACGACCGCCATGGCGCATCGCCCCCGGTATCCGCGCCGCGCCCGCCGGTGCGCGATTTGACAGGTCCCCGGGCGCCATGAATAATAATTAGACTAAACAATCTAACAATAAAACCGCGCATACCGACCACGACAGGCCTGTCTTGCCCACCTTTCCGTCGACCTTGTTCCCGCTGCGCCGGCGCGCGCGGATCGTCATCGCCGCCGTACTCGCCCTGAGCGCCGCGATCGCCGCGCTGCTGTGCTTCAGCGGCCTGCGCGACTTCTCGCTGGAATCGGCGACGACGCGCACGCTCACCTTCCATGCCGGGACGGACCGTCTGTCCGGCACGCTGATCCTGCCGCGCGACGTGGCCGCGCCGCCGGTGGCCCTGTTCGTGCACGGCGACGGCCCGCAGGACCGCTACGCGGACGACGGTTACCTGCCCTTCATCAACCAACTGCTGGACCAGGGCATCGGCGTGTTCACCTGGGACAAGCCCGGCGTGGGCCGCAGCGCCGGCAACTGGCTGGACCAATCCATGCAGGACCGCGCCGCCGAGGCCATGGCCGCCTACCTGCGCGTGCGCTCCGAACCCGGCGTGGATGCCGCCAAGGTCGGCTTCCTGGGCTACTCGCAAGCGGGCTGGGTGCTGCCCATCGTCGCCAGCCGCGCGCAACCCGCCTTCACCGTCATCATCGGCGGCGCGGTGAACTGGCGTGACCAGGGCGCCTACTACACGCGCAAGCGGCTGCAGGCCCAGGGCGTGGCGGCCGACGAGATCGAACGCCGCCTGGCGGCCGAACGGACCAGCAACGACGCGCTGTTCGGCGAACCACGTCCGCTGGCGGATGTGCTGGCGGCGCGGCCCGACATGACTCCGGCGCGCGCCCGCTACGTGCAACGCAACTATCTGTCGGATGCGTCCGGCTGGATCCCGAAAATGCGCGGTCCGGTGCTGGCCGTGTGGGGCGAGATGGACCCGAACGTCGATGCAGCCGTGAACGCCGCGCGCTATCGCCTGCTGTTCGCCGACGCACCGGACAAGCGCGTCATGCTGGTGCCCGATGCCGGCCACGTGCTGCTGCGCGCGCCGCAATTCAACGACCAGATCGCCAGCGACTGGACGCTCTGGAAAAAGCTGCGCTTCATGCTGCTGGGCCGCGAAGCCTACGTGCAGCCTGCCGTGCGCGACATCGCCGACTGGATCAGGCAGGCCGCCGCCGGCCATTGAAGACGGGCCTCCCTGTCGCCGCTCCAACCGCTTTTCCGCTGACATGGAATGGCCGTACCATGGCCGCAACCTCACCCCGCGCAGGAGCGCATGCCATGGCCACCGATCTTACGAAGCACTACGTGCTGCTCAACCCCGACGGCGCCTCCATCACGACACAGGGCGGCAATGCCTTCTGGTCGCAGTCGCCGGACCAGCTCGACGCCTACGGCCGAGGCTGGCTGGTGTCGGAATATGAATTCGCCTCGGACTGGAAACAGTGGGAAATGCACCCCGAGGCCGACGAGCTGCTGCGCGTGATCGCCGGTGAAACCGAGTTGCAGCTGGAATGGCCCACCGGCATCCAGTCCGTGATCCTGCGCGCCGACCAGGCCTATGTCGTGCCCAGGGGCGTCTGGCACACGGCCAAGGCGGCCGCCCCCTGTCGCATGCTGCACATCACGATGGGCGCGGGCACGCAGCATCGGCCGCTGTAGCGCCCCGGCGCCGTTCCCGCGCGCGGGCGCCGGGGCCGGCCTTCAGGCCCGTGCCGGCGCCATGCGCGGGCGCGGCAGTTCGCGGTCGTCGATGGGCCAATGCAGCATGGCTGCCAGCAGCCCCAGCGCGATCGCGCCCAGCCAGATCAGGTCGTAGGAGTGCGTGGCCTCGTACACCAGCCCGCCCAGCCACACGCCCAGGAACGAGCCCAGCTGGTGGCCGAAGAACACGAAGCCGAACAGCGTGGTGATGTAGCGCACGCCGAACACCTGCGAGATCAGGCCATTGGTCAGCGGCACCGTGCCCAGCCAGATGAAGCCCATGACGGCCGAGAAGGCGTAGACCGACCACACCGACAGCGGCAGCAGGAAGAACAGCGCCATCGCGCCGGCGCGGATCAGGTAGATGTAGGCCAACAGGTGCTTGCGGCGATACCGCGCGCCCAGGATGCCGCAGACATAGGTGCCGGCGATATTGGCCAGCGCGATGATGGCCAGCGCCGCCACGCCATCGGCCGCGCGCAGGCCACGGTCGGCCAGATAGGCGGGCAAGTGCGTACCGATGAAGGCCAGCTGGAAGCCGCAGGCCAGGAAACCCAGGTTCAGCAGCCAGAAGCCGCGCTGCGCGAAGGCTTCGCGGATCGCCTGCCCCAACGGCTGGTCGCGCTCCGACGGGCCGACGCCGGACGCGTGGCGCCGCGCTTCCCGCAGGATCAGCGCCAGCGGCAAGGCCACGGCCAGCGCCAAGGCGAACAGCGACAGCGCCCGCGTCCAGCCCGCGCCGCTGATCAGCCACTGCGCCGCCGGCACCAGCGTGAACTGCCCCAGTCCGCCGACCGCGCCGGCCACGGCCAATGCCCAGCTGCGCCGCTCGGGCGCGACCAGCCGGCTCAGCGCGCCGTAGATGACGGCGAAGGCGGTGCCGGACAGGGCAATGCCGACGCAGATCCCCGCCGACAGCACGAACATCGCCGGCGTGGCCGCGAGCGTCATGCCGACCAGGCCCAGCACATAGAAAACCAGTCCGGCGGCGATGACCTTGGCCGAACCATGGCGGTCGGCGATCATGCCGGTGAAAGGCTGGGCGACGCCCCAGGTCAGGTTCTGCAGCGCCATGGCCATGGCGAAGGTCTCGCGCGACCAGCCCCGGTCCATGCTGACCGGCAGCAGGAACAGCCCCTGCACATGGCGCACGCCCAGGGCCAGGCCCATGATGACGCCGCCGGCCAGCACCATGGCCCACAGCAGGGCGGGCGTGACGCGCGGCGGCGAGGAAGAGGCGGCAAGGGGCATGGCGGACTCCGGCGTGTGGCGTCGGCCCCCATGCTGGCGGGCATGATGGCATTACAGCCTCGCGCGGGCGCGTGCTCAACCGATTATTTTTCACGTTCCGCATGCGCGCGGCGCATGCCAGGCGATGACGGCCGGCGCGCCGTGCCGCGCACCCGAGGCGAACTGCGCAGAGCGGGCTGACGCGGGCGACTCGCCGCGACGCGCGGCGCCCATGCCGGCGTCTTGTTAACGGATCGTTTTCTATAGTTACATTTATCGCAGCGATGCCGGCCATGCTTGGTTACAGTGCCCCCTTCCCAACTATTCCGGCAGACATACCATGCGGCAGGTCCGGCCAGGCAACATCCAGGCGGCGCGCACGCGCGCACCCTTCCCCACGCGCGAGGCGGCATGACGCGCGCGCCGTTCTTCCGTCCGCTGGCGCTGGCCGCCGCGCTGGCCGCCCTGGGTGCCGGCCCCGCCCACGCCATGTCCGACTGGCAGCGCGAATGCCAGCGCGGCACCTACGAGATCAATCCCTACACGCCCTGCGCGCAGCCCTTCCACGAAGGACTGGCCGCCGTCATGACCGGCAGCGAGGAAGATGAGGCCGGCCGCTGGGGCTATATCGACAAGCAAGGCCGCATGGCCATCGCGCCCGCGTTCCAGGAGGCCACGCCGTTCCAGAACGGGCTGGCCGCTGTGCGCCAGGACGACCTGTGGGGCTATATCGACGCCAAGGGCGCCTGGGCCATCCGCCCGGCCTACGCGGAAGCAACCGGCTTCAACGCGCAAGGCACGGCGCTGGTCCGGATCGACGAGCGCGACGTGCTCATCGACCGCCAGGGCCAGACAGTCAAGACGCTGCCGCTGGGCGCGCGCAGCTGGGGCTTCAGGCCCGGACAGACGCTGGCCGAGATCGAGGTGCCGCAGCCGCCGCGCCTGTTCAACGTCGCCACGGGCCGCGCGCTGACGCTGCCGGACGACGTCATGGCGCTGGGCGAGCCGACGCAGGGCCAGATCCCCGCGCAACGGCGCGCCTCGCGCTACAACGGCTGGTGGGGACTGCTGAGCGCCAATGGCCGCTGGGCCGTGCCGCCGGAAACGCTGCGCTCCGAAGAGGCGCCGCTGCGCGACGGCAACGTCATCGCCGTGCGCCGCGACGGGCGCTGGCAGTTCGTGGACCCGCAGGGCCGACCGCTGTCGAAGCAACGCTATGGCGATCGCGTCGCGCTGCTTGCGCCGGGCGCATGGCTGGTCAAGCGGGAACACAACGCTCCGGCGATACTGCTGGACGCCGACCTCCGGCCGATGCGCAGCTTCAGGCAGGACTATGCCTGGCCGGAAAAGCGCGAAGGCTGGACGGTGCTGCGCGACGACGAAGCGATCCTGCTGGTCGATCCCGTCGGCCGGCTCAGCATCCTGTCCCTGCCGCAAGGCCGCGTGGACATCCAGAACGGTCGCGCCTGGGTCTATGCCCGGACCTCGGACGGCGCCACCGATGCGGCGACCGACGGGGCGACGGACGAGGCGGTTGACGCCACCCACGCCGCCATCGACGCCTCGCAGGCCGCCGCCAACACCTCGCTCGCCGAGCCGCCGTCCCCGCGCACGGCGCGCAAGCGCAACGACAGGAATGCCGAGCCGGGCGCGGCCGCCGACGCGGCGCAGGCCCGCCCCGCGCCCGAGCCGGACCCGGCGCCTCCGACGCCCCCTCCGGTCTATCGGCTGCCCGATCCTCCCGCCGTCGCGAATCCGCCGCCGCCCATGGTCATCATGCCCAAGCCCGCCGCGAACATGCCCGCGCCAGGGCCGACCGCCACGCCGGTCGAGGCGCAAGCCGCCGAGGCCGCACCCGTGGCGGTGGACGCGGCGCAGGAAGCCGGCCAGGCCGTGGATGCCGCCGTCGCGGAAGCAGCTGTCGCGGAAGCGGCGGCCGACGCAGCCGCGGCAGCGGCCGACGCAGCCATAGGCTCGGCCAACCGCCCGGAGACCCTGATCCAGATCTACGCAGCCGACGGCCAGCCGCTGCTGAGCCACACGCAGGCGGCCCGCCTGCGCGATTACAGCGTGACGCCGGTGCAGCCGGACAAGCGGCTGTCGGCGCGCGAGGCCGCGCTGTTGCCGCTGGCGACGCTATCGCCGAGCGACTACGAGCAGCCCAACGGCATCCTCACCGCCGACGGCAAGATCGTGATCGACCCCTCGTGGAGCCGCATCGCGACTTATGACGCCAGCCTGCCGCTGGTGACGCACACGCGCGACGACAAGGTCGGCGCGATCGACGCCGCCGGCCGCTGGGCGGTGCCGCCCAGGTACCAGGAGCTGGATACCTTCAACAGCGGCTATGCCTGGGCCCTGCCCTTTGACGCCAACAGCCGCAACCAGACCGTGCTGCTCGACGCGCTGGGCCGCAAGACGGCCCTGCCCGATGCCGTCCGCCGCAATGGCGAGTACCTCGACGGCGGCCTGATCACGTACTACGCGCTGGACGACGATCACGAACGCGTCTGGGGCCTGTGGGACATCCGCAAGAACGCGCCCGCGCTCAAGCCCTCGCTCGCCGCCATCGAAAAGTTCGAGGGCGACTGGGCCCGCGCGCAATCCGGCGACCGCTGGGGCGTGATCGGCCGCGACGGCAAATGGCGCATCAAGCCCGACTACGAAGGCGCGTACCGGCTGGACTACCTCGGCCAGGGCTACATGCTGACCGAGGAAGCCAAGCCGGCCGGGCAGTCCGATGCCTACGACAGCTTCTACCGCCTGCACCACCTGCCCTCCGGCAAGGCCTCGCCGCTGCTGCGCGGCAAGCCCCAGGCGCTGGAGGGCGGCCGCCAGATGGGCCTGCTGGCCGACGGCGGCACCATGCTGTTCGACACGCGCGGCGGTTCGGTCCGCCTGTTCCAGGGCAAGCCCGAGAACCAGCGCCAGTTCGGCGACTGGATCTCGCTCAGCTACGACGACCGCAAGGGCGCCATCGACGCGCGCGGCAATATGAAGATCGCCGCCGAGAACGGCGAGTTCAATCCCTTCTTCGTGCAGCCCGATGGCCTGGCGCGCGTCAATACCCCGCAGGGCTATCGCCTGATGGACCAGAACGGCGCCATCGTGCAGGCCAGGCTGGGCGACGCCATGCCGCTGGCCTCGATGCAGCGGCTGGTGGTCGAGGACCGCGACGGCTCGCGCAGCGTGATGGTGGACATGCAGGGCCGCGAGATCGCGCGCTTCAACAAGAGCTATAGCGTGGACGCGTCCACCGCCAGCGAAGGCGTGGTGGTGTACGAAGGCGACAACGGCCGCCATGGGTTCGTCAATGCCGAGGGCAAGCGCGTCGTGGGCCCGTACTTCAACAAGCTGGGCCCGCTGCGCGACGGCCTGGCGCGGGCGCGGCGCGAGCAGCGCAGCGGCAAGCTGTACGGCTACATCGACCTCACCGGCCGCTACGCCATCGCGCCCGAGTTCGCCTGGGCCGACGACTTCCGCGAAGGCCGCGCCCTGGCGCGGCGTGGCGACCAGCTCATGTACATCGACCCGCGCGGCCAGGCCGCCGCCTCGTTCTCGCTGCTCTGCGGCGTCATCGTCATCCGGGACGCGCAGCAGCGCGTGACCTGGCCGGCCAAGCCGCTCTCCTGCCCCGACGCCGCCGGCCTGCAATACGCGCCGGCCACCGAAACCGCCCAAGCCGGACAGTCATGACCTTACGCCTGATTCCCCTCACCCGCCTGGCCTGCGCCGTCGCCGCGCTGGGCCTGCCCCTGGCCGCCCAGGCGCAGCAGTACTGGCACGCGTCCTGCGCCTACGACGCGCCCAGCCCGCTGGCGACGGGCGGCTTCTACGATGGCGAGAGCGACGCCGTCAGCGGTTGCATCCGTTCCATTTCCGAAGGCCGCGCCGCCGTGCTGCTGCCTTCCGCCCTGCGCTCGATCAAGCGCGTGCCGACCGACACCTCGCTGCGCGGACATGCCTGGGGCTTCCTGGACGGCCAGGGCCGCCTCGCGATCAAGCCGATCTTCGACCAGGTCGGCGATTTCCATCACGGGCTGGCCGCCGTGCAGTGGCAAGGCAAGTGGGGCTATATCGACGCCCGCGGCCGCATGGCCATCGCGCCGCGCTTCGACGAAGTTTCCGATTTCGTCGAGGCCGGGCTGGCGATCGTCACGCTGGACGGCAAGCGCCAGATCATCGACCGCCAGGGCAAGCCGACCGGCGACGCGCTCGACGCGTCCGTGGACAACGCGCAGTTGTCGGACGGCCTGCCCGCGCGGCTGATCGTGCGCTACCGCCCCGAGTACCAGGCGCCCGACGGCACCCGGCGCTACGACGAGCCGGGCCGGCGCATTACCGGCGCCTACGGCAAAGACCTGCTGATCGCCGCCACCGAGAGCGGCGAATACGGGCTCTTGAACGACAAGTGGGAATGGGTGGTCGAACCGCGCTACGAGGAAATCACGGTCCAGTCCGACTGGACGCTGGCCGTCGCCCAGGGCCGCGAGGAAGTCGTGCTGCTGGACGCCAAGGGCGAGGCCATAGGTGCAGGCAAGGGCTATCGCAGCCTGGCGCCGATGGGCGCCTTCTGGCTGGCCGAGTTGCGGCGCGGCAGCTACGAGCTGCTGGACGCGAAGGGCCAGCGCCTGGGCAACATCGACGAACGCCAATCGCGCCGCATCGAACCGATAGGCAAGGCGCTGCTGTCCATGAGCGGCGACACCGCGAAGCTGTGGGTGCCTGGCAGGACCGAGGCGGTGACGCTGGGCAAGGATCTGGCCACGCCGCGCCAGACGCAAGGCTATGCGCTGTTCCTGAGCGAAGCGCGCCGGCCGCTCGGCCTGCTGACGCCAGGCGGCGGCTGGGTCGACGGCGCCGCCCTGCCCGCCGCCGTCGGCCAGATCGATGGCTTCGACGAAGTCCACGGCCGCCTGTGGCTGCACGACGCCGACGGCAAGCTGCTGGCCGTGTTCAATCCCGATGGCAAGCCGGCGCTGGACGCCGCCGCGCTGGCCGCGCTGAGCGAGCAGCCCATGCGCGCCTTGCGCCACGCCGGACCGGACGCGCCGCTGGCCCTGCTGACGCAGGGCCACTGCCAATGCGAGGAGGCGCGCGCCGGCCTGGTGCTGGCCGACGGCACCATCGTGACCGACCCATCCTGGGAATCGGTGGCCTCGCTGGACGAATCCGAAGACGAGTACGGCGGCGACGAGGACGGCGACAAGCCGGCCGCGAACGACATGCGCTTTGTCGCCCGCACCGAGGCCGGCATGCGCTTGCTCGACGCGCGCGGCAAGCCCATGGACCTGCCTCCGCAGCAACACATCGGCCAGTTCCGCCACGGCTACGCACTGGCCTATGCCCAGGGCGCCGCGCGCATCGTGGACCGCGCCGGCAAGCTGTACGAACTGCCCGATTTCTTCGAGGCCGAAGTGGCCGGCCCGGGCCTGGTGCGCTTCCTGAACACCGCCGCCGAGGGCGATCCCTGGGGCCTGTACGACTTCATCGCCGGCAAGGAAATCTCGCCGCCGGCGTTCCAGCGCATCGGCATGTTCCGCGATGGCCGGGCCGAGGCCGCGCTGGGCGAGAACCGCGCCGGCATCATCGACACGCAGGGCAAGTGGATCGTGCCGCCCGAGTACCGCGAGGCGCGCCCGGAGGTCGGCGACCTGTGGCAGCTGCGCCAGGCCGGCTCGCAGACAGAAGAATACCTGCGCCCGTCCGCGCTGGCGTCCCGCGACGGCCGCGTGCTCACGCCCTTCGCCGCGCATCTGGAGGTGGCGCAGGACGCGTCCGGCGGCTACATGGCCCGGACCAACCAGCGCCTGTGGCAGATCTCGCGCGACACGACGTCGGTCCGGGAAATCTCCGACGCCGACATCACGCCGCTGGGCGGCTGGCTGGGCATCCAGCGCAGCGACCGGCTCGGCTACGTAGACAGCTCGGGAAGCTGGCAGATCGCGCCCGAGCGCCTGGGCGGTTCCGTCTTCCACGGCTCGCCGGCGCGCGCGCTGCGCCTGGGCCACCAGGAAGGCCAGGAAGACCGCCTGGTCGACACGCAGGGCAATACCGTGGCCACGCTGCCGGTCGGCGACTGGAGCTGGCCGACTGGCTCGGACTGGCTGATCCGGCAGCGCCACGTGGCCAACCAGGGCATGGTCACGGACTACTTCGACACCGACGGCAAGCCCAGGCTCAGCGCCGTGCCGGGCCGGGTCGGCGCTTACTCCGAAGGCCGCGCGGTGAAAGCGCTCGCCAACGGCCAGGCGCGCGCGGTCAACGAGCAGGGCAAGCACGTCGGCCCGGTCTACGACGAGCTGTGGCAGCGCCGCGACGGCTTGGCGGTGGCGCGCGTGGACCAGCACTACGGCTACGTTGACGGCCAGGGCAAGCTGGCCATCCCCGCCACGTATGCCCGCGCCTCCACGTTCCAGGACCAGCGCGCGGTGGCATCGACCGACGCGGCGTCCCTGCTGATCGACACGCGCGGCGACATGCTGGCCTCGATTGGCATGGAGTGCGGCATGCGTACCCTGCGCAATGCGCGCGGCCAGCGCCTGTGGCCGCTGAGCCTGCCGCCGCGCTGCCCGGCCGAACCGACGGGGGAATAAGGCAACGGCGGCGGGAGTGTTTTCGCCGCCGTTGCTTCATGACATCACGACGCGGAGGTTCACAGGATTGGACGTTCGGGCGTCATGCTCGAGAGCATCCCCAATGAGTGGTTTGATCGATTGAAATTTAATCACTATGATTATCTTCAGATCATCCGCTGACTCTTCGCTGAGGCAGAAGCCCACTCCACCAGAAGGTACAACATGACAGCAGCAACCAAAGTGCTGACCGCGCACGTCCCGCTACCGCTGGCGGACAAGGTGGATCAGATGGCTGCGCGGCTTGAACGCTCGCGTGGCTGGATCATGAAGCAGGCGCTTTCTGCGTGGATCGCCCAGGAAGAAGAACGCGACCGGCTGACCCAGGAAGCGCTGGCTGATGTGGACGCCGGGCGCATCATCGACCACCAGGCCGTTCAGGCATGGGCCGCAAGCCTGGGTACGGATCAACCGCTGCCGGCGCCGCGCTGATGGCGCTGCAATGGACCAGCAAGGCGCTTTCCGATCTGACTCGCCTGTATGAATTCCTGGCTTCTGTAAACCCGCCCGCCGCCTCACGGGTTGTGCAAGCGCTGACCAAGGCACCAGCCAGTTTGCTGACCAACCCGCGCATCGGCGAACAGCTCTTCCAATTCGAACCCAGAGAGGTCCGGAGGATCCTGGTCGGCGAGTACGAAATCCGTTACGAAATCCAGGGCTCGATCATCTACGTACTGCGCCTGTGGCACACCCGGGAAGATCGCTGAAGCTCCTTCCCGAGCAATCCCTGCTCCCTGCGTAGCCGCGCTGACGCGACCACGCCCCGCCCTACACCCGATCCAGCTCCAGATAACGCCGGGTCTGCACGATCTCCTCGCGTTCCTTGAAGCTGGCCAGCCGCTCGGCCAGCCCGCTGCTGTCGCCGTGCTTGCGGATCTCGGCCAGCGTCGCCTGCATGGCGTGGATGGCGGCGCGCTGCAGGTCCGAGGGGATGATGGACAGGTGATAGCCCATCGCTTCCAGCTCGGGCAGCGGCACCAGCGGCGTCTTGCCGCCGTAGAACATGTTGATGAGCTTCAGGCCCGGCAGGCGCTGCGCGATGGCGCGGATCTGCTCCAGCGTTTCGGGCGCCTCGACGAAGATCATGTCGGCGCCGGCCTCGATATAGCGTTCGGCGCGCGCGATGGCGGCATCGAAACCTTCCACAGCGATGGCGTCGGTGCGCGCGATGACCAGCGCGTCGTCGTCGGACAGCGTCTGGCGCGCGATGCGGATCTTGCGGCACATTTCCCCGGCGTCGATCAGGCTCTTGTCGTCCAGGTGGCCGCAGCGCTTGGGAAAGGACTGATCCTCGATATGGAAGGCGGCCACGCCGGCGCGCTCCATCGCGCGCACGGTGCGCTCCACGTTGGCCGAGCCGCCAAAGCCGGTGTCGGCATCGGCCACCACCGGCAGACCGCCAGCGTCGACGATCTTCTCGACGCGGTCCATCACTTCGCTGAAGCTGAGCAGACCGATGTCGGGATAGCCGGCGGCGCGGGCGATGGCGCCGCCGCTGGCGTAGACCGCGTCGAAGCCCGCGGCTTCCACCAAGCGGGCGGACAGGCCGTCGTAGGCGCCGGGGGCGGCGACGATGCCGCGCGACAGCAGTTCGCGCAAGCGGGTGCTGGCTTTCATGATGAATCCTTGGAAGATGAACGATGGCTCATCTTCGCCGGCTCGAACTAGAATGTCCAATATATGGGAAATTGATAACTAGAACTTAAAAGGTATCAATATGGAATTGCGGCATCTGCGCTATTTCGTTGCCACCGCCGAAGCCCAGCACTTCACGCAGGCCGCCGAGCAGCTAGGCATGGCGCAGCCGCCGCTGTCGCAGCAGATCCGCCAGCTGGAAGCAGAGGTTGGCACGCCGCTGTTCGACCGCAAGGGCCGCGGCGTGCGGCTGAACGATGCCGGACGCGCCTTCCTGGCCTGCGCCCAGGACATCCTGCAACGCGCCGACGCGGCGCTGCAGACCGCCCGGCGCGCGGCGCGCGGCGAGGTGGGCGAGCTGACGCTGGGCTTCACCGAAAGCGCCTCGTTCAATGCCGTGGTGACCGAGCTGATCCGCCAGTACCGGCAGCGCTACCCGGATGTGGAAATGACGCTGACCCAGGGCGACAGCGAAACCCTGGTCGCGCAGCTGCGCGAGGGCGCGCTCGACGCGGCCTTCGTGCGGCCGCCCTTCGCGCTGGACGGCGGCTTGGCCTTCGCCCACCTGGACGAAGAGCCGTTGATGGTGGCGCTACCGCTGGGCCATGCGCTGGCGCGGCGCAAGCGGCTGGCGCCGGCCGATCTGGCGCAGGAACGCTTCATTCTGTATTCGCGCAAGTCCGGCTACGGTCTCAGCGCCGACATCATGGCGGCCTGCCGCCAGCACGGTCTCAATCCCCTGATCGGCCAGCGCGCGCCGCAGCTGTCGTCGGCGGTGAATCTGGTGGCCGCCGGCATGGGCGTGGCCATCGTGCCGGCGTCGCTGCGCCACCTGCGGCCGGACGGCGTGGCTTGCCGTCCCTTCGCGCTGGACTGGCCGCGCGCGGTATTGGGGCTGGCCCTGCGCGAGGACGCGGGCGGGCGGGCCGCCAACCTGCTGCGGCTGGCGCGGGAACGGGACGGCGACGCGACGCAATCCCGTTGACGCGGGTCCGGGACAACGCCGGACTCAGTCGTCGTGCGACTCGTGCACGGCCGCGACGCCGCGCTTCCAGTAGCTGGCCGCGCGGATGCGGCGCTTGTCCACGCCATGCTGGCCCACCATGATCTCGCGCAGCGCCTTGGCGGTGGCAGACTCCGCCGCCACCCAGACATAGCCCTCGCCTTCCGGCAGCTTCAGCTCGCGCGCGGCTTCCAGCAACAGGGTGCTGTAGCCGGCCGCCACGCCGTTGCGATGCAGCCAGCGCACCGAGGCCCGCGCGCGCGTGTCCAGCGCGATTTCATTGTCCGCTTCCGGCACTTCGATCAGCGCGATGACCTGCGCGGACGCGGGCAATTCCTCGATCCGCCGGGAAATCGCGGGCAAGGCGGTCTCGTCGCCGATCAGCACATGCCAGTCGAAGCCCATCGGCACCACGAAGGAACCGCGCGGGCCGCCGATACCCAGCACCTGGCCGGGCGCGGCGCGCTCGGCCCAGGTCGATGCGGGACCGTCGCCGTGCATCACGAAGTCGATGACCAGTTCCTGGCGTGCCGCGTCGAAATAGCGCGGCGTGTAGTCGCGCGCCTGCGGGCGCGGCGCGTCGTCGGGAAACTTGATGCCGTCGGGCGTGACGCTGGGCAGGACCAGCGGCTGAGACGGATCGGACGGAAAGAACAGCTTGACGTGATCGTCGAAGGACGGCGACACGAAGTCCTGCAGGTCGGCCCCGGTGAAGGTGACGCGGGCCATCAGCCCGGCCACGCGCTCCACGCGGGACACGATGAGCATGCGCATTTTCAGGTGATGGCGCACACGCTCGACAGATAGATCGCTACGGCTCATGAATGCTCCGGACAGGAAAACGGGGAATCAATCGCGGGACTTGCCCGTGATGGCTTCGGTGGCGCGGCGCAGGATGTCGGCGATGCGGCGCTGTTCGGCCGGCTTGGCGTCGGTGCTGTCCAGCAGGGCGCGCTTGAGCGCGCTGCGGGCCTGCACGAACTCCGGCACCCAGCCGGTGGCGCGGTCCTCGCCCTCGGGGCCCAGGTCTGGCGGCTGGCCGCTCCATGCCTGGCGCATCCAATCCATCTTGCGCGCGATGTGCTTGAACTTGTTGAACTGCACCGACAGGCGATCACGGTTGGCGTCGAGGTATGCGCGGCCCGGCTCGGCCAGGCTGTAGCGCTTCTTGGCGCCGTCCTGCTCCACGGTGGCGCAGCCCAGCTCTTCCAGGTACGTCAGCGCGGGATACACCATGCCGGGGCTGGGCGTGTAGAAGCCGTTGCTCAGCGTGCCCAGCGCCTTGATAAGCTCGTAGCCGTGGCTGGGATTCTGCTCCAGCAGGCCCAGCAGCATCAGTTGCAGGTCTTCGGCCGACACGCGGCGTCCGCGCGTCCAGCCACGGCCGTCGCCGCCGAAATCGTCGTCGGCATCGCCGCCGCGACCGCCAGGGCCGCCCGGCATCCAGCCGCCGCCGCTGGCATGGCGCGCGTGCCGGCCGCGCATGCCGTGGTGGCCGTGGTCTTCGTGGCGGCCATGGCGTTCGTGATGACCGTGGCCTTCGTGATGGGCATGACGTTCATGCTCGCCGTGATGGCCCTGGTGTTCACGATGACCGTGATGGCCTTGATGGCCGTGGCGATGGGAGTGCTCGTTCCAGTCACCGCAGAACGCGCCGACGGAACGGTCGTGTCGTTCGGCGTGGCGGCCGTCGCGGTGGAACATGGCATGGTCGCGGCGGTCGCCGCGGTGCCCGCCGTGGGCGTCGCGGCGCATCTGGCGCGCGGCGCGCGCAAAGGCGGCAAGGAATTCGGTATGGCGCATGGGAGCCTCTCTTGGTCAGTCTTTAGATATATCTAAAGATATATATCGAAAGATACACCTCGGCCTTTCCCGCCGTCAACCTCCGCGTTCGCGCACCCCCAGCGCGATCCCCCCCACGATCAGCCCCATGCCGGCCAGCAGCGCGCCGCCCAGGTGCTCGCCCAGCACCGCCGCCGAGCACAGCAGGCCGAACACGGGCACGCCCAGCAGGCCGATGGATGTGACGCCGGCCGGCAGGGAGCGGTTGACGTTCACCGCCGCCCAATACGCCACGGCGATGCCGAACACCCCGCCGTAGCCGAGCAGCCACGCGAGGTCCGCGCCCCAGATCACGCGCGGCGCGCCTTCCCTCGCCCAGGCCACCGCCGACAACACCACGGTCGCCAGCAGCGCCTGCCAGAAGGCCAGCTCGAACGGCAGCGTCACCCAGCGGTGGGCGCGCACATAGACGATGTTGGCGGCCCAGCACAGCGCCGCGAGCAGCACCAGCGCATTGCCGAAGATGGCCGCGCGGTCGCTCCAGTCGAATGCCAGCGGATTGAAGATCAGGACCAGGCCGGCCAGCCCCAGCAGCAGCCCGGCGCGGCGGCCCGGTCCGATCGGTTCGCCCAGGAACAGCCGCGCGGCCGGGATGACCCAGAGCGGCGTGGTGTAGGCCAGCACCACCGAGCGTCCGGCCGGCACATGCTGCAATCCCAGGCTCACCAGCGCGGCGAACGCGCCCATGTGCAACAGCCCCACGCTCAGGATCACGGGAATGTCGGCGCGCACCGGCCAGGCCACGCGGCGCAGCGCCAGCCCCAATAGCAGCAAGGCCGCGGCGCCGACGGCGCTGCGCGCGGCCACCGCCCACAAGGGCGTCATGTATTGCAGCAACAGCTTGCTGACGACCCAGGTAAAGCCCCAGGCCAGCACCACCACGGCCAGCAGCGCCAGCGCCTGGCGCCGGGAAAGCGAATCCTTGCTCATTTTCTACGGCGCCGCGCGGCGCGTTGCGGACTAGCCCAGACTATAGGAGCCGGGCGCGCCGCCGCCGTAGCGCCACGCCGCGCCTATTCTCTGGAGCCACGCGCGGCGGGCCGGCGCGCCAGCCATTTGGCGGCGTCCGCCGCCCGCGCATCGTCCGGCGCCGGCGCGTACACCACCAGGCTCAGGTGCCGGTTCTCGTCCACGGTCAGCGTGGCGTGCTCGAAGGCCACCTCGCCCAGCGCGCCCAGATTCAGGCTGCGCAGGCCCAGGCAGGAACCGTGCACGTCGTGTTCGCGCCACCAGGCCTTGAAGTCCGGCGACACGCGCTCCAGCTCCTCGACCAGCTCGACGATGTCGGGCACATCGGAGGCGCTGGCGAAGCTGCGGCGAAAGCTCGACAGCATGCGCGGCGCCTGCGCCTGCCAATCGACGAAGACCTCGCGCATGTGTGGATCGACGAACAGCATCCACAGCAGGTTGCGGCGGCCCGGCGCCTGCGCCGAGTAGCGGAATACCTTGTCCGCCGCCGCGTTCCAGGCCACCACGTCCCAGCGCAGGTTGAGGATGTAGGCGGGTCGGGCCGGCAGGTCGTCCATCAGCCGGCGCAGCTGCGGCGGCACGGTGCACAGCGTGCGGCCAGGCTCGGCCGGCGGACGCTGGTGCGCCAGCAGGTACAAGTGGCGGCGCTCGGCCGCGTCCAGCTTCAATACCCGCGCCAGGTTGTCCAGGAAGCCGGCCGACACGCTGATGTTGCGGCCCTGCTCGAACCAGGTGTACCAGGCCAGGCCCACCCCGGCGAGCGCGGCCACTTCCTCGCGTCGCAGTCCCGGCGTGCGCCGCCGGCCGCCGGCCGGCAAACCAAGTTCGGCGGGACTCAGGCGTTCGCGCCTCAGGCGCAAGAATTCGGACAGGTCGGCGCGGGTGCGCGCCAGGCGCGGCGCGGCCGCAGCGGTGATCGTGGAGCTGTCGTTCATGGGAGCCTGAAGCAAGGATCACGCCGCTCGAACCCGTGCGGCAGGGACGCGCGCAATGGCGCGGACCCTCTCGCCGCCGGGCCGCCGGGCGCGTGCGCGGGAACAGAGGAGAACGGCCAGTCTATTGCCTGTAGTAACAGCATAAACAGCTAAATTGTATAAGCCTGAAGAGGCTCACAGAATAGCGCCGTTTCCTTCTGGATTTCATTGTTCCGGCGCCTCCATGACCACTTCCGCCCTTCCCTCTCCCTGCCCCGCCCGGGCCGCGCGTCCCGGCCGCCTGGGTCTGGCCGTGCTGCTGTCCGGCGGCTTCATCACCATCTTCGACCTGTTCGTGGTGAACATCGCCATCCCCAGCATGCAGCGCACGCTGGACGCGAGCTTCGCGCAGATCAACTTCATCATCGTGGCCTACGAGCTGGCCTATGGCGTGCTGCTGATCGCCGGCAGCCGGCTGGGCGACCGCCTCGGCCGGCGCCGGCTGTTCGTGTTGGGCATGCTGGGCTTCGCGCTGACCTCGGCGCTGTGCGGGCTGGCGCCGGACGCCAATGCGCTGATCTGCGCGCGCGCGCTGCAGGGCGTGGCGGCGGCCATGCTGTTCCCGCAGGTGTACGCGCTGATCCGCGTCAGCTACGACGGCCACGCGCGCCGCCGCGCGTTCGGCCTGCTGGGCATGACGCTGGGGCTGGCGGCCATCGCCGGCCAGGTGCTGGGCGGCTGGATCGTGCACGCCGACCTGTTCGGCCTGTCCTGGCGCGTGATCTTCCTGGTCAATGTGCCGCTGGGCCTGGCCGCCTGGAAGCTGGCGCGCCATCTGCCGGAGTCGCGCGAGCCTTCGGCCTCGTCGATGGACTGGCCCGGTGCCGCGCTGGCCGGGCTGGGCCTGGGCCTGCTGATGCTGGCGTTGATCGAGGGCCCGGCGCGGCACTGGCCTGCCTGGACGCTGGCCAGCGCCATGCTGGCCGTGGCCGCGCTGGCATTGTTCGTGCGCGCGCAGCGCCGCATCGGCGCGGCCGGCGGCGCGCCGCTGGTGGACATGACCCTGCTGACGCAGCCGCGCTTCGCCACCGGCTGCCTGCTGGTGCTGCTGGTGTTCTCGACGGCCGCCGCGCTGTTCCTGTGCTACGCGCTGCTGATGCAGACCGGGCTGGGCGTGGACGCGCTGACGGCGGGTTCCATCTTCGCGCCGGCCAGCGTGGGCTTCGTGGCCGGCTCGATGCTGGCGCCGCGACTGGTGGCGCGCCACGGCACGCCGGCCATCGCGCTGGCCGCGCTGCTCTATGGCGGCGCCACGGCGGCGCTGATGCTACAGGTGGGCGCGGCCGGCGGCGCGCTGTCGCCCTGGTCGCTGATGCCGGTGCTGGTGTGGCTGGGCGCGGCGCAGGGCGCGGTCAACACGCCGCTGGTAAACCTGACGCTGGGCCTGGTGCCGGACCATCAGGCCGGCATGGCCGCCGGCGTGGTGTCGACGTTGCAACAGGTGGGCGCGGCGCTGGGCGTGGCGGCCGCGGGCATGCTGTTCAGCGGCGCGCTGGAGGCCGGCGCTGGCGCGGCGGCCGGCGACCGCTATGCGCAGGCCTTCGCCAGCGCGCTGCAATTCAACGTGGCCGCCATTGCGCTGTCGGCGCTGCTGCTGTGGCGGCTGGGCCGGCGCGGCTGAGGCCGGGCTCAGCCCGCCAGCGGCACGCCCGGCTGGCTGGCCGAGCGCGTGCCGGGCAACGGGTGACAGGATTGCGGATGATAGGTGTGGACCAGCGACAGCTTGACGCGGTCACTGCTGTTGCCCTGGGCGGCGTGCAGCGTGCGACAGTGGAAGAACACCACATCGCCCGGCTCCAGGTCCGGGCAGACCGCGCGCGCGATCCAGGGCGCGTTCAGCGGCTCGTCGTCGCGGAAGAATTTCTTGGCGTCGAACTGGGCCGGCTGGAACGCCGCCGCATGCGAGCCGGGGATGAATGAAAGGCCGCCGTTGGCGCGCGTCTCGTGGCCCAGGGCAAGCCAGCAGGACACCAGATCGGTATCCGAGAACGACCAGTAGCGGATGTCCTGATGCCAGCCGGTCAGGCTGCCGTAGGCCGGATGCTTGGTCATGACGCAGTTGTGGTGCACGGTGGACAGCACCGGCGTCTCGCCGAAATAGCGCGCCAGCCACTGGCCGATGGCCGGGTCCGTGGCCCATTGCGCGTACAGCGGGTCACGACCGTAGGCGGACAGCAGGCGGCGCACGGTCTGGCCGCCCTCGGCCTGGCGCGACTCGGGCGCGCCGGGATAGCGCAGGTCGGCTTCGTATTCGATCGGCGCGACGTGATCCTGCAAGTGGCGCTCGGACAGCGCGCGCAAGGCGGCCACCCTGCCAGCGTCGGCGAACCCGCGCGCCACCACGAAGCCCTGCTCGCGCAGGACGGCTATCTGTTCATCTGTGGGCAACGCGGCCATCTCGATTCTCAAGGCAACACGGGCGTCCACGGGGCACCGACAGCAAGCGGACGCAAGGGCGCTAGATTACTGCAAATCGCCCTGGGCAAGCCCGCGCTCCCGACGCGGGTTTCATCCGCCCCACAGCGCGGGCTTGTTGACCATCAGGTAGTAGGTCACGGCCATGGCGATGAAGGCCGGGTAGCCCAGCGCCTCCCAACGCCGCGCATACCGCGCGTACCGCTCGGGCAGCGCCCCCTGCGCCGCGTGCGCGTCGCGCGCCATGGCCGCCATGCGCAGCTGCAGCCAGACCACCGGCAGCCAGCAGGCGCCCGCCAGCGCGTACAGGCCGATGGACAGCGCCAGCCAGGGCGTCGTCGGCGACCAGCCCGCCATATGCGCCAGCGCGATGCCCGAGATCGGCTGGATGATCACGCAGGGCGTGGTGAACCACCAGTCGGCGCGCACCACCAGCCGGCTGACGACGGCCTGGGCGGCGACGTTGCCGCTGCGGTTGGTGAAGAACATGTAGAAGGCCGACCCCAGCCCCGTGCCCACCATCAGCACGCTGGACACGATATGCACGGACTTGAGCAACAGATAGGCATTCATGCGAACTCCTTCTTCTTGGCGTGGGCCGACATCAGGTGCAGCAGCATCGCCGCGATCGGCAGGTTCTTGAGCAACGGCCCGAGCGGATGCAGCCACAGCGCGGGCTGCAGGACGCTGGCCGTCACGGTCATCGCCAGCATCAGCGCCAGCGCGGCCAGATAGCTGGAGCGGCCGGGCCGCAGCCACAGCGCCAGGCCCATGGCCAGGTCGGCCAGCAGGCCGCTCCAGACCAGCAGGGCCTGCCAGCGCGTGTCGAGGATGCCGGCGTCGGCCAGCAACCGCGCGCTCAAGCCTTTGTGTTCCAGCGCGCTGACGAGCGCCGTGCCCAGCCAGACGACGACCAGGCTGGCATGCATGAGGCGCTGGCCACAGGGGACGGTATTTACGGCGGACAAAGCCATGCGACGGTTTCCGTTCAGTCGCGGCGCAGCGTGGCCAGCAGCTGTCCGGGCGCGACGCCCGGTCGGCCCAACCAGCGCTCCAGGGCGGCCGGATCGGTGACGTTGTCGCTTTCCAGCAGCGCCAGCGTTTCGCTGCACCAGGGAGACCACGGCAACCCGTCGCCGGCGCGCGCGCTGGCCCGGCTCAGCCAGCCGGGCAGCGCGCCGACGCAGGCCGGCCTGTGACCCATCTGCGCGCGCAGGCTGGCGATCAGGTCCGCCAGCGGCAAGGCCTCGGGCCCGCCGATCTCGACCAGGCCCGACGGCGCATCCGAACCCGCCACGCGCGCCACCGCGTCGGCCAGGTCGCGCACGGCCACGGGCTGCACGCGCGCTTGCAGCACCGCGCGCGGCAGCAGCAGGGCCGGCAGGCGCGCCAGGGCCAGGAACAGCTGGCTGCTGGCGCCGCCGGCGCCGAACACCACGCTGGGACGCAGCACGCAGCCGTTCAACCGCCCCTGCTCCGTCAGCGCCAGCAGATGCTCGTCGGCGGCACGCTTGGTGCTGGCGTAGCGCGTGGCGCTGTGCGCGATGCCCAGGGCCGAGATCTGCACCACCCGCCACACGCCCGCCGCCGCGCAGGCGTCGAACAGCGCGATGGGGGCGTCGGCATGCATGGCTTGCAGCGGCCGGCCGGCGCTGTCGCGCAGCACGCCCACGGCGTTGATCACGGCGTCGATGCCGGCCAGATGCGGCAGCCAGGCCTCGGCCGTGAGCGCCTTGGAAAAATCCAGCGGGGGCGCCGTGCGGCGGCTGCGCTGCACGGGCTCATGGCCCGCCTGCTTCAGGCTGTCGACGATATGGCGGCCAATGAACCCCGTGCCGCCGCAGACCAGGATACGCATGATGACCTCACATTTCTCTGATTACAGAAATATCCGCTCAGCGTTTGCGCTTGGGGGCGGCCGTGGGCGGCTGCCCGGAACGGATGAAGCGTTGCACGCTGGCGCCCAGGCGCAACACCTTGTCCAGCGTCGAGGGGGACAGGCGCAGCATCTCGTCGGTCCAGATGCCCAGCGATTCCATCAGGCGCAATGTCTCGTGCACGCGGTCCTGGGTGTCGGGCGATTCCTCCTCGAAGCCGGGCTCGGCGATCAGGTCGCGCAGCATCTGCGAGGTGGGATCGAATTCGCGCTGCTTGCGCTCGCGCACGATGGTGCGCAGCAGTTCCCAGACGTCGGCGGAGGTGTCGAAGTAGTCGCGCCGGTCGCCGGGTCGGCGGCTGCTGCGGATCAGCCCCCAGTTCAGCAATTCCTTGAGGCTGTTGCTGACATTGGAGCGCGCGGCGTTCAGGGTGTCGGCGATTTCCTCGGCGTTCAGCGGCCTGCCGTGGAAAAAGAGCAGCGCGTGGATCTGCGCGACCGTCCGGTTCACGCCCCAGCTGTTGCCCATGTCTCCCCAGTGGAGAATGAAGCGTTGTGCGATGGGAGTCAGTTTCATGACTCCAGTGTCGAGGCGCCTGAAATTTCTGTCAAGACAGAAATTTCAATTTCTTGTGACGCGCAGGCGTGGCGGCCGTCGGCCGCGCCGGATGACTTACTTGCCGGCGGCGGCGTCGCGCTCCTGTTCCTCGTGGTGCACCCATTCGCGCCACACGGCCACCAGCAGCGCCATCAGCACCGGGCCGACGAACAGGCCCACGATGCCCATGGTCTTGACCCCGCCCACCAGGCCGAAGAAAGTCGGCAGGAACGGCAGCTTGACCGGCCCGCCCACCAGGCGCGGACGCAGGGTCTTGTCGACGATGAACAGCTCCACGCTGCCCCAGACCATCAGCGCGATGCCGGCGACCATGTGGCCGGAACCGACCAGGTACAGCGACACCAGCGTGAAGGACAGCGGCGCGCCGCCGGGGATCAGCGCCATGAAGCCGGTCACCACGCCCAGCAGCACCGGCGACGGCACGCCCGCGATCCAGTAGGCCACGCCCAGCACCACGCCCTCGCCCAGGGCGATCAGGCCCATGCCGGTGACGGTGGAGTTGATGGTGGCCGGCACCACGCGCGAGAAGCGCTGCCAGCGCGCCGGCAGGATGCGTTCGCCCAGCACGTCCAGCTGGGCCACCATGCGATTGCCGTCCTTGTAGACGAAGAACAGCGTGATCAGCATGAACAGCACGGTCAGCAGCAGCTGGAACACATTGCCAGTGGCGGCCAGCACCATGCGGTAGATGTTGCCCAGATGTTCGCCGCTGACGGCCTCGACCAGCGCGCCCAGCGCGTGGGGCTGGCCGATGTAGGCCTGCCAGTATTCCCCCAGCCGCTCGCCCAGCACCGGCATGGACGTGATCCAGGCGGGCACGTCGACGCCATGGCGGTTGGCCGCGATGGCCCAGGCGAAGAAGGAGCTGGCTTCCTTGATGGCGTAGGACAGCGCCAGCGACAGCGGCACGACCAGCACCACGATGACCACCAGCAGCGCCAGCGTGGCCGCCAACGCGGTGCGTCCGCCGCAGCGCGTCACCAGGCGCTGGTAGACCGGCCAGCTGGCCAGGCCGATGATCAGCGCCGCCAGCGCGGGCACCAGGAAACCGCTGAGGAAATACGCTCCCGCCAACAGTACGAGCAACAAAAGCCCACGGGCGATCAGGTATGCGGGAAGAACAGGCTGCATGTATGCGTATCGACAGAAAAGGCGTTACGGGCTTTGACTGTCGGACTATACAGACGTTTCACATCATGCGATGGACGCGAAGCCTGTAATTGCTACGGGGTTTCCCCAGGAAACGGGGACGGGCGGACGCGAAAGCGTCGGGGACGAAGTCCCGCGCCGCTCGGCGCGATGGCGGCCGGCCCTAAGCGGGCCGGCGCCATCGTCCGCCTACAGCGCGTATTCCGCCGCTTCCTCGCGGGCGCTGCGCCGGCCCAGCAGGGCCTCGGTCAGCGTGGCGCGGGCGGGCTCGGGCTGCGGCGCGGGCAACCGGGCCTTGGCCGCCTCGCTCTTGAAGACGCCGCAGGTGAGCGCGGCGGGATCGGTCTCGTCGCGGCCGCTCAACAGCGGGCAGCTGGCGAACAGCTCGGCCACCCAGTCGGCGAAGGCGCGCACCTTGGGCGAGAGCTGGCGGCTCTGCGGGTAGAGGATGGACATCGGCACGGCGCCGGGCTTCCACTGCGGCAGCACCTCGATCAGCTCGCCCGATTGCAGGTGCGGCAACGCCATGTAGCGCGGGGTCTGGATCAGGCCAAAGCCCTTCAGCCCGCAATCCAGGTAGGCCCCGGCCTCGTTCACCGCCACCGTGCCCTTCATTTCGACTTCCTGGTGCTTGTCGTCCACCTTGAAGTTCCAGGCGCAGTTGCGGCCGCTGCGGCTCATAAAGTAATGCACCGCGTGATGCCGGCCCAGTTCCTCGATGGTCTGCGGCATGCCGTGGCGCGAGATGTACGACGGCGACGCGCAGGTCACGGTCTGCAGCATGCCGATGCGACGCGCCACCAGGCTGGAATCCTCCAGGTCGCCGGAGCGGATCACGCAGTCGACGGCTTCCTGCACCATGTCCACCGGCCGGTCGCCCAGGCCCAGCACCAGCTCGACGTCGGGGTACTTGTCGTGGAAATCGCACAATGACGGAATCAGGATCAGCCGGCCGATGCAGGTCGGCACGTCGATGCGCAGCCGCCCTTTCAGGCGCAACGCCGCTTCCTGGAAGCAGGCCTCGGTTTCCTCGACGTCGGCCAGGATGCGCACGCAGTGCTG
>MCND01000189.1_pt1 | contig 26786 bp, 18 predicted proteins | sample 778211 | NCBI WGS metagenome assembly MCND01 (sample SAMN04296812, study PRJNA304217) | bioreactor metagenome | isolation source: activated sludge enriched with benzalkonium chloride | place: Turkey: Istanbul urban wastewater treatment plant
ATCGACACCAATCCCAACAAGTTCATCCTGGCCAGGGCCATGGGCGCGACCGACTGCGTCAACCCCAAGGACCACGACCGTCCCATCCAGGACGTGATCGTCGAGCTGACCGACGGCGGCGTGGACTTCTCGTTCGAATGCATCGGCAACGTCAAGGTGATGCGCGCGGCGCTGGAATGCTGCCACAAGGGCTGGGGCGAGAGCATCATCATCGGCGTCGCCGGCGCCGGCCAGGAAATCAGCACGCGTCCGTTCCAGCTGGTCACGGGCCGCGTCTGGCGCGGCTCCGCCTTTGGCGGCGTCAAGGGCCGCACCCAGCTGCCCGGCATGGTCGAGGACGCCATGAGCGGCAAGATCGACCTGGATCCCTTCGTCACCCACACACTGCCGCTGGACCGCATCAACGAGGCCTTCGACCTGATGCACGAGGGAAAATCGATCCGCACCGTGATCCACTACTGATCCATCGCGTCACACCGGCATTCACGGGCGGTCCACGGGCCGCCCGTTGTTTTTTCTTCACGCCCGGTTCATCTGCACGTCATCTGCCGCCACGATCATTCGCCGTTCCAAGACCAACCACGCGGGAAAGAGAATGGACTGGAAGCAAGACTGGAAGCGGCATTGCGCGCGCGCGACGATGCTGGGAATGATGGCGCTGGTGGCCGCCTGCGGCGGCAGCGACGATGACGACGACAGCCCGGCGCCGACCCCGCCCACCACGCCGCCCGTGGCCGCCCGGCCGATGGAGCTGACGATCCTGCACATCAACGATCATCACTCCAATCTGGACAGCAAGAAGAAGGACTTCAAGCTCAAGAACGCCGCCGGCGCGACCGTGACGGTCAACGCCGACGCCGGTGGCTTCGCCCGCGTGACGGGCGCCATCAAGGCGCTCTCGGCCGCCTCGCCCAATGTGCTCAAGCTGCACGCCGGTGACGCCACCACCGGCACCCTGTACTTCAACCGCGCCGGCGATCCGGGCGAAGCCGACGCGGCCATGATGAACACGGTCTGCTTCGACGCCATGACGTTGGGCAACCACGAGTTCGACAAGGGCGACAGCGGCCTGAAGCGCTTCATCGACCTGCTGCACAAGGGCGCCTGCCAGACGCCGGTGCTCAGCGCCAACGTGACCTTCGGCGCCAATTCCGCGCTGAACCCCTCGCGCGCGCCCGGCCTGGTCAAGCCCTCCATCGTGCTGCAACGCGACGGCCAGTCCATCGGCCTGGTCGGCCTGACCATCGCCAACAAGACGCAGCAGTCGTCCAGCCCCGATCCCGGCACCGTGTTCGGCGACGAGACCGCCGCCGCGCAGCAGCAGATCGACGCGTTGCGCGCGCAAGGCGTGAACAAGATCATCGTGATGAGCCACGTCGGCTACGACTACGACAAGCAGATCATCCCCAACCTGAGCGGCGTGGACGTGGTGGTGGGCGGCGATTCGCACACCCTGCTCGGGCCGGCTGGCATGGCGGGCTACGGCGTCGGCTCGCCGGCCGGCGCCTACCCCACCGAAGTCAAGAACAAGGATGGCAAGCGCGTCTGCCTGGTGCAGGCCTGGGAATACTCGCAGGTGGTGGGCGAGCTGAAGGTCAGCTTCGACGCCAATGGCGACGTGACGGCCTGCGCCGGCACGCCGCACGTGCTGATGGGCAGCGCCTACAAGATCGGCGGCGCGGCGGTCTCCCCGGCGGACCAGGCCGCCATCGCGGCCGACATCAAGGCCAGCGGCTTCCTGTATCCGCAGGAGCCGGACGCCGGCGCGCTGGCCGTACTGCAGCCCTTCAAGGCCAAGGTCGACACGTTCAGCGCCAGCCAGGTGGCGAAGGTGCCGCAGGAACTGTGCTCGCGCCGCGTGCCGGGCGGGCCCGGCTCGCGCGACTACAGCCGGTCCGGCGTGGACTGCAACACGCTGGGCAGCGTCAGCCTGCGCGGCGGCGACATCCAGCAGCTGGTTGCCCAGGCCTATCTGGAAGTGGGCAACGCCAGCTACGGCGGCGCCGACATCTCGCTGCAAAGCGGCGGCGGCGTGCGCGTGCCGCTCAAGGGCACCGTCACGGCGGCCAATGTGATCGAGGTGGTGCCCTTCGGCAACATGCTGTGGCGCCTGAACGTGACCGGCGCCGAGGTCAAGAGCATGCTGGAAGACGGCATGCAGGCGGTCTACGGCCCGGGCGGATCGACGGGTCCATACCCGTACACGGGCGGCCTGCGCTTCGACGTCAACGCCGCGCAGCCGCAAGGCAGCCGGGTATCCAACATCGAGGTCTACGACGCCGCCACGTCCTCATGGGGTCCGCTGGACGCCAGCCGCACGTACAAGCTCTTCGTGCTGAGCTTCAACGCCACCGGCGGCGACGGCTACAAGACCCTGGCCAATGTGCCGGCCGCGCGCCGGCAGGACATCGGCGTGCTGGATGCCGACGTGCTGCAGGCCTACATCGACAAGCAGGCCAAGGATCCGGCCACCGGCCTGCCGGTGCTGAATCTGCTGCCGATCAGCCAGTACAGCACCAAGTCCTACACCGAGTAGGACGGGCGGCCCGCCGCGCGCGGGAGCGGGCTCAGTTGCCCCGCTCCTGCTCGCGGCGCAGCGCGGCCTGGTACTCGGGGCCGTTGCGCAGGCGCAGGTACTCCGCATAGCGCTTGCGGTACTTGGCGCTGTAGACGTCGGGTTCCTGGTTGCCGCGATACAGATCGGACATGCCGGACTTCTTCCACACGGCCAGATCGGCCAGCACCTGAGCGCGCGTCAGCGGCGCCGACGCATCGCCCGGCGCGGACGCCATGGCGGCGGCCTGGCGCGGCGCGGCATAGGCTTGGGCGTTGTCGGCGGCGGCGCCCTGCGCGAGGGCGCTCGTCGACAGGGCCAGGGCCAGCACGCAGGACGATGCGATGATGGGACGTTTCATGATTTCTCCTTGACGGGTGACAGGCCACCGCGATGGGAGGCCGGAATGCCGGGTGCCGGAATCGCCCTGTCGGGCGCGCACCGGGCGCATGGAGAAAGTCTAGGGAAGCGGCCGCGACAGAAGCCCGACGCCGGGATTAGTTTTCGGTAATCCGGGGTGCCGACAGGCCAAAACCGATGGTGATGTCGCGGCCCTCGGAAGCGGCGAAGGGCCGGCCGCCATGCATGCGGGCGATGGCCGCGACGATGGCCAGCCCCAGCCCGTGGTGGTTGGCGTCGAAGCCACGCGCCTCGTCGCCACGATAGAAGCGGTGGAACAGCCTGGGCAGGTGCTCCTTGGCAATGGGTTCGCCGACATTGCTGACGGCGATCAGCACGTGCTCGTCGTCGCGCGACACATGGATGCGTATCGTGCTTCCCGCGTCCGCGTAGCGCACCGCGTTCGACACCAGATTGGACACGGCCCGCTGCAACAGCGGGCGGTCGATGCAGGCGGCGGCCTCGCCCGACACGGCCAGCGTCAGCCCGCGCTCCTGCGCCTCGGCCTCGTGGTAGTCGGCCACCTCGCCCAGCACCTCGGAAAGCCGGTCGACCCAGACGCCGCGCGCCTGCGCGCCACGGTCGGCCTGCGACAGGAACAACATGTCGTTGACCATGCCGGACAGCCGCTGCAGCTCTTCCAGGTTGGAGCCCATGACATCGCGCAGCACCGCCTCGGAACGGCGACCGCTCAGCGCCAGCTCGGTCTGGCCGATCAGCGTGGCCAACGGCGTGCGCATCTCGTGCGCCACGTCGGCGTTGAAGCCCTCCATCTGCACATAAGCCCGCTCCAGGCGCTGCAGCACGGCATTGAACTGCCGCACCAGCGGCTGGATTTCCTCGGACTGTCCGCTTTCGTCCAGCCGTTCGCCGATGCGGTCCGGCGCCAGCCGCGCCGCCTGCCGCCCCAGCTCGTCCACGGGGGCCATGGCGCGCCGCACCAGCAGCGCCGCGATGCCCGACACCGCGGCCGCGCCCACGAAGGCGCAGGCGATCAGGGTCCAGGCCAGCGCGGCGCGCAGATGCAGGTCGGACGTGATGTCCAGCACCAGCTCGGCGTGCATGGCATCGCCCGGCGTGCCCGGCGCTGGCAGCGAGAACATGATGCGCCGCTCGTGCGCGTGATCCTCATCCTCGGCGATGTCTGCGCCGAACGCGGTCTTGGCGCCATCGATCTCCAGCACCAGGGAAAAATCCGGGCGGCCATAGAAGAAATCGCTTAGCTTGTGCCGCAGGGTGGTCGAATCGCCGGTGGCGGCGTTCTCGTCGACCAGGTGGCGGATGACTTCCATCTTCTGTTGCAGCAGCGCTTCCTGGCGGGTCTGCAGGTTCAGGTTGGTGGCGTAGTACACCGCCAGACATACCCCGCCCAGCCCCAGGAACGTCAGCATCGCCAGCCAGCGCGAGAGCCAGCGGCGCAGGGAGCCGGAGCGCGGCTGCATCAGTCTTCCCGCAGTTCCAGCACGTAGCCCATGCCGCGCACCGTGTGCAGCAGCTTCTGGTCAAAGGGGTCGTCGACCTTGCCGCGCAGGCGTCGCACCGCGACCTCGACCACATTGGTGTTGCTGTTGAAATTGATGTCCCATACCTGCTCGGCCAGCTCCAGCCTCGACAGCACCTCACCCTGCTTGCGCATCAGCAGCGCCAGCAGCGTGAATTCCTTGGCCGTCAGGTCCAGCCGGACGCCGCCGCGCGAGGCGCGCCGGCGCAACAGGTCCAGTTCCAGATCGCCCACGCGCAGCACGTTCTGCCCGCCGACCTCGGCCTGGTTCTGGCCGCTGCGCCGGCCCAGCGCCAGCACGCGCGCCAGCAGCTCCGACAGGGCGAAGGGCTTGACCAGATAGTCGTCGGCGCCGTCGCGCAACCCCTTGACTCGGTCCTCGATCTTGTCGCGCGCCGTCAGCATCAGCACCGGCACGCGGTCGCTCTTGCGCAATTCGCGCAGCACCGAGAAGCCGTCCATGCCGGGCAGCATCACATCAAGCAGGATGAGGTCGTACTGGCTTTCGCGAGCCAGATGCAGGCCGCTGATCCCGTCCATCGCGACGTCCACCACATAGTTGTGTTCCGTCAGCGCCAGGCGCAGGTATTCGGCCAGTTTCTTCTCGTCTTCGATTACCAGTACTTTCATGGGGCCCGTGGGTGAAAAAAGGGCTGAGCGGCGCCGCCGCTAGGCTGCGCCGGCCGGAAACGACCCAGCCATTCTATCGCTTGCGGATCTGGCGCGGATACGGCGCGCCGGTATGCGTGGCAGGGCGAACTCAGCGGAAAAGGGCGGGACGGCATAAGCCGCTCCGCCCGCAGGCGCGCGGCCGCCTTGGGCGGCCGCGCGGATTGGCAGGGCACGGGCGATGCCGCCCTCAGCCCGGGGTGTAGATGCTGTTCAGGCGGGCGCGCTCTTGCGCGCTCATGTTGCGCACCTCTGCCTGTACCTCGTCGCGGGTGAGCGCGGTGCCTTGCTTGTACCAGCCCGGCGTGCCCAGGTTGCGATAGGCCAGGAACCACTTGCCCGGGTCAGCCTTGGCGGCGGCCAGCTCGCTGTCCACCTGGGCCCGGCTCTTGCCGCCGGCTGCGTGTTCGGGCGCGATGGCGTAGCCGATCTCGGTATCGGTCTGGTGCCAGACGTTCGAGGCGCTGGCGGCGAAGGGCAGGGCGAGCGCGGCGCAGAGCGACAGGGCGGCGGCGTGACGGGTTTTCATCAGGATCTCCTTACGGCGGTTGACGTTGACGGACCGGCGAAGGCGCCAGCCCGATACACGCTTCGTGTTAAGCGATGACGACAACTTTACGGATCTGATCGCGTCAATTCGCCAACGCGCCGATTACGAATTCGTAATCGGCGCGACTGTCCCGAAACCCGCGTGTTTCCTGGCTTCGCGCCGACCCATGGCAGAGACGGCAACCTTACGGAAATGTCATTTTTCTGTCGGGGTTCTGACGAGGCCCGTTCGATACAGTGCCGCCAGATGCCTATCCCAGCCCGGCTGCGCGGGCCCGCCACTCCCTTCCCCTGACAGAATCATGCGCCCATCCCTGATACCGCTGGCCCTGGCGGCCGCCCTGCTGGCCGCGCCGGCCTGGAGCCAGCCGCCCGCTTCGTTCCTGGCGCCGCCATCGACCGCCATTCCGCCCTCCAGCGATCAAGCCGCCCCCAACGCGCCGCTGACGCTGGAACAGGCCCTGTCCATCGCCTTCGAACGCAGTCCCCTGCTGGCCGCAGCGCGCAACGAAGCCGCCGCGACCGAAGGCGAATTGCAGCAGGCGGGCCTGCTGCCCAATCCCAGCATCGCCGTCAGCATGGACGATCGGCGCAAGGCATCGCGCACGACCACCACCACGCTCAGCATGCCGATCGAGACCGGCGGCAAGCGCGGCGCGCGCGTCAAGGCCGCCGGACTGGCGCGCGACATCGCGCAGACCGACCTGGGCGCGGCCCGCGCCGATCTGCGCTCGACCGTGATCGCGGCCTTCTTCGACGTGGCCACCGCGCAGGAAACCGTGCGCGTCGCGCAGGAGAACGCAAGCATTGCCCAGAAGGCGCTGCAACTGGCCGACAAGCGCGTGGCCGCCGGCAAGGCGCCGCCGCTGGAAAGCAACGCGGCGCGCGTGGAGCTGGCCAATGCCCGCATCGACGCGCGCGCGGCCGAAGCCGCGCTGCAGGTCGCCCGGCGCGGCCTGGCCTTGTTGTGGGGCGAAGCGGCGCCTGCGTTCGCCAGCGTGCGCGGCGACATCGGCCAGTTGCCGGCGCGCGGCACGCTGGATGAGCTGAACGCCGAGTTGTCGCGGTCACCGCGACTACAGGCCGGAAAGCTGGCGGTGGACCTGGGCGCCGCACGGTTGGAAGTCGAGAAAAGCAAGCGCTACCCGGACATCACGCTGAGCACCGGCGTGGCCCGCGACTATGAGGCGAAACGCAACAAGGTCCAGTTCGGCGTGGGCATTCCGCTGCCGCTGTTCGATCGCAATCAGGGCAATGTCTATGCCGCCACGATGCGCTCATACAAGGCGCGCGATCAGTACCGCGACCTGGAGGCGCGGCTGTCGGCCGAGCTGCTGCAATCGGTCTCCCAGTTCGACCTGGCGGCGGGCGCGGCCAATGACTACCGCGCCACGGTGCTGCCCAGCGCGCGCCGCGCTTACGACAGCGCGCTCAAGGGCTTCGAAGCCGGCAAGGTCGGCTATCTGCAGGTGCTGGACGCCCAACGCACCCGCTCGCAGGCCGAACTGGGCTACCTGTCCACCCTGACCAACGCCTACCAGGCCTGGGCCAATATCGACCGCCTCATCGGACGCTGACTCTCATTACGCCATGACCATGCAAATCCTGCGCTTTCCCCCTGGCCGCTCCCGCGCGCGGTCCCTGACTGTCGCGCTGCTGGCGGCCGCGAGCCTGCTGGCCGCCACGGGCGCGGCCGCCGACGAAAAGCCCGGCGCCGCCGGCCACGCCGACCACGCGCCAACCGAAAAGGGCCCGCAAGGCGGCGCCCTGACCCGCGCCGGCGGCAACGGCGTCGAACTGCTGGTCAGCGAATCCGGCGGTTCCTCACGCCTGCGCCTGTGGGCCTACGCCGGCTCCAAGCCCGTCGCGACGGGCGAGATCAAGGCCCGCGTCCGCGTGCTGCGCCCGAATGGCGTCGTGGAAGAACTGCGCCTTGAGCCATCCGATGGCGCGCTGGTCAGCACCCAGGACATCGCCGAACCGCACTATTTCGAGATCGAAGCCGAGGTGAACTGGCCCGGCCAGGCCGAGCCGCTGAAGGCGTCGCTGGAAAAGGACGAAGGCCTGATCGCGCTCACCGCCGAGCAGGTTGCCGCGGCCGGCATCCGCAGCGCGGCCGCCGCGCCCGCCGCGCTGGAAGCCACCTCGCAGTTCCCCGGTGAAATCAAGTTCAACGCCGACCGCACCGCGCACATCGTGCCGCGCCTGGCCGGCGTCGCACAGGAGGCCCCCGTCGAGCTGGGCCAGATGGTCAAGAAGGGCGACCTGCTGGCCGCGCTGTCCAGCACGGCCCTGTCCGACCTGCGCAGCGAATGGCTGGCCGCCGTCAAGCGGCGCGACCTGGCCGCCGCCACTCACCAGCGCGAGCTCAAGCTGTGGCGCGAGCAGGTCACCGCCGAACAGGATTACCAGCAGGCACGCACCGCCTTGCAGGAAGCGCAGATCGCGGTGCAGAACGCCGAGCAGAAGCTGGCCGCCGTGGGCGCCACGCCGCGCGCGAAGGACCTGAGCCGGCTGGAGATCCGCGCGCCGTTCGACGGCGTGATCGTCGAAAAGCACATCACGCTGGGCGAGGCGCTGGCCGACAACGTCAATATCTTCACGCTATCCGACCTGCGCACCGTCTGGGCGGAATTCTCGATCGCGGCCAAGGATCTGCAGGACGTGCGCGTGGGCGAGGCCGCCCGCGTCAGCTCGGCGTCGTTTACGGGCAGCGCGATGGGCAAGGTGTCCTATATCGGCTCGCTGCTGGGGCAGCAGACCCGCACGGCTACCGCGCGCGTCACGCTGGAGAATCCCGACATGGCCTGGCGGCCCGGCCTGTTCGTCTCGGTCAACGTGGTGATCAGCCAGCGCGACGTGCCGGTGGCGATCGCCGCCGACGCGGTGCAGACGGTGGAAGACCAGCCCTCGGTGTTCATCGAAGTGCCCGGCGGCTTCCTGGCGCAGCCGGTCAAGCTGGGCAAGGCCGCGGGCGACCAGGTGGAAGTGCTGTCCGGCCTGGCCCCGGGCGTGCGCTACGTGACAGACAACGCCTTCGTGCTGAAGTCCGAGCTGGGCAAGGCCAGCGCCGACCACGCGCACTGAGCCAGGGGCTACATACATGTTTGAACGCCTGATCCGCTTTGCCATCGAACAGCGCTGGATGGTGCTGTTCGTCACGCTGGCCATGGCCGCCGTCGGCATCTACAACTACTCGCGGCTGTCCATCGACGCCGTGCCCGATATCACCAACGTGCAGGTGCAGATCAACACGGCCGCGCCTGGCTATTCGCCGCTGGAGACCGAGCAGCGCGTCACCTACCCGATCGAGACCGTGATGGCCGGCCTGCCCGGCCTGAAACAGACCCGCTCGCTGTCGCGCTACGGGCTGTCGCAGGTCACGGTGATCTTCAACGACAGCACCAACATCTATTTCGCGCGCCAGCTGGTCAACGAACGACTGCAGCAAGCGCGCGAGAATCTTCCCGAAGGCATATCGGCCACGCTGGGGCCGATCTCGACCGGCCTGGGCGAGATCTACTTTTGGACGGTCGAGGCCGAGGACGGCGCGCGCAAGCCCGACGGCTCGCCCTATACCTCCACCGACCTGCGCGAGATCCAGGACTGGGTGGTCAAGCCGCAGGTGCGCAACATTCCCGGCGTGACGGAAATCAATTCCATCGGCGGCTACGCCAAGGAATACCTGGTGGCGCCGAACACCGAGCAGCTGGCGTCCTACGGCCTGTCGCTGACCGACATCATGACGGCGCTGGACCGCAACAACGCCAACATCGGCGCCGGCTACATCGAGCGCAAGGGCGAGCAGTACCTGATCCGGGCGCCGGGACAGGTCCAGTCGGTCGATGATATCGGCAACGTGCTGCTCACCGCCGTGAACGGCCAGGCCATCCGCGTGCGCGACGTGGCCGAGGTGTCCATCGGCCGCGAGCTGCGCACCGGCGCGGCCACCGACAATGGCAAGGAAGTAGTGCTGGGCACGGCCTTCATGCTGATCGGCGAGAACAGCCGGACCGTATCGCTGGCAGTGTCAGATCGCATCGCCGCCATCAACAAGACGCTGCCCGAGGGCGTGAAGCTGATCACGGCCTACGACCGCAGCAATCTGGTCGACAAGGCCATCGCCACCGTCAAGAAGAACCTGCTGGAAGGCGCCACGCTGGTCATCGTGATCCTGTTCCTGTTCCTGGGCAACATCCGGGCGGCGCTGATCACGGCCATGGTCATCCCGCTGTCCATGCTGTTCACCTTCACCGGCATGGTCACGTACAAGGTCAGCGCCAACCTCATGAGCCTGGGCGCGCTGGACTTCGGCATCATCATCGACGGCGCCGTCGTGATCGTGGAGAACTGCGTGCGGCGCTTGAGCCATGCCCAGGCCCATCAAGGCCGGCCGCTGACCCGCAGCGAGCGCTTCCACGAGGTCTTCGCCGCCGCGCGCGAAGCGCGCCGGCCGCTGCTGTTCGGCCAGCTCATCATCATGGTGGTGTACCTGCCCATCTTCGCGCTGACCGGCGTGGAAGGGCGCATGTTCCACCCCATGGCGCTGACCGTGGTGCTGGCCCTGCTGGGCGCGATGATCCTGTCGGTGACCTTCGTGCCGGCGGCCGTGGCCCTGTTCATGGGCAACAAGGTGGCCGAGAAGGAAAACCGCCTGATGAGCTGGGCCAAGCGCCGCTACGAGCCTTTGCTCGACATGGCGCTGCGCCGCACGCCGCGCGTGCTGATCGCGGCAACCGTATTCATGGTCGCCTGCGGCGTGCTGGCCTCGCGCATGGGCAGCGAGTTCATTCCCAGCCTGAACGAAGGCGACATGGCGATCCAGGCGCTGCGCATTCCCGGCACCAGCCTGAGCCAGTCGCTGGAGATGCAGAAACAGCTGGAAGTACGCCTGAAAGAGAAATTCCCCGAGATCGAACGGATCTTCGCGCGCACCGGCACGGCCGAGATCGCCTCGGACCCGATGCCGCCGAACATCTCCGACGGCTACATCATGCTCAAGCCCATGGATCAATGGCCGAAGCCGCGCAAGACCCATGCCGAGCTGCTGGCCGCCATCCAGGAGGAAGCGGGCAAGATGCCGGGCAACAACTATGAGTTCTCCCAGCCCATCCAGCTGCGCTTCAACGAGCTGATCTCCGGCGTGCGCAGCGACGTGGCCGTGAAGATCTTCGGCGACGACAACGACGTGCTCAACCGCACGGCCGCCGAAGTGGCCGAATCGCTGAACAAGATTCCCGGCGCGTCCGAGGTCAAGGTCGAGCAGACCACCGGCCTGCCGGTGCTCACCGTGAACATCGACCGCGCCCGCGCGGCGCGCTACGGGCTGAGTCTGGCCGACGTGCAGGACACGCTGGCGATCGCCGTGGGCGGGCGCGCGGCCGGCACGTACTACCAGGGCGACCGGCGCTTCGACATCGTGGTGCGGCTGCCGGAATCGGTGCGCGAGAGCATTCCCGCCCTGCGCAAGCTGCCCATCGCCCTGCCCAAGGCTGACGGGCAGGCGCAGACGGCCTACATCCCGCTGTCCGAGGTCGCCAGCCTGGACCTGTCGCCCGGCCCCAACCAGGTCTCGCGCGAGGACGGCAAGCGCCGCATCGTGATCAGCGCCAACGTGCGCGGCCGCGACCTGGGCTCGTTCGTGTCCGAGGCGGCGGACGTGATCGAACGCGACGTCAAGATCCCGGCGGGCTACTGGACCACCTGGGGCGGCACGTTCGAGCAGCTGCAATCGGCGGCCCAGCGCCTGCAGATCGTGGTGCCGGCCGCGCTGGTGCTGGTGTTCGCGCTGCTGTTCGCCATGTTCGGCAATGTCAAGGACGGCCTGCTGGTCTTCACCGGCATTCCCTTCGCGCTGACAGGCGGCATCATCTCGCTGTGGCTGCGCGGCATGCCGCTGTCGATCACGGCGGCGGTGGGCTTCATCGCGCTGTGCGGCGTGGCGGTGCTCAACGGCCTGGTGATGCTGTCATTCATCAACGGATTGCGCCAGGAAGGCAAGCCGCTGGACGAAGCGGTGCGCGAAGGTGCGCTGACGCGGCTGCGGCCGGTGCTGATGACGGCGCTGGTGGCCTCGCTGGGCTTCGTGCCCATGGCCCTCGCCACCGGCACCGGCGCCGAGGTGCAGCGCCCGCTGGCCACCGTGGTGATCGGCGGCATCATCTCCTCGACCATCCTGACCCTGCTGGTGCTGCCCGCGCTGTACCGCCTGCTGCACCGCAAGGACGCCGAGGAGCTGGAACTGGCCGAATCAGCCCGCGTGGCCCGCGACAACGCATGAGGCCAGGCGCGGCGGCCCACCCGGGTCCGCCGCGCCTTACGGAAATGTAATCGGGCCGTCGGCTATTCGTCGGCGCTCGATCGCTACATTGCCTGAATTCTTCCCCGATCGGTTATCTCCATGCATCTTCCCCCTCCGCCCACCGCCGCGCGCGCCCGCCGACCCGCCGTGCAGCTTTCGGTCATCGTGCCCTTCCTAAACGAGCGCGAGGTGCTGCCCGCCTGCCTGCAGCGCTTGAGGCGCGTGCTCGACGGCCTGAACGAGTCCTACGAAATCGTGTTCGTCGACGACGGCAGCCACGACGGTAGCGCCGAGTTCCTGGCCGCGCGGATCCGCACGGAACCCGGCCTGAAGCTGCTGCGCCTGTCGCGCAACTTCGGCAAGGAGGCCGCCATGACCGCCGGCATCGAGCACGCCGTGGGCGCGGCCATCGTGATCCTGGACGCCGACCTGCAGGATCCGCCCGAGCTGATCCCCGACATGGTGCGCGCCTGGCGCGAGGGCGCGGACGTGGTCTGCATGCGACGCCGCAGCCGCGCCGGCGAGAGCTGGCTCAAGCGCGCCTCGGCCTATGCCTACTACCGGCTGCTGAACCGGCTCAGCAAGGCCGACATTCCCGCCGACACCGGCGACTTCCGGCTGATGAGCCGCAAGGCAGTGCAGGCCCTGCTGCAGCTGCCCGAGCGCTGCCGCTACATGAAGGGCATGTATGCGTGGATCGGCTTGCCCACCCGCGTCCTCGACTACGACCGCGATCCGCGCGCCGCCGGCGCCACCAAGTGGAACTACCTGGGCCTGATGCGGCTGGCGATGGAGGGCATCACCTCGTTCTCCACCGCGCCGCTGCGCTGGGCCACCGGCCTGGGCGTGGCCGCCGCGCTGGCCGGCGTCGGGTTCGGCATCGTTATCACGATCAAGACCTTGCTGCTGGGCGAGGAAGTGCATGGCTATCCCTCGCTCATCGCCATCATCACCTTCCTGAGCGGCGTGCAGCTGATCACCATCGGCCTGCTGGGCGAGTACGTGGGCAAGACCTATATGGAATCCAAGCAACGGCCGGTCTATCTGCTGCGCGACGTGCAGCGCAGCCGCACGGCGGCATTGCTCCTGCCCGGATCCGAACCCGGCACGGCGGCGGCCCCGGCCTCCGGATACGCGCGCGACGACGCGGCCGGCCCGGCGCGCCAGGCCGCCGCATCCGCCGCCCTGACCGGAGAGGGTCCGCATGCGGTCAACTTCTAAGGCCCTGCTGCTGGGCCTGGCGGCCATCCTCGCGGCGCGGCTGTTCGCCATGGCGGTCATGCCGCTGGCCGACACCTCGGAACCTCGCTACGCCGAGATCGCCCGCCTGATGGCCGTCACCGGCGACTGGGTCACGCCCTGGTTCGAGCCGGGCGTGCCCTTCTGGGGCAAGCCGCCGCTGGCGTTCTGGGCGCCGGCGCTGTCCATCAAGCTGCTGGGTCTGTCCGAGTTCAGCCTGCGCCTGCCGGCCTTCGCCGCCATGCTGGGCGTGCTGGCGCTGGTCCATGCCTTCGCCGCCCGCCGGTTCGGCGTCAGCGCCGCGCGCTGGGCCGCACTGGTGTTCGCCACCATGCTGCTGCCGCTGGCCAGCGCCGGCGCGGTGCTGACCGATCCCTACCTGGCGCTGGGCGTGACGCTGTCGATGACGTCTTTCCTGCTGGCGCGACGCGACGGCCCCCCGTGGTGGCGCTATGGCTTCTTCGTGGGTCTGGCGATCGGCCTGCTGTCCAAGGGGCCGTTGGCCCTGGTGCTGGTGGCGGCCGCCGTGCTGCCCTGGTCGCTGCTGCCCGCCGGACGCGCGCAGTGGCGCGCGCTGCCCTGGATCGGCGGCACGATCCTGATGCTGGCGCTGGCCCTGCCCTGGTATGTGATGGCCGAGATCCGCACGCCCGGCTTCCTCCAGTACTTCATCGTGGGCGAGCATTTCCTGCGCTTCGTCGACCCGGGCTGGCAAGGCGATCTGTACGGCACCGCGCACAAGCGGCCCTATGGCGGCATCTGGCTGGACTGGCTGCTGGCGACCATGCCCTGGGGACTGGCGGGCCTGTGGCTGTTCCTGCGGCCCGGCCAGGACACGCCGCTGCGGACCCGGCTGGCGTCGCTGGCGCGCGATCCGCTGCGCGCCTACCTGCTGCTCTGGGGCCTGGCCGCGCCCGCGTTCTTCACGCTGTCCGGCAATATCCTCTGGACCTACGTGCTGCCTTCGCTACCGCCGCTGGCGCTGGCGCTGGGCGCCTGGATGGCGGACCATGCGCCGACGCAGGGCTGGCGCGCCCGGTTGCCGGCGGCGCTGATGCTGCTGACCCCGCTCGCGGCGCTGACGCTGGGCGCGCTGTCGCTCGCGCAGCCCGAACGCTACAAGACCGAAAAGCAGCTGGTGGCCCAGGCCTTCGCGCGCATGCAGCCCGGCGAGCAGCTGGTCTTCGTGGGCAGCAGGCCGTTCTCGGCGCGCTTCTATTCGCAGGGCGCGGCCGGCCAGCTTCCCATGGATGCCGTGGCGGCGGCGCCGGCCCTGCCGGGGGCCGGCGCGCGCCTCTTCCTGGCGGTCGAAAAGAACCGCCTGCCGGCCTTGCGCGACACACTGGCCGGCTGGCGGCTGCTGCCGCTCTACGCCAGCCGGCGCTACGTGCTGCTGCAAGTCGAAAGCGGCGCCGTCGCGGCGCGCGATGACGCCGCTCGGGAAGCGCCGGCCGCCATCGCCGCGACCGGCCTGGCGGCCAATCCGCCGTCCCCGGCGCCCTGACGCGCGCTCAGCGCCCGCGCGCCACGCACATCAGGCTCAGGATCTCGAACATGATCTGCGCGCCGGCGTGCGCGGTGTTGGCGGTGGCGTCGTAGGCCGGCGCCACCTCCACCAGATCGCCACCGGCGATGTTCAGGCCCGCCAGCCCGCGCAGCATGGCCTGGGCCTCGCGCACCGTCACGCCGCCCACTTCCGGCGTGCCGGTGCCGGGCGCGAAGGCGGGATCCAGACAGTCGATGTCGAACGACACGTAGACCGGCGCGTCGCCCACCACCTCGCGCGCCTGGGCCACGATGGCGTCCACGCCCAGCCGGGGAATGTCCTCGGCATGGATCACGGTCATGCCCGAGGCGTAGGAAAACTCCCACAAATACTCGGCCGCGCCGCGGATGCCGATCTGGATGGTGCGCGTGGGATCGAGCACGCCGTCGAGCACGGCCTGGCGGAACGGGCCGCCGTGATGGAAGCGGCTGCCGTCGAACGGCCCGCCAGTGTCGCAATGCGCGTCGAAGTGGATCAGCGCCAGCGGCCGCTCGCGGCCCAACGCCCGCAGGATCGGCAAGGTCACCGAATGATCGCCGCCCGCCGACAGCGGGATCACGCCGGCCTGCTGGATATGCCGGTAGATGGCCTCGATGTCTTCGTGCGACTGGTCCAGGCTGAAGCGGCTGCGCATCGGCACGTCGCCGATGTCGGCCACGCGCAGCTGGGTCACGGGCGTGCATTTCAGGACGTGGTTGTAAGGGCCGACGCGCTCGATCGCGCGCAGGGCGCGCGGCCCGAAGCGACAGCCGCTGCGGTTGCTGGCGCCCAGGTCCATCGGCACGCCCAGCAGCGCGACCTCCAGGTCGCCGAATTCGGGCCGGCTCCAGTCCATCGCCCGGGCCGGCGCGTCCAGCAGCGTGGGCATGCCGGCATAGGGCGCCATGCGCGTGCCGCTATCGTTGATCACATTGGCCGCGATGGCGCGGAAATGCGGATCGTGGATCTCGGCCTCGTTGGCGCCGCCGAAGCGCTCGCGCAGCGCCTGCAATTTTTCGGGCGTGAAAGTCATGTCTTGCTCCTGCTTGATGAAAACTCAGTCGGCCCGGGCCGGGGCGCGCGCGCCATCCAGGCTCGCGGGCGCGTCGGCGCGGGTCGCCAGGCTGATCACGACCAGGCTGGCGAGGCTGACGGCCAGGCTGACGTAGATGGGCGTGTTGGCGTCCAGGCCGTCCTTGATCATGAAAACGATGGCCGCGCCGCAACCGAGCAACATGCTGGCGATGGCGGCCGGCGTGGTGGCGCGGCGCCAGTAGATCGCGCCCAGCAGGGGCACCAGCATGCCGCCCACCAGCAGGTTGTAGGCGCAGGTCAGCGCGCTGAGCACATCGTCCACCGCCAGCGCGATGCCGACGGCCGTGAACCCCGCCAGCAACGTGATGAGGCGGTGCGAACTCACGTTCTCGAAGCGGCGGCCGCCGCGCAGCGCGGGCAGCAGGTCTTCCGCCAGCACGGTGGAGGTCGCCAGCATGGCGGCGCTGGCCGTGGACATCATGGCCGCGAGCGCGGCGGCTATGACCAGGCCGCGGATGCCGTCGGGCAGGCTGGCCTGCACGATGGCGGCGAAGGCGTTGTTGGGATTGTCCAGATCGGGCAGCAGCACCTTGGCGGCCATGCCGATCAACGCGCCGGCCAGACCATAAAGCACACAGTACACCCCGGCCACGCTGCCGGCGACGCGCGCCACGCCCGTGGTGCGGGCGGTGAACACACGCTGCCAGATGTCCTGGCCGATCAGGATGCCGAAGAAATAGATGACGAAGTAGGTGGCGATGGTGCTCCAGCCGATGGTGGTGAAGTCGAAGCTGGCGGCCGGCAGGCGCGCGACCAGCTGGTCCCAGCCGCCCACGCGCATGATGCAGATCGGCAGCAGCACGAACATCAGGCCCACGGTCTTGATCACGAACTGCACGATGTCGGTCAGCGTCAGCGACCACATGCCGCCCACCGCCGAATAGATGACGACCACGCCGCCCCCCAGCAGCACCGCCGCCCAGAAGGGCAGGTCGAACAATACGTGCATCACCGTGCCGGTGGCGATGACGGACGTGGCGGCCAGCATCAGCGCGTAGGCCATCATCACCAGCGCGCTGACGCGGCGCGTGGCCGGGCTGTAGCGCCGCTCCAGCACCTGGGTCACGGTATAGATGCGCAGCTTGAGCAGCGGCTTGGCCAGGAACAGGTTCAGCACCACGATGCCCGCGCCCAGCGCCGCGCACAGCCAGAAGCCGGAAATGCCGTGGACATAGCCCAGGCGCACCGTGCCGACGGTGCTGGCCCCGCCCAGCACCGTGGCCGCCATGGTGCCCATGTAGAAGCCGGGCCCCAGGTTGCGCCCCGCCACCAGGAAGTCTTCCTGCGTCTTCGCGCGCCGCATGCCGTACCAGCCCAGCAACAGCATCGCGCCCATGTAGATCACGACTACGCCTATGTCCAAGTACATGTCCGCCCCTCGATTCGTTTCCGGCGCGCGTCCAGGGCGCGCCATGTGGTCTTGATGCCATTCACAGGCGTTGCACGAAACACCGATATGTATAAAAGTGAATTTCCGCAAAACCTGCTTTCCAGCCATTGCCGGCATGATTTCCGCGCTTTTCAACGTAGGACTTTCATGCCTGCAAGGCCCGATGGAATAATAGAAATCACGCAATTCCCGATCCATATCTCATTCGCTCAACAAGCATCGATAAATATCAATGTTTCATAGGTGATTACCCTATGCTGTCCACCGTTACCGATCTGGATCTCAGGCTGATCAGGGTGTTCCTGGCCATCGTCGACGCCGGCGGCGTATCGGCCGCGCAGGACGTGCTGGGCGTGGGCCAGTCCACCATCAGCAGCCAGCTCGCCACGCTGGAGACGCGGCTGGACTTCCGCCTGTGCGAGCGCGGCCGGGGCGGCTTCCGGCTGACGGCCAAGGGCCAGCGTTTCGCCCGGCTGGCGCGCGGCGCGCTGACCTCGCTGAACAACTTCACCGCCGAGGCCCGCAACATGCATCGCCAGCTGGTCGGCAGCCTGACGCTGGGCCTGATCGGCAACGCCACGCTGGAACAGAACGGGCTGATCGCACGCGCCATCGCCCGCTTCCGGCAACGCGACGAAGCGGTGCGGCTGTCGCTGCTGATCCGCGGCCCGCGCGAACTGGAAGAGCTGATCCTGAAGGACGAAATGCAGGTGGCGGTGGGCTATTTCCTGCACCGCGTTCCGATGCTGGACTACGCCACGCTGTTCCAGGAGCGTCAGGTGGCCTATTGCGGCGCGGGCCACGCGCTGGCGGCCCGCGCCGGCAGCCTGGGCCCGGGCGACGTGGCCGAGTCGGACTGGACCTGGCGCACCTATCCGCTGCCCGAGGCCTCCTTCGCGGGCCTGCCGCGCCGCATTACCTCCGAGGCCGACAACATGGAGGCCGCCGCGGTGCTGATCCTTTCCGGCGCGCACCTGGGCTACCTGCCCGAGGCCTATGCCGCGCCCTATGTGCAGGCCGGCCTGCTGCGGCCTCTGAATCCGGCGCTGTTCCATTACGACGTGGACATCACGCTGGTGGCCAAGAAGCGCCCCCACCTGAACGAGATCACGGCGGCCTTCCTGGAGGACATGCGCGCCGCGCTTGCGCTGCCACAGCCATGAAGCGCCTGGGTTAAGCTCGGGACGCGGCGCTGCCTGCCAGGCCCGCCGCGCATCCCGAACACGAGGCCCGCATGTCGACCACCGCCACCCTGAATGCCAACGCTCCCGCCCCCCGCCGCATGACCGTGCCCGCATTCCGCGCCCGCAAGGGCCAGGAACCGCTGGTCATGCTGACCGCGTACACGGCGCGCATGGCCGAGCTGCTGGATCCCTGCTGCGACGCGCTGCTGGTGGGCGACAGCCTGGCGCAGACCATCTACGGACTGCCATCCACCGTCCCCGTCACGCTGGACACCATGATCGCGCACGGCGCGGCCGTGGCGCGCGGCGCGCGCACCGCGCTGGTGGTGGTGGACATGCCTTTCGGCAGCTACGAAGCCAGTCCCGAGCAGGCCTTCGCGTCGGCCTCCCGCGTGCTGAAGGAAACCGGCGCGGCCGCCATCAAGCTGGAAGGCGGCGAGGCCATGGCCGCCACGGTCGCCTTCCTGTCGGCGCGCGGCATCCCCGTGATGGGACATGTGGGCCTGACGCCGCAGGCGGTGAACATCCTGGGCGGCTACGGCGCGCGCGGACGCGGCCATGCCGAGCAGGCCAAGATCGCGGCCGACGCCGAAGCCATCGCCGCCGCCGGCGCCTTCGCGGTGGTGGTCGAGGGCGTGGTGGAACCGCTGGCGGCATCGATCGCCGCCAGCCTGTCCTGCCCCGTGATCGGCATCGGCGCGTCCGCGTCATGCGACGGACAGGTGCTGGTGGTGGATGACATGCTGGGCATGTTCGAGCGCACTGCCCGTTTCGTGAAGCGCTACGACACACTGTCCGAACGCATCCAGGCCGCGGCGCGGACCTATTCCGAGGAAGTGAAGGCCCGGCGCTTCCCGGGCCCCGAGCATCTGTACGAAGCGCCCAAGGCCTGAGCCGCGCCAACGCCGCGACTTGCCCGATCCGCCACCGGCATCAGGCGCGCGGCCACAGCAACGGAAACAGCGCGTGCTCCAGCGGCGCGCCCGCCGGCAGTTCCTGCTCCAGCCCCGGAAACTCCGGCGAGGTCCGCCAAGCGCGCGGCGCATGCCGCATGTCCTCGCCCAGGAAACGCACCGAGAACGCGCGCCGGCGTCGGTCTCCGCCCACGCCGCCGGACGCGTGAAGCGTCAGCATGTGGAAGAACACGGCGTCGCCCGGCTCCAGCTCCCAGCCCAGGATGCGCCAGCGCGAGCGGTCGGCCTCGATGTCGGGCAGATCCGCCAGGCTGCCTTCCGGAAACCACCTGGCCTGGTTGTCCAGGAAGGTGCGCGGCATCAGCCAAGGCCCCAGGTGCGAGCCCGCCACGAACTCCAGCGTGGCCTCGCGCGCGACCGGATCCACCGGCATCCACATGCTGCAATTCATGCGCCCTTCGACGTTGTAATAGGGCTGGTCCTGGTGCCAGGGCGTGCGCTGGCGCGTGTTGGGTTCCTTGACGAGCAGATGGTCGTGATAGAGCCGCGCCGGCCCGCCGCCCATCAGCTGCGAGGCCACCGAGCCCACGCGGCTGTCGAAGATGAATCGCCGGTATTCGTCGTTGTCCCGCCAGTTGCAGAAGTCCTCGAAGAACCAGCCGGGATCGTCCGGCCGGCTGGCCACCTTGGCGCGCGGGCTGGGCGCGTCCAGGTTCTTCTGGATGCCGCGCGTCAGCAGCTCGACTTCCGGCGCGGTGAACAGCTGCCGCACACAGAGCGCGCCGTCGCGCTGGAAGGCCGCGATGTCCTCGGCCGGCAGTTCGAATTCATGGCGATGCATGGTCACTCCTCCTTGTCATCATCATAGTCAGGCCGCGATGCGCCGCCCGCGCGCCGACGCATCGCGGACAGCCAGAGATAGGCCGCCGACAGCAGCGCGAGCCAGCCCAGGCCCACATACAGCGCGCCGCGCGTATCCTCGAACGCGGCCAGCACCGCGAACACGAACAGCATGAAGACGACGGCGCAGCGCTGACCCCAGGGCCACAGCGGCACGGGAAAGGCCAGCTCGGCGGCGGCTGGGCCCAGGCGGCGACGCATGGCCAGCTGCGACAGCAGGATCATCAGCCACACCCAGACCACGGAAAAGGTCACGATGGCCGCCAGCTTCATGAACAGGCCGTCGGGCAACAGGTAATTGAGCGCCACGCCCACGAGCAGGCCCGCGCCCATCACCGCCACCGTCATCCAGGGCACACCGAAGCGCGACACCCGCGCGAAGCCGGCCGGCGCCTGGCCGTTCAGCGCCATGCCGTAGAGCATGCGCCCGGTGCTGAAGATATCGCTGTTGACCGCCGAGATCACAGCCGAGATCACCACCAGGTTCAGCACGTCCGCGGCCGCCTTGATGCCCAGGCTGCTGAATATCTGCACGAAGGGGCTGCCTTGCGTGCCGATCTTGCTCCAGGGGAAGATCGCCATCAGCACCAGCAGAGTCAGCACGTAGAACAGCAGGATGCGCAGCGGCACCGAATTGATCGCCTTGGGAATGACGCGCCGGGGATCGCCGGCCTCGCCCGCAGCCATGCCGATGACCTCCACGCCGCCGAAGGCGAACATCACCACCGTGAAGGACGCGATCATGCCCTCGATGCCGTTGGGAAAGAAGCCGCCGTGCTGCCACAGGTTGGCCAGGGCCGGCGCCGTGGCGTCCGCGTCGCCGATGCGCATGCCGCTGAGCAGCACCGCCGCGCCGCCCGCGATCAGCGCCAGGATCGCCACGACCTTGAGCAGGGACAGCCAGAACTCCAGCTCGCCGAACACCTTCACACTGCACAGGTTCAAGCCGCCGATGCACAGCACGATGCCCAGCACCCAGATCCAGCGCGGCGTGTCCGGATACCAGAAACCCATGTACACGCCGAACACGGTGACATCGGCCAGACAGACCATCAGCATGGAAAAGGCATAGCTCCAGCCGGTCAGGAAACCCAGGTACGGCCCCAGGTAGCGCGTCGCGTAATGGCCGAAGGAGCCGGGCACCGGATGGCGCACCGCCATCTCTCCCAGCGCGCGCATGGTGAAGAAGATGGCCGCGCCGCCGATCAGGTAGGCCAGCAGCACCGACGGCCCCGCGCGCTGTATGGCGGCGGCGGAGCCATAGAACAGGCCGGTTCCGATCGCCGAGCCCAGCGCCATGAAGCGCACGTGCCGCGCGCTCAGGCCACGGCGCAAGCCTGTCTGCTCATCCATGGATATCCCCTCTCTTTTGGTATTGGTCTGATCGGCAATATCTATACTTGTATAGTCAAGCTTGGGACAACATGACGTAATCCCTAACCCGGCGTCCAATCCCGGGCTATCCGAGGCAAGCGTCCGAACTTCCACGGATTGAACCCATTAGAATCAGACGAATCCAATCCAGATGCCCGCCCCCATGCCCGATCCGCTGCCCCTGCAAGACGCCATCGCCGACGCGATCAGCACCGCGACGCGCGGGGCCGGCCGCGTCAACATCCTGGTGGCCGGCAAGACGGGCGTGGGCAAGAGCACGCTGATCAACGCCGTGTTCCGTGGCGAGCTGGCGCGCACCGGCGCGGGCAAGCCGGTGACCTCGACGACCCAGGAATTCACCCGGCCCGGCCATCCGCTCACCATCATCGACACGCGCGGCCTGGAAGTAGCCGACTACGAAGCCTCGCGCCGCGAGCTGGACGCGCTGATCCGCGAGCGCGGAGCCGCCGCCGATCAGGAACGCCACATCCACATCGCCTGGCTCTGCATCCAGGACAGCAGCCACCGCGTCGAGGACGCGGAGATCGCGCTGTGCAACATGCTGGCGGACGCCGGCATTCCCGTCATCACGGTGCTGACCAAGGCCCGCAAGAACAGCCCGTTCGCCGACACCGCGCGCGAGCTGCTGCCGCGCGCCCGGCAGGTGGTGCCGGTGCGCGCGCTGCCCGAGCGCATCGACGAGCTGGACGCGGATCTGCCGCCCATGGGGCTGGACGAGCTAATCGCCGCCACCGCCCAGGCCATCCCCGAGGCGCAGCAGCGCGCCTACGCCAATGCGCTGTCCACCCGCAACAAGCAGGCGCTGGAAGTAAAAAAAAAGCGGGCTGAGATCGAAGTGAACATCGCCGCCGGCCTGGCCGCGTCGGCCGCCGCCGCGCCCATCCCGTTTTCCGACGCCTTCGCGCTGGTGCCGATCCAGGTCGGCATGATCGCCAAGATCGGCATCACCTTCGGCATGGAGCTGGACACGGCGGCCATCACCACGCTGGTCACGTCCACGCTGGGCGCCTCGGCCGCCACGCTGATCGGCCGCTCGGTGGTGTCCAGCCTGCTCAAGCTGATCCCGGGCGCCGGCAGCGCGGCCGGCGGCACCATCGCCGCCACCACCGCCGCCACCCTCACCAAGCTGCTGGGCAACGCCTACGTGGCGGTGCTCTACGACTTCTGCCAGCGCCATCCGGGCAAGGACATCGACACCGCGATGATCGCGCAGGCGCTCAAGCAACGCGTGGGCTTCGGCCGAGGCTGAACACCGCGCCGGATAGGCGCACTTTTTCGCAACAGTTGGACGGCCTTCGCAATAATGCGCAGGCTTTTGGCATTTTCATATGCGGGATAAATATTTGGCTTCCGCAGACGTAAAGCCATATATCCCGTCATGTTTTCATGCCAGCCGCAGCGGCGGCCCATGCCGGAAGACCGGCCATAAGCTATGACCATCGCGAATTCGGACGTCATGTACAGGCACCTGGTGCAGGGTGTCGAGGACTACGCCATCTATATGCTGTCTCCGGACGGCACCGTCGCCAACTGGAACGCCGGCGCCGAACGCACCAAGGGCTATGCGGCCGACGAGATCGTCGGCCAGAATTTCTCCTGCTTCTATACCCCGGAAGACCGGGCCTCGGGCCTGCCGCAAGCCGGACTGGCGCGGGCCCGCGACCGGGGCAAGTTCGCCGCCGAGGGCTGGCGCGTGCGCAAGGACGGCACCCTGTTCTGGGCCAGCGTGGTGATCGACGCGATCCACGGCGACGGCGGCGAACTGCTCGGCTACGCCAAGATCACGCGCGACGAGACCGAGCGCCGCATGCAGGAACAGCAGCTGCTGCGTGCCAAGGAAATGACCGAGCGCTACAACGCCGAGCTGGGCTCGCTGTCGAGCTTCCTGGACGCGGTGATTTCGCAAATCCCTTCCTGCGTGCTGGTGATGGACGCGGTGTCGCGCCGGATCGTGCTGGCCAACCGCCAGGTGCAGGCCATGTTCGGCGTCGACCGCGCCGACATGCGCGGCCGGACCATGCAGGAATGCCTGCCGGAACAGGCCTGCGCCTTCTTCGAGCGGCTCTGCAATGATGCGCTGCGCTCGGACGGCGCCATGCGCGAAGAGGAAGAGGAGCTGTCCACCACGCTGGGCCCTCGCTCGCTGCGTACCAAGACGCTGGTGTTCCACAACAGCGATCCGCGCTCGCGCTATGTGCTGCTGATCGCCGATGACGTCACCGACGAGAACGCCGCCCATGCGCAGGTGCGCTACATGGCCCACCACGACACGCTGACCGGCATGCCCAACCGGCGTCTGTTCCGCGAACAGATGCTCAAGGCGCTGAACGCGGCCAGCGACGGCCGCGCCACCGCGGTGCTGTGCCTGGACCTGGACAATTTCAAGAGCGTCAACGACACGCTGGGCCACCAGTTCGGCGACGAGCTGCTGCGCCTCCTGGCCAAGCGCCTGCCCAAGGTCCTGCGCGAACAGGACACGCTGGCGCGGCTGGGCGGCGACGAATTCGCCGTGGTGCTGCCCAACATCGAGCAGACCGAGGACGTGCGCCGCATGGCGCAGCGCCTGGTGGACGCCGTGCGCGCGCCGTTCGAGATCGACGGCCATACCGTGCCGGTGACGGTCAGCATCGGCATCGCCGTGGCCGACACGCCGGAATGCACCGCCGACCACCTGCTGCGCTACGCCGACATGGCGTTGTACGAGGCCAAGCGCAACGGCCGCAACGGCATGGCCTTCTTCAAGCCCGAGATGGAGACCACCGCGCTCAAGCGCCACGAGATGGAAATGGACCTGCGCCAGGCCATCATCTCGCAGCAGCTACGGCTGCACTACCAGCCCATCAAGGACGCCAGCCATGTACGCACCGTGGGCCGCGAGGCGCTGATGCGCTGGCAACATCCGACCAAGGGCCTGATCATGCCCAACGACTTCATTCCCGTGGCCGAGGAAACCGGGCTGATCCATGAGCTCAGCGCCTTCACGCTACACGAGGCCTGCCGCGAGGCCATGCGCTGGGAGCCGCATGAAACCGTGGCCGTCAACCTGTCGGCCAGCCAGTTCGCCAACAGCGCGCTGGTGTCGCTGGTGGAATCGGCGCTGACCACGTCCGGCCTGCCGGCCGACCGGCTGGAGCTGGAGATCACCGAATCGGTGCTGCTGGCCAATTCGGCGGCCAACCTGTCCACGCTGACCCGGCTCAAGGACATGGGCGTGAAGGTGGCGCTGGACGATTTCGGCACCGGCTATTCCTCGCTGAGCTACCTGCGCAGCTTCGAGTTCGACAAGATTAAGATCGACAAGTCCTTCACCCAGGACGTGGAGTCCAGCCGCGAGGCGCTGGCCATCATCCGCGCCATCAACGGCATCGGCCGCAGCCTGGACATCCCCACCACCGCCGAGGGCGTGGAAACCCCGGCCCAGCTGCGCCGGCTGACGGAGGAAGGCTGTACCCACTTCCAGGGCTATCTGCTGGGACGCCCGGTATCGCACGAACCCGGCGCCGCGCCGCAGACGCCGACGTAATCCGCCGTAAACGCCTGTGTGACAGCACGCCTGCGGGACAACCCGCAGGCGCGCGCGGCAACGCCATACGGCGGCAATACGTCCCTGTTACAGTGGCCCCGGCAGGGTCTGGCCAAAATGACGAACTGGACGGCAGGCGCGCCCTTGATCCCAGGGTTGATTGCACCGCGCCGACCTTACGCTGCGCCTCATATGCGGCGGCTTTCCGTGCCGCCGCGATGTCGACAGCCATCGGGGCCGCACCATGTTCAAGTCCATACGCAACCGCCTCATCGCCCTCTGCGTGGCGATCACCATTCTTTCCATGCTGTCGCTTTCCCTGGCCACGGTGCTAGTGGCCCGCGACAATACCTTCGATCAGGTCGACCACAATATCGGCCAGATCACGCGCAATCACGCCAATGAACTGTCCGCCTGGGTGCGCGACAAGCAGCGCGTCACCAGCTCGCTGAAGAACGCCGTCGACCAGCCCGAAGCCATCGCGCACACCATGGCCGCGACCGCGCAGCAGGCCGGCGGCTTCGATGACGCCTATATCGTCTACGCCGACAAGCGCTACATCTTCAACCACGCCATGCCGGATGGCTTCGACGGCCCGGCGCGCGCCTGGTACCAGCAGGCCGCCCAGACCAACGGGCCGGCCATCACGCCGATCTATGTGGACGCCGCGTCGGGCAAGCTGTGCATGAGCTTCGTCGAGGCGGTGCGCAAGGACGGCCGCGTGGTCGCGGCCGTGGGCACCGACATGCTGCTCGACAGCATGGCCAAGATGGTCGCGGCCATCCAGGCCACGCCCAAGAGCTTCGCCTTCCTGCTGGACGGACAGGGCCAGATCCTGGCCCACCCGGACGTCAAGCTGGCGCTCAAGCCGGTCACCGCCATCGATCCCGGCCTGGACCTGGGCCAGCTGCAACAGCTGGCCAGGAACAGCGGCAGCTCGCTGACACAGGACATCGGCGGCGTCAGCCAGCTGCTGTACGCCAGCGCCGTGGAAGGCACGCCCTGGACGCTGGTGATCGCCATCGACCGCGCCCAGGCCAACGAGCCGGTCACCATGATGGTCAAGCTGGCCGCGTCCATCACCGCGCTGGCGCTGCTGCTGGCCGTGGCCTTCGTGACGATGGCGGTCAAGCGTCAGCTGCGCGGCCTGCCCCAGGTGCAATACGCGCTGCAGGACATCGCCAGCGGCGACGGCGACCTGACGCGCCGGCTGCCGGCCGAGGGCGGTGACGAGCTGGCCCGGATCGGCGCCGCATTCAATCAATTCGCCGACAAGATCGCCACGATCCTGCGCGAGATCCGCGTGGCGGCCGACTCCGTGCGCACCGCCAGCCTGGAGATCGCCAGCGGCAACCATGACCTGTCCGACCGCACCTCGCAGCAGGCCAGCTCGCTGGAGCAGACCGCCGCGGCCATGGAAGAGATCACCTCGACCGTGCAGCACAACGCCGACAACGCCAGCCAGGCGGCCAACCTGGCCAGCGACGCCTCGCGCGTGGCCGGCCAGGGCGGCGCGGTGATGCAGCAGGTGGTGCACACCATGGACGGCATCGACGCCTCGGCGCGCAAGATCGTCGACATCATCGGCGTGATCGACGGCATCGCCTTCCAGACCAACATCCTGGCGCTGAACGCGGCGGTGGAAGCC
>MCND01000190.1_pt1 | contig 26597 bp, 20 predicted proteins | sample 778211 | NCBI WGS metagenome assembly MCND01 (sample SAMN04296812, study PRJNA304217) | bioreactor metagenome | isolation source: activated sludge enriched with benzalkonium chloride | place: Turkey: Istanbul urban wastewater treatment plant
GACCATCACCGACCACATCGCCGTGCTGCGCCCGCACGCCTGGCTGATGCTGGGCCACTGCGCAGGTCTGCGCGATTCCCAGCGCCTGGGTGACTACGTACTCGCGCACGGTTATGTGCGCGAGGATCACGTGCTGGACGCCGACCTGCCGACCTGGGTGCCGGTACCGGCGCTGGCCGAGGTGCAGGTGGCGCTGGAGCAGGCGGTGGAAGAGGTGGCCGGCCTGTCGGGCTGGGACCTGAAGCGCATCATGCGCACGGGTACCGTGGCCACCATCGATAACCGCAACTGGGAGCTGCGCGACCACGTCGAACTGGTCGAACGCTTCGCCCAGTCGCGCGCCATCGCCCTGGACATGGAATCCGCCACCATCGCCGCCAACGGCTTCCGCTTCCGCGTGCCCTACGGCACCTTGCTGTGCGTGTCGGACAAGCCGCTGCACGGCGAGCTGAAGCTGCCCGGCATGGCCAGCGCCTTCTACCGCCGCCAGGTCAACCAGCACCTGGAAATCGGCATCCGCGCCCTCGAACGCCTGCGCGGCATGCCGCCGGAGCGCCTGCACTCCCGCAAGCTGCGGACCTTCATGGAAACCGCCTTCCAATAGCCGGCACGGCGGTCCGGGCATCGCCTCCCTGTCCCTCGTTGATTCATCTGCAATATAGGGACAGGGAATCAGCTTCCTGCTACAAGTCTGCTATTGCGGCAGCGCCAGCGCAGCCGCTACAAGGCTACCCTGATCGCATTTGCACCACCGCCCCTCCCGGCAGGGCTTCCCCAAGCGGGGCCACGCGGAGCCGGCTTTGCCGGTCCGCTGTGGCGCCCCCTTGAGGGGGGAGCGCGCAGCGCTCGGGGGTGGGCCCATTTTTTTGCTATGCTCGCGCGTTGCTCGGATACCCGGGGCGCCGGCGGCCTATCCCGCGGCATTTCCCAGGCTCCTTCCAGATCCCATAAGGAACGCACTTTGGCACCATCGGAACACGATGAATCCCGCGCCGCCGGCAAGGCCGTGACCGGAGGCGAAAGCCCCTCCGGCCTGCGCCGCGCCCTGTCCGCGCGCCACCTGACCATGATCGCTGTCGGCGGCTCGATCGGCACCGGCCTGTTCGTGGCATCGGGCGCGACCGTGGCCCAGGCCGGCCCCGGGGGCGCGCTGCTGGGCTACGCGCTGATCGGCATCATGGTCTATTTCCTGATGACCAGCCTGGGCGAGCTGGCCGCGGCCATGCCGGTTTCCGGCTCGTTCTCGACCTATGGCGCGCGCTACGTCGAAGAAGGCTTCGGTTTCGCGCTGGGCTGGAACTATTGGTACAACTGGGCCGTCACGGTGGCGGTGGATCTGGTGGCCGCGCAGCTGGTGATGGCCTACTGGTTCCCCGACATTCCAGGCGTGTACTGGAGCGCGCTGTTCCTGGCGATCACCTTCGGGCTCAATGCCTTGTCCGCGCGCGGCTTCGGCGAGGCCGAGTTCTGGTTCGCGCTGATCAAGGTGGTCGCGGTGCTGGCCTTCGTGGTCATGGGCGTGATGATGCTGCTTGGCATCATCCGCGGCGGCGAGACCGGCGGCCTGGCCAACTGGACCGTGGGCGACGCGCCGTTCGCGGGCGGTTTCGCGGCGCTGATCGGCGTGGCCATGGTGGTGGGCTTTTCCTTCCAGGGCACCGAACTCATCGGCATCGCGGCCGGCGAATCCAAGGATCCCGCGCGCAACCTGCCGCGCGCGGTGCGCCAGGTGTTCTGGCGCATCCTGCTGTTCTACGTGATGGCCATCCTGGTCATCGGCCTGCTCATTCCCTATACCGATCCGCAGCTGCTGCGCACCGAAGTCACCGACGTCAGCGTCAGCCCCTTCGCGCTGATCTTCGAGCGCGCCGGCCTGCTGGCGGCCGCCTCGGTCATGAACGCGGTGGTGCTGACCTCGGTGCTGTCGGCCGGCAACTCCGGCATGTACGCCGCTACTCGCATGCTGTACAGCCTGGCGCGCGACCGCAAGGCGCCCGCGGTGTTCGGTCGCGTGACCGGCAACGGCGTGCCGCTGTGGGCGCTGGTGGCCACGACCGTGGTCGCGGCGCTGTGCTTCTTCAGCTTCATCTTCAGCCCCAAGGCCGTCTACGTCTGGCTGCTGAACACCTCGGGCATGACGGGCTTCATCGCCTGGCTGGGCATCGCCATCAGCCACTACCGCTTCCGGCGAGGCTATGTGGCGCAGGGCCGCAACCTGGCGGACCTGCCCTATGTGTCGCCGTTCTTCCCGTTCGGCCCGATCTTCGCCTTCGCCTTGTGCCTGATCATCACGCTGGGGCAGAACTACCAGGCCTTCCTGCAGGACCGCATCGACTGGGGCGGCGTGGTGGCCACGTATGTCGGCATTCCGCTGTTCCTGCTGATCTGGCTGGGCTATCGCCTGGTGCGCGGTTCGCGCTTCGTCAGTTACCGCGACATGCGCTTTCCGGATGCGCGGGCGCGCAGCGAGTACCTGGACACGGCGCTGCGCGGCGGCGCGGTGACGGAAACGCGCTGATCAGCAAGCACCGGCGCCGTCCCGGCGGGGAGGGCGCCGGCATCGCGGCAAGCTCTCAGCCCGCCACGTAGGCGGTCTTCACCGTGGTGTAGAACTCGATCGCGTGGCTGCCTTGCTCGCGCGAACCGAGGCTGGATCCCTTCCGGCCGCCGAAGGGCACGTGGTAGTCCACGCCGGCGGTCGGCACGTTCACCATCACCATGCCGGCCTGCGCATGCCGCTTGAAGTGCTGCACGTGCTTCAGGGACGTCGAACAGATGCCGCTGGCAAGGCCGAATTCCGTGTCGTTGGCAAGGGCCAGCGCGTGTTCGTAGTCGCGTGCCGGCATGACCGCCGCGACCGGCCCGAAGATTTCCTCGCGGCAGATGCGCATGACGTTGTCGCAGTCCGCGAAGATGGCGGGCGCCATGTAGTGGCCCGGCGTGCCGAGTTGCAGCTCGCCGCCGCCGCACAGCAACCGCGCGCCTTCCTGCCTGCCGATGTCCACGTAGCGCAGGTTCTGTTCCAGTTGGTCGCGGCTGGCGACGGGGCCGATGTCGGTTCCGGCTTCCAGCGCGTGGCCGATCCTGAGCGAGGCCGCGCGGTCCCGCAACTTCTGCAGGAAGCGCGCGTAGACGCCTTGCTCGACGATGATCCGGCTCGATGCCGTGCAGCGTTGTCCGGTGGAATAGAACGCGCTTTGCACCGCGCACTCGACGGCGACGTCCAGGTCGGCGTCGTCCAGCACCACCATCGGATTCTTGCCACCCATTTCCAGCTGGGCCTTGGCCATGCGTTGCGCGGCGGCCTGCGCCACGCGCCGGCCCGTGGCGACCGAACCGGTGAAGGAGATGGCGTCGATGCGGCGGTCGTCCAGCAGCGCCTGACCCACCTGCGAGCCGCGACCCATCACCAGGTTGAAGACGCCTGCCGGCAGGCCGGCGCGGCTGATGATCTCGGCCAGCGCCCAGGCGCAGCCCGGCACCAGTTCGGCGGGCTTGAACACGACCGTATTGCCATAGGCCAGCGCGGGCGCGATTTTCCAGGCGGGAATGGCGATCGGAAAGTTCCAGGGCGCGATGATGCCGACCGTGCCCACGGGTTCGCGCGTCACGTCGATCTCTATGCCCGGCCTGACCGAGGCCAGCTTGTCGCCGCGCTGGCGCAGGGCCTCGCCGGCGTAGAACTTGAAGATGTTGCCGGCGCGCGTGACTTCGCCGATGCCTTCGGGCAGCGTCTTGCCTTCTTCCCGCGACAGCAGCCGGCCCAGCTCTTCGCGGCGCGCGAGGATTTCGGCGCCGATGCGGTCCAGAGCATCCGCGCGGGCCTGCGGGCTGCAGAAGCCCCATGCCGCCTTGGCTTCGTGCGCGGCGGCGATCGCGGCTTCGGCCATGCCGGCGTCGGCCTGGGCATAATGATCGATCGTGTCGCGCGTGTCGGAAGGATTGATGTTGGCGACGCTGGCCGCGCTATCCAGCCACTGGCCGGCGATGTAGTTCGGTTTCATGGGATCAATGTGGGTAGAGTGAGATGGGGTTGTGGACGGAGCAGGGCGGCTGTCTTCAAGGGCCGCCATTCAGGCATCGAGCAGCGATAGCTCGAGGCGCTTGATGCGTTGGGCGACGCCGCGGGCGAATTCCAGCGTCACCTTGGATAGCGGCCGCTGGCTCGGCACGACGATGCCGACGGTCAGGGCGTTGATATTGGGCTCCTCGATGGGACGCCACACCACTTCGCCGCTGGAGATTTCCTCCAGGAACGCCAGCTTCGAGAAAAAGGAAATGCCGCGTCCGGTGACGATCAGGCGCTTGAGCAACAGGGTGGAGTTGCAGGTCACGCTGGGGGTCAGCAGATCCCAGAATTCGGAGAACTTCGGCGACACGCCTCCCTGCATGGGAAAGCGTCCCTCCAGCCGCAGGAAGGCATGGCTGCGGCAGTCGGCAAAGCTCACGACGTCCTTCCTGGCCAGCGGATGCGAGGATGCCATCACCACGCCAGGCGGCAGCGCGACCTGCGTCATCACGTCGAGGCCGGCCGGCAGCTTGGAAATGAAGGTGATGCCCACGTCGTACTCGCCGCTGAGCACCTTGGACGCCACATCCCAGGGCGTGACGGCGGTGATGGCATACGTGACGGCGGGGTACTGTCCCGAGAACTCCTCGACAGCCGCGGGCAGCAGGTCGACGAACAGCGAATCCATCGCGGCGACCGATACATGGCCCGTGCGTTCGTCCTTCAGCTCGTCCAGCTCGCCGCGCATCAGGTGGAAATCGTTGAGGGTCGCGCGGATATGCTGCAGCATGCGCTCGCCGGCCGCGTTCAGGCGTATGCCGTTGGGCAGGCGGTCGAACAGATCGGTGCCCATCTCGGCTTCCAGCTTGAGGATCTGCCGGTTCACCGCGCTGGAGGCGACATAGAGGTTCTGCGCGGCCTTGCGGATCGATCCGCAACGGGCGACTTCGACAAAGTACTTCAGGACGCTGGCGTGCATGGAGAGTCTTCTGGTTGCAATCCCGGGATTCTGCCCGCGATCCCGGGCGCGCCGGCACTAGCATTGGCCCTAGTGTGCCGTCCCGCGGATACGCCCGCACGACACTACGGGACAGCACACTAGCTACCCGCGCGCGCCGGATAGGCCGCGACCATCGGATGGTCGCAGGCCGAGGGCTGCACGCCGTCCGCGCCGCCGGGCGAACCCAGGCCGCTTACGTCCGGTCCGAAGAACTCCCGGTTGACCGCCGCGAACACGGCTTCGTGAGGCGGCAGCTCCTGGGCGTCGTGGATCGCTTCGGTCGGACAGACGGACACGCAGATGCCGCAGCTGATGCACTCGTCCGGATGGATGTACAGCGTGCGGCCGCCTTCGTAAATGCAGTCGACGGGGCAGCATTTGACGCAGGCGCGGTCCTTGACGTCGATGCAGCCGGAAGCGATCACGTAGGTCATTATCTACCCCGCCATTGTGGTTTGCGCTTCTGCTGGAACGCGAGCACGCCTTCGTGCGCGTCCTCGGATTGCAGGGCCGCGACCAGCGCCGGCAGGCGCAGCGCCTGGGCGTCGGCGGGCGACAGGGTGCCGGTCTTGCGCACCACCTGCTTGATGGCCTGCTGCGACAGTGGGGCGCAGGCCAGCAGGGCGTCGACCCATCGCTGCACCGCCTCGTCCAGGCCGGCGCGCGGCACCACTTCGTTGATAAGGCCAAGCTCGGCCGCTTCGCGCGCGGGGATTCGGCGACCGGTCAGCAGCATCGCCATCGCCTTGCGGTAGGGAATCTGCCGCTGCAGCAGCGTCATGCCGCCGTCCAGCGGCATGCGGCCCACCAGCGCCTCCGGCAGGCCGAAACTGGCTTCCTCGCAGGCCACCACGATGTCGCAGCCCAGCACCATCTCGAAGCCGCCGCCCAGCGCGAAACCGTTGACCCGGGCCACGACCGGCACGTTCAGGGTCTCGCGCAACGCGATGCCGCCGAAGCCGCCAGGGCGCGCCGCGCCCCAGTATTCCAGCCCGGTGGTGGTGGGGTTCTTCAGGTCCGCGCCCACGCAGAAGGCGCGCTCGCCTTCGCCGGTGAGCACGACCACGCGGACGTCGTCGCGGCCCTCGATCTCGGTCCAGATGCGTTGCAGCGCGGCCTCGGTGGCGAGGTCGACGGCGTTGAGCACGTCGGGCCGCGCCAGCGTCACCGTGGCGACATGGTTCTCGATTCGCAGATGCACGCTCATGGCGCCTCCTTGGCGGGGGTGTCCGGACCTTGCGCCAGCTCGCGCAGCACGTCCTCGTTATGCTGCCCGAGCCTGGGCGGCGCGCGGCGCAGGCTGACCCGCGCGCTGGACATCGTGATCGGGCTGTTGATGAAGCGCACGCGCTGGCCCTCGCCGTCGCCCTCGATCAGCATCTGGTTGTGCAGCGTCTGCGGGTCGACCAGCGCTTCGCGCAGATCCCGCACCGGCGAGCACAGGATGTCGACCGCCTCCAGCCGCGCCAGCCAGTGCTCGCGGGTATTGCCGGCGTAGCGCTCGCGGAAGATGGCCTGCAGCGCCGCCTTGTTCTTGAACTGCTGCGTCAGGTCGCAATAGCGCGGATCGGCGGACAGGTCGTCGATTTCCAGCGCCGCGCAGATGTCGCGCAGCGGATTGGGCTTGAAGGCGCCCACCATCACCAGCGGCCCCGTGCGGGTGTCGTACACGCCGCACAGGGGCATGGCCGCCCAGTTGACCTCGGAATCGGCCATCAGGATCATGGCGGCTTCCTGCATCTGCATCGCCAGCATGGAGTTGTACAGGGACACGCTGATCTTCTGGCCCTGGCCGGTACGCGCGCGGTGCAGCAACGCCAGCAGGATGCCTTGCACCATGTGCATGCCAGCCGAATAGTCCGCCAGCGCCGTCGGGTAGACCGAGACAGGCACCGATGCGTCCGAGCGCCGCGCCATCACGCCGGATATCGCCTGGGCCAGCACGTCCTGGCCGCCCTTGAATGCGTAGGGGCCGGTTTCGCCATAGCCGGTGCCGACCGCGTAGATGACGCGCGGGTTGAGCGCCTTGCAATCGTCGTAGCCCAGGCCCATGCGCTCCATGACGCCGGCGCGGAAGTTGTTGACGACGACGTCGGCGCCGGCGATCAGCGCCTTCACCTGGGCCATGTGCGCCGGATCGCGCAGATCCAGCGCCACGCTGCGCTTGTTCCGGTTCAGGCTGCAGAAGATCGGGTTGTCGGCGCCGGCCACGGGTTCGAAGGTGGAGCGGCTGAGATCGCCCGCGCCCTTGCGCTCGATCTTGATGACGTCGGCGCCGTAGTCGCCCAGCGTCTGCGTGCAGACCGGCCCCATCATCACCTGGGTGAAATCGATCACGCGCACGCCGCTCAGCGGCAGGTCTTGTTGCATATCGCGGTTCTCCATGATGCTCATGCGGTTTCGGCCTGGCGCACGTAGGCGGCCAGGGCCGGGACGTCGGCGTTGCGGCCTGTCTGGTCGCCGGGATCGGCGCCCTGGGCGCGCAGCGTTTTCTGCAAGGCGCGCACATCGACATTGCGCGCGGTAACGCCCGCGCTCAGCGCCAGCGCGGCGGCGGTGCCGGCGGCTTCGCCCATCGCCATGCACGGCGGGATCTCGCGGGATATCTTCTGCGCCTGCGAGGTCGCCGAATAGTGCCGGCCGGCCACCAGCAGGTTGTCGATCCGCCTGGGCAGCAGGGCGCGGAACGGGTAGTAGTAGTCACGACCGCGCGCGATGCTGTCGTCGAAGCGCACGCGCTGCACCACGTCTTCCTTGGTCATCACATACTCGCCTTCCAGCAGGCGGGTCTGGCGCACGCCGGTCTGCGGGGCCACGTCGACGACGAAGCACCGCTCGAAGCCGGGCAGCTTGCCGCGCACGAAGTCGACCAGCGCGTGGATGTGCTGGCGGCCCACGATTTCCGCGCGCGTCAGGTCTTCGACCTTGAGCCCGTCGATGCCGGCCATGTGCGGGCAGTTGCACCAGACCACGCCGGGCAGGGGCGTCTTCATCCACCAGATGCCCCACGAGCCGCCCAGCACGCGCTTGATCTGGCGATCAAGCTCGGCATAGGCCTCTGGCTCCTCGCGCTCGTAGCGCTCGGCCGCCTCGGTGTCCACGCCACCCAGGCGGAACACGGTGGTGGTGATGTAGCTGTCGCTGATGTGCGGCGCGCCGGCAGAAGCGGCGACGTCCAGGTCGCCGGTGGCGTCGATCACCATGTCCGCCAGGATCGCCTCGCTGCCGTTCTTGGTTTCGCAGATGACGCCCTTGATCCGGTCGCCGTCGACCAGGGCCTGCGAGAACCAGGAATGCAGGCGTAGTTGCACGCCGGCCTGTTGCACCATTTCCAGCGCCACGCGCTTGTAGGCGTCCGGGTCGAAGGCGGCGGCGAAGCAGATGGGGTGGGGCGTCTTCTGACTATGGAAATCAAAGGTGCCCCAGCGGCCCCAGCGCCGGTACGCAGCGGGATCCTCGCCCCATTCGTCCGAGCGGGGGAAACGCGCCAGCCCCATCGCCGCCATGCGCTCGATCATGTCCAGGCAGTTGCCGCGCACCGAGATCTCGCGCAGATGGCTATCCCACATGTCGTCCAGCACCAGCACCATGCCGCCGGAAGCCAGGCCGCCCAGATGGTTGTAGCGCTCCAGCAGGATGGTCCGGGCGCCGTTGCGCGCCGCCGCCAGGGCGGCGGACAGTCCGGCGGGGCCGCCGCCCACCACCACCACGTCCGCCTGCGCCGCGACCCGTGCGTCGCGGGCGGGCCGTTCAAGCCAATCGCCGATCTTTGTCATGTCTATCCTCCAGGCTGTGTTCCGAAAAAGTGTGCCGATCACTGGGCCTTCGCGCGCCATCGATGCGTGCGCTTGGGCTGCGGCGATCCCCGCCGGCCAGGGATGCCAGCGTTTCGGGGACCGCGTCCAGCGGGTTTGGGGGTGTCGGGCCGTGCGGCTACATGCCGCTCAATGCGACTGCTCGGGCTTCCATTTGATGAGCCAGCGCTCCACCAGGGTGATGATCAGGAAGAAGCTGCCGGACAAGGCCGCGCACAGGACGATCGCGGCATACAGCAAGGCCGAATCGAAGGCGTAAGTGGCCTGGATGATCATGGCGCCCACGCCTGCCGTGGCCCCGATCCATTCGCCGACCACCGCGCCGATCACCGACATGGAGGCGGCGATGCGCAGCGCCGAGAAGAGATAGGGCAGCGAGTTGTACAGGCGCAGCTTGAAGAAGATCTCGCGCTTGCTGGCCGACAGCACGCGCATCAGCTCCAGCGACTGGGGGTTGACGTCTTCCAGCCCGCGAACCATGTTCACCAGCGTGGGGAAGAAGCACAGCATGGCGGCGATCGTGATCTTGGGCTCGATGCCGTTGCCCATGATCAGCACCAGGATCGGCGCCTTGGCGACGATCGGGATCGAATTGATCATGCCGGCGACCGGATAGAAAATCTCCCGCAACGTCTTGCTGTGCACGAACACCGTCGCCAGCAGCGCCGCCAGCAGATTGCCGAGCAGGAATCCCCCGGCGGCCTCGAGCGCGGTCGGCATGAGGTTCTGCAGCAGGATGTCGCGCTTGTCGTACAGCGTTTGCAGCACCAGGCCCGGCGTGGGCGCGATGAAGGGCTTGACGTCGAAGATCGCCACCACCGCCCACCAGGCGGCCACGATGCCGAGGATGCCCAGCGCCGGCAGCGAGCGCGAACGCCAGAGGCTGCGGCGACGGCTGGCCCGGTAGGCGTCCGCCTCGGCGTCGACGCCGGGCTTGGCCAGATTCAGCTTCATTTCGGACGCGCTCATCAGCAGGTCTCCAGAACGCGCCGCAGATGCGCGGACAGTTGAACGAATTCCGCCGTGTCGCGGGTGGCCAGGGTGCGTTGCTCCGGCAGCATCACCGGCACGATCTCCTTGACCCGGCCGGGATTGGCGGCAAGCAGCAGCACGCGCTGGCCCAGGAAGGCCGCTTCGTGGATGCTGTGCGTGACGAACAGGATCGTCAGCCCCATCTCGCGCCAGACGCGGCGCAGTTCCTCGTTGAGGCGGTCGCGCGTGATCTCATCGAGCGCGCCGAACGGTTCGTCCATCAGCAGCACGCGCGGATCGCTCACCAGCGCGCGGGCAATCGCCACGCGCTGACGCATGCCGCCGGACATTTCATGGGGGTACGCGTCCTCGCGGCCCTTCAGGCCGACCAGTTCCAGCAGTTCGCGCGGCGTCGCCTTGCCGGCGCGCGAGCGGCCATTGGCAACCTCCAGCGGCAGCTCGACGTTCTGCAGCGCGGTGCGCCAGGGCAGCAGGGCCGCGTCCTGGAACACGAAGCCGATGTCGCGCCGGGCGCGCGCGGCGGACGGGGCGTCGTTGAGCACCTTGATCTCGCCGCGGCTGGGCTGCACCAGGTCGGCCACCACGCGCAGGAACGTGGATTTGCCACAGCCGGAGGGACCAAGCAGGGTCAGGAACTCGCCCGCGGGGACATCCAGGCTCAGGCCCTCGATCGCGGTCGTGCTGCGCCGGTCGCTGAAGAACCGGACATTGATGTCGCGGCAGCTGATCGACAGGTCCGGGCGCGCGCCGGCGGCGCCCGTCCTGGCGGATGGGGATTGAATCGCTTGTTGCATCGTTTACCCCGCCAGTCGCGCGGATTGGGTGGCCTGCAGGATGTCGAGCGTCATGATGTCCTCGACCTTGGGCGTGCGGGCGCGGAACTGCCCGAGCTGGGCATAGGCGGAGATCTGCTCCTGCCATACCGCCGGATCCATGTTGCCCCAGCCCTTGGCCTTGGTCTCGTCGTTGAAGACGTACTCCATGAATACGTCGATCGCGACGCGCTCGTCGGCCTGGTTCAGGCTGGGAAATTCCTTGACCAGCAGTTCCACCGCCTGGTCGCGATTGCGGTTGGCGTGGTGCCAGCCGCTGGCGGTCGCGCGCAGGAAGCGTTGCAACAGGTCGGGATGATCGCGCAACGTGTCCGTGTGCGCGTAATAGGGCAGGGCATACAGGCGCACGCCGGAGTCCCACAGGCTCATGTCGACGCGCTCGGCGCCCAGCGCCTTGAGCGCCGAGACGTTGGTCTGCCAGCCAGCCACGGCGTCCACGCGGCCGCTGAGCAGGGGCATCATGTCCGAGCCGATCGGCACGATGCTGACCTTGTTCTCGGGGATCTGGTGCCGGGCCAGCATGGCCTTGAGCAGCACCATGCCGGTCGCGTGTATGCCGATGCGCTTGCCGATCATGTCCTGAGGCTTGCGGATCGGGTTCTTGCCCAGCGAAAAGAAGGCGTAGGGATGGCGCTGCACGCCGACGGCGAAGCACTTGATCGGCAGTCCCTCGGACACCGCCAGCATGACCGATGGGCTGGACGAGACCTGTCCGGTCTGCCCACGGCCCGAGGCCACGATGGCCACGCCATCGATATTGGGCCCGCCGGGCTCGATCTTGAGATCGATGCCTTCCCGTTCATAGAAGCCCAGCCGCTTGGCTACCACTTCGCCCACTTGCCCGCCGCCGGGAACCCAGCCCAGCTGCATGCTGATCGCCGTGCGCTGGGCGGCGGTCGCACGTACCGATAGCAGGGCGCCCAGTCCTCCCATCACGAGCGAGGCCTGCATCAGGCGCCGCCGCTTGGGATCGTTCAAATCCAGATCTTTCATTGCCCTTGTCTCCTTGGTTTTATGTGCCCGCCGCAGGTCTTGCGCGGGTGCCGGCTGTGCCGGTCGATGCGTTGTGAAATGCATTCTGGCCTTCGGGCAGTGCGCTGACAAGAACCGTTTTTCGAGCGATACCGATGCCGAAATTAGAGCGCTCGGTAACGGTCCGGCGCGTGTCGAGCGGCATGCGCCAGATCGCCGGGTGCGCGAAATATTCGAGTGGCCGTGGCAAAAATCTATGCTTCCTGCGGTGACTTTCCTGAGCCGACAATCCACGCAAATCTCGCCAACAAGAGATGCCAGGAGGAGACCCCACATGTTTTTCGCAGTCATGAAACCTAGCGTCATCGCGGCCGCGGCCGCGTCGCTGGCATGCGCCTCGGCGCATGCAGAGAACTCCAATGTCACGCTGTACGGCCTGCTGTCCACCGGCGTCGCCTACACCAACAACCAGGGCGGCAATTCCAGCGTGAAGGCGGTCAACGGCCCCATGCAGACGCCGCGCTGGGGACTGCGCGGCGTGGAAGACCTGGGCGACGGGCTGTCGACGGTCTTCGTGATGGAAAGCGGTTTTTCCATGACCAACGGCACCGCGTCGCAGAATGGCCGGATGTTCGGACGCCAGGTCTATGTCGGCCTGCAGTCGAACGACTACGGCACGATCACGCTGGGACGCCAGTACGACCTGGCCAATGCCGTACTGTGGCCCTATGAGTCCGCCACGCAATTCGCGGCCTATGGCACGCATATCGGCGACAGCGACAACGTGTTCAATACCTTCCGCGTCAACAACACGGTGATCTACAAAAGCCCCGTGTACGACGGGTTGCAGGTCTCGGGCATGTACAGCCTGGGCGGCCAGACGCAGTCGCAGTCGAACAATGCCTACGCGCTGGGCCTGAATTACCAGCGCGGAGGGCTGTCGCTGGGCACGATGTATGAAGTGGTGAACACGCCCAACAGTCCCACCAACCAGGATGGGGCGGTGGTGGCGGACTATGGCTTCAGCTCGCCCTTCGTCAAGAGCCCCGGCGGCGCGGGCGTGGACCGTCAGCGGATCTTCGGCGCGGGCGGCGCGTACAAGTTCGGCGCGCTGGGCGTATCGCTGCTCTACACGCATGTGCGCTTCGATTACCTGGACCAGACCCGGCTGGGGCTGAACAACGCCGAAGTGTCGACCACCTACAACCTGTCGCCGCGCCTGCTGCTCGGGCTTGCCTATATCTACACCTGGGGCGCATACACGCCGTCGGACACCCGTCCGAAATGGCATCAGATCAATATTGGCGCGGACTATTTCCTGAGCAAGCGGACGGACCTGTATGTGACGGGCATCTATCAGCGCGCGGCCGGCGACGCGCAGTTCGCGCAGATCTATACGCTGTTGCCCTCATCGGGCAGGAGCCAGGTCTCGACCGTGGTGGGCATGCGGCACAGGTTCTGAGTGTGCCGGCTTCCGGCCCATGGGGGCATGCTTGATAGCCGGCAGTTTCCTTGTTGGACCGGATTTGGCCTGATTAATAATATTGATGTGCATGAATATAATATTTGATGCGCCTAGATATTATGATTCTAATGGCGGTTATGTTTTATTATAAGAATAATCAATAATCATTTTAGATTCATTTTCCTGGTGTGTGGACCTAGCATAGGATCAGGTCGCTGGTGATATGCCGGCGTCTGTTCTGCCATTATCAACCTCAAGGAAAATGCAATGTCTTCCATACCCGCGCGCACCCTCAGAACCCCTCGGGCAAGGAGCACGGATGTCACCGCGCTCATCCCGGATTTTCCCTTTGAATATGGAAAGTTCCTGGACCGATCCGGCAGGAACGCACTGTGCACTGTTGCCAATGCCCATTATGGCAAGCAGGTCCTGGTCGTGGGCGCCGGAGTATCCGGAATGGTGTGCGCCTACGAACTGATGCGCATGGGCCTGCATCCCGTGGTGCTGGAGGCATCCGACCGCATTGGCGGTCGCCTGTATTCAAAGAAAATGGGAAACACGGGCGATGGGGTTATCTGCGAACTGGGAGGCATGCGATTTCCCGTATCGGCCAAGGCGCTCTTTCATTATTTTGAAAAGGTGGGCGTGAAAGCCAATATGGGGGATTTTCCAAACCCCGGGACGGAAGCCGCGATCAGCACCGTTGTCGACTACCTGGGCGAGCCACCCGTCTATTACGAGGCCACGGGCAACGATTTTCCGAAGCCTCCCGAGTACGCCCAGATAGAAGAAGAATTCTTCACGACTTTTCTCGGCGGCGAGCCCTTCCATTTCGCCGAGATGGAAGCGGCCATGACGGAAGGCTCCATCGATCTCGTCAAGATAAAAACGCTCTGGAACAAGATCGTTGACGATAACGGCGCAACCTGGGACGACAAGAGCTTCCTTCGCGCCCTGCAGGAACTGTCCGGCTGGGACGAGGCGCAGATCAATCTGTTCGGCCAGATCGGCTTTGGAACGGGTGGGTGGAATACTGATTTCCCCAACTCGATCCTGGAACTGCTGCGTGTCATCTATGGCGGCCTGGACGCCGATCACCGGCTGGCCTATGACGGGGCCTCCAGCATGCCCGAGCGCTTGTGGTCCATGCCCGCGAGCACGCTGGGCGATGACGTGGCGCACTGGCCCGCGGGTACCAGCGTGGAAACGCTGACCCGGCAGGCGATGCCCGATCCGTTCTGCAAGGAAGTCCGGCATATCGCGCCCAAGCCGGGCGGCGGCTTCACGGTGAAGTTCATCGACACGCGCACGCAGGAGGCGTTCAGCCGGGAATTCGACTGCGTTGTATACACGCCCCATGTGCGCGTGCTCGACAAGCTGCGCTATGCCGATGGCGCCGCGAGCCTCGAGCAGATGAATCCGCTGCTGCCCGAGGGAACGTGGGAGGCGGTGATGAATACCCATTACATGCAGTCGACCAAGATCTTCGCGTCGACGACGACGCCGTTCTGGGAGGAACGCGATCCCGTCGACGGCAAGCGGAAAATGAGCGTCACCCTGTCCGACCGGCTGACCCGGGGCACCTACCTAGTGGACTATGGCCCCAGCCTGGGCGCCTACCGGGGCAGCGGAATGTTCCTTTCCTATACATGGAATGACGATGCGCTCAAATTCCAGGGGCATCTTCCCACCCCGGAAACGCTGTGCACCAATCTGCTGGAATCCATCTATCCAAAGGCCGACATCAGCGGTTTTTACGCAGGCTCGGATACTTTCGCGAAAATGAGTTGGGAAAATGAGCCCCATTATCTTGGCGCGTTCAAGATGAATTTGCCTGGGCAGTATGAATATCAGCGGAGGATATTCTCCCAATTCATGCAGGGCATTGAAGACAATGCGCCGTATGGATTCATCCTGGCGGGCGACGATGTGTCGTGGACGGGAGGGTGGGCCGAAGGGGCCGTGACCACAGCGATCAATGCGGTTCACAAGGCCGCCGTCCTGTTTGGCGGCGGCAGCCAGACCGGCAATCCCGGCCCGATTGATGCTTGGGACACGCTCAAGCCCATAGTGCGGTCTTGATCCGCCGTTTGCATTGAACCCGAGGCCGCTCACGGCCTCATGGCGATCGCTTGGGATGGTTTTCTTCTGGCCTTGTGCACCGGGGCGTGATGCCTCGGTGCATTTTTTTGCCGTGTGCATGCGTCGCTGCCCGGACGAGCGGCAGTTCTCGCCACCCGCCGCGCCTTACTCGATGTTCTGCGCCTGTTCCCGCATCTGCTCGATCAGCAGCTTCAGATCCATGGCCGCGCGCGTCACGTCCATGCTGCCGGCCTTGGAGCCCAGCGTATTGGCTTCGCGGTTCATTTCCTGGAACAGGAAATCCAGCCGCTTGCCGGCGCTGCCGGCGTTCTTCTTGCCCGACGCCGGCTTGCCGCCGCCGTCGCCCAGCAGGTGGCGCAGTTCTTCCAGATGCGAGCGCAGTCGCGACAGCTCTTCGGCCACGTCGATGCGCAGCGCGAACAGATTGGCTTCCTGGGCCAGCCGTTCGGACAGCTCGGCGCCCGAGATGTGATTGAAGCCGCCGGGGAAGGCGGTTTCCACGCTCTCGCGCAGCTTGGCGGCCAGCTTCTCGCGATGCTCGGCCAGCAATTGGGGCAGGTGGCTTTCCACGGTCTCGACGATGCGGCCCACGCCGTCGGCGCACTCGCGCATCATCGCGGCCAGGCGCTGGCCTTCGCGCTCGCGGCCTTCTTGCAACTGCGTCAGCGCCTGTTGGGCAGCCTGCAGGCAGGCGGCGCCCCAGACCTGGGGATCGAGCGCGTCGTTGCCGCGCTGGCCGGGCCAGTTGAACAGTTCCACCAGGCGGGGCGAGGCGATGTCGGGCAGGATGCGGCGCGCGGCCTGCAGCTGCTCGGACAGCGTTTCGAGCCAGGCCGGGTCGAGCCGGGACATGTCGGCGCTGGCATTGCGCGTGAAGGACACGCGGATCTCGACCTTGCCGCGCGCCAGTTGCGCCGTCAGCAGTTCGCGCAGCGGCGTTTCCACATGGCGCAGCTCGTCGGGCAGGCGGAAATACAGGTCGAGGAAGCGGCTGTTGACGCTGCGCAGTTCGAGCGCCAGCGTGCCTTGCTCCAGGTCTGCCTTGGCGTTGCCGAAGGCGGTCATGCTGCGGATCATGGTGTGTCTATCCTGTTCTTTGCCGGAGGGATGGCGCGTCGCGGCTGCCTGCACAGGGCGTTCGCGGGCGCGCGAGCGCCAATATCGCGGCAGGATACTCCATGCCGCCGCATTTTGCGGTGTTACCGGGCAGGGCGCCGGGTTTCGTCCGGACGCAAGCCCTTACAATGCCGCCATCTGAATTCTTGCCTTGGAGTCATCGTGACCACAACCCCCGCCATTGCCCGCCCGTCCGGCCGCGCCGTCGACGAATTGCGCCCCTTCAGCCTGGAGCGCGGCTTCACGCGCTATGCGGAAGGCTCCGTGCTGGTCAAGGCCGGCAACACCCATGTGCTGTGCACGGCCAGCGTGCTGGAGAAGGTGCCGCCGTTCCTCAAGGGCAAGGGCGAGGGCTGGGTCACGGCCGAATACGGCATGTTGCCACGCGCCACGCACACGCGCGGCGATCGCGAGGCCGCGCGCGGCAAGCAGAGCGGCCGCACCCAGGAAATCCAGCGCCTGATCGGCCGCAGCCTGCGGGCGGTGTTCGACATGCGCGCGCTGGGCGAGCGCACGCTGCACCTGGACTGCGATGTGCTGCAGGCCGATGGCGGCACGCGCTGCGCCAGCATCACCGGCGCCTGGGTGGCGGCGTCCGACGCGATCGCGCTGCTGATGAAGCGCGGCGACCTGGCCGCCAGCCCGATTCGCGACGCGGTGGCGGCGGTGTCCGTGGGGCTGGTGCAGGGCCGCCCGGTGCTGGACCTGGATTACGAGGAAGATTCGGCCTGCGACGCCGACGTTAACGTCATCATGACGGGCGGCGGCGCGTTCGTGGAAGTGCAGGGCACGGGCGAGGGCGCGACCTTCACCCGCGCAGAGCTGGACCGTATGCTGGAGCTGGCCGAGGGCGGCATCGCCGGGCTGGTGCGGGCACAGCGGGCCGCGCTGGCCGGCTGACTCAACCTTTGAGCGGGCTGGCGCGCGATGCGTGGCCAGTCCGCGACAGCCCAGGCCCGTTCCGGGCTGGGCCGTCCCGCCGGCTTCAACCCAGCAGCTGCCCCAGGGTCTGCGCCTTTTCAAGGCTCCACACCGTGTCGATCAGCGTGCGCAGTTCGCCTTCCGTGGCGGCGTCGGCGTAGCGTCCCAGGCGCAGCGTCTTGTCTTCGATCTCGGCGCGGGACAGCGTGTTGCCGGGATCGCCCTTGGGTTCGTCCACGCGGCTGCGCAACTGGCGCCCGTCGCGGGTATGGACCGTGACCTTGCCGATCCAGCGCTGGGGGTAGGCGGCGTCCACTTCGGGATCCAGCTCCATTACGACGCGTTGGCGGAACGCCGCCACCCGTTCATCGTCCAGTCCGGCGTCGAATTCCGCCAGCCCGGCGCGGCCCTGCAGCGCAACCAGCGCCAGCACCGTGCCCATCGAGAACTTGGATTGATGCACGGTGCGCGGATCGGTCACCGGCCCCAGCACGTCGATCGCGCCCTGGTGCACGTGCGTGACCACGCGCTCGATATCGTCCGGGCTCAGTCCATGCTCGCGCAGCGCCTGTTGCAGCGCATCGGCCGCCGGATGCGTGTGGCGGCAGGAGGCGTGGTACTTGAACGAGGTTTCGGCCAACGCCCAGCGCGTGCCCAGCCGGTCGCACAGCTTGGACGGATCGGCGTCGCGCGACATGCCCGCGGCCATGCCCTGGGGGCCTTCCAGGATGTGGCGGGCGCCGGTGAATCCGTCGCGCGCCAGGTAGGCGGCGGTCAGGCCGTCGGCGGCGGCCTTGGCGGTGTGCAGCTGCTTGGAATCGGCGGCGTCGCGCAGGAATTCCCATAACCCGGCCGCCTGGGTGCCGGCCGAGCCCAGCGCGTGCAGCATCTGCCCGGCGTCCAGGTTCAGCAGCCGGCCCACGGTGACGGCGGCGGCGATGGTGCCGGCGGTGCCGGTGGTGTGAAAGATCTTGTAGTGCGAACGGCCGAGAAATTCGCCGACGCGGATGCCGACCTCGTAGCCGGCCACGGCGGCGGTCAGCAGGTCGCGTCCCGAGCGCCCCAGCGCCTGGGCCACGGCCAGCGCCGGCGGGAACACCACGGCGGCGGGGTGGAACACCGAGCCGTTGTGCACGTCATCCTGCTCGACCACGTGCGCGGCGGCGGCATTGACCATGGCCGCGAACAGCGGCGTGGTGCGCCGGCGGGTGATCAGCACCTCGCTGGGGCCGTCGGCCGGGCCCATGGCGGCGGCATAGCGCTCGATCGCCAGCACCGCTGGCGCCGAGGCGCCAGCCAGGATGGAGGCCAGGCAGTCCAGCAGCAGATCCTCGGCGCGCCGCAGCACCGGCGCGGGAACGTCCTCGTAGCGCAGCCCGGCCGCGAAGGCGGCCAGCTCGGCGCTCAGGTGGGGGGTGTGGGAGGCGTTTGTCATCGTCAGAAGGAGCGGGGCAGGCCCAGAATGTGTTCGGCCACGTAGGACAGGATCAGGTTGGTGGAGATCGGCGCCACCTGATACAGACGGGTCTCGCGGAACTTGCGCTCCACATCGTATTCGTTGGCGAAGCCGAAGCCGCCGTGGAACTGCAGGCAGGCGTTGGCTGCTTCCCAGGAGGCGTCGGCGGCCAGCAGCTTGGCCATGTTGGCCTGCGCGCCGCAGGGCTCGTGGGCGTCGAACAGGCGGCAGGCTTCGAAGCGCATCAGGTTGGCGGCCTCGACGTTGACGTAGGCGCGCGCGATGGGAAACTGCACGCCCTGGTTCTGACCGATGGGGCGGCCGAACACGGTGCGCTCCTTGGCGTAGGCCGCGACCTTGTCGATGAACCAGTAGCCGTCGCCGATGCATTCGGCGGCGATCAGCGTGCGCTCGGCGTTCAGGCCGTCCAGGATGTACTTGAAACCCTTGCCTTCCTCGCCGATCAGGTTCTCGACCGGGATTTCCAGGTTGTCGAAGAACAGTTCGTTGGTCTCGTGATTGACCATGTTGGGAATCGGGCGCACCGTCATGCCGTGCTTGATCGCGTGGTGCAGATCCACCAGGAAGATCGACATGCCCTCGGACTTGCGCGTCACCTGATCCAGCGGCGTGGTGCGCGCCAGCAGGATCATCAGGTCGGAGTGCTGCACGCGCGAGATCCAGACCTTCTGGCCGTTGATCACGTAGCGGTCGCCTCGGCGCACGGCGGTGGTCTTGATCTTGGTGGTGTCGGTGCCGGTGGTGGGTTCGGTCACGCCCATCGACTGCAGGCGCAGCTCGCCGGTGGCGATGCGCGGCAGGTATTCGCGCTTCTGCGCCTCGGAGCCGTGGCGCAGCAGCGTGCCCATGTTGTACATCTGGCCGTGGCAGGCGCCGGAATTGCCGCCGCTGCGGTTGATTTCCTCCATGATGACCGAGGCCTCGGTCAGGCCCAGGCCGGAGCCGCCGTATTCCTGGGGGATCAGCGCGGCCAGCCAGCCGGCCTCGGTCAGCGCGCGGACGAATGTCTCGGGATAGCCGCGTTCTTCGTCGATCTTGCGGAAGTACTCGCCGGGGAACTGGGAACACAGGTCGCGCACGGCTTCGCGGATGTCCTGGTAGGCGTGGGAGGCTTGGGGCATGGGGGCTTCTTGGATCGTGATGGATGGAAATTCGGTACAGGATGGACTGTGCCGCAAGGCGCCGGGGCTGCCAATTCACAATTCATTAACACGGCCTTGCTCCGCGCCTAAGCGCGCGATCATGACAAGGGTTTGTCATGCAAGGGGCCGGGTTGTGTCAAGAATTTGCCAAACTGCGTCCGCATAATCATCCGCGATGTGCCCTGGAGGCAGGGCGATAGGATGAATATGCGGAAGAATCTGAGAGTCACCACGGCCTTGTCGGCGATCCTGGCCTTGTTCGTGGTGCTGTTCGCGGCGGCCGCCGCCGCGGGCATCGCGGTGCTGCGCGACAATCGCGCCGATATTGAAGCGCTGGGCAAGGGCAGCATCGAGCGCGCCAGCGACCTGGCCGACATGACCAGCCGGCTGTTCCAGGCGCGCGCGGCGCTGACCGATGCCAAGACGGCGATGGAAGGCGGGCTGGAAGAGGCGCGCAATGCCTCGCTCAAGCAGTCCGAGACCCTGCTCAAGCAGGCCGCCGACAGCCTGGCGCGGCTGCGCGCCAATCCGGACGCCAGCGCGCAGGGCGCGCCGCTGTTCGACCAGATGCTGGCCGCCTATGCGGCCTTCGCCGACCAGACCCTGGCGCCCATGCAGAAGGCGATACAGGGCTGGAACGGCATCGAGGTGAATCGCCTGGTCGACAAGGTGCTGCCGGGCAGCGGCAGCGCCTACGTCAGGCAGGCCGAGGCCTACCAGGCCTATGCCCGCCAGCGCGGCGAGGCGGCGGTGGCCGGCGCCAGCGATACCCTGGCCAGGGTCATCCTGGTGGCGGCGGTGGTGCTGGGGCTGGTGGTGCTGCTGGCCGTGCTGATCCGGCTGGCGTTCCGGCGCGGCATCCTGCGCCCGCTGAACGAGGCCGGCGCGCATTTCGACCGCATCGCCGACGGCGACCTGACCGGCGCGATCGCGCTGCGTGGCGACAACGAGATCGGCGTGCTGTATTCGGCCATGCGCCGCATGCAGACCGGCTTGACCGAGGCGGTGGCCTCGGTGCGCCACGGCGTCGAGGAGATCCATACCGGCTCGGGCGAGATCGCCGCGGGCGGCGCCGACATGTCCGACCGCACCGCGCGCCAGGCAGGCTCCTTGCAGGAAGCCGCCGCCAACATGACGCAACTGGCGCACACCGTGCAGCTGACCGCTGGCAACGCCGACCAGGCCAGCCGCCAGGCGCAGAGCGCCACGCAACTGGCCCAGCGCGGCGGCCAGGCGGTCGACGAAGTGGTGCAGAGCATGCGCGGCATCGCCGACAGCGCGCGGCGCATCGGCGAGATCGTGGGCGTGGTCGACAGCATCGCCTTCCAGACCAATATCCTGGCGCTGAACGCGGCGGTCGAGGCAGCGCGCGCCGGCGAGCAGGGCAAGGGCTTCGCCGTGGTGGCGGGCGAGGTGCGTTCGCTGGCGCAGCGCAGCGCGCAGGCGGCCAAGGAAATCAAGGGCCTGATCGACGATTCGGCGGCGCGGGTCGAGGCCGGCGTGCGTCAGGTGGGCCTGGCCGGCGACACGATGCGCGACATGATGGTGTCGGTGGACCGCGTGACGCAGATCGTGGCCGAGATCTCCAGCGCCACGGCCGAGCAGGCCGCGGGCATCGCCTCGGTCAACCTGGCCGTGGCCGACGTGGAGCGCTCCACGCAGGAGAACGCCGCCATGGTCGAGCAGACGGCGGCGGCGGCTGCCGCGCTGGAAAGTCAGGCGCAGGCCCTGCGGCGCGCCGTGGCGGTGTTCCAGATCGCCGAAGGCGAGGACGAGGCGCGGCAGGCCTCAGCCGCCGGCGAGCTGCGCCAGGGATCCGCCGCCATAGCGCTCGCTCACCAGCGACAGGTTCCCATGCTTGACCTTGTGCTTGACGTGCGCGGCGGCCGACGCGATGTCCTCCGGGCGGATGCGCTCGCATAGGGAAGGCGTGACCGTCAGCGCGCCCACGCCGAGGGTCACGAAGGGGAAGAAGCGCGGCACGCCGTAGCGGTCCTCGGCCTCGATGCCGCCGTTGCGGCGGCCTTCGTCGTCGTAGAGGTCCATGGCACGGTCGTTGAATTCGGCGATGATGCGCTGCACCCGCTCCATCCAGTCGGGGCTGCGCAGCAGCACCACGAAATCGTCGCCGCCGACATGACCGACGAAGTCGCGCAGCGGATCGCAATGCCGCTTGATGACCTCGGCGGTCAGCAGGATCATGTCGTCGCCGCGCCAGTAGCCATAGACGTCGTTGAAGGGCTTGAAGTTGTTCAGGTCGCCATAACAGACGGTGAAGTCCTCGGCGTCGTCCAGCAGGGTGGCGATGTGCCGGCTGATGGGGATGTTGCCGGGCAGCGAGGTCAGCGGGTTGGCGTAGCGGGCGGCCTCGATGCGCATCTCGGTGACCGAGCGCACCAGCGTCTCGCCGGTGGCCAGGCCGTCGTAGCGGCCGTCGCGGGTGATGATCAGCCCGTCCATCAGGTAGCGCTGGTCTTCGGAGATCAGTACGTGGCTGAGCTGGTCGATCGATACGTTCAGATCGACCAGCACCGGCTCGCCGTTCATGAAGGTGGAGCAGGTGTCCCGGCCGAACAGCTCGCGCGTGTAGCGCTGCGCGTAGTGCTCGGAGAAATCGCGGCGGTTGATGATGCCGACCGGACGGTTGTCGGCGTCGATCACGGCCACGGCGTGCAGGTGCTTGTGTTCCATGAACAGGCGGTGCACGTCGTCATTGGTGTGCTTGTCCAGCAGGGCGGCGGGCGCCTCGACCTTCAGGCTGGCGGCGGTGCCGCCCGCCGAGCGTTGGGCCAGCGGCGTGGGCGTGCGCACCCGCAGCGAATCGCGCAGCGGCTGCGTCAGCTCGGTCAGCAGCGCCTCTTCGGGGCGGCCCAGCAGCCAGCCCTGGGCGTAGCGGATGTCCAGCTCGCGCACCACGGCCAGGTCCTCGGCCGTCTCGATGCCTTCGGCCACGATGGCGGTGCCCAGGTGCTGGGCGACCTTGAGGATGGCGCGCACCATGTTCTGCTTGCGGTCGTCCTGGCCGATGCCACGGAAGAAGTAGCGGTCGATCTTGACCAGATCGGGCTGCATCTCGGCCCACAGCTGCAGGTTGGAATTGCCCACGCCGTAGTCGTCCAGCGCGATGCGCATGCCGTAGTCGCGCAGGCAGGCGAAGGCGCCGCCCAGCGCGGCCATGTGCTCGGACAGCGGATCCTGCTCGGTCAGCTCGACGATGATGCTGGTGGGTTCGAGCGCGCAATCCTTGAGCAGCCGCAGCGGCATTTCGTCGCCCCACAGCGTCCAGTAATGGATCAGGGCGGAGCCGGACAGGTTCAGGAACAGCTTGCCCTGGGCACGTGCTTCATGGAAGCCATGGGCGCCGGCGCGGAAGCTGGCCAGTTCCAGCTGGGGATGCAGGCCCTGGCGGCGGGCCTCGGCAAACAGGGCGTCGGGAAAGTGCAGCGCCGAGTCCAACGGGCCGCGTATCAGGCTTTCATGGCCGTAGATGCGGCTTTGGGCCAGGTCGATGACGGGTTGGAAGCGGGGTTGCAGGAGGCGTTCGCGCAAGATGCCGGCCAGACTGGCGTGACCAGACCCCACTGCCGGAATGGAATGGGGAGCGCCGGCCGCAACCGGCCGGGGCAAAGCGTGAAGAGAGTTCATCGCCGGTGCGTCAGATACGATCAGTGACAAGATTATCCATAGTGACAATAAAATATGTCGGTCTTGTTGCGCGATTGCCATATTCATCATTCTTCCTGCGCTGGCGCAACAGCGGCATGGCACGCCGGGGCGGGCAGGGCGGCGGCCGGCTCCCTTACAATGCCGCCATGACTTCCCCCAAGATTCCCGAATCGCTGCGCCGCGTGGTGCTGGCGTCCAACAATGCCGGCAAGCTGCGTGAGTTTTCCGCCTTGTTCGCCCCGCTGGGCATGGAGCTGGTGCCCCAGGGCGAGCTGGGCGTGCCCGAGGCCGAAGAGCCGCACGTCACCTTCATCGAGAACGCGCTGGCCAAGGCCCGCCACGCCAGCCGCCTGACGGGGCTGCCGGCCCTGGCCGACGACTCCGGCCTGTGCGTGGCCGCGCTGCAGGGCGCGCCCGGCGTGTATTCGGCGCGCTACGCCAAGATGCATGGCGGCGAGAAATCCGACCTGGCCAACAACGCGTTGCTGGTCCAGAAGCTGGCCGGCCTGGCCGACCGGCGCGCCTGGTACGTGGCGGTGCTGGCGCTGGTGCGGGCCGAGAACGATCCGTGTCCGCTCATCGGCGAAGGCCATTGGCATGGCGAGATCATCGACCAGCCCGAGGGCGCCAACGGCTTTGGCTACGATCCGCATTTCTACCTGCCCGACCTGGGCCTGACCGCCGCCTCGCTGGACCCGGCCGAAAAGAACAGCGTCAGCCACCGCGCCCGCGCGCTGCGCGAGCTGCTGGGCAAGCTCAACCAGGCCTGAGCGGCGCGCCGCCCTTCCTGCATCCGCATCGCAGCATGTCCATCACCATTCCCATCCGCGCTGAATCGGGCGCTTCGCGCCCGCGCCTGGCGACGGGCTCCGCCCTGACCAGCCTGCCGCCACTGTCGCTCTATGTGCACGTGCCCTGGTGTGTGCGCAAATGCCCGTACTGCGACTTCAATTCGCACGCCGCGCCGGGAGAGGGCATTCCGGAACGCGCCTACCTGGACGCGCTGCGCAGTGATCTGGAACAGGCGCTGCCCGGCATCTGGGGCCGGCAGGTCGTGTCGGTGTTCATCGGCGGCGGTACGCCCAGCCTGCTGTCGGCCGCCGGGCTGGACGAGCTGCTGGCGATGTTGCGCGCCTGCCTGAACCTGTGGCCGGACGCCGAGATCACGATGGAAGCCAACCCCGGCACCGCCGAGGCCAGCCGCTTCCGGGACTATGCCGCCAGCGGCGTGACGCGCTTCTCGCTGGGCATCCAGAGCTTCGATGACGTCCAGCTCAAGAAGCTGGGCCGCATCCACGACGCCGCCCAGGCCCGCGCCGCGATCGAGATGGCGCAGCGCGCCGTGTCGCGCGTCAACCTGGATCTGATGTTCGCCTTGCCGGGCCAGACGCTGGCGGCCTGTACGGACGATCTGCGCCAGGCGCTGGCCTTCGGCACCGAGCATCTGTCGCTCTATCACCTGACGATGGAGCCGAACACGGTGTTCGCCAAGTTCCCGCCCGAGGATTTGCCGGACGACGATACCAGCGCCGCCATGCAGGACCTGGTCGAAACCGAGCTGGCCACGGCGGGCCTGGCGCGCTACGAGGTGTCCGCCTACGCCCGATCGGGCGCGCGTTGCCGTCATAACCTGAATTACTGGGAATTCGGCGACTACCTGGGCATCGGTCCGGGCGCGCATGGCAAGCTGTCTTTCTATGATCGCATCGTGCGCGAGGCGCGCCTGCGCAACCCGGAATCCTGGATGCAGGCCGCCGCCGCGCGCGACGGCAGCCATCTGGCCGAAAGCCGACAGGTCGGGCCGGACGAGCTGCCCTTCGAGTTCATGCTGAACGCCTTGCGCCTGAAGGACGGCGTGGCGGCGACCCTGTTCAGCGAGCGCACCGGCCTGTCGCTGGCCGTCATCGCGCACCAATTGGAGGCAGCGGCCAAACGCGGCCTGCTGGACGCCGATCCCACCCGCCTGCAGGCGACCTCCCTGGGCTGGCGCTTCCTGAACGATCTGCAGGAAATGTTCCTGTAGCAAAAAAGCACCAAGATGGGGCGTTCATGCCCCATCTTTTGCACCATATTGGTGCTACATTTTCCTTCTTACTCGCCGTTGTCCCCGGGGATTCCCTGAGGCCAAACCTGGCACGCTTATTGCTTCTCTCTTTCATGCCAGTCGAGCGGCAGCGCCCTCGACCCTTTTATCTAATGGAGATGACATGGCAAGCCCGAAAGACGTCCTGAAACAGATCGCCGACAACGAAGTCAAATTCGTCGACTTCCGCTTTACCGACACCGTGGGCCGCGAGCACCACGTGTCCGTGCCCACGAGCGCGATCGATGAAGACAAGCTGGAAAGCGGGCAAGCCTTCGACGGTTCGTCGATCGCCGGCTGGAAGGGCATCGAAGCCTCGGACATGCTGCTCATCCCCGATCTGTCCACCGCCAACATGGATCCGTTCCGCGAAGAGCCGACGCTGATCCTGTCCTGCGACGTGGTCGAACCTTCGGACCTGAAGGGCTATGACCGCGATCCGCGCTCGCTGGCCAAGCGCGCCGAAGCCTACCTGAAGTCCTCGGGCCTGGGCGATACCGCCTACTTCGGTCCGGAACCCGAATTCTTCGTGTTCGACGGCGTGACCTGGAACACCGACATGTCGGGCACCTTCGTCAAGATCAAGTCGGAAGAGGCCTCCTGGTCCACCGGCCTGGACTTCGAAGGCGGCAACACCGGCCATCGTCCCTCGGTCAAGGGCGGCTACTTCCCCGTGCCCCCGGTCGATTCGTTCCAGGACATGCGCTCGGAAATGTGCCTGCTGATGGAACAGATGGGCGTGCCGGTCGAAGTGCACCACCACGAAGTGGCGGGCGCCGGCCAGCTGGAAATCGGCACCAAGTTCAGCACGCTGGTGCAGCGCGCCGACTGGACGCAGATCACCAAGTACATCATTCATAACGTGGCTCACGCCTACGGCAAGACCGCCACCTTCATGCCCAAGCCCATCGTCGGCGACAACGGTTCGGGCATGCATGTGCACCAGTCCATCTGGAAGGACGGCCAGAACCTGTTCGCGGGCAACGGCTACGCCGGCCTGTC
>MCND01000191.1_pt1 | contig 26441 bp, 24 predicted proteins | sample 778211 | NCBI WGS metagenome assembly MCND01 (sample SAMN04296812, study PRJNA304217) | bioreactor metagenome | isolation source: activated sludge enriched with benzalkonium chloride | place: Turkey: Istanbul urban wastewater treatment plant
GCCATCGCCGAGCGCATGGACTGGAAGACCGCGCTGTACGAGCGCATCGCGCCGCACGTGGCGCCCGGCGCCATCATCGCCTCGAACACCTCCGGGCTGTCGATCGACGCGCTGGGCCACGCCCTGCCCGAGCAGCTGCGCCACCGCTTCTGCGGCATCCATTTCTTCAACCCGCCGCGCTACATGCGGCTGGTCGAGATCATCGCCACCTCGCACACCGAACCGCGCGTGCTGGACCAGCTCGAAACCTGGCTCACGTCGACGCTGGGCAAGGGCGTGATCCGCGCGCTGGACACCCCCAATTTCGTCGCCAACCGGATCGGCGTGTTCTCGATCCTGGCGGCCATGCATCACACCGCCCGCCTGGGCCTGGGCTTCGACGAAGTCGACGCGCTGACCGGCCCGAAGATCGGCCGTCCCAAGAGCGCCACCTATCGCACCGCCGACGTGGTCGGCCTGGATACGCTGGCGCATGTGATCGGCACCATGGACAAGAACCTGGCCGACGATCCCTGGCACCGCTATTTCAAGCAGCCCGAGTGGCTGGCCGCGCTGATTTCCAAGGGCGCGCTGGGCCAGAAGAGCGGCGCAGGCGTCTATCGCAAGGCCGGCCGCGAGATCCAGGTGCTGGATCTGAAAGCCCAGGACTACCGCCCCAGCGCCGGCAAGCTGGCAGACGAGGTGGGCGCGATCCTCAAGGAACGCGATCCGGCCAAGCGCTTCGCCGCGCTGCGCGCCAGCAGCCATCCGCAGGCCCAGTTCCTGTGGAGCCTGTTCCGCGACATCTTCCACTACAGCGCCGCGCAGCTGGCCAACGTGGCCGACAATGCCCGCGACCTGGACCTGGCCATGCGCTGGGGCTTCGGCTTGGCCCAGGGCCCGTTCGAGACCTGGCAGGCCGCCGGCTGGCAACAGATCGCCCAGGCCGTGGCCGAGGACATCGCCGCCGGCCGCGCCATGAGCGACAGCCCCCTGCCCGCCTGGGCGCTGGAGCCCGCCCGCCAGCGCGTGCACGCGCCCGAGGGTTCGTATTCGGCGCGCAGCGGCAAGCTGCATGCGCGCTCGTCCCTGCCGGTGTACCGCCGCCAGATCTATCCCGAGCGCGTGTTCGGCGAAGCGCCCGACAACCGTGGCGTCACCGTCTGGGAAAACGAAGGCGTGCGCCTATGGAACCTGCCCGACGTGGATCCGGGCGTGGCCATCCTGTCGGTCATCTCCAAGAACCACACGCTGGGCGCCGAGGTGCTGGAAGGCATCCTGCAGGCCGTGGCCCGCGCCGAGCGCGAGTTCGACGGCCTGGTCATCTGGCATCCGGCTCCCTTCGCCGTGGGCGCCAACCTGCAGCAGGTGGTCGAAGCCTGCGCCGCCAGCCAGTGGGACATGCTGGAAGCCACGGTCGAGAAGTTCCAGCGCGCCTCGCAGGCCTTCAAGTACGCGCAGATCCCCACCGTCGCCGCCGTGCAGGGCATGGCGCTCGGCGGCGGCTGCGAGTTCCTGATGCATGCCTCGCACCGCGTGCTGGCGCTGGAAAGCTACATCGGCCTGGTCGAGGCCGGCGTGGGCCTGATCCCGGCCGGCGGCGGCAGCAAGGAATTCGCCGGCCGCGCGGCCGCGCTGGCCGCCAAGACCGCCACGCCCGGCGAAGTCTTCCCGTTCCTGCAACCGATCTTCCAGACCATCGCCACCGCTCAGGTCGCCAAGAGCGCGCGCGAGGCCATCGAGACCGGCTTCGCCCGCGAGCAGGACATCGTGCTGTTCCATCCGGACGAGCTGCTGTTCGTGGCCATCGGCCAGGCCCGCGCCGCCGCCCAGGCCGGCTACGTGCCGCCGGCCAGGCTGCAGAACGTGCCGGTCGCCGGCCGCAATGGCATCGCCAACTTCGAGATGATGCTGGTCAACATGCGCGAAGGCGGCATGATCAGCGCGCACGACTACCGCGTGGCGCGCAGCGCCGCCGTGGCGCTGTGCGGCGGCGAGATCGAGACCGGCACGCGCGTGGACGAGGAATGGCTGCTGACCGTGGAGCGCAAGGAGTTCGTGGCGCTGCTGCGCACGCCGGAGACCCAGGCCCGCATCCGCCACACCTTGGAAACCGGCAAGCCTCTGCGGAATTGAGCCCCCCCGAGCGCCTTCGGCGCCTCCCCCAGGGGCGCCGGCTGCGGACCGGCGGAGCCGGATCCGCGCGGCCCCGATCGTGGGGCGCCGTTGTGGGTTGGGAGAGTTTGGGTCCATGGATATTTGAGGATATGAGATGAGCAAGCAAATTCAAGACGCGTATATCGTTGCCGCGACGCGGCTGCCGGTGGGCAAGCGCAATGGCGCTTATGCGACCACCCGGCCGGACGACATGCTGGCGGCGGCGCTGAATGGGGCGCTGGCGCAGGCGCCGGGGCTGGATCCCGCGCGCATCGAGGACGTGATCGCGGGCTGCGCCATGCCCGAGGCCGAACAGGGCATGAACGTCGCGCGCATCGGGCTGCTGCTGGCGGGACTGCCGCAGAGCGTGGCGGGCGTCACCGTCAACCGCTTCTGCGCCTCCGGCCTGCAGGCGGTGGCCGACGCCGCCGCCCGCATCCGCACCGGCGAGGCCGACATCATGATCGGCGCGGGCACCGAGTCCATGAGCGCCATGCCGCAGATCATGGGCAACAAGGTGTCGATGAATCCGGCCATCTTCGCGCACGAGGAAAACCTGGGCATGGCCTTTGGCATGGGCCTGACCGGCGAGAAGGTCGCCGAGCGCTGGAAGGTGTCGCGCGAAGACCAGGACGCCTTCGCGCTGGCTTCCCACCAGAAAGCCTGCGCCGCCATCGCGGCAGGCCATTTCAGGGCCGAGACCACGCCCTTCGAGGTGGTGTCGCACCTGCCCGACGCCAACGGCGCGGTGCGCGTGGCGCGCCGGCTGGTCGAGACGGACGAAGGCCCGCGCCCCGACAGCAGCGCGGAATCGCTGGCCAAGCTGCGCCCGGTGTTCGCCGCGCGCGGCAGCGTCACCGCTGGCAACAGCTCGCAGATGTCCGACGGCGCGGCCGCCGTGATCCTGGTGTCCGACCGCATCCTGCGCGAATTCAACCTGCAACCGCTGGCGCGCTTCGTCAGCTTCGCCGTGGCCGGCGTGCCGCCCGAGGTCATGGGCATCGGGCCGGTGGCCGCGATCCCGAAGGTGCTGGAGCGCGGCGGCATCACGCAGGATGCGCTGGACTGGATCGAACTGAACGAAGCCTTCGCCGCGCAATCGCTGGCGGTGATGCGCGAACTCAGGCTCGACCCCGCCAAGGTCAACCCGCTGGGCGGCGCCATCGCCCTGGGCCACCCGCTGGGCGCCACCGGCGCGATCCGCACGGCCACGCTGGTCCATGGCCTGCGCCGCACCGGCGGCAAACACGGGCTGGTGACGATGTGCATCGGCACCGGCATGGGCGCGGCTGGCCTGTTCGAGGCGCTGTAGGACGGCGGGTATCCAGTGAAGCCTTATTGGTTCAAGCGCCTGTCCCCCGAATGGCGCGCGCGGCTGATGCGGGTGGGGTTCAACCTGCATCCGGCGTTCCGCGCCACCGGCGGGCGGGTGCTGCACGTGTCTCCGGATTTTCATCACATCCGGATCAAGCTGCCGCTGTTGCGGCGCACCCGCAATATCGTTGGCTCGATGTATGGCGGCTCGCTGTTCGCGGTGACCGACGGCGCCCACCCCACGATGCTGATGTCCGCGCTAGGCTCGGATCACATCGTATGGGACAAGGCGGCGTCCATCCGCTACCGCAAGCCCGCCTACACCACCCTGTACGTGGATTTCCGCCTGCCTGCCGGGGAAATCGCGGAAATCCGCGAGATCCTGGCGCGCGAGCATGAAACCACCCGGACGTACACGGTGGAACTGCAGGACAAGGACGGCGTCGTCTACGCCGTCGTGGAACGAACGATCTATATCGCAAACAAGAAGTTCTACAAGCAGAAGACCCAAGGAGGTGACAAATGCATCGCATCCCCGGAGGGCGAACCGCCGCCCTGAGCCTGATCCTGGCCGCCGCCCTGGCGGGCGCCCCGGCCCTGGCGGCCGACGTCGAAGTCGGCGGCCTGCGCGTCCCGGACCAGTTGTCCGAGGGCGGCCGCGCGCTGGTGCTCAACGGCGCCGGCGTGCGCACCAAGTTCGTCGTGAAGGTCTACGTGGCCGCGCTATACGCGACCGCCAAGACCGGCGACGCCGCCGCGCTGGTCAATAGCGCCGAACCCCGCCGCATGCGGCTGCACATGCTGCGCGACGTCGACAGCAAGAGCCTGGACGGGGCGCTGCAGGACGGATTGCGCGACAATACGCCCAAGCAGGAGCTGGAAGCGCTGAAGGAACCGGCCCAACGCCTCTCGGCCCTGATGGCCAGCGTGGGCTCGGCCAAGGAAGGCGACGTGATCGACCTGGACTTCGACGCCAAGGGCGTATCGGTCAGCGACAACGGCAAGGCGCGCGGACGCATCGACGATCCCGCCTTCGCCCGGGCGCTGCTGCGTGTATGGCTGGGCGAAAACCCGTCGCAGTCCTCCCTGAAGAAGGCCCTGCTGGGCAACTAGGCGGAATCCCCAACGATATGGAACGAATCTGGCAAAAGAGCTACCCCCCCGGCATGCCCACGGACATCCAGCTCGACGGCGTGTCGACGATGGTGACGGTGGTGCGGGACAGCTGCCGGCAGTATGCCGGCAAGACCTCGTACATCAGCATGGGCAAGTCGATCAGCTACGCCGAACTGGACGCGCTGACGCGCGACTTCGCCGCCTGGCTGCACGCCAACGGGCTGGGCAAGGGCGACCGCATCGCCCTGATGATGCCCAACCTGCTGCAATACCCGGTCTGCCTGTTCGGCGCCTGGCGCGCCGGCTGCGTGGTGGTCAACTGCAATCCGCTCTACACCGCGCACGAGCTTGAGCATCAGCTGGCCGACTCGGGCGCGCGCGCCATCGTGGTGGCGGACAACTTCGCCGCAACCTTGCAGCAGGCGCTGCCCAAGAGCGCCATCGAGCGCGTGCTGGTCACCTCCATCGGCGAATTGCTGGGCCCGCTCAAGGGCCGGCTGGTCGACCTGGTGGTCAAGCGCGTCAAGCGCATGGTGCCGGCGTGGTCGATTCCCGGCGCGCAGCGGCTGGGCCAGGCGCTGCGCGCCGGCCGCGCCCTGCCCTTCACCGAGGTCGAGCTGAACCAGGACGACCTGGCCTGCCTGCAATACACGGGCGGCACCACCGGCGTGGCCAAGGCGGCCATGCTGTCGCACGGCAACCTGATGGCCAACGTCAGCCAGGCCCACGCCTGGGTGACGCCGCTGGTCCGGGACGGCGAAGAACTCATCGTGACGGCGCTGCCGCTATATCACATCTTCGCGCTGACGGCGAACTGCCTGACGTTCATGAAGATCGGCGCCAGCAACCTGCTCATCGTCAACCCACGCGACATACCGGGGCTGATCAAGGAAATGTCCAAGGCGCCGGTCAGCGCCTTCACCGGGGTCAACACGCTGTTCAACGCGCTGCTGAACAACCCCGATTTCGCCAAGCTGGATTTCTCGCGCCTGCGCCTGACGCTGGGCGGCGGCATGGCGGTGCAGCGTTCGGTGGCCGAGCGCTGGCGCGCCGTCACCGGCCGCTCGCTGGCCCAGGCCTACGGCCTGACCGAGACCTCGCCCGCCGTGACCATCAATCCGCTGGACGTGAAGGAATTCACCGGCTCCATCGGCCTGCCGGTGCCGTCCACCGACATCTCCATCCGCGACGACGAGGGCCGCGAACTGCCCATCGGCGAGCGCGGCGAGATCTGCGTGCGAGGCCCCCAGGTGACGCGCGGCTACTGGAAGCGCCCGGACGAGACCGCGCTGGTGCTGTACGCGGACGGCTTCCTGCGCACCGGCGATATCGGCTACGTGGACGAGGCCGGCTATGTGTTCCTGGTGGACCGCAAAAAGGACATGATCCTGGTGTCCGGCTTCAACGTCTATCCGAACGAAGTCGAGGATGCGGCCGCGCTGCACCCCGGCGTGCGCGAGGTGGCGGCGGTCGGCGTGCCGGACGAACGCTCCGGCGAGGCGGTCAAGCTCTACGTCATCCGCAAGGATCCGAACCTGGACGCCGAGACGCTGATCGCCCATTGCCGCACCCAGCTCACCGGCTACAAGGTGCCGCGCTACGTGGAGTTCCGCGACGACCTGCCGCGCACCAACGTCGGCAAGATCCTGCGGCGCGAACTCAAGCCGGAAGCCCAGGCGCAGGCCAAGGCGCCCGCCCAGGCCTGATCCCGCGTCGCGGCGGGCCGGCGGCGCCGGCCCGCTTCGATTTGGCGCCGCCGCGACGGCGCGCCGCCTACCACTGCCCGAAATACACGCCCGCGCGCTTGTGCGCGTTGGTGGCCCGCTCCACCGCCTCGTCGCTCATCGTGGTGCGGGTGCGGCCGCGCAGCATCCACTCCAGCAGGCGGTGGCGCAAGGCCCCGCGCACCTCGGCGTGCGCGGCGCTGGTCCCCAGGTCCTGGAACTCTTCGGGATCGGCCCGCAGGTCGTACAGCTGCTCCGGCTCGTCCAGCCAGTACACATAGCGCCACCGGTCCGTGCGCAGCGACCAGGCGCGGGCATTGCGCGGCGTCTTGCCGCGCAGCAGGCGGGCCTGGCGGAAGCTGTAGTCCAGCTCCGAATACACGCAGTCGCGCCAGGGCTGGCCGTCCGGCAGGCCATGCAGCACTTCCTGCAGCTCGCATCCTTCCAGCCGGTGCGCCGGCCGGGGCGCGTCCAGCGCGCGCAGCACGGTGGGCACCAGGTCCACGCTTTCGACCATGTGGTCCAGCGCCTGGCCGCGCGTGGCGTCGGCCTCGCCGGACGGATCCATGACGATGAAGGGCACGCGCTGCACGGTGTCGTAGAACAGCTCCTTCTCGCCCAGCCAATGGTCGCCCAGGAAATCGCCGTGGTCGGCGGTGAACACGATCAGCGTGTTCTTCATCAGGCCCGCGCCTTCCATGTAGTCGAACAGGCGTCCCAGATGGTCGTCCAGCTGCCGGATCAGGCCCTGGTAGGCCGGACGCACCACGCGCACGCAATCGTCGCTGGAAAAACTGACGCTCTCCTCGTGCTGCCGATAGGCGGCCACCACCGGATGCGCATTCTCCAGCTCGGCAAGATTGCGCCGCACGGGCAGGCATTGGTCCGCGCGGTAGCGCCGATGATAGGGATCCGGCGCCATGTAGGGCCAGTGCGGTTTCACATAGCTCAGGTGCAGCACCCAGGGCTGGCCGCCGCGCCGCTTCATGAAGTCCAGCGCCTGGTCCGTCATGTAGGCGGTCTCGGAATGCGCCTCGGCCACGCGCGAGGGCAGATGCACGTTGCGCATGTTCCAGCCGCTCACCACCTGCCCGGACGCGTCCACGCCGGCAATGACGTAGTCGGTCCAGGGATCGGCGCTGTCGTAGCCGTGACGCCGCAGGAAGGCCGGATAGCCGCTCTCGGCCCCGGGCTCGTGATGGCCGTCGTAGCGGTCCAGCTCGACGAAGCCGCCCCGGCTCAACAGGATGCCCAGTTCGGACGCGCCGTCGATGGCAAGCCGCTCCATGCCCGCCTTGTCCGGGATCACGTGGGTCTTGCCGGCCAGCGCCAGATCGCGCCCTTGTCCCGCCAGGTATTCGCCCAGCGTGATCTCGTTGACCGAAAGCGGCACGCGGTTCCAGGTCGCGCCGTGGCGCGATGGATAGCGGCCGGTGTAGTAGCTCATGCGCGACGGGCCGCACACCCCGGAGTTGACGAAGGCGCGCGTGAAGCGCGCGCCGCGCGCCGCCAGCCCGTCCAGGCTGGGCGTCTCCAGGTAGGGATGGCCGTAGCAGCCCAGGTGGTCGGCCCGCAGCTGGTCGGCCATGATGAACAACACGTTCTGGACGGCGCCCATGTCTGCCCCTTTTCTTACTGCGTGACCGTGAAGCCGGACGCGCGCACCACCGGCTCCCACTGCTTGCGATAGGCGTCCAGCGCCTCGGCGCTGCGGGCGGCGTCGGCCGACACCGGTTCCAGGTAGGCGGCGCGCACGGCCTCGCGCAGGGCCGGCTCGTCCAGCACGGCTGCGATGTCGCGCCCCAGCCGTTCGGCCTTGTCCGCCGGCATGGCGGCCGGCGCAAAGAAGGCGTTCCAGCCATCGGCGGCCAGGTCCACGCCGGCCTCGCGGAAGGTCGGCACGTCGGGCAGGTCGGGATCGCGCGCCTCGCCCGAGGTCGCCAGGATGCGGATCTTGCCGGCGCGGTGCTGCGGCAGCAGCGTGTCCAGCGTGTCGATGGCCTGCGGCAGGACGCCGCCGATCAGCTCGGAGATCAGCGGCGCCGATCCCCGGTAGCCGACGATCTCGGGCTCCTGGTTGATGGCGCGGCCCAGCATCAGCGCGAAGAAATGCGGCAGGCTGCCGGTGGCGGGCACGCCCACCGAGAACAGCCGGGGATCGTCGCGCAGGACCTGGCGCAGGCCGGCCACGTCGCGCACCTTGGAATCCGCCGCCACCGCCAGCGCGAACTTGTAGCGGCTCACCAGCGACACCGGCTTGAAATCGCGCTGCGCGTCGTAGCCTGGCTTGTCGTAGACCAGCGGCGCCACCACCATGACGGCCGGATTGGCCAGCATCAGCACGTTCTGCGCCGCCCCGGCCGCATGCAGGCCCTGGGCGGCGATGCGACCGCCGGCCCCGGTCTTGTTCTCGACCACCACCGGCGCACCGATGCGCTCCTTGAGCCGGTCCGCCACCAGCCGCGCGACGCGGTCGGAACTGCCGCCGGGCGGATAACCCACCACGATGGTCAGCGCGCCGTCCAGCGGCGGCTGAGCCTGTACGGCGGGACAGGCCGCCACGCTTGCCGCCAAGACCAGGCCCGTCGCCCAGCCGCTCAATCTCTTGCGCATCGCTCTCTCCTGATTCGCCGCGGCCATGGCGCTCCCCGGCCGGTTGGCCGGATGCCGGGGCCATTCCCCGTGGTTGCTCCGGGGGCTATTCCCTATGCCCGGCGCATGCCCAAATGGGCAAAATGAATTTAGCAACGCGACGCTTTGTTGATCTAATCCAGTACTTTCCATAACGATATGCATGCGCGACGGGCAACAGCTCGGCCCGCGGGAGACGCCATGGCAACGCCCCCTGCCCCCGGCCAGGCCAGCCTGTCCGATATGCTGATGTACCGTCTCTACCAGGCCTGGTCGCAATCCAACCCGGTATTCGTGCGCCTGTGCGAAGGCCGCTACGGCATCACCCGGCGCGAGTGGCGGTTGCTGGCCTGCGCGGTGGAGGGCGGCATCATGACCTCGGCCGAGCTGGCGGCGGCGGCCAAGCTGGACCTGGCCCGCACGTCGCGCACGCTCGGCACGCTGTGCGAGAAGGGCTGGCTGCGCCGACTGCACGACAGCGCCGACCGGCGCGTGGTCCGGGTCGAGGCCACCGAGCGAGGGCAGGAACGCTACCTGGCGCTGCTGCCCGAGGTCGCGCGCCTGAACGACATGCTGGTGCAGGACCTGAGCGCGACCGAGGTCGAGCAGTTGCGCGGCTTCCTGGCGCGCATCGAGCAACGCGGCCGGCGCATGGCCGAGGACAACATCGTGTCGGACAAGGCCAGCCGGCGCGCCGGCGGCACCCGCCGGGCGAGGTAGAAGCCCACCCCGCCTCGTTCAACCGGGTCTCCACAAACATTTGCTACGCTAGGCGTCTGCCGTCCGCGCAGCCGCGCCACGGCCGTCCACGCCCGCCGCGCCCACGAAGCCGGCCGGGCGCCCCTACGGATATTCCATGCCCGGCGTCCAGCGCACATCCATCTTCCGTCGTTTCGAAGGCCTGATAGACCCCTTCAAGGACGCTCCGGACATCACCCCGCCCGGCCGCGTGCTGCGCTTCTACGCCTACTACCTGTTGCAGGTCTGGCCGATCTTCGCCGTGCTGCTGGTGGTGGGGCTGGCGGGCGCGCTGGTCGAGGTGGCGCTGTTCAGTTTCCTGGCCGACATCGTCGACCTGGCGCGTGACACGCCGCCCGCCGAGTTCTTCCAGCGCCACGCCGGCCTGCTGCTGTGGATGGCGCTGGTGGTGATGGTGCTGCGCCCGCTGGCGATCGCCGCGCACGACCTGCTGACCCACCAGACCATCGCGCCCAGCCTGACCACGCTGGTGCGCTGGCAGAACCACCGCTACGTGCTGGGCCAGGGGCTGGCGTTCTTCCACAACGACTTCGCCGGCCGCGTCGCCAACCGCGTCATGCAGGCTGGCAGCGCGCTGCGCGATTCCGCCGTGCAGTCGGTGGACGCGCTGTGGCACGTCATCCTGTACGTGGTCAGCGCGCTGTACCTGTTCGCCGAGGCAGACTGGCGGCTGGTGATCCCGCTGGTGCTGTGGATCGTCGGCTACTGCTGCATGCTGGGCTATTTCGTGCCGCGCATGCAGGCGCGCGCCGTGACCGCCTCGGAAGCGCGCTCCAAGCTCATGGGCCGCATCGTCGACGGCTATACCAACATCGGCACGCTCAAGCTCTTCGCCCATGCCCGGCAGGAAGAGAACTACGCGCGTCAGGCGCTGGCCGAACAGACGGAAAAACAGCGGCTGTCGACCCGCGTCATCACGGCGATGGACGTGTCCATCAATACGCTGAACGGCGTGCTGATCGTCGGCACCGCCGGCCTGGCGCTGTGGCTGTGGAGCCAGGACAGCATCACGCTGGGCGCGATCACGCTGGCGCTGGGCCTGGTGATCCGCATCAACAACATGTCGGCCTGGATCATGTGGGAGGTCAGCGGCATCTTCGAGAACGTCGGCATCGTGCAGGATGCCTTGAGCACCATTTCGCAGCCCAAGCAGGTGCTCGATGCGCCGGCGGCCGGCCCGCTGCGCATCGAGCGCGGCGAGGTGCGTTTCGACGACGTGTCCTTCCACTATGGCGGCGCCCGCGAGGTCATCCCGCACCTGAACCTGACGGTGCGCGCCGGCGAGAAGATCGGCCTGATCGGCCCGTCCGGGGCCGGCAAGTCCACGCTGGTCAACGTGCTGCTGCGCCTGTACGACCTGCAGGGCGGACGCATCCTGATCGACGGCCAGGACATCGCCGGCGTCACCCAGGAAAGCCTGCGCTCGCAGATCGGCGTGGTCACGCAGGACACCTCGCTGCTGCACCGATCCATCCGCGACAACCTGCTCTATGGCCGCCCCGACGCGTCCGAGGAACAGCTGCAAGACGCGGTGCGGCGCGCGCGGGCCGGCGACTTCATCGCCGGGCTGGTCGACGGCGAGGGCCGCCGCGGCCTGGACGCGCACGTCGGCGAGCGCGGCGTCAAGCTGTCCGGCGGCCAGCGTCAGCGCATCGCCATCGCCCGCGTGCTGCTCAAGGACGCCCCCATCCTGATCCTGGACGAAGCCACCTCGGCGCTGGACTCGGAAGTCGAATCCGCGATCCAGGAAAGCCTGGAAACGCTGATGCAGGGCAAGACCGTGATCGCCATCGCGCACCGGCTGTCCACCATCGCCCGCATGGACCGGCTGGTGGTGCTGGACCAGGGCCGCATCGTCGAGGCCGGCACGCATGCCGAGCTGGTGGCCCGGGGCGGGCTGTATGCACGGCTGTGGAGCCACCAGACGGGGGGGTTCGTGGGGCTGGATTGAGCGTGCGCCCGCGTCAGCAGACGCGGAGGGCTCAGACGGCCGCCACCCTTGCCGCCAGCGCCTTGCGATCCACCTTGCCCACCGCGTTCTCGGGCAGCGCGTCCACCCAGAGCACGTCGCGCGGCACATAGATGCGGCCCAGGCCCGCCAGCACGGCGGCGCGGATCGCCGCCTCGTCCGCCGGCGGCGCGCCGGCCGCGCGGGTCGCGAAGACCACCGGGACTTCGCCCAGGTCGGCATCGGGCGCGCCCACCACGCAGCAGGCCGCCACGCCGGGCAGCGCCGCCACCACGCCCTCGACCAGCGCCGGCGAGATGTTCTCGCCGCCACGGATGATCACGTCCTTGATGCGCCCGGTGATGGTCAGATAGCCGTCGGCGTCGAAGCGACCCACGTCGCCGGTGCGCAGCCGCCCGTCGGCCACGCCGATCTGGCCCTGCGCGCCCAGGTAGCCCAGCATCAGGCTGTCGCCCTCGATGCAGATCTCACCCTCGCCGCCCGCCGGCGCCGCGCTGCCGTCCGGCTGGCGCAGGACCACGCGCTGGCCGGCCAACACCGTGCCCACCGTGCCCACGCGCCGCGCGCCGGGCGGATTCATGGTCGAGGTGCAGGTCGCCTCCGACAGGCCGTAGGACACCAGCAGCGGACAGCCCAGGAAGGCCTCGATGCGCCGGTGCAGCGCCTCGGTGATCGGCGCCGAGCCGCAACGCGCGTAGCGCAGGCCCGCCAGGCTGGCGGGTTCGAATGCCAGGTCCAGCATGCGCGCGTACATGGTCGGCACGCCGGTCATGATGGTGGGGCGCCAGCGCGCCAGCAGCCCCGGCATGTCCTCGGCGCGGAAGCGCCCGGCCAGCGCCACGCAGGCCCCGGCCAGCAGCGGCGTGAAGACCTGGTTGTTCAGCGCGTTGGTGTGATGCAGCGGCATCACGTGCAGCAGCCGGTCGTCCGGCGTCAGGCCGCTATGCGCCAGCACGCCGCGCGCATTGTTCATCAACCCGCGATGGCTCAGCAGCACGCCCTTGGGATGGCCGGTGCTGCCGGAGGTGAAGAGCAGCAGCGCCGGCGCGTCCGCCGCCAGCGCCGGCGCCCAGAAAGGCTCGCCCCGCGCCAGGCACGCGGCGGGCAACAGGCGGACGGCCGGCAGCCCGGACGCGGCGGCCGTCCCCGCGTGCGCAGGGTCGTGCAGCATCCAGCCCAGGCCCACGGCGGCAACGCGGCGCGCCGTCTCCTCGTCGGCCAACCGGGGTTCCAGCGGACACGGGCAGGCGCCCGCCGCCATCGCGCCCAGGATCGCGATCAGTTGCTCCAGCGAGCGCTCCATCGCCACCGCGACGAAGTCGCCCGCTGCCACGCCCGCCGCGCGCAACGCGCCCGCGGCGCGGGCCACGCGCTCATGCAGCGCCGCGTAGTCCAACGTGGCGTCTTCGGCGACCAGGGCGGGCAGGCGCGCCCGGTCCGGCCGGGTCCAACTGCGGGCGTAGGCCGCCACCAGCGTGGCATCGGTGTCGTTCATATCAGTGTCTCCAGGCGATCGGGGCCGCATGGATCCGGCTTTGCCGGGCCATCGCGGCGCCCCCTTGAGGGGGGAGCGCGCCAGCGCTCGGGGGTGGTCCTGCTTCAGCGCAGCGTCACCGCCGCATCGCGTTCGAATTGGCCTTCGGGATCCAGTTCGCGCAAGGCGCGCGCCTCGGCCGGCGTGGGCGGCTCGGTGGGCGCCGCGCCGCTGGCGTCGAACGCGAAGCCGGTGCGCTCGCGCACCTCGGCGAGACTCGCCTCGGGATGCCAGGACTGCAGGGCCAGCCGCCCGTCGCGCTTGATGAACACCGCGATCGGCGTGACCACCCCATGAAAACCGCCCCAGGACGTGACGAAATCCAGCCTGGGCACCAGCGTGCGCGTCGAGTGCTCGGTGCGCCAGGTGCAGGCGCGCCGCGCCGTGGGCAGCATGACCGCGCCGCCTCCGCCGCCCGGCAGGCGGACCTTGGGCGCGTGCCAGTCGCCGATGCAGGAGTTGTTGGCGCAGCCCTCGCCGTCGATCTGGGCCGCGCCCAGGAAGGTCAGGTCCATGCGGCCACGCGTGCACAGATCGTAGAAATCCTCGTTGGCAAAGATCGACGCCGTGTGTTCGGCCAGCACCGGATCGGAGCTGGACAGCGGCACGTGCGAGGGCCTGGGATCCACGCCGCCCGCCACGTTGATGTAGACGTAGTCCCAGTCATAGGCGCGCTTGGCCAGCAGGCAGGCCAGCATCGGCATGGTGGAATTGACGCCGCTGAAAGTGATCTCGTCCGGGCGGATGAAGCGCGCCAGGTTGGTCACGATGTAGGAAAACCCCGACCATTGCTCAGCCATGGCTGGCCTCCTTCGCTTCCGGCGCCGCCGCCAGGTGGGCGGCCAGTTCGCTGTTCTTGTCCATGTAGGCCTCGACGGCCGGGTAGTCGATCGCGTAGGCCGGCCAGCACGAGCCGGGCCAGGCGCTGCCCGGCGCCACCGCGTAGGCCTGCACCATGAAGTACGGCACCAACGTGGACTCGGGCTGGGCCTCGAACACCGCGCTGTCGACCCGTTTCTCGGCCACCACCAGCACGCTGCCGGCGGCGCGCGACATGATGCGGTCCCAGTGCGCGGTGCCGCTCACGCGCACATTGCCCAGCGCGTCGATCTCGGACGCCTGGATCACGGCAAAGTCCGGCCGCACCGCCGGCACCACCCAGGTCCGCTGGCCGCTGCCGTAGGGATCGTCGATGCATTTCCAGCCGTTCAGCTCGGGCAGGCCGCTGCCATGCAGGCCGCCGCAGGGCTGGAATGGCACGCCGAACGCCGCCGCCCGCAGGCCGGCCGTGAGGCTGGCGCAGGCATGCTCTTCCAGCTCGACCTCGCCACGCTCGATCGCCTTGCGATACCAGGGCGCCAGGCCGAAGTTGCCTTCCATGGCCACGATGCCCGCGCGCACGCGGCGCAGCGCGCCGGCGCGGCACAGGATGTCCACGTCGTAGCCGGGCGACTGCTTGATCAGTTCCAGGTCGCGCTTGCCCTGGCGGATCAGTTCACGCACGAAGCCGAACGGCCCGCGATGCAGGAAGCTGCCGCCCAGCGCGATGCTGGCGCCATCCGGCACCATGGCGGCCAGTTCCGCCAGCGTGCGCTGCTTGTTCTTCTGGTTGTATCCCGAACCCATCTTGTCTCCTTGCCCCGCCGCGCCGCGCGGCTAACGGGCCTGCAAATAGGCGGCCACGCGGGCCTTGAGCCCCGGCTCGGCGGCCGAGCGCGTCAGCCGCGCCAGGTCGGCGTCCGGCGCTTCGAGCGACAGCGCGGCGTACAGCTGCGCGCGGCTCGCATCGGTCAGCGCGGACGCGACGGCCAGCGCCTCGTCCGCCGCCGCCGGCCATTCGTCCCGCGCCGCCAGCCGGCTGACGAAACCGTCGCGCAAGGCCGATTCGGCGTCGAAGGTCGCGGCCTGTTCCAGGATGGTCCGCGCGCGCTCGGCGCCCACCAGCGCGGCGAAGCGCCGCGTGCCCAGCACCAGCCCGAACTTCAGCCCCGGCATGCGGAAGCTGGCGTCCGGCGTGGCCAGCCGCCACTTGCAGGCGCCGAACAGATCCACGCCGGCGCCGAAATTGCGGCCATGCGCCAGCGCCACCGTCAGGCAGGGCGTGGCCGCCACGCGCTGCAGCAGCATCTCGATGCGCACGAAGCGCAGCAGCAGGTCGCCCTCGCTGTGCGATTCCCAATCACCGAAGTCGAAGCCCGCGCTGAAATTGCGGCCCTCGCCCTGGAACACGATGGCGCGCGCCTGCTCGGCCTGCGCCTGGTCCACCGCCGCGATCAGCGCCTCGACCAGCCCGGCCGACAGTGCGTTCATCTTGTCGGGCCGTGCCAGCGTCAGCAGATGCAGCGCGCCGCGCCGCTCGACCCGCAGGCCGTCCGTTTCCGTGATGTCGCTCATGCCGGCTCCTTGCGCCGCGCGCGCAGCGCGCCTAGCACTTCCTCGTTGTGCTCGCCCAGCGCTGGCGGGCGGCGACGCAGCGCCGTGGTCTGGCCGTCGAAGCGCACCGGCAGGCCGAAGGTGCGCGTGCGCACGCCGTTGGGCAGTTCCAGCGGCTGCACCCAGCCCATGTGCTCGACCTGTGGATCGGCCAGCACTTCCGAATAGGTGTTGATCGGCGCGCAGGGGACGCCCGCCTCGCGAAAGCGCGCCAGCCAGGACGCGGCCTCGTCGCCGGCGAAGATGGCTTCCAGGATCTCGCGCAGCGCGTCCTGGTTGCGGGCGCGCAGGCTGGTGTCGGCGAAACGGGCGTCGGCCAGCAGGTCATCGCGGCCAACCACCTCGCACACGCTCTTCCACAGCGCCTGGTTGCCGGCGGCCATGCCGAAGTACCCGCCCTTGCAGCGGAACGCCTGGTAGGGCGCGTTGCGCGGATGGGCGGAGCCGAGCTTGACCGGATCGCGCCCGCTGCCGAAGAACTCGGAGGTCTGCAGCGCGGCGATGCCCAGCGTGGCGCCCAGCATGGGCACGTCGATGTGCGCGCCCTGCCCGCTGGCCTGCGCGGCGCGCAGCGCCGAGGCGATGGCGAAGGCGCCGTACAGCCCGGCCGAGAAGTCCGCCAGCGGCACGCCGCATTTGACGGGTTCGCCGCCGGCCTCGCCGGTGACGCTCATGATGCCGCTCATGGCCTGGATGGTGAGGTCGAAGCCGCCTTCCTGCGCGCGCGGGCCAGACTGTCCGTAGGCCGAGATCGAGCAATACACCAGCCGGGGATTGCGCGCCTTCAATGCCTCGTAGCCCAGGCCCAGGCGGTCCATCACGCCGGGACGGTTGTTTTCGATCAGCACATCGACGGTGAGCGCCAGCTCGCGCGCCAGCTCCAGGTCCCCGGGGTCTTTCAGATTCAAGGTCACGGAGCGCTTGTTGCGATTGAGCGAGGCGAAGTTCTCGCTGTAGCCGTCGGAGATCGGCGGCCAGCTGCGCAGCGTGTCGCCGCCGTCCGGGTTCTCGACCTTGATCACGTCGGCGCCCATGTCCGCCAGCAGCATGCCGCAGAACGGCCCCGCCGCCACATTGCAAATCTCCAGCACCGTGATGCCGGCCAGTGCCGAGCTGGGTGTCATGTCTGACCTCTCGTTATGAAAATTCAATATTTGGGATACGAAAAATAATCTATAGCGGCGAATCCGGCAATGGCACCATGAGCGTCCCGCTTGCCTGGCCGTGCCGGGCGTCCCTATGAAACCTAGAACATTCCCTAGGTCCATTGCTTAATCGTTGACCAGCATATCACCGTGTGGAATTCTAGGTAAACCATTTATTGGAATTCAAGTCCTATTTTTTAGGACATATAAGGACCCACCCCGAGCAGGCAGGTCCGCATCCCCCAAGGAGACAGTCATGAGAACACTCGCCGTATTCGCCGCTGCCGCCCTGGCGCTGGGACTGGCGGCCGGCCCCTCGCAGGCGGCCGACGCCTGGCCAGGCAAGCCCGTGCGCATGGTCGTGCCCTTCCCGCCCGGCGGCGCCACCGACGCCGCCGCGCGCATCTACGCCCAGCACCTGGGCGACTATCTGGGCCAGAGCGTGGTGGTCGAGAACAAGGCCGGCGCCGGCGGCGAGATCGGCGCGGAGTACGTGGCCAAGTCGGCTCCCGACGGCTACACGCTGCTGATGGGCGCGGTGGGCAGCCATGCGATCCACGCCGCCATGCCCGACAAGCCCGGCTACGACTTCGGCACGGCCTTCGTCGGCGTGTCGATGGCGACCAGCATGCCCATGGCGCTGGCGGTCAACAGCAAGGTGCCGGCGCGCAACGTGCAGGAGCTGATCGCGCTGGCCAAGGCCAAGCCTGGGTCCATCACCTACGGCTCGGCCGGGCCGGGCACCTCGCAGCACATGGCCGGCGAACTGTTCCAGGTGGTCACCGGCACGCGGCTGATGCACGTGCCGTACCGCGGCAGCGGGCCGGCCATCACGGACCTGCTGGGCGGCCAGATCGACATGGTCATCGAGACCCTGCCCGCGCTGCTGCCGCAGGCCGCCAGCGGCAAGATCCGGCTGCTGGCCGTGACCACGCCCACGCGCGCCGCCGCATTGCCCGAGCTGCCCACGCTGATCGAACAGGGCGTGAAGGACTACTCGGTGGCCACCACCTATGCCCTGCTGGCGCCGGCTGGCACGCCGGCCGCCATCGTGGACAAGCTCTCGGCCGGCATGCAAAAGGCCGCCGCGATGGAATCCGTGAAGCAGGCGGCGCAGAAGCTCGGCGCCGACGCCGTCGCCACGTCGCCGGCCGACACCCGCCGCATGTTGCAGCAGGAGACTGCCCGCTGGGCCGAGGTCGTGCGCCTGTCGGCGGCCAAATGACGGCCGCCCCCGACACGCATGACGCACAGGCCGTCGACCTGGCCATCATCGGCGGTGGATCGGTCGGCGTCAGCCTGCTGCTCCAGTTCCTGCTGTCGCTGCCCGCCGGCGGCGGCCGGCCGCTCAGCTTGCGGCTGTACGAACCGCAGGAGTGCCCCGGGCCGGGCGGCGCCTACCAGGACGACCTGCGCAGCAACCTGCTCAATATCCCGGCCGGCAATATGTCGGCGCTGGCCGACGAGCGCCTGGACTTCGTGGGCTGGCTGCGGCGCCAGGATCCCGCCTGGCTGGCCGGCCACGGGGTGGAAGGCGCGATCGATCCGGGCGATTTCCTGCCCCGGCCGCTGTTCGGCGCCTACATGGCCGACGCCTACGAGCGGGCGCGCGCGCTGGCGCCAAGCCGGGGCGTAACGCTGGAACACGTGCGCGCGCGCGTCGCCGGCGTCACGCCGCTGGCCAATGGACGCGTGCGGGTGTTGGCGGAATCGGGGCAGCCCTGTGTGGCGCGCCGCGTGGCGTTGTGCAACGGCAACCTGCCCTCGCGCGCCTTCCCGGCGCTGGCAGCCGCGCCCGGCTACTTCAACAGCCCCTATCCGGTCAGCGAGCTGGCGGCCGGCATCGCCGCCGACGCCACGGTCTGCGTGATCGGCACCAGCCTGAGCGCGGTCGACGCCGTGGTCGCGCTGCAGCAGGCCGGGCATCGCGGTCCGCTCATCTGCGTGTCGCGCAATGGCCGGCTGCCCTCGGTGCGCAGCCCGCATAACCGGCCGCCGCCGCGGGGCCTGACCGAACTGAGCCGCGATGGCGCGCAGGCGCTGGCGCACGCGCACGGCGGCGCGCTGACGCTGGAACGGATCGCCGCGGCGCTGGGCCGCGAGGTGCGGGCGCTGGGCGGCGCGGTCGACGCCGAGGACATCCTGGGCGTCGATGGCGACGCGCGGGCCGCGCTGGACGATGAAATCCGCCGTTCCGAACACGACGCGCGCCCATGGCAGGCGGTGGCCGCGGCGACCAACGCGGCCGTGGACCTGATCTGGCATCTGCTGCCGGACGCCGAGCGCGCGCGCTTCCAGTCGCAATGGCGCGCGCTGTGGATGGCGCGCCGCGCCAACTTTCCGATGCGCAACGCGCGCAAGCTGCAGGCGTTGTTCCGCGCCGGCCAGCTCGAGGTGCTGAGCGGCTACGTCGACAGCCGCCATGACGCCGCCGGCGGCTTCGTGACCCGCCTGCGCACGCCGGCGGGCGAGCGCGAGCTGCGCAGCCGCTATCTGATCAACGCCACCAGTTTCTCTGTGGACGCGGCCGGCGCCGCCGATCCCCTGGTGTCGGCGCTGCTGTGCGACGGCCACGGGCAGGCGCATCCGCATGGCGGGCTGGCGCTGGACTACGCCACCGGCAGCCTGCTGGACGCTGGCGGCGTCGTGCAACCCGCGATCACCGTGCTGGGCAGCCTGGCCGGCGGCACCTACTTCTGGACCACGTCCATGGACGTGAACGCCCGCCTGGCGCGGGACCAGGCGCGGCGCATCGCCGCCGCGCTGGCGGACGCGGGCGCTACTGTCCCAGGAAGCCGCCGCGATACCCCATGCCCTGGGATATCGCCTGCGCACAGGCCGCCACGTCCGGCGCCAGCTGCTTCATCCGGGCCGCGCTGAGGCGGTCCAGCGGCCCGGAGATGCCCACGGCCGCCACGGGCTGGTCCAGGCTGTTGAACAGCGCCACGGCCAGCCCGCCCACGCCTTCGCGCCATTCGCCGCGATTGATGGCGTAGCCGGCGCGCACCACCTTGCGCAGCTCGTCCTTGAGCAGCGGCATGGTGACGATGGTGGCCGGCGTGTGCCGCTGCAACTGGTCCGCATAGCGCTCGACATAGCCGTCGGACTGATAGGCCAGCAGCGCCTTGCCGGTGGCCACGGCATAGGCCGGCGCGCGTCCGCCGATCATGGAATAGGCGCGGATCGGCTGCGGACTGTCGATCTTGTCCACGTACACCACGTCAAAGCCGTCCAGCACCGACAGATGCACGGTTTCGCCGGTCTGGTCGGCCAGCGTGCGCATGTAGGGCGCGGCCAGCTTGCGCACGTCCAGCTGCGCCAGCTGCCGCGCGGCCAGCTCAAACAGCCGCACCGCGCCGCGATAGCCGCCGCCCTCGTCGTCCTTGATCACATAGCCGGCATGGATCAGCGTCTGCAGCGTGCGATGGGTATTGCTGCGGGTCAGTCCCACGCGGGCGGCCAGCGCATCGATGGTGCGCGGCGGATTGTCCACGTCGGTGACCGCCTCCAGCACCATCAGCCCCTTGAGCAGCGTCTTGTCCATATCGTCTATTTCCTAATATTTAGGACGAGACCATAGCATGAGACGTCAAGCGCGGACAGGTCCGCGCCCCCTGGGCCGGCGCCTGTCAGGCCGAGGCGGCCAGCCCGGCGCGCACCGCTTGCGAACGGTCCCAGAGATTGGGCAGGCTGGTCGAGGAATAGCCCGACACGAAAGGCTTGGCCATGCCGGTGACCGGATCATAGACATGGCGCGACACCGCGCCGATATTGCCGCCATACAGGTGCACGCTGATCGATACGCGATCGGCATGCGCGTTGGACACCTGATGGATATCGCCTTCCTCGGGCGCCAGCCGCTCCACGTCGCCCGGCAGCAGGGTCGATGCCGCGCCCGCCAACCGCAGGCCGCCGTCCGCCTCGCGCACGTAGCGCTGGTTGATCTCCGAGCCGCGCAACATGCCCACGTAGCCCCAGACCTCGTGATCGTGCACCGGCGTGCTCTGGCCCGGCCCCCAGACAAAGCTGACCATGGAGAAGCGCTCCAGCGGGTCGCAATGCAGCAGGTATTGCTGGTAATACTGCGGATGCGGCACGGTACAGGCCTCGGGCAGCCAGTCATCGTGCCGCAGCAGCTCCGTGAACGCGGACTCCAGCGCCGGGCTCTGCGCCAGGCCCGCCGGGCCGGCCAGCCGCGTGGCGGTGGCGATGAAGCAACGAAGCCGGTCCAGGCCCGTGATCGGTTCAGGCATTGCTAGTCTCCCAGGTCGGGCGCGGCGGGCGAATCCGCCCTGGCCCGGTTGATGTTCCCAAAATCCTGGTGGCAGTATCCACGATTCGGGAACCCGCAGGCGCAATGCCCATGCGCCGGTCGCGGCGATTGCAACAAGCACGGCGATTGCTCCCCCGCTTGACAGGCATGCCCGCGTACAGGCAGCGTAGTGAACCATCGATCAGGTTGAACATGCATCACGCCACCGACTTTCCCACGCGCCCCGCTTGCGCCCGTCCGCGATGACCGGCCCGCGGCACGACATTCCCGCCGCGCTGGCGCAGGCCCTGCGGCAAAGCAGGCGGCCCGTGGTCTTCACGGGCGCGGGCGTCTCCGCCGAAAGCGGCATCGCGACGTTCCGCGACGCGCTCACCGGACTATGGTCGCGCTTCGACGCGCAGGCCCTGGCCACGCCCGAGGCCTTCCGCGCCCATCCCGACCTGGTCTGGGGCTGGTATGAATGGCGACGCGAGCAGGCCCTGCGCGCCTGGCCGAACGCCGCGCACCTGGCCATCGCCAGACTGGCCGCGCATGCGCCGGCGCTCACCGTGATCACGCAGAACGTGGACGATCTGCACGAGCGCGCGGGCAGTCCGAAAGTACTGCATCTGCATGGCAGCCTGCACGCGCCGCGCTGCGCCGATTGCCGCGCGCCCTGGAGCCGCGCCGAGCCCGCGAGCGCTGACGCCGCGGCAGCCGGCACAACGGCAGCCGATATCCGGACAGCCGACGCCGCGACCGCCAGCGCGGCCGCGTCCGGCGCGCCGAACGGGGAACAGGACGAAGGCCGCCGCATCGAGCCGCCCCGCTGCGCCGCTTGCGGCGGTCCCGTGCGGCCAGGCGTCGTCTGGTTCGGAGAAAGCCTGCCCGCCGACGCCTGGCGCGCGGCCCAGCTCGCCGCCGAGCAATGCGATCTGCTGCTGAGCATCGGCACCTCGGCCCTGGTCTATCCCGCCGCGGAGCTGCCGCAACGCGCGCTGGCCGCGGGCGCCGTCGTCGCGCAGGTCAATCCGGCCGCCACGCCAATGGATGCGCGCGTGAAGTTCAATCTGCGCGGCCAGGCCGCCGACGTGCTGCCCAGGTTGCTGCAAAGCGCGGGGATCTGAACCGGCGACCGCGAACGCGGGCCACGCCGTGCGCATCATCCGCAAATGGCGCCCGCATGGCTATCAGCCACGCGCATCATGCGTGCCCTGCCGCGCCTGCGGCGATCACCACTTGCAGCCGCTGTCCGTGACCGTATCAGCCAAAAGAAAGGGCAGCGCCAGCAGGCCCTTGGATGCATGCGCATCGCGGCAAGGCGGACGCGCGGCCTTCTCCATCTCGCGCGACAGCACGGTGCGTTCGGCCGGCGCCTTGGGCGCGAGCCTGGGCACGGGTTCGCCGCGCGCGCGCCGTTCGCCGGGCGCGGCCGAGTCCGACGGCTGCCAACCGAAATCGCGTGACGCAGGCGCTGGCGCGCCGGCGGACGGCGCATCAGCCGGCTTGCCCGCGCGAGGCTCGAACTGGACGCGAGATCGCGCTGCCGCTGGCTGCGTGTCTGTCTGCATGTTTTTTTGAGTGTTCGTCTGCGTGGGCGACGGCTGCGCACGCGATGGCTCGGCGCGCTCGGGCTGTGCTCGCGGCACCTTCGCCGCCGGCGTCTCCACGGAACCCCGCGCGGGCGCCGCGACCTGCCCGCTCTCGCCGCGTGGCGACGCGCTGCGCTCGACGCGTGGAGTCGGCGGCGCAAGCAGCTCCACGAACATGGATTCGGAATCAGACGGCATGGCCGGCGGAATCGGCGACGGCGTCATGCCGCGCCAGATCAGGCTTCCGATGCCCACATGCAAGGCGCAGGCCAGCAAGGCCGCGATCCACGACGTTGCGCGCCTGCCGCGCGCATTCCCGCCATCCCAGCCCAGGCCGTTGACATGGCCGGCGGCAAGCATCGGGACCATCTGCAATACTCGACTGACAAGCCCGATTCCACGGGCGACCGGGGGATGATAGCCCTCGCGCCGGTGAAGATTTGTGAAGTTGTAGCCGAGTCCTGTGAGCGCTACGCGCGCGCCGCCACGAAACGAGGGGAAACCCCAAATTCCAGGGCGCTCGCGATGGACTTAAAGTGGCAAGACACCATCCGGCCCTGGAGAGCATCATTCCATTTTCCTGGAGACTTCCCGACGTGTTCGTGCGCTCGCCCGACGGTGCCCTGCACCGCGTGGTGCGGCATGCCACGACCACGGAGACCATTGCCAAGCTTGAGAGCATTCCCAGCGACTATCACCTGGATTGCCAGTGCATGCTCGACAATGGGGAAGCCCTGACCTGGATCGGCGACAACCGCTACCGCCAGGTCGATGGTGGCAAGGTCTACACGGCGGTGCGGCCCCAACAAGCCCAGGGCGACGCCCGCAAGCAGAATCCTGACGCCGAGCCCGCGCTGGACGCCTGCCGCACGCAGGCGGGTCCCGCTGCGTCGCCTCCGCCCAGGACCGAGTTACCATTGGCTGTGATCAACCTGAAAACCGGCAACGACTGGAGCCTGATCCGCGCCTGGCGCGAGCACCTGAACATCAGCACCGCTGACATGGCTGCCCGGCTGGGAGTGGACCACTCCATTTATATCGAACTGGAACGGCCGCGGCCGCGCCCCCGCCAGATCATCCTGGAGCGGGTATCGGCAGCGCTGGGGGTATCGCCCGAACAGCTCGACGACTCGTCTTTTGGCGGACACATGCATTGATGTCCGCTGGCGGGACGGTTTCGGCGCCGTAGCAGGAAATGGCCCGCGCATGAGGGGGATGGAAAAAATGCTCGGAACAGCAAGAAGATTGACCGACGTCCTGGCCACCGCGCCAGACGGCACGCTATACCGGATCGAGCGCTTCGTCTCGGACCCCGACGCCTACTCGGCCATGGGCACCTCGCGCTTCGACCCCCGGACGCATTGCGTCTGCCGCACCAGCTCCGGCGAGAAGGTCGCCTGGCTGGGCGGACAAACCTACCAGCTGCTCAAGAGCGGCACCTCGCTGATCGCCGTCGACCGACGACGCGGCTGACCCCCGGTCCTGCTAGGGCGTGAAACGCGCCACCACGAAGTTCACGAAAGTGGTGAGCTTGGGCAGCGCCTGCCTGTCCTTCGGATAGAGCAACGAGATCGGCCGCGCCGCCGGCCAATAGGGCCGCAATATCGGCGTCAGCCTGCCCGCGCGCACATCATCGGCCAGCAGCAGCTCGGGCTGCAGCACGATGCCGAATCCCGCCAGCGCCGCCTGCCGCAGCGCCTGACCATTGTTGGACACGAAACGGCCGCTGGGATAGCCCGTCTCGCCGCCATCGCCATTGCCCAGGCGCCAGCCGGTGCGACGGCTCCAGTACGAGAAATCCAGGCATTGATGCCGGACCAGATCGGCGGGCGTGGCCGGCGTGCCGTAGCGCTCCAGATACGAAGGCGCCGCGCAGACCATCATCTGATAGCGGCCCAGCCCACGCGCGATCAGCCCGGAATCCGCCGGCTCGCCGATGCGCACGGCCAGGTCGTAGCGCGAGGCGACCAGGTCTTCCACCAGATCGCTCAGCGACAGTTCCACGCTCACGTCCGGATAGGTGGACAGGTAGTCGGCGATGACCGGCGTCAGGGCGAACGAACCGAAGGACACGGTCGAGGTGATGCGCAGATTGCCGCGCGGCGCCTCGCGCATGGCCTCGGCGCCCTGCTCGGCATCGCGGATCTCGGCCAGGATGTCCTTGCAGCGCGCGAAGTAGGCCTGCCCGGCCTCGGTCAGGCTCTGGCGGCGCGTGGTGCGCACCATCAGTCGCAGCCCCAGACGCGTCTCCAGGTTCTTCAAATGCTTGGCGGCCATGGCCGGCGACATCTCATGCAGCGCGGCCGCGGCGGTCAGGCTGCCCAGCTCCACGACGGCCACGAACACTTCCATGCTGAGCAGGCGGTCCATGAATTACTGACTCCAGGTATGAAGTATTCCAACCATTCTAGGATTTTTCGAAAGGAATCGGGCGGCCAGAATGCTTGCATGCGCCGGCCTTCCGCCAGCGCCCGCAACCACACTCACGGAGATCCCATGAAAATCGTACTCATCGGCGCCAGCGGCACCGTCGGCAGCGCCATCGTCCAGGAACTGGGCCAGCGCCACGACATCATCGCGGTCGGCAGGAACAGCGGCCAGCATCAGGTCGACATTACCCGCAGCGACAGCATCCGCGCGCTGTTCGAGCGCATCGGCAAGGTCGACGCCATCGTATCGGCGGCGGGCGGCCTGCATTTCGGCCCCCTGGCGGAAATGACCGCCGAACAATTCAAGATCGGCCTGCACGACAAGCTGCTGGGCCAGGTGGACCTGGCGCTGATCGGACAGCACTACCTCAACGAAGGCGGCTCCATCACGCTGACCAGCGGCATCGTCAGCGCCGAACCGATCCGCTACGGCGCCAACGCCTCGGCCGTGAACTCGGCCATTGACGGCTTCGTGCGCGGCGCGGCGGTGGAACTGCAAGGCCGCCGCATCAACGCCGTCAGCCCCAGCGTGCTGCAAGAGTCCTGGGGCAGCTACGGCCCATACTTCCTGGGCTTCGAGGCGGTGCCTGCCCAGCGCGTGGCGCTGGCCTACAGCCGCAGCGTGGAAGGTGCGCAGACCGGACGCGTATTCCAGGTCTGGTAAGCGCCGGGGCCGGACACAACGCCGCGGCGTCAGGCCGCCAGGTCGCGGGTGTAGGTGTAGAAGACCTCGTCGCGCACCCAGCCCAGCGATTCGTACAGCGACTGCGCGGTGGCGTTGTTCCGGGCCGTGGTCAGGTCCATGCGCTTGCAGCCGCGCTCGCGCGCATGCGTCTCGGCCGCGCGCAGCAAGGCCCGGCCCGCGCCGCTCTGGCGCGCGGCCGGCGCGACGAACAGGTCGTACAGCACGTAGATGGGCGCGGCGATCACGGAGCAGAACGACGGGTACATCTGGCAGAAGCCCACCGGCGCGCCGTCCACGCTGGCCAGCAGGATCACCGATTCGCCGCGTTCCAGGCGCGCGCTGATGAAGGCCAGCGCGGCGGCGGCGTCCGCCGGCTGCTCATAGAACTGGCGATACGCATCGAACAAGGGCGCGATGCGGGCGGCGTCGGCGACGCTGGCGTGGCGGATGTCGAGCTGGCTCATGGATGTAGCGGCGATCCTGTCATGGAGGCGATGAAAAACGCCGGCGCGATGTCGAATCCCTGCGCAAGCCGGCGGCAAGACGCGCACTATAGGCAGAGCGCGTGTCAGAAGTAAATCGCCGCGACTGGGCCCTAAAGCAAAATGCCCAAAGCAAAGCGGCTTGATGCGCAATGTCATCAAGCCGCTTTCGTATTGGTGGCGCGCCCGGCAGGATTCGAACCTACGACCCCCTGGTTCGTAGCCAGGTACTCTATCCAG
>MCND01000194.1_pt1 | contig 26170 bp, 28 predicted proteins | sample 778211 | NCBI WGS metagenome assembly MCND01 (sample SAMN04296812, study PRJNA304217) | bioreactor metagenome | isolation source: activated sludge enriched with benzalkonium chloride | place: Turkey: Istanbul urban wastewater treatment plant
TCGTGACGAAGACAGCCAATCCGCCGGCGCCCCGGCGGAACGCGCAAGGGGAACAGCGAACGCCCGCGCTGCATACACCCCTCCCGCTCAACCCTCCCCGGCTGCTGGTTTGGCCGGCATGGATTCGGACATTCCCTTCTGAGGTCAACCACTATGAACATGCCCTTGTACGTCTTATCCCAGGAATACCGCGCCCTTGCGGTGCGCCTGGCTGACGGCGAATTCGATGAGAAGGCCATCGCCGACACGATGGAAGCCAGCGGCCTGCCCGAACAGATCGGGGAGAAGGCCCAGGGCTGCGAAATGGTGGCACGCACCTTCGAGGCCGACATTCCGACCATCGACGCGGAAATCAAGCGCCTGCAGGAACTGAAGAAGGCGCGCCAGGCCCGGGCCGACGCGCTGCGCGACTACCTGCTGCGCAACATGATCGCTGGCGACATCCAGGTGATCGAGTGCCCCCTGTTCCGCATCAGCATCGCCAAGAACCCGCCCGCGGTGGAAGTGTTCGACGAGAAGCAGATCCCGGTCGACTACTTCACCAGCCCGCCGGCCCCGCCTCCCGTTCTGGACAAGAAGCTGATCGCCCAGGCGCTGAAGGACAACCACGACGTGCCCGGCGCGCGCCTGCGCCAGGGCGTTCGCCTCGCCATTCGTTAACCGCTGCACCCATCCCTGGAGAACACCATGAGCAATCCCATCGTTGAAATCAACGGCGTCAAGCTGGAACTGGACCAGCGCACCGCCACCGCCACCCGTATCGACACGCTGCGCATCGGCAGCAAGGTCAAGGTCCTCAAGAAGGAGTACAGCGACTTCCGCGTGCACGCGGGCGTGGTCGTCGGCTTCGAGCCCTTCGAGGCGCTGCCCACCATCATCATCGCCTACCTGAAGAACGGCTATGGCGAGAACCCGGTGGATTTCATCAGTCTGAACGCCCAGACCAAGGATGTTGAGGTCATGGCCGCCGAAGAAAGCGAGCTGATGGACCTGCAACAGGAGGCCATCCTCAAGACGCTGGACCGGAACATCGAGTCGAAGCGCGCGGAACTGGCGAAGGCCGAACAGCACCGCGAACTGTTCGTGAAGCACTTCGGCGCAATGGTTGGCCTGACTGAGTCCATCAGCGCCTAATCCTTCCCCAGCCCTAGGAGCAATCCCGCATGTTCTCCATCACCGAGCAAACCGCAACCCTGGCGCATATCAACGTGCGCACCGAGCCGCACGACGACGCGCGCACCGACTTGGCGTCCACGTTCAACACCGTGGGCGTGGCCATCGAGCACGACAAGCGCTTCCAGGAGGAAGTGCTGCACCTGAACGCCGGCGGCGCGGTCTTGCAGGACTACGTGACGCCGGCCGCGCTCACCGACGAGCAACTGGCGATCCTGGCCCATACCTGCGCCGTGATCGACACCATCCTGGGCCTGCTGGACGTGCCCACCCTCTGGGCCGCCGAGAAGGTGGCCGTTGAACTGATGCGCGCCGCGCGCGTCACTGGAGCCTAAGCCATGACCACCACCCTCCCCGCCGGCTGGAAGCCGCGCCTAAGCTGCCCGTTCTGCGGCAGCAACTGCCTGTTCACGGAGCCGGATGAAGTTGGATCGGGAGGCCAATGGGTTTCTCCTATCCACGTCGGCTGCAATGACTGCCAGGCTGAGCAGGTAGGTGACACGGAGGATGAAGCCGTGTCCCGCTGGAATGCTCGTTTCACCCCTTCCGCCAGCGCACAGCCCGCCCGAGACTGGGAGCTTGATTGCGACCACTGCAACGGCTCCGGCCACGTGTTCGTCAAGCACCAGGTCGCCGAGCTCAAGACCGACGTGCAGGAGTTCAAGGAGGAATGCGAGTGCTGCGAGGGTCGCGGCTTCGTCTTCGCGTTCCAGGATATCCCGGAGATTGAGGAGTATGTGAAGTCGTGCCGGCCTGCCATCCAACACGAGCCAATCACCGTATCCCTAGACCCCGACCCTCGCGGCGTCAGCGTAGGCGTATGGCAGGGATCGCACTGCATCTATAACGGGGCGCATGCGGTGCCGAGCGCACAGGACGATGCGAAGGACGATCGCCAGGCGTTTGAAGAATGGTTCACCCGGAACGACGAGACCAAGGACATCGCTGAACGCGCCGTTCGCCGCAGCCCGTCCGGCGCCTATGTCCTCATGCAGACCTACACCGCCTGGGACATCTGGCAGGCCGCCCGCGCCTCCGTTGCCGCTCCCGCTGCTGGCGATGCGCGGGGTGCGGCAGTTGGCGCAGCGATAGAACGCGCATGTGCCGAGCTGCCATTCGGCTACAGCATCGAATTGTTCGTAGAGGCCGGTTACGGCGGCGCGCGCCTGGTTGACCCCGAAGATGGGGAAATCGACCTTGATCAAGACGAGCGCGACCTCGCCAGAGAAATCAACGCAGGCATCGACGCCGCCATTGCCGCCCAGCAGGGCAAAGGGGGTGAGGCATGAGGTTTTACGCGAGAGTCTGGCCGCAGTCCGGCATGGGTAGCCGCACTCTGGCCCCCGAGTTTGGGCGGTGGGAAGTCGCTCTTGAATATGAGCCGTCGTTTTCGGCCTCTCAGCAGCAGGAGGGGTGAGACATGACCGAATATGAAAAGCAGATTCTGGACACCCTATCTAGAGGTGGCGCGCTGCTGACCAGAGATATCGCAGCGCGGGTGCGTCCGATGTTTGGATCCAGCAACCACATGCACAGCGCCGCCGTTCGTTCTTGGCTTTTGGGCCTGGAGCACAAAGGGCTTGTTGGTCGTCTCGATGACCAGAGGCCCGTGGTTTGGAAACTCACTGGCGAGGAAAGGACATGACCATCAACACCCCGGCCCCGGCGCATGAAGCCGTGCTGACGGATGACCAGATTGAAGCCCTGGCGAAGAAGCACATAGCACCACATGCTGACCGCCTGGATGCCATCATGCAAAACCCTGTGCCTTACCAGCAGACGGAGCAATTCCGCCGCGTGAAGGCGCTGATCGTCGATGTGCTGTCCAAGCTGCGCGCCCCTGTAGCCGATGAGTCACCTATGGCGAAGATGGCTGACGCGCTGCGGGAGAAAGCCAGACAAGAGCAACAGGCTTATCAAGACCGTCGAAATCAGGCTACAGAATGGGGGCTTATGCCTGAAGGCACTGAGGCGGACCACCCAACCCCAATGGCACCTGTGGCACACGTCGCGGGCGATGAAACCTCCCGGTATCTCCAATGGGCAAAAGACCGTAGCGCTTGGGAAATGCCCGTGGGCACTCCTGTCTACTACTCTGCCCTGGCAAGCGCCCCTGTAGCCGGGGAGGCGCAGCCGGTGGCATGGCTCATGAAGCGACACAGTGACGAACAATTCGAAATTGCAGAGCCGCACGAGAAGGCGTCGAACCCGCACTGGAGTGACGCGTTCCCGGTCTATGGTGTCCCCAAGGCACTCACGGTTGACGTGATCGCCGGTAACACCCTTTTCGACTGCGGGCCTGAAAAAGAGAAAGTACGAGGCGATGACTTCGACGCGTGGCTTACGGCTCAGAAATTGTGCAAGGGGACCGATATCCGGTCATTCAGATTCGAACGGAATGGCTCGTATGCGTCCCTGCCGGACTTGCTCCGCGAGGCGTGGGAGGCCGCCGCCGCAAGTACCCCTGTAGCTGGGGATGCGGTGGAGTTTCTTATGGGTGATGCTGGCGACATCCAAAGGCTGCTGGCTACGCATCAAATCAGCCGGCGCGTAGACCACCCGGAGCTTGGTGTCATGGGGGCCGTAGAGGTAACGACGTGGGCCACCAAGATCGGCCTTGCGCTTGAGGTCCACAATTCCAACGGCGGCATGTCGGCGTATCTCTATGCCGCGCCCCAGGCCAGCAAGCCAGACTTCTCCGATGCCTACGAAGGTGCGCGTGAGGATCTGGCGATCTGGAAGCGCCGTGCGCTGGAGGCGGAAAACCTGCTGCGGATTGAACGCGAGACGTCGTGTCGGCTGGTCGCGGAACTGAACGCGACGAATGGGCCGGCGCACATGGGCGAGCCCGCGCCCCAGGCCAGCGAGGCGGTGCGCGACCAGGCGCTTGAGGATGCGGCGCAAGCAGCCTACACGGCATTGTTCCCAACCAATGACCGCAGTGACTGGACGGAGTTTGCCGAAAGCGCGGCCTACAGTGCGAAATGGGCTGCTCAATGCATCCGCGCCCTCAAGTCACAAAGCGCCGCCCTGTCCGCGCAACCGGGCGCGCAGAAGGAGCAGAGCGATGCGTGAGCGCCCGATACTGTTCAGCGGCCCAATGGTGCGCGCTCTGCTGGCCGGCACGAAGACACAGACGCGGAGAATCGCAAAGCCGGTCAAGCACCCGGACCTTGGCAACCTGTATGACGCCGGCGCACTGGTGCTTGAGCGCGAGCCGCAGCACGTCATTGATCGCGCGTGCCCATACGGTAGGCCTGGCGACCGCCTTTGGGTGCGCGAGACGTGGAACCGTTTCGAACCGTGGGCCGGCTTCTACTACGCAGCCGACTACGAGGCTTTCGGCATCGGGCCGGATGATGATCCGGACCACATTCCAGACCACGAGGTGCGCTGGAAGCCCAGTATCCACATGCCGCGCTCAGCCTGCCGTCTGATGCTGGAAATCACCGGAGTGCGCGTCGAGCGCTTGCAGGACATCAGCGGAGCTGACTGCTGGGCGGAGGGCATCGACGAGTGCGACGGATTGCTTGATGCGGTGGATATCTGCCGCCTGGCCAAGACGACGGGGAGCACCTTCGAAGATCCGCAGCCGACCTATGCCGCTCTCTGGGAGTCAATCAATGGCGCCGGAAGCTGGACCGCCAACCCCTGGGTGTGGGTCGTGGAGTTCCGCGTACTGGCCCACCCCGACAACAAGGACGGAGGCCGCAATGAGCCTGACCCGGTACTCCGACAGAGAGTTGCTGGACGAGCTGGAGCGCCGGCACCATCGCATCGACATGAACATCAAGTACTGCGATCACTGCGCCTGCTTCGTCCCATGGCGAAGCAGCAAGCCGATGCCTGACAACTACAACCCCTGCATCAAGGAGCACAAGATGCAATTCCGCGCGCCAGACGAATACAACTGGACCAGCGATGACTGGGGGTTCTTCCGGCTGCATTGTGCGGACCGGTCGCCCTCCACCGCCACCGACAACAAGGAGCAGTAATGGCACACGCAGCCCAACACCAAGCACCGGCCGCGGCGCCGAAGCTGATCTATCGCGTGCACGAGGCTACCCAAGCCCTGGGCGTGTCTGTCGCAACGATCTATCGCATGTGCGATCGCGGAGAGCTGGTAAAGGGGAAGATCGGCAAGACCCGATCGGTCGGCATCACCGCAGCATCGGTGAATGCTATGCTGGCCCGCATGGCACCGTCAGAAGACGCCGACGAGGCCAGCACCCCTCAGATGGGTAGCTAAGTGGGTAGCCAGGGGCAGAACCAATAACAAGAACGCCCCACCAACCCGCATGAATAAAGGCTCTAGCCTTTTATCCCAGGACAATACGACATCATCCTGGTCTGACCTCAGGAAATCCTGTCCGTGGTCCCGACAAACTCCAAGGGGCAATAAAAGCCCCCATGGAACTGGGCCGCAATGGGATCCTCGGGGATGTTCTGGGCCAGGATTTCCGGGGCGAACACCTCGGAATCGTCCTGCGGCGCATAGCCCAGGAATTTCGCGTTGGAATTGTCCCAGCGGTTGCGCAGGTTGTTCGACACGCCGTAGACAACCGTGAAATGGTAGGACTCGTGCTCGACGCAGCGCGCCGCCAGTTGCGCCATGTCGCGATGGCTGAGCCAGGTCAGCAACTGCCTGGCCTCGCTCGGGCGGTCGGGCGTGCGGAACGTCCCGATCCGCAAGCAGGCGACTGACATGCCGTACTTGTCCGCATACATCCGGCCCAGGGCCTCGCCGAATACCTTCGATACGCCATACAGCGAATCCGGCCTGGGCTGGACGGTGTCGTCGAGGAATTTTTCCCGCCGGTGATAGCCGATGGCGTGGTTCGAGCTGGCGAAAACCACCCGGCGCACGTTCTGGCGCCGGGCCGCCTCGAATACGTTGTAGCAACCCTCGATATTCATGGGCAGGATTTTTTCCCAGACATCGGCGCCGGGTATACCGGCCAGATGGATGACGCAGTCGATCCCCTCCATGCAGCGCTCCAGGGACTCGATGTCCCGGACGTCCATCGTGCAGATTTCCTCGCCGGCTTGCGCCGGTTCCTGCGGCGCGATGTCGGCCAGGCGCAGCAAGGCATAGCGGCCGCGCAGCTGCGAGCGCAGGCAAAGGCCGATGTTGCCGGCCGCTCCGGTAATCAGCACGCGCAGGTTTTGGGGTTGGTTGAAGGGTGTCATCAATCTGTCCAGTTTCTCTTGAATATGAATGCGCCGGGGCCGATGCCGTTTGCGCCCCTTACTGCTTCTGCTTGGCCGCGATCAGCGCGTCATAGAGCGCCTGGCCATTGGGGGCTTCGCCGACCAGCTTTTTCACGACGGGCCTGGTGGCCTGCACCAAAGAATCGAGATTGCTGGGGTAGACGATGGACACGCCCTTGGCCTGCATCGTTTTCATGCCCTCGTCGTAGACCTTCTTGTAATAGTCGCGCGCATAGGCCATGGCCTCGTCGGCGGACTCCTTGATCATTTTCTGTTCCGCGGGGGAAAAGCGGTCCCAGCGGTCCTTGGACATGAGCAGCAGCGCCGGATGGATATTGACGTGGGTCATGTTGAAGTACTTGGAGACTTCGATGAATTTGTCAGAGACGAACTGGTCCGGCGTCGTTTCGCCGCCATCGAGCACCTTCTGCTGCAGGGCCAGATACAGTTCCGAATAGGCCATGGGCGTGGCTTGCGCACCCAGGGCCTTGTAGCTTTCGACATAGCCCGGCGACTGGATGACGCGGATCTTCATGCCTTTGAGGTCTTCGGCCGAATTGACGGGCCGGTTGCCGAAGACATTGCGTTCGATCGCCGAAAACCAGCCCAGGCCGACCAGGCCGTACTTGGGCAGGACTTCCATGAATTTGTCGCCCGCCGGCCCGTTGAGGATCTGGTTGGCTTGCTCGACGCTGTCGAACAGGAACGGCGAGTCAAAGACCAGGAATTCCTTGACGATGCCGTTCAAGGTCGGCTGACCCGTGATGACCAGGTCGGTGGCGCCGGCCACGGCGCCTTGGATCATGGTCAGTTCGCCGCCCAGTTGCGAATGCGGGAACACGGAAATCGTGATTTTCCCGTTCGATTTCGCCTTCAGCACGTCGGCGAACTTCTGCGCCCCCACGTGAAACGGACTGTCCGTCGTGAGCGTGTGCCCCACATCCATGTTCAGGGCATGCGACGGCGCGGCAAACATGAGGGCGCTCAGGGCGCCGGCGCCAAACAGTTTCTTGAATAGCTTCACATCCATCTCCTCGATTTTCCAGCCCCCCGACAGGCGCTGCCGTCAGGCGGCCGGATTATTTTTTATAAGAAAAAAGTACTAATGGCGGGCACGTAAGAAATTATCAGGACATCAAGCACCAGCACGGCAAGGAAGATAACCAGGTACTTCGCCAACTGGTGCATTTTCAGCTGGGCAACTTCACACACCACGAACAGGTTCACGCCGACCGGAGGCGTCACCATGCCGACCGCCAGATTGGTGATGACGATCATGCCGAAGTGGATGGGATCGATGCCGAAAGCCAGGCTGATGGGCGCCAGGATGGGCACGATGATCAGGATCGCCGCCAATGCCTCGATGAACATGCCGACCAGGAACAGCATGACGTTCACCAGCAGCAGGAACACGATCGGATTGGTCGTGACCGACCCCAGCATGGCGGCGACCTGCTGCGGCACCTGGTTGATCGTCAGCAGGTACGCGAACACGGCGGCGAAGGCCACGATCAGCAGGATGATGGAAGACATCACCGCGGAGCGCGCGAAAATGCCGAGCAGATCCTTGACCGTTATTTCCTTGTAGACGAACAGCCCGAGCGCCAGCCCGTAAAGCACCGCGATGCAGGAGGCTTCGGTGGCGGTGAACAAGCCGCCGTAGATTCCCCCAAGGATGATGACCGGCATCATCAGCGCCAGCGTTGCATCCTTCAGGGCTACCATCACGCCTTTCAGCCAGCCGCCGAAGCTCACCGGGCTGACTTCGTCGAAGCCCTTGATGCGGGCAACCAGGCAGACCGTCAGGATCAGCGACACGGTGATCAGCAGCCCCGGCAGGATGCCCGCGAGAAACAGCGACCCGACCGATACGTTGGCCGTCAAGGCGTACACGATCATCGGGATCGACGGCGGAATGATCGCCCCCAGCTCGCCCGAGGATGCGGCAATGGAGGCCGCGAACGATCTCGGATAGCCCTTCTTTTCCATTTCCGGAATCAGCACGGAGCCGATCGCCGCGGTAGTGGCGGACGACGAACCGGAAACCGTCGCGAACAGCAGCGAGGTCAGCACCGCGACCGCGCCCAGGCCGCCCCGGATCCAGCCGACGAAGGCATTGGCCAGTTGCACCAGTCTGGTAGCCACGCCGCCCGAGGACATGAGATGCCCGGCCAGGATGAAGAACGGCACGGCCATCAGGCTGAACGAATCCAGCGACTGGAACGCCATCTGCGCCACGATGAGCAGCGACCGGTCGCCCGCCTGCAAGGCGAACGCGGCCGACATGCCCAGGGCGGTGACGATGGGCGCACCGATGATCAGGATCGCCGTAAATGACAAGAACAGAACCGGAATCACAGCGCCCCTCCTTCACTGTTTTGCATGGCGGCGGCAACTCGTTCCGCCTCGCCGCCCTGCTGCGATACTTCAACGCTCAGCAATTCCTTGATGACGTGCGTGAAGGTATTCAGACTCATGAGCACGCAGCCAATAAACATGAATATGTAGATGTATGCCATGGGCATTTCCATCGCCGGCGATGTCTGCCGCATGCCGAGTTCTATCAGCCTGATCGATTTCCAGGCCAAGAGCAGCGCAAGCATCAAGGTCAGGATATGCGCCACCACGCGCAGCCAGCGGGCGACCGACTCCGGCACCATGCCTATGAAGGCATCGACGCCGATCAACCGCAGGCGATAGGTCGCGACGGCGCCGCCGATGAAGACGCTTCCGACCATCATGAAGCGGCCCAGTTCTTCCGCCCAGGGCGTTGAAAAAGGAATACCCGTATAGGTGTAGAGCAGCCGTACGAATACAGAAATTGAAATAGCCAGGACCATTCCTATAAGAAAAAGTCCGGCGCACTTTTCAGCTGCGGCGTTTATCGAATCCATTATTCGCTGCAGCATTTGAAGCCTCTGGTGTGAGGCACAATGTCCGGCCATGCGGAGCCCTCCCTCTTTGTCTCATTTATTTATTCGCCGCCTTTTTGAGCCAGGCGTTCGATAGGCAATATACTCAGCGGCATGCGATTCGTAAAATTCAAATAACAGAACATTCTTTTCTAAAAAAACGATTGTTGAATCGTCCTGCCTTGAACCGGAGTTTCGATAATGTTGAGTGATCTCAAGCAGTTGCGCGCCTTCCTCACGATTGCGCGTCTGGGCAACTTCACCAGGACGGCTCACGAACTGAACATTTCGCAGTCGGCTTTGACCATACAGATCCAGCAGCTCGAGTCCCATCTGCGCACGCGGCTGTTCGATCGCAACCACCGCAGCGTCAGCCTGACGCCCCGGGGCCAGGAACTCTTTCCGCGGATCGAGAAGCTGGTGGCCGAGATCGAAGACCTGGTGACCCATGCCCGCGACACCAGCGATCGGGAACGGGGCACGGTAACCGTCGCCGTCCTGCCCTCGCTGGCCGCCGGCCTGCTGCCGCAGGCCATCCACAGGCTGAACCGCGACTACCCCCGCATTACCGTCTGTGTGCGGGATACGGTGGCCTCCCGGGTCAACGACATGACCCGTAGTGGCGAGGTCGACTTTGGAATAGGCAGCCCGATCAAACGCGATCAGGAATTGGTCTGGGAGCAGTTGGTGACCGACCGCTTCTGCGCCTATATGGCGCATGACTATCCTTGGGCCGCGCCGGACACGGTGACGCTGAAGGACTTGGCCGAGCATCCGTTGATATTGCCGGTGCGGGAGAGCAGCATCCGCACGCACATCGAAGCGGCGGCCGATAAATTGAAGATTTCGCTGCCGGCGGCGTATGAGGTGGTCTACAACTCGACCGTGCTGGCAATGGCGGCACAGGGACTGGGCGTGGCCATCCTGTCTGAATTGGCAGCCCGCGAAGGCGATACCAACCGTCTGCGTTGTGTTGCCATCAGCAGCCCGCCGCTATACCGGCACATCGGCATCCTGCGGCGCGCGGGCCGCTCGCTGTCCCGTTCCGCGGAGCTGCTGACCGCGGCATTGCGGGAAATAGCCGTCCAGGAATAAGGCGCGACGCGCGCACGCGTAACAGGTAGCCGTCGCGATTTCACTTCATTATGTGTGAATTGTGTTTCTTAACGATTCGATTGCAAACAATTCTGAAAGCGATGGCGATAAGGAGGACGACCCGATAAGCTGCGGGCGCCTTCAGGGTATACCCTGAACAATTATCTATTTCGCTTTTAGGAGTTCGATGCGATGAAGTCCCTATTCCGTCCGTTCCTGGTACTGGCCGCAGCGCTGCCGTTGATGCTGGCCGCTTGCGGCAACAAGGAACCCGAACAGCGTGCCGCGTTCACGCAGTTCCTGCAAACCCGTATCGTCGACAAGCCCGGCGTGCGCGTTCCGCAGTTGACGGACGAAGAGAAGAAGTCCTTCGGCGATTACGCGGCGCAGTATGCGGTGATCACGGACTTCAACGCGGGCATGGACGCTTCGGTGAAGCCCTTGTCCGGCATCATGCAGAAAGGCTCCATGCGTTCGCTGAACGACATCGTGACCCGCCGCGACGACCTCAAGACCGTGCAAGCCTCGCTCAATGAAATGGGCGCGGCGCTCAAGGAACAGCAAGCCCGGGCCGACGCCGCGCGCGCGCAGCTCAAGCAGCCGGAAGACCTGAAGGCGGTGTACGACAAGGCCTACGAGAAGACCGTCAGCCTGCCGGCCGACACCTTCCGCGACGTGCTGCCGCAACTGAACGCGACCTTTGACAGCAGCCTGAAGATCGCCGATTATGTTGCCGCGCATGCCGCGCAGATCGACATTTCCGGCCCCGTCGTCAAGGTCCAGGATCCCGCCGTGCAGGCCGAGCTGAACCAGCTGCTGCAGGACCTGAACGCGCAAGCCAAGAACGTGCAGCAGGCGCAGACGCGCATGCAGGCCGTCATGGTCGGACGCTAAGCCACGCAGTGCTGAAAAAAGCCCCGCCGCGCGATCAAGCGCGGCGGGGCTTTTTCATGCGGCGCCGGATCAGGTCCCGGCCACCGCCACGCGGTTGCGGCCGGACTCCTTGGCTTGGTAGACGGCCGCATCGGCCGCCTCCACCAGGCTGGCTACCGTATCGTCGGCCTGCGGCACCGCGGTCGCGACCCCGACGCTGATGGTGACGATCCCGGCAGCGGCGTCGGCGTGCGGCACTTTCAGGCCCGCAACGGCCCGCCGGATGCTCTCGGCAATCTCCGTGGCGCGTTGGCGGCTGGTATTGGGCAGCAGCACGACGAACTCCTCGCCGCCATAGCGCGCCGCCAGATCGCGCGGACGGCGGGCCTTTTTCTTGAGCGCGCGCGCCAACGCCACGAGCAGCTGGTCTCCCTGCTGATGGCCGTAGCGGTCGTTGTAGCGCTTGAAATGGTCCGCATCCAGGAACAGCAGCGATAGCGGCACGTGTTCACGGCGCGCATTCTGCCATTCGCGCTCCAGCGCCTCGTCGAAGGCGCGCCGGTTGGCCAGGCCGGTGAGTCCGTCCGTGTGCGCCTGTATCGCCAGCTGCGTCTCCACCGCCTTCCTCAGCGCCATCTCGCGCCTGAACAGCACGATCAGCGCCGCGACCGACAGCAGCAGCGCGGTGGTCACCAGGATGATGAAGAGCGCGCGGCGGTCCCAGGGCTCGAGCAGCTCGTCCACGTCCATGGCCACGTCGATGATGAGCGGCGTGTCCTCGATGCTGGCGAAGGTGTAGTAGCGGTTCACGCCATCTGGAGACAGCGCGCCGACGAACGAGCCTTCGCGGCGGATCAGGAATTGCTGGAAGTCCAGCGCCATGCCGATGTCGCTGCCCAGGTCGTTCAGGGAATACGGGGCGCGCAGCAGCACCAGGCCATCGTTGCGGAAGACGCTGATTTCGTCGCGCTCGCCGATCGACAGCGCCGCAAAGCGGTCGCGGAAATACGCCAGGCGCAGCGAACCGCCCACCACGCCGGCGAAGCTGCCGTCCGGATTGGACAGCCGCCGGCTGATGGCGATGCTCTCGTCGCCACCGCGCAGGCGGCTGCGGTATGGCTTGCTGACATACATGCCGACGTCGTCGGCATCGCGATGCACCTGGAAGAAATCCCGGTCGGCGAAACTCACATCCGGCGCGTCCAGGGCCCCGGAGTGGTAGCGGATGTTGCCGTCCTTATCCAGCACCACGACGGCGCCCAGGTATTCCGCGGTGGATGGCCGGTCGAACAGGAAGCGGTGCTGGGTTTCGGGCGCGAGCTTGTCCAGGCCCGGTTCCCGCAAACGTTCGGCCATGCCTTGCAGCGAGAGGTCATAGACATGCAGGGTGCGGCTGATATCCGCGGACAGGACGCCGGTGATGTTGCGCGCCGAGGCGTGAGCGGCGTCCCAGGTGGCGCGGCGGTCGATCCATAGCAGCGCGACCGCGGCCGCGCAGATGCCGATTGCGACGAGCACCGCCAGCGCATACAGCGCGCGATGCACAAACCCGCGGGACTTCAATACGGCGCTCCTACGCAGGGGACGTCGGGGGGACGCGGATCACGACGGCCAACATTTCTGCCGCTGATGATGCCGCCGCCAAACCCGCCACGCAAGATCCGGCCCTAAAAAAAAACCCCGTGCCGCCCACCTGGACGCTTGCTCAGGTCGCCGCGACCGCCGCAATGCGGAAGGGAAAGGCCTTGGCGCCTCTGGCCTTGTCGGTTTCGCGGTGCGCGCCGATGGACCATGCCGGGCCCGCTCCGCCCGTGTGCGACACCAGCTGGCGCATGGAACCCGCCGAAAATCCGCAGCGCAAGGCCGAGGCCTGCCGCCGCGCCAGTTCTACACCCACAGCGTGCGGCGTCGTGGAAATCCGATCCGATTGCAGCATGGCAGTCCCCCTGGCAAATGCTCGTCATGGATGAAGAGTCAGTGCGGATAAATCTACCTCAGCCATGAGTGCCTGCGCGTGAAATGATGCGAAAAGTAATGCAACGATATGGAAATAGTCGGTTACGCGGTCGGGCTGGCCGCGGCCCTCTCGGTTTCCCGGTCGGGCTGGTCGTTGCGGCCGTCCGGAGCGCTGGTCATATTGCCGTAAAGCAGCGAGCGGCCGGCGAACAGCCCGCCCGCCACCTCCAGGTCGAAGCGCTCGGTGTCGCGCCTGCGCACGTCCTGCACCACCTCGGCGGCCTCGTCGGCCGGCACGCCGACCACGCGCAGCGCGGCCTCGCCAAAGGCCAGCGCCGATTCCAGGGTTTCGCGCACCTGGTAGTCCACCCCTTCCTTGGCCAGCGCCAGCGAGTGAATGCGGTCATAGGCCCGCACCACCACCCGCACCAGCGGGAATTCGGCCTTGATCAGCTTGACCATGTGGTTGACCGCCTTGGGGTCGTCGATGCAGATCAGGATGACGCAGGCATTCTCCGCGCCGGCGGTGCGCAGCATGTCGATGCGGGTGCCATCGCCGTAATAGACCTTGACGCCCCATTTGGCGGCCGCCCGGATGGCGTCGGTGTCGGTATCCAATATGGAGACCGTCAGGCCGCGCGCCAGCATCGCCTGGGTCACGATCTGCCCGAAGCGTCCGAAGCCCACGATGAGGGCGCAGCCTTCCAGGTCCTTGGCCACGTCCACGTCTTCCATCGAAGGCGCAGGCTTGGGCAGGAGCCAGCGCAGCGCCAGCACGCACAACGGCGTGAGCGCCATGGAAATGATGACGACCGCGGTCAGCACGGCGCCGGTATGCGCATCGAAGATACCGGCGGCGGCGGCCGCGCCATACAGCACGAAGGCGAATTCACCGCCCTGGGCGAGCAAGGCCGCACGGGTCATGGCCTCGGCGTGGGAAGCCCGCAGCACCCGCGCCACCACGTAGACGCCCACCGACTTCACCAGCATGAACACCACCACTGCGGCCAGGATCAGCGGCCATTCGCGGGCCACCGCCGACAGGTCCAGCGACATGCCCACGCCCAGGAAGAACAGGCCCAGGAGTATGCCGCGGAACGGCTCGACTTCGGCCTCGAGCTGGTGGCGGAAGGTGGACTCGGACAGCAGCACGCCCGCCAGGAAGGCCCCCATGGCCATGGACAGCCCGCCCAGCTCCATCAGCAGCGCCGCCCCCAGCACCACCAGCAGGGCGGCCGCCGTCATGACCTCGCGCGCGTGCGCGGCGGCCAGCAGGCGGAACAGCGGGTTGAGCAGCCAGCGGCCGGCGGCCAGCAGCGCCAGGATGCAGGCCACTGCGATGGCGGATTGGGTCCAGGGATCGCCATGGCTGGCGTTGTCGGCCGGCGCCAGCAGGGTCGCCAGCGCCAGCAGCGGCACGATGGCCAGGTCTTCCAGCAGCAGGATGGAGACGATGCGCTGGCCCTGCGCGCTGGCGGTGTCGCCGCGCTCGGCCAGGATCTGCATGACGATGGCGGTGGACGACAGCACGAAGCCCATGGCGGCCATGAAAGCCGCCGGGCCCGACAGCCCGGCCAGCAGGCCCACCACCGTCAGCAATCCGCCGCAGGCCAGCACCTGGGCGACGCCCAGGCCGAAGATCTCGCCGCGCAGCTTCCACAAACGGGAGGGCTGCATCTCCAGGCCGATGATGAACAGGAACATCACCACGCCCAGTTCGGCCACGTGCAGGATGGATTTGGGATCGGAGAACAAGCCCAGGCCAAAGGGGCCGATCACCAGGCCGGCGGCCAGGTATCCCAGGACGGATCCCAGCCCCAGCCGCTTGAACAGCGGAACCGCGACGACCGCAGCCCCCAGCAGGACGACGACATTGACTAGCTGATTGCCTTCGGCAGGCAGGGACATGGGGCGCTCCAGATGCACGGCGGACCAAAGCGCCTGGCGGCGCCGCCCCGCCCGCAGCGGGCGGGGGCCGGGCCTGCCGGCAGGCCCGGCTCCATTTTCCGGCAATCCGGGCTCTTGGCAATCCGGAAATGCGACAGGAAAAAACAGCAGCGCGGCCGCGCGGGCTGGATCAATCGTCGCGGAATTGCATCTTGTAGAGCGAGGCGTACAGGCCGTTGGCGGCCAGCAGCTCGGCGTGGGGACCCTGTTCGACGATCTTGCCCGCGTCCAGCACGATGATGCGGTCGGCGTTCTGCACCGTGGACAGGCGGTGGGCGATGACCAGCGTGGTGCGGCCCTTCATCAGGCGTTCCAGCGAGGCCTGGACCTGGCGCTCGGATTCGTTGTCGAGCGCGGACGTGGCCTCGTCCAGGATCAGGATGGGCGCGTTCTTGATCAGCGCGCGGGCGATCGCCAGGCGCTGGCGCTGGCCGCCGGACAGGCGCGCCGCGTTTTCGCCCACCGGGGTGTTCAGGCCCTGCGGCAACCCTTCGACGAACTCCAGCAGATTGGCCGCCGCCAGCGCGTCGCGCACCTTCTGTTCGCTGGACTTGCCCAGCGCGCCGTAGCCCACGTTGGCCGCGATGGTGTCGTCGAACAGCACCACGTCCTGGCTGACCAGCGACAGGTGCGAACGCAGGCTGCGCAACGTCAGTTCGTCGATCGGCGTGTCGTCCACCAGGATGGAGCCGCTGTCGGCCAGCACGAAGCGCGGCAGCATGTTGACCAGGGTGGTCTTGCCGCTGCCCGACCGCCCCACCAGGGCCACGGTCTGGCCGGGCTCCACGGTGAAGGAAATATCGTTGACCGTGTCGCGCTCGGCATCGGGGAAGCGGTGCTTGACGCTGCGGAATTCCACCTTGCCGCGCACAGGTTCGGCCAGTTCCTTGGTGCCGGTATCGTTTTCGGGCTTCTGGTCGATCAGCGTGAACACGCTTTCCGCCGACACCAGCATCTTCTGCATGCGGGCGGCGACGTTGGTCAGGCGCTTGATCGGGTCGAAGATCTGGGCCAGTGCCGCCATGAAGGAGGCGAAGCTGCCCACGGTCAGGGCGCCATGGTTGGCCTGGCTGAGCGCCACGGCGATGACCGCGCCGACCGAAATGGAAATGCAGACCTGGGTCAGCGGCGTCAGGGCGGCGTCGGCCGTGGCCGTGCGCATGGCGAAGCGGCGCAGGCGGCGGCTGACGAAATCGAAGCGGCCACGCTCGACTTCGTAGCCGTCGAACAGCTTGATGACGCGCTGGCCGTCGATGCCTTCGCCGACCACGCGGGTCAGCTCGGCGTTCATGTTGACGGTTTCGCGGTTGATTCGGCGCAGGCGCTTGATGAAGAAGCGCGAGATCAGCACCGACACGGGCAGCATGATCAGGATGATCAGCGTCAGCACCCAGGACATGTACAGCAGCACGCAGATCAGGGCGACGACCACCAGGGTTTCGCGCACCAGCACGGTGATGACGTCGGTGGCGTAGCCGGTGACGTTGCCCGCGTCGATGGTGAAGCGGTTGAGCAGGCGGCCGGTGTCGCCTTGCTTGAAGTCGGCGTCGGGCAGGCCCAGGAGGCGCTCGAACATGTCGCGGCGCATGCCCAGCAGCACGTTGTTGGCCACCCAGGCCAGCAGGTAGTCGCTGAAGAAGTTGCAGATGCCGCGCAGCAGGATCAGGCCGACCACCGCCAGCGGCAAGGCCCAGACGTAGTACGGCTTGGCGCCCGAAAAACCGCCGTCCAGCAACGGCTTCATGATGACTGCCAGCACCGGTTGCGTGGCGGCCGCGCCGGCCATCAGCAGGACGGCAAGCAACAATCCCTTCCAGTAGGAGCCCACGCGGCTGTAGATCCGACTCCAGAGTTCAGCTTTGACGGGTTGGGAACTCGCGGGCGCGTTGCGTGCGGCAGAATTCAAAGGGATCACTCGCTTTTATACAATTGTGGCGAGAATTGTACCGGCTGCGCGACAAGTCGCCGTCCGGGCCATGTCCTTTCAGCCCTAACGCGCCCAGCGCCCTTCCATGTCCGATATCAGCTGCTTGTACGTCCGGTTACCCAATTGGGTGGGCGATGTTTGCATGAGCCTGCCGAGCCTGCGCGCCTTGCACGCCAGCGGCCTGCCCCTGGTGATCTGCGCCCGGCCCTGGGCCCGCGACCTGCTCGACGGCGTGGCCAAGCAGGATTTCATCCCCATGCGCGGCAAGGTCGGGCCGGACCGGGCGGCGGTCAGCGCCCACCGGCGCAGCCTGGGCGCCCAGGGGCGCCGCGCCCGCGGATTGCTGCTGCCGGACTCGCTGTCCAGCGCGCTGGTGTTCCGGCTGGCGGGGCTGCCCTCGGCCGGCTATCGCGACGACGGCCGCAGCTTCCTGTTGCGCTGGCCCTATTCCAAACCCAGCGACTCGCTGCACGCGGTGCAGTCCTGGCATCACCTGACCCGCGAGGCCCTGACCCGCTGGGGCCTGCCCAGCGGCCCCGCCGAGCCCGGCCCGACCCTGGACCTGCCCTTGACGCCCGCACACCAGGGCGCCGCGGACCTGGCGCTTGAAGCCGCCGGGCTGGCGGGCCAGCGTTTCGTCCTGATCGCGCCGACGGCCACGGGCCTGCACAAGGGCAAGATCAAGGTCTGGCCCGGATTCGATACACTTACCCGCGCCCTGCAGGCCCGCGGCCATACCGTGGTAATGTGCCCCCCTCCGGCCGAAACCGAGGAGGCGCGGCGCAATGCCCCCACGGCGCTCCTGCTGCCGCCCCTGTCCCTGGGCGCGTTCGCGGCGCTGACGGCGCGGGCGGCGCTGGTGATTTGTAACGATTCCGGCGTCTCGCACGTGGCCGCTGCCGCCAACGCCAGGGAGCTGACCCTGTTCGGCGTAACGCGTCCAGGACGCACCGGCCCATGGTCGCCGCGCGCCGTCTGCGTAGGCTCGGAGCACGCATGGCCGTCCGTCGAGGAAGTTGAGCAGCAGGCCAACCTCCTGCTGGACGAGACGCAGTAATCAGGATTGTTTCGAAATGACCTTGTCCAGCTATCTCACGAATCTGATCATTCCTTACAACTTGTGCCTGACCCTGGTCGTCATCGGACTGGTGCTGGGCTTGTTCCGGCTGCGCAAGACCGGCGGCGCCCTCATCGTCGCAGGCTTGCTGTGGGCGCTGGCCTGGTCGCTGCCCATCACCTCGCTGTGGCTGGGCGGCGCGCTGGAATCCCGCTATCCGCACTTGGCGCCTGCGGAGTCCCCCACGGCCGATGCCATCGTCGTGCTTGGCGGCAATACCGCCAACGGCCGCGCCAACTGGTTCCTGCCCTACGACAAGGACACGGCGGTGGTGCGCGTCGACACCGCAGCCCAGCTGTACCTGGCGGGCCGCGCGCCCAAGGTGCTGCTATCGGGCGGCGCGCTGGAAGGCGACGTCAGCGAAGCCCGCGGCATGGCGCACGCCATCCGCCAGCAAGGCGTGCCGGAAACGGCGCTGATCCTGGAAAACTCCAGCCGTACCACTTACGAGAACGCCGCCCTGACCGAAGACCAGCTCAAGGCTCGCGGCATCGGCAAGATACTGCTGGTGACTTCCGCGCTGCACATGCCGCGCGCGATGGCGGCCTTTTCCAAACAGGGCGTCGAGGCCATCGCCGCCCCGGCGGCGCCGCAAATCGTGGCGCCCGCGGACGGATCGCTGACGCTGTGGCTCCCGGACCAGCGCACGTTCGACGCAAGCCGCTCCATCATCAAGGAATACGCCGGCCTGTTCGTCTATTGGCTGCGCGGATGGGTTTGATGTCGACGCCCGCGGCCGCGCTGGAATGCCGGCCCGGCTGCGGCGCCTGTTGCATCGCGCCGTCGATCACCCGGCCGATACCCGGCATGCCGCGGGGCAAGCCCGCCGGCGTGCCCTGTATCCAGCTGCTGCCGGACATGCGTTGCGCGATTTTCGGCCAGCCCTCGCGTCCGGATTTCTGCGGCGGGCTGCAGCCCCAGGCCGAGATGTGCGGCACCGACCGCGAACATGCCATCCGCTGGCTGGGCGAACTGGAACAGGCGACCGCCCCCGGCCATTGAAGCCGTGGCGCCGCCGTCCGTCTCTCAGGCTCGCTCTTGCAGCACCTGGTCGTACAGCGCCTCGTAGCGCGCCGCCACCGTTTCCCAGCTTTGCTCGCGGGCGATCTCGAGACCGCGTTCGGCCAGGGCCGCCCGCAAGCCGGGTTCCGAGCCCAGCCGCTCCAGCGCCTGCGCCAGTTGGGCGCCGTCGCGTGGATCCTGCAGGATGAGCGCATCCTTGCCCGCCGACAGGTACTGGGCGAAGCCGCAGTAAGCGGGCGAACTCACCACCACGGGCAGTCCGTGCGACATGGCTTCCAGCGGCGCCATGCCGTAGCTGTCGTTCAGCGTCGGGTGCGCGTAGATGTCGGCGGCGCTGAAGTAGCGGGCGACATCGGGCGTGGGATCGATCAGGGTGACGCGGCTGGCGACGGCGCCGGCCGCGCGCACGCGTTCGCGGGTAGGTTCGTCCGCGCCCACGACCAGCAGCCGGTACTGAGGCGGCAATTGCGCCAACGCGTCCAATAGCGCCGGCAACCCCTTGCGCAAGGGGTTGCGGGCGACCAGCAGACAGCCGATGGTGCCCGCGTCCCAGCCCAGGCTAGCGCGGGTGGCCTCGCGGCCTTCCATTTGCGCCGCGGTCGGCAGCTTGACCCCCGGCGCGATGATGTCCACCGGCAGCTGCGGACCATAGCTGCGGTGCAGCTGGTCCATGATGAGTCCCGACACCGCCACCACGCGCCGCGCCGGCGCCTGGCGCACGCGCAGCTTTTCCAGCAGCAGATAGGTGGCCAGGCGCGGGCTGAGCCAGGCCGTCAGGCGCTGCAGCGGCTTGACGCGGGTCAGCCGGTTGTAGCGCACCGGCGTCACATGCATGACCTGGATTTCGCCCGCCCAGCCGTTCATGTGGGAATGCACGATGTCATAGCGGCCGCGGGTCAGGCGGTCGGCGCGCCAGGCGAAGTACAGCACGCGCATCCAGCTGGGCAGCCAGCCGGGAAACCGCACGGGCAGGAAGGGAAACGGCAGGTCGCTGTCGAAGTCGCGCGCCACGATGGAGACGTCGTGGCGCTGTCCGAGCACCCGCATCAGTTCCACGCCATAGGCTTCGGCGCCGCCAAAGCGATTGCCGAAGCGGTCGACCAGCAGCGCGATGCGCAGCCGCCGCTCAGCCGCGCCGGCGGGAGTCTTCATACCGGGTCAGGCACTTCTGCAGGAAACGGATGATGTTGGTGGAACGCGAGACCGTGACCCGCGGCAAGCCGTAGGGGTCGTCCGAAGCCGCCGCCAGGCCGCGCTGGGTCAGCGTGGCGTTGTCGTAGCCGGCCTCGCGCGCCATGGCGCGGTGTTCGGGGCCATGGTCGCCGTAGGGATAGCAGAAGGCGGTGACCGGCGCGCCCAGCGCCTGCTCCAGTTCATCCTTGGACTGGACGATCTGGCGCCGCGCCTCGTCGGGCGACATCTGGGGCAGGTGCACGTGGTCCAGCGTGTGCGAACCGACTTCGTTGCCGGCCTGGGCCCATTCCCGCATTTCGTTCACGGTCATCAGCGCCGAAAACGGAATGCCTTTTTCCAGGTCCCATACGTTGCCGCCATCAAACTGGCGCGCCACGAAATAGTTGGTGGCGGTAAAGCCCAGTTCGCTCAGCACCGGCATGGCGTTGTGATGCACGTTGCGGTAGCCGTCGTCGAACGTGATGCCGAATACCTTGCCCTGGCGTTCGCCGCGGACATAGGGCATGACGTCGCGCATGGACAGGCCGCGATAGCCCAGCCTGCGCATCCAGCGCATCTGCCGGGCAAAGCTGTCGGGGTGCACCGTCAGCCCGCGAAACGGCGTGCCCTTGGGATTGGGTTCGCCGATCTGGTGGTACATGAGTATGGGGATAGACATAGGGACGGATTATAAAGCCCGGTCCTATCCCAGCGTGCGTCGGTATACGTCCAGTGTGGCGGCGGCGAAACGGTCCAGGTTGAAATCCCGCAGGCTGGTTTCCCTGGCCTGGGCGCCCATGGCGCGCACGGCGTCGGGATGGTCCAGCATGAAACGCAGCTTGGCGGTGATGGCGGGCACGTCGCGCGCGGGCACGATCCAGCCGTCGACGCCATCGGTGACATTCTCGGGCAGGCCGCCGGCGTCGCTGACCAGCGCGGGCAGTCCCAGGCCCATGATCTCGCGGCAGGCGAACGACAGGGCTTCACGGTAGGACAGCACGAAGCCGGCATGGCAGGAGGCCAGCGCCGCCCGCACGTCGTCGAGCAGCCCGGGAAAGCGGACCTGGTCGATCATGCCCAGTTCGCGCACCCGCGCCAGCTTGGCTTCGTTGGGCGGATCGCCCGCCACCATCAGCAGGACGCGCGCGCGGTCCTCGGGCGGCAAGGCGGCGACGGCCGCCACCAGGTCGAGCCAGCCCTTGTCGTAGTCGGTGCCGCCGGCGCTGCCCAGCAGCAGCTTGCCCTGCCAGTCGGGCCCGAAGAAGATGGCGCGCAGCTTGTCCAGGCTTTCCGGCGGCGGCGGCGCGAAGAAGTTCGTGTCGATGCCGTGGCGGATGGTGGTGATGGGACGCTTGCCGTAGGGCGACTGCTGCATCAGGCCGTGGACGTAGTCGCTGACCGCGATGGCGTGGTCGGTCGCCAGCGCCACCCGCAACTGATGGCCGAAGCTCGTCAGCGGATGGTCGTTGTGCTTGGTGAAGACGATGCGCGGACGGCCGCGCATGCCCAGCGTGGCCAGCATGACCTGCTTGTGGTCGGCCGAGCCGTTGGCATGGATGATGTCGAAGCCGCCGGCCTTGATCAGCCGGCGCAGCCGCGCGCGGTCCTTGAACCAGGACGAAGGCCGCGTGGTGTATTGCATGTCCTCCACCGCCACGCCCGGAATCGCCTTGGCGTAGCGGTACAGGCGGCTGGTGGCCGGCGCCGCGATCGTGATCTGGTGGTCCTTGGACAGGGCCTTGGCCAGATTGATGATGTAGGTGACGTGCCCCCCGCCATTGCCGGCGTGGAAGTTGGTGTAGAGGATCTTCACTTCTTCTTCTCGGCCAGGAACATCAGCTTCGAATAGCGGAAGAAGCTGCCGGCCGAGGCCACGACCGCCAGCACCAGGCCGTGCTTGCCGTCGAGGAAGCCGCGCCGGATCAGGTAGATCCGCACAAAGGTCCAGAAGCCATGGCCCAGCGCGCCGAAGATCGAGGTGCGCCGGCCCTTCGCGTACATCATGGCGGCGGCGTCGGACGAATAGCGGTTGACCTTGGTGATCAGCGCATCCAGGTTGTCGTAGGGATAGTGGTGGAAATAGCCGCGCATCTGCAGCGGCTTGCCGTTGGCCGGCACCACGCGCTCATGCACGGCCACGTCGTTGAACCGCGCCGTGCCGCGCCTGAACAGGCGCAGCACGTAATCGGGCCACCAGCCGCTGTGGCGGATGTCGCGGCCGCAGAAATTCGACAGGCGCGCGATCTCGTAGGCGTCGGCGCGCGGCGCGCGCAGCGCTTCCTGGATTTCCTGGGCCAGTTCCGGCGTGACGCGCTCGTCGGCGTCGATGGACAGCACCCAGTCGCCCGTCGCCAGATCCAGCGCGCGGTTCTTCTGCGGGCCGAAGCCAGGCCAGTCCGGGGTCACTTCCACCCGGGCGCCCAGGGCACGCGCGACTTCCACGGTGCCGTCGGTGCTGCCCGAGTCCACCACGATGAACTCGTCGGCGAAGGCCACGGACTTGATGCAGGCGGCGATGTTCGCCACTTCGTTCTTGGTGATGATGATGACAGATAGCTTCATCCGCGATTCCTGAGACGCTTTTTCCAGGCTTTCCAGGCATGAAAGCGCGGCCCCCAGAAGGGATCGCGCGACAGCCAGATGCGCCGGTTCAGCCAGGAGCCGCCCTGGTTGCGCACCGCGAAACGATAAATGTGTTCGGGATCCGCGCCGGGGGTGTTCTGGCCGAAAGGGTCGGTAGTGTACAAGTGCCGGAATCCGGCCGCCCGCGCCGCGGCCACGTAGTCCGCGTCGAAATAGCCTTGCGGCCAGCAGAGATGGTCGCTGGCGGAGCCGAGGCGGCTTGTCAGCGTGTCGCGCGACTCCTGCAATTCCTGGGCGATATGGCCGCGCTTGGCGTCAACGTCGGCGCCGCAGACCTTGTCCCAGCGCGTATGGGTGTGCGTGTGGGAATGGAACTCGAAGGTGCCCGCCGCCTGCATGGCCTCGATCTCGCTCCAGCGCAGCATGGCCTCGTCGGTCCGGCCGGCCGCCACCAGCTGCTTGCAGGCGTCGTGGTCGGGCGTGGCGGGCAAGGGGCCGCCCTGGCCGGCATGCGGACGCACCGGCCCGTCGCCGATCCAGCCGGTGATGGTGAACAGCACGGCGCGCATGCCGTGGCGCGCCAACACCGGATGCGCATGCACCCAGTTGTTCAGGTAGCCGTCGTCGAAGGTGATCAGCACCGAGCGCTCGGGCGCGGCCCCGCCGGCCAGGTAGGCCGCGAACTGATCGGCGGACAACGATTGGTAGCCAGCCCGGGCCAGGCGCGAGATCTGCGCCTCGAACACCTCCGGCGTCGCGGCGATCATGCCGCCGGCCGGCGTGACGTGGTGATACATCAGCACCGGGACATTGGGCGCATTCATCCCGCGCGCTCCGCCAGCCATTTGGCATAGACGGCCTCGGTGGTTTCCGCCAGGCGGGCGGGCGAGAACACGCCCTCTTCCCAGACCATCTTGCGGCCGGCTTCGCCCATGCGCCGCCGCAGATCGGCGTCGTCGATCAGGCGCACCAGCGCGGCGGTGAGCGCCTCGGGATCCTTGGGCGGCACCAGGATGCCGGTCTCGCCATCGCGGAACATCTCGGACACCCCGCCCACGTCCGTGCCGACCACGGGCAGGCCGCTGGCCTGCGCCTCGACATAGACGGTGCCGGACGCTTCCTGCTGCGTGGCGAGGGCGAACAGATCGAAACCCGCCAGCAGATTGGGCACGTCGCGCCGCATGCCCATCAGATGGATGCGGTCCTGCAGCCCCAGCTCGGCCACATAGGCCTGGGTCTGCTCGAACACCGGCGAACCGCCGCCGACGAACACCAGGTGCAGCTTGGGCCGGCTGGCCATCAGCGGCGCGATCGCGTCGATCAGGTCCTTGTGGCCCTTGGTGGCGCGCATGACGGCCACGCAGCCGACCACGATGTCGTCGTCGGCCAGGCCAAGTTCCTCGCGCAGCGTGGAGCGTTCCACGGGCGGCGGCAGCACGATGGGCGAATAGACGGTGGCCACCTTGCCGGCAGGCACGCCGCGGTCGATGAGATGCTGGCGCACATGGTCACTGACCGTCGTGACCCTGTGCGGCAAACAGGTGTAGGACCACAGCGATCCCACCTTGTTGGACAGATGGCGGGTCCGCACGATGAGCGGCGTCCCCGCCAGCCGGCCCGCGGCAGCGGCTATGACCGTGTCGCGCCGGCTGTGGGTATTGAGCACGTCGAAGCGGCCTTCACGCAGGATGCCGCGGATGGTGGCGATGCCCTTCAGGTAATTCACCGCGCCATCCATTTCCAGGGTGTGCACGGGAAAGCCGGCATCCGACAGGCGTTCGGCCAAGAGCGCCTTGGGCTGGCAGATGGCTTCCATGTGATGGCCGCGCGCGCGCATGGCGGTCATCTCCTTGAAGATCCGGCCTTCCTGGCCGCCAAAGCTGGTTGCGGCTTCCGAGTGAACGATACGCATAGGCATCAATAGGTGACCTCCACGCCATCCGGCTTGGTCCAGTCGTTCAGGTTGGCAAGCAGCGTGTCGGCCATGCGGACGCGCCACTCCTCGCCCAGACGGACCGTGCACAGGAAATTATTCTTGGTATAGACGATATCGACCGGCACGCCGGGAATGCCGTTCTCCGGTTCGGCCCGGAACGGATTCAGCATCTGCCGCAGGCGGGCGGCGTCGGCGCTGCCGTTGAGCTTGACGCGCAGGGACTTGGCGCGGGCTTCGCGCGCCAGCTGCAAATCGTAGAGCTGTTCCGCGACGATGCGCATGCCGCCGGAGTAGTCGTCGTTGCTGACCTTGCCCTGGACGATGACGAGCTGGTCCTCGCGCAGGCGGTTGCGGTGCTTCTCGTAGAGCTCGTTGAAGACCGAGATTTCCACCTGCGCGGTGCCGTCATCCAGCACCGCGAAGACCATCTTGCCGCGGCGGGTCATCATGACGCGCACGCTGGCCAGCACGCCGCACATCCATTGCAGGTCGCGCTGCGGTTCGACCCGCACCAGCTGCATCGGCACGATGCGGCGCACTTCGTCGCGCCAGGCGTCGAACAGGTGGCCGCTGTAGTAATAGCCCAGCGCGGACTTTTCTTCCGTCAGTTTCTTGTGCAGGTCCCAGGGCGCGACCTTGGCCAGTTCGCCGGCCACCACGTCGCCGCTGTCGTCGCCGAAGAGCGAGGCCTGGTTGGCGCTGCGGGCCGCCTGCTCGGCGGCTTCCATGGCGGTGGGCACCGAAGCCAGCATCGCCGCCCGGTTGGGCTCGATGGTGTCGAAGGCGCCGGCCTTGATCAGGGCTTCGATGGTGCGGCGGTTGACCGCCTGCTTGCTGACGCGGCGGCAGAAGTCGAACAGGTTCAGGAAGGGGCCGCCTTCCTTGCGCGCGCGCAGGATGTCCTCGACCGCGCCCTGCCCCGTGCCCTTGACCGCACCCAGGCCGTAGCGCATGGTGCGCGGCGGCCTGCCCTTTTCAGTGTGCTTGTCGGCGACCGGCTCGAAGCGGTAGCCCGAGAAGTTGACGTCCGGGGGCAGCACCTCGACGCCGTTGTCCTGGGCGTCGCGGCAGAAGATCTGGACCTTGTCGGTGTCGTCCATGTCCGAGGACATGGTCGCGGCCAGGAATTCGGTCGGATGGTAGGCCTTGAGCCAGGCCGTCTGGTACGAGATCAGCGCGTACGCGGCCGAGTGCGACTTGTTGAAGCCGTAGCCCGCGAACTTCTCCATCAGGTCGAACAGCTT